>ENA-OROZ01001739-OROZ01001739.1-human-gut-metagenome-genome-assembly--contig:-NODE-1739-length-18796-cov-3.709941_pt1 | contig 18796 bp, 19 predicted proteins | sample MGYA00242138_ERZ509066 | MGnify/ENA primary metagenome ERZ509066 (study PRJEB26280, sample SAMEA2338691) | human gut metagenome | biome: human gut; feature: human-associated habitat; material: faeces... | reverse complement strand
CCCGCTCCCCGCGCCCGCCGCGTCAGGAGACGGCGCCGAGGCGGAGCCGGACGAGGGCTCCGAGCCTGCCGAGGTAACAGAGTCGATCCCCGCACCGGAGGACTTTGTCCGTGTGGCGGACTGGATCCCTGATATATACACAGACCTGCGCTACGCCGCCGACAACAACTTCACCGGACAGACCATCTATGATTTTTCAGACGCCTACCTGCGGTACGGTACGGTGGAGAAGCTGGCGGCGGAGACCGTTGCGGAAAGCGGCTGTTCCCTGCTGATCTGGGACGCCTTCCGCCCTGCTTCCGCGCAGTTCCGGCTCTGGGAGATCTGTCCGGATCCCGCTTATGTGGCAAACCCGGAAAAGGGCTTTTCCTCGCACAGTCGGGGAAACACCGTTGACGTGACGCTGGTCACCGCCGACGGTCAGCCCGTGGACACGCCCACAGACTTTGACGATTTCACCGCTCTGGCAGACCGGGATTACAGCGACGTCGGAGATACTGCCGCCGCAAACGCCCGCCTGTTGGAAAGCGCCATGACGGCTGCGGGCTTCCGCCCCTATTCCGCCGAGTGGTGGCACTATTCGGACACTCAGTCCTATCCTGTGGATGAACAATTCATCCCCCTATCATAAGGAGTTACACTATGCGCATTATGGCAATCGACTACGGCGACGCCCATACCGGCATCGCCATTTCTGATCCCACCGGCCTGCTGGCCGGGTTCACCACCGTCATCAACAGCTGTCGGCAGGAGGTCGTGGTGGAACAGGTAACACTTTTAGCCAAGGAACACGGCGCGGAGGAACTGGTCCTGGGCCATCCCGTGAACATGGACGGCACTCTTGGGCCTCGCTCCGAGAAGGCAAAAGCCATGAAAGCGCTGCTGGAGGAGGCCACGGCCCTGCCGGTGATCCTCTGGGATGAGCGCCGCACCACCATCGACGCCCACAACATCCTCTTCAACAGCGGCAAGAACGCCAAACAGCGGAAGAAGGTAGTGGACGCTGTGGCGGCCTCTCTGATCTTGGAGGGGTATCTCACCTTTAAGAAAAGCCATTGAGGAGGCATATCCGTGGAATCTGAGGCCCACCGGTCCCCTTCCCAATGCAGCCGGGCATTGGAACTGTTTTTGTATTTTTTTAAAATTGGCTTTTACACCTTTGGCGGCGGCTGGTCCATCGTAGCCCAGATCCAGCAGGAATATGTGCAGAAAAAAGGCTGGATCACCGACGAGGACCTGCTGGACATCACCAGCGTGGGCCGCAGTCTGCCGGGACTGATGATCGGCAATGTGTCCTATCTGTTCGGCTACCATGTGGCGGGCTTTCCCGGCGCCCTCGCCTGTCTGCTGGGGATCTCCCTGCCCTCGCTCATTGTTCTGACGGTTGTGACCTGGTGCTATACCCAGGTAAAGGATAACCTGTACGTCAGCCGGGCCATGACCGGCGTCCGGGCCGCCGTAGCGCCTGTTGTGGCTTCTGCGGCCTTGAAGCTGCGGAAGGCGGCGTTGACAGACCGGGCAGGGTATGTCTTTCTTTTTCTGGCCTTCGCCCTGTACCTGTTCGGCGGACTAAGCTGCATCCTCATCGTACTCATCAGCGGATTTTTAGGCTGGCTGCTGTCCGTCTGGCATTGCCGGAAGGGAGGCCGCTCATGATCCTCCTTGAACTGTTCTGGTCCTTCTGCAAGATCGGCTTTACCAGCTTCGGCGGACTGAGTATGGTCCCCCTCATCAACAGTGAAATGCTGTCCCACGGCTGGATGACCCTTTCCGAGGTCAGCGACATTGTTGCCATTGCGGAAATGACGCCCGGCCCGCTGGGGCTGAACTGCGCCACCTTTGCTGGGACCCGTGTGGCGGGACTGGCCGGGGCTGTCTTCGCCAGTCTGGGGGTCCTGTCCCCCACCCTGCTGATCTGCGCGGCTGCCGCCGTCATGTTTGAAAAATTCCGGGAATCCGATTTCATGAAAAAAGTGATGTACGGTATCCGCCCCGCCTGTTTGGGCCTGATCATAGCGGTAGTCTGCTCATTGACCGCGACCAACTACACGAACGCCGCAGGCAGCATCAGTTACGGTGCGGCTCTGATTGGCGTGGCCGCCACGGTCCTGCTGCTGAAATTTAAGGTCAGCATCCCCAAGGTGATCCTGCTCTCCGCCGTTTTGGGACTGTTCCTGACCCGTTGACGCACAAAGAACCAGCATGGAGCGCTGCTCCATGCTGGTTCTTTTCAATCTGTATCAGTCCTTCACGGTGCCGTCCGCATTGAACAGCGGCAGCTTTTTCAGGAACTTGATGTCCGTGCGATCCGCCGCGTCACCCTCGGCCAGTACGGCAACCTTGCCGGTGACTACGCCGCCGGCCTCCTGCACCAGGGCCTCCATAGCCTTCAGAGAGCCGCCGGTGGAAATCACGTCATCCATGATCAGGATGCGCTTGCCCCGGATCAGGTCCGCATCGTCCCGCCCCAGAAACAGCTTCTGCGTACCGGCGGTGGTGATGGAGTGGTCCTCCACATGGATGGGGTCCGGCATATAGGCCTTGGCACCCTTGCGGGCGATAAAATACTTGGCAGCGCCGGACTGGCGGGCCATCTCATGGATCAGCGGGATGCTCTTGGCCTCGGCGGTGAAGATATAATCATAGCTGTCGGCGGGCACCAGCTTCAAAAGCTCCCGTGCGCAGGCCACAGTCAGCTCTGTGTCACCAAAGCAGATAAATGCGCCGATATACAGGTCATCCGTTACCTTGCAGATGGGCAGTTCTCTCTTCAAGCCTGCCACTTCGATGGGATATGTCATCGTGATTGCCTCCTCATTTTCCTGTCTGAAACGATCCCGCGTTTGATTGTGTTTAACCTTATTTATTATATCGAATACACATCAAAAGTCAAGCTGTCAAAGGAGCTGGTCCAGCATCAGACGGTGCACCGGCTGCGGCGGCTCCGGCTGTCCGGCAGCAACACCCGCCGCGTAGCCATGAAAGGCATCCACCTCGTAGTAGAACTCCCCCCGGTTCAGCGGCGCTTCCGTCCGCATCATGGTCACGATCCCGCTGCCGGTGCGCTTGACACGGGCCTCCCGCCGGACCCAGCTCCGAAAGAAGGCCGCCTCAGTCCGAACGCCGGCGATCCGCTCCATGGCCCGGACGCTCACGGGGCGGACGCGCTCGATGTCCACCCCAACCGGCATATCCGCTAAAGCGGCGGCTGCGGCCCCAGCCGTGTGGCTGAGGCTGAAATGGGTATCCGGATAGTCCGGGAAAAAGGGTTTTCCCAGTTCATCGACCTCGATCCGGGGAAGATCCCGCCAGCCGCGCTGCTCCCACAGCGCCATCCGCAGCAGAAGATAGGCGCACAGCACCTCCTGGTGCTTTTCCTTCGGCAATTTTTCCAGCCGCTCCCGCCGCGCGTCCGGCAGAAGGGCCATCATATCTCCGTATTCCTGTTCCGTCAGCGGCCGTTCCATTCTGGCCAGCCATACCTGGATCGGCATATTTCCCCTCCATATTCGTCTGTTTTTCCATTTTTCTTTATTTTACAGCCGGATTTTCCCCATGTAAAGGCACACGGATAAAAAAATTAAATTTTTATTTTAAAAAAAGAGGAAATTCGCCTTTTGCGGGGTATAACTTAACGTGACCATTTAATTCGTGAAAGGAGGACCGGCCGTGGCATTTCCCCAGAGCTTTATGGACGAGCTGACCGCCCGCAGTGATATTGTGGACGTGGTAGGCAGTTACGTACAGCTGACCCGCAAGGGCAGCAACCTGTTCGGCCTGTGCCCCTTCCACAGTGAAAAGACCGGCTCCTTCTCCGTCTCGCCGGACAAGCAGATCTATTACTGCTTCGGCTGCAAAAAGGGCGGCGGCGTTGTCAACTTCATCATGGACATTGAAAACCTCCCCTTCCCGGATGCTGTCCGGTTTCTGGCCAAGCGGGCCGGGATGGAGGTCCCGGAGGAGGAAGGCGACCGGGAAGCCGGACGCAGGCGGCAGCGTCTGCTGGATCTGAACCGGGATGCCGCCAGATTTTACTACCAGCTTCTTCAGCAGCCGGAGGGCCGGGCCGTTCAGGAGTATCTGGACAAACGGCAGATCCGGAAATCCACGGCGGTCAAATTCGGCATGGGCGCCTCGCTGGACGCATGGGACGTGCTGCTGACCGCCATGACCAAAAAGGGCTACACCAAGTCCGAACTGCTGGACGCCGGGTTGGTGGTCCAGAACAAAAATGGCGGCCTTTACGATAAGTTCCGCAACCGGCTCATGCTGCCGGTGATCGACACCCGGGGCGATGTGGTGGCCTTTGGCAGCCGGGTACTGGACAAGTCCGAGCCAAAATACATGAACTCTTCGGAAACGCCGGTATACTCCAAGCGCTGGGTGCTGTACGGTTTGAATCTGGCAAAGAAGTCCAAGCGCCCCAACATCATTCTCTGCGAGGGCAACCTGGACATCGTCACGCTGCATCAGGCGGGCTTCGACAATGCCGTGGCCTCCATGGGAACGGCGCTGACAGTGGAGCAGACCCGGCTTCTCAGCCGTTTCACCAAGGAATTGGTCCTCTGCTATGACAACGATAACGCCGGCAAGATCGCCACGGAGCGGGCCTTGCAGATCCTGAACGGCTCCGAGTTCAGCGTCAAGGTGCTTCAGCTTCCCCGCCGTCTGGTGGACGATGAATACATCAAGCAGGACGCCGACGATTTCATCAAGCTTCAAGGACCGGACGCCTTCGAGCGTCTGCTCAACGGCAGCGAGAACGGCGTGGAATTCCGCATGGCTCAAATCGCCGGGAAATACGATCTCAAGGATGACGAAGCCCGCATCGCCTACTGCGGAGAGGTCAGTGAGCTGCTGGCCTCCCTCCCCGGTGCCGTGGAGCGGGAGATCTATACCGGGCGGGCCGCCGAGGCCGCCGGGATCACGGCGGAGGCCATGAAGCTGGAGGTTCAACGGTCCTTCAAGCGCCGGATCGCCCGGGAAAAGCGGGCGGAGCTGCGGAAGGATCTGAATCCTGCAATGGCCTTGCAGCCCAAGGAGCGATCCCTGCGCTTTGAAAATATGCGTTCCGCAGAAGCGGAAAAAGGCATTCTCCGTCTTTTGCTGACGGATGACACCCTGTTTTCCGACACTATCCCCATCCCGCCGGAGCGGTTCTCCTCCCCCCTATTGAGCCGGGCTTACCAACGGCTGTGGGAGGTCCATGCCGCCGGAAGCCGGCCCATGATCTCATCTCTGGGAGAGGAATTTTCCCGGGAGGAGATCGATTGTCTCACCGCCGTCTGTCAGGAGCCTGTATCCGCACAGCACGCGCAGCAGGCTTTGACGGATTACATAAATGTGATCAACAGTGAAGCGGATAAGCGAACGGCACAGGATGATCCTCTGCTGGCCGCTGTGGAAAAATTCAAGAACAAAAAGAGAGGAAAGCAACATGTCTAAACGTGATTTGAGCCCTGATAGTCTGGAGGCGCAGGCCGACGCTCTGCTGGCCGCTGCCGACAGCATGGATATTCCGGATGAAATCCCGATGCCGGGAAAGAGCAGCCGTTCCGGTAAGGCCGCAAAGGCCGCCCGTCCCGAAGCAGACCATATCATGACGGATGAAGAGGCCAAAAAGGCCGGTATCGTCCGTCTGGACGATAAGCAGGTCGCTGCCCTCCCCGCCGCCAGCTGGCTGATGGGGCAGGAAAAGCTGCGGGAGCTGCTGGCCCGCGGCAAGAAGAAGGGCAAGCTGGACTCCGGCGAGCTGATGGAAGCCGTGGACGATCTGAATCTGGAAAGCGATCAGATGGATCAGCTTTACGATTCTCTGGAAGCGCTGAACATCGACATCGGCACGGAGGAGGACCTCCTCCCCGAGCTGCCCGACGATGAGCCTGCCGCCGAGGAGATCGCCGACGTGGAGGAAGAAGAGCTGGTGGACCCCAACTCTTTGGTCAGCAACTTCTCCATCGACGATCCTGTCCGTATGTACCTCAAGGAGATCGGTAAGGTCCCCCTGCTGAACCCCGATGAAGAGATCGTGCTGGCACAGGCCATGGCCGCAGGCGCGGAGGCCAAGGCCCGTCTGGACGAGCTGCAGGAGCAGCGTGAGGCCGGTGAAACACCCGCCGTCACTCCGGAGGAAGAGGCTGAGCTTCGCAAGGCCTTTAAGAAGGGTGAAAGCGCCAAGCAGAAGCTGGCAGAGGCGAACCTCCGTCTGGTGGTTTCCATTGCCAAGCGGTATGTGGGCCGCGGTATGCTGTTCCTGGACCTGATCCAGGAGGGCAATCTGGGCCTCATCAAGGCCGTTGAAAAGTTCGATTATACCAAGGGCTACAAGTTCTCCACCTACGCAACCTGGTGGATCCGGCAGGCCATCACCCGCGCCATCGCGGATCAGGCCCGTACCATCCGGATCCCCGTTCACATGGTGGAGACCATCAACAAGGTCATCCGCGTCTCCCGTCAGCTTTTGCAGGAGCTGGGCCACGATCCCAGCCCCAACGAGATCGCCAAGGAGATGAATATGCCTGTGGACAAGGTCCGGGAGATCCTGAAGATTGCTCAGGAGCCTGTGTCTCTGGAAACCCCCATCGGCGAGGAGGAGGATTCCCACTTGGGCGACTTCATTCCCGACGAGGGCGCCAGTGAGCCCAGCGAGGCCGCGTCCTTCACCCTGCTGAAGGAGCAGCTGATGGATGTGCTGTCCACTCTGACTCCCCGTGAGGAAAAGGTGCTGAAGCTGCGTTTCGGTATTGAGGATGGCCGCACCCGGACGCTGGAGGAAGTGGGCAAGGAGTTCAACGTGACCCGCGAGCGTATCCGCCAGATCGAGGCCAAGGCCCTGAGAAAGCTGCGCCATCCCTCCCGCAGCAAAAAGCTGAAGGACTTCCTGAACTGAAAACCGAACAATATTAAGTAAAAAACCGTGCTGTTTATAAAACAGCACGGTTTTTTCACTTCATCCAACTCAGTAAGCGCCCCGCCTCCAGCGCAGCCTGCGCCCGGACGCCCTCAAAATCCACATAGGGGTTGTAGACGCCCTCCAGCAGATCGTGGGCTGCCTTGGCCTCTTGCAGTGCGGCGATCGCCTCCTCCCGGAGCACCCCAGTCATCCGGGCGCGGAACCGCAGACGGGCCTTGTTCTCCGGGTGGCTCAGGGCGTCCAGCCGCACCCGGCGGTAGGGCTTTCCCGGATACACCATCCCTGGCTTGGAGGTGACGAAGGCCACGCCCAGCTCCGGGATCAGCAGGTGTTCCAGCCGCCCCGGCTCCTCTGTGGATGGACAGGCGGTCACGTCATAGTCCCGGCGAGTGGCCTCCCCACACAGCGCCGCCAGCAGCGGCCCCGCCTGCTCATAGCTGTCCTCCAGCTCATAGACCTTGGGGCACAGGGCCTCCACGCTGTCAAACCGCCAGACCGGCCCCCGGTAGGTCAGGCTCCCCAAAAAGCGGCGGGTGATCCTTCCCGTGCCGCTCCCCCGGCCCCGCAGCTCCCGGGCCATGATCCCGGAGAACCGCCGGGCCGCCCGCTGGCGGTCAAAGTTGCGGCTGACCTCGGCAACCGTATCCAACTCCACTTGTCGGGCCGCCTTCAGACAGCGGTAGGCCCGGCCATAGGCGTCCTGATAGTCGCGGGTGTGGCGCTTCACCTCCCCGGCTTGGACCTTAGCGGCGGGCAGGTCATAAAACCGCCCCAGATCCACATAGCGATCCACAGCCGCCGGGTACTTCGGCTCTACGGCGTGGGGCGAGGTCCCATCACAGACGGCGCACCGGAGCGCCGGGATCACCACGCCGTCCAGAGAATCCGGGTCTCCGGAGCACCAGAGATACTCCACGTCCGCTCCCGCCTGCTCCATGGTCCTGCCGATCTCCCGCATGAAGGTGTTCTTCCCCACCCCTGGCCCACCCTTGAGGATCATGATGTCAAAGGCCGTTTCCGGGTCCATGATCTCGGAAAATAAATTCTGAAAGCCGCTGCCGCTGTTGGCCCCTAAGAAGAAATTGGTGATCTGTGCCATAGCCGCCCCTCCCCATTTGATTTCATTCCCAAGCTATGCAGCAGCGGCTTGACCGGTCCGGTTTTCCCTAAAAAAGGAACAGCGTCCCGTGACGGGACGCTGTTTCGCTATATTCCAATGGTCTTTCCTTACAGGAACACCTCGTCCTTCTTCGGCTCGGTGAAGGTCTGCTCCAGCATGGCTACATGGGATAAAAACGCCGGATCGTCAAAGTACTTGGCATGTTTCGTGCATTTCCGCACACAGGCCTGACACTTGATGCAGGTACCGGGGACGCTGTACACGTCCTCCGGGTCAATGGCCCCCATGGGGCACAGCCGGGCGCAGGTGCCGCAGTTCGTGCACTTGGTCAGGTCGGTCCGGGGTTTGGCCTTCAGGAACTTGGCAGGCTCGCCGTCGGTGCCCTTGGGGATGTAATACGGGGCCTCCGGGTCTCCGGGAACGGTGACAGGTGCGGGATTTTCTGTCAAGTTTTTTACCTTGTCAGCGATTGCAGTCGCAAATTTTTTGAGTTCCTTTCGGTCATCCCAGTCAGGCCGGTCCTCCGCCAGTTTGTCCGTAAAGGCGTGACGGCCCACAAAAGCGCCCCCGGCCACCGTATAGAACCCGTCACCCTCCAAAACCGCACACAGCTCCGCCAAAGCGTTGTCATAGGACCGATTTCCGAAGGTCACAATGGCCGCCGCCAGCGCGCCGTTACCATGAAGGCGGGCCTTGAGGTCCGGCAGGATCTTGTTAGGCAGCTTTCCCGCGTAGGTGGGCGTGCCCACCACCACCAGATCCATGTCGGCAAACATATAGTCCCGTTCCCGCTCCGCAGGCTTGGTGAACGGAAGCCGCTCCCATGGGACGCCCAACTGCTCCGCCAGCGTCTCCGCAAAGGCGGCAACGGTTTTTTCCGTATTTCCTGTGGCACTGAAATATAGGGCGCATACACGTTTGATCTCCATAGTCTCCTCCTTTTGCCAAAACAGGCACCCTTGCGGGTGCCTGTTTGAAATTCACAGGGAAAAATCTTCCTCTTTCAGCTTGGCGGTGTCCAGAGAAGCCGGACGGGGCGGTACCCGCTTCAAAGGATCGTAGTGAAACCCTTTGCAATGGTGCTCCACCGGAACGATGCCGTGCTTCACGCACATGACGTCCGTTTCGCTGATCTGCTGCCCTCGCTGGCAGTAGGCGCAGCGGGGATCGATATTCTTCCGAAACAGCTTCACCGTACCTCTCCCCTTTCTTACAGCGCGTCCAGACGGATAGCTTCGTTCTCCGCGGCAGCGTGGATCCGGGACACCGGATGCTCGTAGCTGTCGATAATCTTGGTGGCCATGGGGTCCTCCAGCTCCTTCTGGATGGTGCGCCGCAGGTTCCGGGCGCCGTAGGTCCGGGAGAAGGACTTTTCCACCAGGAACTCTACCAGGCTGTCATCATAGGTAAAGGCGATGCCCTTGTCACCCAAGGAGGTGACCAGCTCGCCCAGCATGATCTTGGCGATCTCCTTGAAGTTCTCCTTGGACAGGCGGTTGAAGGTGATAACGGCGTCCACGCGGTTGATAAACTCCGGCCGCAGGAACTGCTGCAGCGCCTTCATGGCCTTGTCGGCGTCCTGCTGGGTCTGACTGCGGTCAAAGCCCACGGTGCCGCCGTCCTGATTGCCGCTGCCGGCGTTGGAGGTCATGACGATGATGGTATTTTCAAAGTTGACCCGGCGGCCGTGGGAATCGGTGATCTCGCCGTCATCCAGAATTTGCAGCAGCACGTTCAGCACGTCAGGATGGGCCTTTTCGATCTCGTCGAACAAAATGACGGCGTAGGGCTTCCGGCGGATCTTCTCCGTCAACTGGCCTGCCTCGTCATAGCCCACATAGCCCGGCGGGGAGCCTACGATCCGGGAAACGGAGTGCTTTTCCATAAATTCCGACATATCCAGACGGATCAGCGCGTCCGGGGTGTTGAACAGATCCACGGCCAGCTGTTTCACCAACTCCGTCTTGCCCACGCCGGTGGAGCCGACGAAAATGAAGCTGACGGGCTTGTGCTTGGGGGAGATTCCCACCCGGTTCCGCCGCACGGCGGCGGACACCGCCGCGATGGCTTCGTCCTGTCCGACGATGTGACTCTTGAGCCGCTCCTCCAGCTGGCTGAGCCGCTGGAATTCCTCCTCCCGGATCTTGGAGGCCGGGATCTTGGTCCACAGCTCGATAACGTGGGCAATATTCTCCATGGTCAGCTGGGGATCACCCTTCAAAAGCAGGGTGTTCAGCTCCGTCTGACGCTGGAGGATCTTGCTTTTCAGCGTGGCGATCTGCTCGTAATCCGGCTCCGCGCCCTCCTGCGCCCCCTGCTCCTCCAGCATGGCCCGTTCTTTTTCAAAGTCGTCGATCTCCCGCTGAAGCTGCATCCGCCGGGAGATGTCCGGGTCCTTCAGGTTCAGGTCGGAGCAGGCCTCATCGATCAGGTCGATGGCCTTATCCGGCAGAAAACGGTCCGTGATGTACCGCTCGCTCAGCAGCACCGCCTGACGCAGGATACCGTCGGAGATCTTGACGCCGTGATACGCCTCGTAGTTGGGGGCCAGACCCTTGAGGATCTTGATGGAATCCTCGATGGAAGGCTCGTTCACCGTCACCGGCTGGAACCGGCGCTCCAAGGCGCTGTCCTTTTCGATAGATTTGCGGTATTCGTTGAAGGTGGTGGCGCCGATCACCTGAATTTCGCCCCGGGACAGGGCGGGCTTCAGGATGTTGGCGGCGTTCATGCTGCCCTCCGCGTCGCCTGCGCCCACAATGTTGTGGATCTCGTCGATCATCAGGATGATGTTGCCCAGCTTCTTGACCTCGTCAATGAGGCCCTTCATCCGCTGCTCAAACTGGCCCCGGAACTGGGTGCCGGCCACCAGGGCCGTCAGGTCCAGGAGGTAGACCTCCTTGTCCCGCAGCTTAAAGGGCACATCCCCCGCCACGATCCGCTGGGCCAGGCCCTCGGCAATGGCGGTCTTGCCCACGCCGGGTTCACCGATGAGGCAGGGGTTGTTCTTCTGGCGGCGGTTCAGGATCTGGATGACCCGCTCGATCTCCTCCGCCCGGCCGATGACCGGGTCCAGCTTGCCCTCCTTGGCCTTGCGGTTCAGGGAGATGCAGTAGCCCTCCAGGAACTTCCGCTTGCCGTTGGGCTTGCCCTCCTTCTTCTCCCGGCGGCTGCCGTCCTCTGTGGGGACGTCCTCCTTGGGAGCAAGCTCGCCGCTGTTGTTGAACAGGCGGTTCAGGAACGGGAAGGTGGCGGTTTTGCCGGATTCCTCGTCATCCTCGCCGCCGGGCAGGTCCTCCACATTGTCAATGGAGTCCATGGCCTGCATCATCTCGTTGTTCAGGTTGTCCAGGTCCTCGTCCGTGATGCCCATGCGTTGCATCATGTCGTTCACCTGGGGCAGTCCCAGGCTCTTGGCGCACTTCAGGCACAGGCCCTCATTGATGGTCTTGTCCCCTTCCATCCGGGTGATGAACACCGTGGCAATATTCTTCTTACATCTGGAACAAAGTGTTGGCTGCATAGTTACCTCCGTATCCCCGGTCCGCCGGACGGGGGAAGTGTTTATAGGGACGCCAGCAGGCCCAGGGGGCCCACCGCCGTGAAAAAGCGAAGCAAATAGGTTTCTTCCGTGGGCAGTTCAATGCCGAAATGGGGCAGCAGCCAGATCAGCAGCCACACCACCATCATGCCCTCTAACAAGCCCAGCAAAGCGCCGCCAAAGGTGTTGACGCTGAAGAGCACCGGCAGGCGCAGGACCAGGTTGATGGCCAGCGCCGCCAGCCGCAGCAGGAGCACCAGCGCCACAAAAATCAGGATGTACAAAATGGCATAGGCAAAGGTCTCTACCAGTTCCCGGGCCACAGCCGCCGCAATGGCCTTGGCCGTGGCGGCAACGCTGTCCTCTGCACGGCGCTCCAGCGTCCCCCGCAGCGTATCTAAGAGTCCCGTCCGGTCCAAAAGGCCCTTCAGACTGTCCGGCAGCAGTTCTTCCAGCGTTTGACTGCTCTCCTGCCCCTTCTTTTCCAAGGTCTTTTCCACCGTTCCGGCGATTCGCTCCTCAATTTTTGGCGTCACCCAATCGGAGACCGGCTGGGTCAGGGCCTTCGCCCCCAGATTTGCGCCGATCATGGCCGCGATCAGAACAAGGATGCCAGATAGGGACAGGAACAGCCCCCGCCAGCAGCCCCGCAAAGCTGCGGCGATCAAAAGTGCCGCAATCAGAACGTCTAATATTATAGCAGGTGTCATGGGACTTGCCTACCTTTCACCGTGAAAACAATTTGTAAACATCGCTGTAAATCCTGCCTTTTATGGCAGAAACAGTTCTGCGGAATCCGCACCGATCATCAGAACGGAGCCATCCGCCCGGGTCAGCACCTCGCGGGTGTGCTCCGGGCCGTGGAGGGTAGCATAGGCCTGTAACTGACGGTTGTAGACCACCAGACGGTCCGCGTACAGCACGGAGAGATACCGCCCGCAGGCGGAAACGTCCCGGACTTCCTCCGCAACATCCAAACTGGCGATCTCCTCGCCGTCATCATCCACCGTCACCAGCCGTCCCACACTGCCGGACTGATACCGGTTCAGCTGCAGCACCGTGTAGTCCTCGCCTCCGAGGTCATATTCCCGGAGGTACTCACCGTTGTAGGAATAGGTGCCCAGAAGCTTTCCGGCGGTATTCCCTACCGCCAGACAGGTATCGGTGACGGTGAGGATCCGATCTCCCCGGCCTGTCATGGCCGTCACCAGACCGTCCGGCACAGAGTAGTCCGCCACGGGGTCCTCCTGGGTCAAATCGTAGATCACCAGATTGCTGATAAACACGCTGTCCGCCTGCCCCATGGTCACAGCGGCCAAATAGCCGCCGTCCTCCGTCACGCAGGCATCCGCCACAAAGCGGCGGTGGGCGTTGAAGGCAAACAGCACCTGCATATCGGCGCCGTACACGTCCACATGACCCTTGGTGCCGCTGATCTGGGTGGTCACGGCCAGCATCCCGGAGCTGTTGAGATTGGCGGAGACCAGCGGCCCGTCGGAGGTCAGCTCCAGCCGGGGCCCGGTCTCGTCCAGCACGTAGAGGGCCGTGCCGCCGATGTCATAGGCTACGGCCAGACCGCCCCCCTGTCCAAGCGCCGGAGCGTTCATCTTCACGTTGGCGCTCCACACCTCGCTGCCGTCAGGTCCCAGCAGCCGCAGGGACGTATCCGACAGGATGACCAGTGAGCCGGTCCCTACCCGGGCGAAGCGGTTGGTATTGTCTGTATCGTAGCGGTAGACGGTCTTTTCCCCACCCACCGCTTCCGTACCGTAGGCAAAATACCGGCGGAGAGCGTCGAACCCGGTGCCGTCCCGCCACGCCGCCACAAGCACGAGGCCCAGCACAGCGATGAGCACCAGCAGGAAAATCAGGAACTTCCGCAGCATACGCCGCTTTTTCGGCGGTTCCTTGGCTCCGTCATCGTCATTCCAAATGTCTTTTGTCATATTTTCAGCCATTGAGCCGTTCATCCTCATACCAAAGTCTTGTCAGGTACAGTCCCCCCGGCGGCACTGTGGGTCCCGCCAGTGTCCGGTCCCGGCTTTCCAGGATGGCCGGAATATCCTCCGGCAGGAACTTTCCCTCGGCGGCGTAAAGCACCGTGCCGGTGATGGCCCGCACCATGTTATAGAGGAAGCCGTCGGCGCAGACCTTCAGTTCCAGCAGCTCCCCGCTGCGGGTCACGTCGCACCAGTAGATCGTGCGGACAGTGGTCCTTGTCTCCGTGCCCACGCTGCGGACTGCCGCGAAATCGTGGGTGCCCACGAACTGATGGGCCGCCCGGTTCAGAAATTCCTCGTCCAGACGCTTGGGGTAGAAATATGCCCGGTTGACATAAAACGGATTCTTCACCCGGGAATTGTAAATGCGGTAAGTATACTCCTTTTTCAGACAGGAACCGATGGCGTTGAAATCCTCCGCCACCTCCAGCGCCTCGCTGACGGCAATGTCCTCCGGCGTGTGGGTGTTGACGGCAAAGGGCAGCCGTTCCAGCGGAATCCGGCTCTCCGTGCGGAAGTTGGCGATGTACCGCTCCGCGTGAACCCCGGCGTCCGTCCGGCCGCAGCCGGTGAGGTGCACCGGGGCGCCGGTGATCTTCTCCAACGCCTTTTGCAGCGTCTCGCAGACGGTGACGGCGTTTTTCTGCACCTGCCAGCCGTGGTAGGCCGTTCCATTATACATCAGTTTCAGTGCGATATTACGCATATTGGCTCCTTTAGCGGCATCAGCCGTGTTATTTTTCCCAGAAAACGCGCACGTTGTAATCCGTATCCGGCCAGACCTCTTCCGCCATCGTCCCATCCTGATCGATCTCATAGGTGCAGACGGTAAAATCATAGGAAAGGCCGAAGCTGTCCCGGCAGAGCAGGTGCAGCTCCACGGTGTCCTCCGGCTGGCAGGAGACCGCGAAGCCGCCCTCCTCCGAAGCTGGGGTATAGTAGACCACATCGGGATCGCTGCTGAAAGTAGACTCCGAAATCTTTACCGGAAGGGTCTGGACGGTCTCTCCGTTTTTCAGCACCTGAAAAACAGGGTCGATCACTTCTGTACCGTACTGCTTTCTGATGCCCACATCATATTGAAGCTGCAAGCTCCCTCCCCGATAAGTGGGATCGCCATAACCGCTGCCGTCATTCGTCAGGGGCAGCAGCATGGCAAGGTCACTGTAACTGGTGACCTCCTCCCGGCTGGTCTGACCGCCGGCGGTGATATTCGCCGCGAAGGACACTTCGCCGGTCTGTTCCACCGGCAAGTTCACCGGGGCGGTGAACACGCCGCCGCTCCCGGACATAGGCAGCTCCGTGGTCTGGCCGTTCTGGGTCACCACCAGCGTCACCTCCGTGTCCGCCGTCCAACGGCGGAGGGTGATGCTCATGTCGGCTTGCAGCGTATGACTTTCCGGGTCAAGGCCGGTGGGTTCAAAGGAAAAATCCGACAGATCCTCCGTCTGCTCCCGTTGCTTCGCGGACAGGTTCGTGATCCGCTCATCCATATCGGAAAGCCGCCATGCGATACCGTCCAACTGACTTTTCAGGATCGTCTGCGTATCTACCAGCTCCGCCCGGGTCATAAGCAGAGCAATCAGTAGCACCGCGTTCAGTGCCAGAGAGAGGATCTGAAACCAGTTTTTCTTCATAAGACCGCTCCTTTCGCGCAAAGCATTTTCCCTTTACAGCGTTTGTGTTGCAACGTTTTTTCAGTTTTATGTGCCAAGTCTCCGCAGGACCACCACCAGCGCCAGAATGACCACGCCGCCCGCCAGCGCGACGTAGTCCCGCCGCTGGTATTTCAGAACGTGGAGCTTGGTGCGGCCCTCGCCGCCGTGGTAGCAGCGGCACTCCATAGCCGTCGCCAGTTCGTCCGCCCGGCGGAAGGCGCTGATAAACAGAGGCACCAAAATGGGCACCAGCGCCTTGGCCTTCTGGAAAATGTTCCCGCTGTCGAAGTCCGCGCCACGAGCCTTCTGGGCGGACATGATCTTGTCCGTTTCCTCGATCAGCGTGGGGATGAACCGCAGGGCAATGGCCATCATCATGGCCAGCTCGTGAACGGGGACATGGATCTTTTTCAGGGGGTTCAGCAGGGATTCCAGTCCGTCCGTCAGGCGGATGGGGCTGGTGGTGTAGGTCATCAGAAATGTCCCCATCACCAGCAGCATGATGCGGATGACCATGAACAGCGCGTTTTCAATACCCTTCACGGAGACCCGGAGGATGCCCCACTCCCAGAGGTAGTGGGTGTCCGGCGTGAAGAACATATTGAGGATGCCTGTGAACGCGATGATGAATACCAGGGGCTTCAGGCCCCGCACCAGCGCCCGCAGGCCCACATGGGACACCTTCACGCACGCGGCCAGCGTCACCGCCATGACAGCGTAGCCCATCCAGCCCTTGGCGCTGAACAGCGCGATGATGTACAGCGTCACCAGCAAGATTTTCGTCCGGGGGTCCAGCTTATGGGCGATGGAATTTCCCGGGAAATACTGGCCTAAGGTAATGTCCTTCAGCATCCCGCTCCCCCCTTCCGCAGGGCAAGGAGCTGATGCTCCAGCGCCTCCACCGTATAAACAGCCGGGTCGATGTCCACGCCCCGACGCTTCAACTCCATAGCGATCCGGGTGATCTGCGGCACGTCCAGACCGGCGGAGAGCAGTTCCTCGCCCCGGGCGAACACCTCCGCGGGTGTTCCCTGCATCAGCACATGGGCGTTTTTCAGCACCAGAATGCGATCCACGTTCCGGGCGATCTCGTCCATGCTGTGGCTCACCAAAATAATGGTTTTTCCCTTGTTGCGGTGGTAGTCCCGGATGTTGGCCATAAGGTTTTCCCGGCCTGCCGGGTCAAGGCCCGCTGTGGGCTCGTCCAGCACCAGCACCTCCGGCTCCATGGCCAGTACGCCCGCCAGCGCCACCCGGCGCTTTTGTCCGCCGGACAGCTCAAAGGGGGATTTTTCCAGCTGATCGTCCCGGATACCCACTAACTTGGCGGCCTCCCGGACGGCGTGATCCAGCTCGTCCCCGGTTTTTCCCTGATTAGCGGGGCCGAAAGCGATGTCCTTGTACACTGTTTCCTCAAACAGCTGATATTCCGGGTACTGGAACACCAGACCCACCTTGAAGCGAACCTCCCGGATCTTTTTCGGCTCCGCCCAGATATTCTTCCCCCGCAGCAGGATCTCTCCTGCCGTTGGCTGGAGCAGACCGTTCAGATGCTGGATCAGGGTGGATTTGCCGGAGCCGGTATGGCCGATGATCCCTAAGAATTCTCCCTCGTTCACATCAAAGCTCATGTGCTCCACGGCACTGCGCTGGAACGGCGTTCCGGCGCCATAGGTATGTGTCAGGTCTTTTACCTGTAGAATCGGTTCCAATCCTTCTGTCCTCCGTCAATTCTTCGCCAGAGCCGCGGTAATGGCAGCCGCACATTCGTCCACCGTTAAAGCGTCCAGGGGTACGTCCAGCCCGTCCTTCCGCAGACGGTCCAGCAGGTCCACCGTGTCTGGCACCGTCAGGCCCATGGTCCGCAGCGGCTCCACTTGGGTAAAGACCTCCTTGGGGGTGCCGTCCAGCGCGATGCGGCCGTCATCCATGACGATGACCCGGTCTGCCTCCTCCGCCTCGTTCATGTGGTGGGTGATGAGCACCACGGTGATGCCCTTCTCCCGGTTCAGCTTATGAACGGCGGAAAGCACCTCCTGCCGCCCGATGGGGTCCAACATGGCGGTGGCCTCGTCCAGTACGATGCACTCCGGCTCCATGGCGATGACGCCGGCGATGGCGATCCGCTGCTTCTGGCCGCCGGAGAGGAGATGGGGCGCGTGGGTCATAAAGGCCGTCATATCCACGGCGGCCAGGGCATCGTCCACCCGGCGGCGGATCTCCTCTGAGGCCACGCCTAAATTCTCCGGGGCGAAGGCCACATCCTCCTCCACCACGTTGGCGACGATCTGGTTGTCCGGATTCTGGAACACCATGCCCACCCGGCGGCGGATCTCCAGCAGACACGCCTCGTCCTGCGTATCCATGCCCTCCACATACACCTTGCCGCCGCAGGGCAGCAAAATGGCGTTCAGGCTTTTGGCAAAGGTGGATTTGCCGGAGCCGTTATGCCCCAGCACCACCACAAAGCTACCCTTTTCAATGGCCGTGTCCACGCCCCGCAGGGCCAGGACCGGCTTCTCCCCTTCCTCCGCCGGATAGGCGAATTCCAGAGCCTTTGTTTCGATCATATCCATGGATCGGTTCCCTCATTTAACTTGATATTCAATCCAACGGGGCCCGGTAAAAGCCGCCGTAGAAGTTTTCCGTGCGGAGCACGTTGATGATCGCATGGGGGTCCACCTGCAAGATCAGGTGCACGATGTCACTCTCCTCATAGCTGGAGATCACAGTGTGCAGGACGCTCATATCCTTATGGCTGTATCCGCCCACCGCCTTCACGCAGGACATTCCATGCCGGCACCCGCTCACATAGGCCGCCATGATCTCCTCTGCCTTTTGGGTGGTGATCTGAAGCGTCAGCCGCTCGTAGCGGTGATGGAAGGTCTCCACCGTCTTTGTGGAGATAAACTGAAACAGGATGGAGTAGCCTGCGTACAGCCAGCCGAACAGATAGCCAAAGATGCACAAAATACAGGCGTTAAACATGAAAACATAGGACCAGATGGATTTTCCGGTCTTATTGGAGACATACAGCGCGATAAAGTCCGTGCCGCCGGTGGAGGCGTTTCCCTTCAGGGCCAGCACGATGCTGATGCCCATAAGGAAGCCGCCGAACACCGCGCTGAGCAGAATATCGTCAAAAATCGGCGGCAGAGAGAAGTATTTCAGGAATAAGCTGGTCATGCCTACTTGCAGAAGGGAAAAAAGCGTGAATCTCGGGCTGATGCTCCGGTAGCAGAGCACCGCCACCGGCAGATTCAGCGCCACCAGTGCGAGAGAAGTGGAGATGGACCCGCCGTAAAGCGATGCCGCCCGGTCGATCAAAATAGCAACGCCCGTAAAGCCGCCGGAAAGCAGTCCGGCGGAATGGACAAAGCTTTCGATCACAAACGTCTGCAGCAGCGAAGAACACAAGACCGCAAAAAATGTGATCACATACCGCAGATGCTTATTCTTCGTTTTTAACATAGCCGCTCCTTGTTTATCTGTTTATTACTCAGAAAACCATCGTCCGGTGGCGCCGCAGGGCAGCGCCATGCCGGTAGCCGTCACCGGCAGACC
>ENA-OROZ01001734-OROZ01001734.1-human-gut-metagenome-genome-assembly--contig:-NODE-1734-length-18828-cov-7.074575_pt1 | contig 18828 bp, 11 predicted proteins | sample MGYA00242138_ERZ509066 | MGnify/ENA primary metagenome ERZ509066 (study PRJEB26280, sample SAMEA2338691) | human gut metagenome | biome: human gut; feature: human-associated habitat; material: faeces... | reverse complement strand
GCCCGCCGTACCGGCGGGCGGGCCTTCTATCTGAACTTCGTGTCCTTTAAGGGCGGCGAGGCTTGGGAGCCGGAGGTGGTAGTCGGCAGCTTTCAGATGAAGGTCATCGGCACGAAGGGTGTGTCGCAGCTTATCCCCACCAACACCCTGGTTTCCACCCAGGACGGCATGGCTGGATACACCGTGAAGGATAATAGCGTGTCCGTCATCGTCACCACGGACTGCACCGTTACCTTTGAAAGCAACGGCGGCACGGAGGTCCCCTCCCAGACCGTCCAGTACGGTGAAAAGGTGAAAAAGCCCGAGGACCCCATCCGGGAGGGCTACCACCTGGAGGGGTGGTACAGAGACCTGGACCGCACCCAAAAGTGGGACTTCCACAAGGATACCGTTAAGGGCAACATGACCCTCTACGCCAACTGGGCCGAGGGGGTCGCCGCGGGAAGCGCCACCTGGTGGATTATAGGCGGTGCGGGCCTGCTGGCCCTGCTGCTGATTCTGCTGGCTCTGCTGGGCAAGAAGAAGGTCCGCTTTGAGACCAGCGGCGGCACAGAACTGGAGGCCGTGTCCGTGAAGCGGGGCAGCGTCATTGGCGAAGTCATGACGCCCACGAAGCCCGGCGCAGTGTTCGGCGGCTGGTATGCAGATCAGGCGCTCACCAAGCCCTGGGATACACAGAAAGACCCGGTGCGCAGCAACGTGACGCTCTACGCGCGCTGGATGTAACCTACGCATAAATGAGGTAAACAAATATGAGAAAACGCATACTATCTCTGCTGCTGGCACTGACTTTGGCTCTGTCGGCAGGCGTATTCGGCGTCATACCGGCGCTGGCTGCGGATTCCTGCGTTTCCGTGAAGGCGGATGCCGTCACCACCGGCGAGGTTGTGGCCGGCAGCTTGCTGGAGATCAAGCTTTCAGATGTCTTTGAAGATACGGACGGCCATACGCTGACCTACACGCTGACCAACGCAGCGCAGTTCAGCGTCCAAACCAAGGTCAAGGACGGCTCACTCTATGTATCAGAGAAAGACCCCGGCACCTATGAGCCAAAGGTCAAGGCGACCTGCTCGGACGGCAAAGAGCTTACAGCGACCTTTACCATCACGGTCAAGGAAGCTCCCCACGGATTGGACGCACAGTATAACTACGATGAGACCCCCGCCAAGAAAGTCACGGTGTATGTGACCATCTCCAACGACGGCGTGCCCATCCGAGGCCGCGACGGCACGGTGCTGTGCCACAAGGCCATCACCGTCCCCTACTTTGACTTGGGCCGGTACAACTTGGACGAATACTACCGCTATCACACGGAAAACGGAGAAGGCAAATACATCGACAAGAACATCGTGGAGCGGCCCACCGGCCTGCACCTGTATCTCTATCTGCTGGAGCGCTACTTCATCGGCCTGCCGGAGGAGCAATGCTGCAAGGGTGCCTATCCTCGTGACGCGCTGGCGAGCTTTAAGCTGGGTGAAGATGTTTCTTACATGGATGAAACACCGGCCTATACGGCAGACAGCTTTGCCGCTCTGACTATCACCGGCTCGCCCCCCAGCCTCTACATGGCAAATTTTTGGGGCCATGACGAGAACTTGATGTACTACCGCAACCACTGTTTCCCCTACATGAGCCCCGGCTGGGGCTCCACCTCCGACTACATCGTGCTGTCGGACGGGGATACCTGGGATGTGGCCATGTTCTCGAACTGGAGCTTTTACAGCAGCGGCGGCGCGTTTACCTGCTTTGACAAGGACGAGTACAATGCCCGCCCCGGCATGGAGATGACGATCTCCTCTCAGGCTTACGGCACGACCTTTGAGGGCAGCGACTTCTATCCCTTCTCAAACCTGGATGTGTTCCTGTATAACGACAAGTGGGAGGAAGTCGATCAGTACAAGAAAGCGGATGACGGAAAGAGCACCTTCTCCTTCACCGCCCCCACAGAGGAGGGCACCTACTACCTCGTGGGCATGGACCCCAACCGGACGATCCCCAAGGACGACAGCGGCGGCACGAACTATGCCAAGATCGCACCGGCTACAGCCATCTTGAACGTGGCGGCGGACGCCGAGTTGGAGCGCCCCTTCCAGGACGCTGCCGTGAATGGTGAAAAGCTGGCAGCAAAGAATACCAGCTACGAGGGCATCACCACGCTGACCAGCGCGGACGGCCAGACGACCTATAAGGAAGTGCCCAAGTACCATATGACCGTGCCCAAAGGCGCGGAAACGGTGACCGTGACCTACAACAAGGACGTGGACATCCGTCACGACGGCACCACGGTCTACGCCTATGAGGTGGAGTTCGCGGCGACTGCCGTGAACCGTGCGGCGGCGCAGGCAAGCGGATATACCCTCACACCCATCACGCTGGAGAACAGCTATACCCTCAATGCGGACGGCACGCAGACCGTGATCATGCCGGTGACAGGGTATGTCCGCAACGAGGACGGCAGCGGCAAGGCGATCACGCTGAGTGCCCCCGCTGACAAGAACTCCGCGCCCATCGCGCTATTCACCTTCGAGTATGCCAAGACGGAGCCGGATGTGATGTATGGGAATGTGAATGGAGACAATACCATTGATGTTTCGGATGCGCTGCTGGTCTGCCAGTTCTATCTGGGCAATGTAGCACCGACGGATGCGCAGAATGCAGCTGCCGATGTGAACGGAGACGGTGCAGTAGATGTTTCGGATGCCTTGATGATCTGCCAGTTCTACCTGGGAAATATTACGGAATTCCCTGCTGAGAAAAAATCTTGATAGGAGGAATCGAGAACACATGAAAAAAATCGTTTCTATTCTGCTGACATTGGCGATGGTGCTGAGCCTGGTACCTGCCGTCTTTGCAGCAGACGAACCGACCATCACTATGAGTGCAGATAAGACCTCTGTCGCCCCCGGTGAGACTGTGACGCTGACGCTGAGTATTGACCAAAAAGTGGCCATTGGCGGTGCGGCGTTTGAAATCACCTACAACAGTGATGCCTACACATACGAGGGGGCCGTGTCCGAAACCTACGAAGATGTTGATAACTTTATGTCAACTGACAAGGGCAAAGAAACCATCAATGACGATGGTACGGCAGTTACTAAGGTCGCTTTTTTGGCACTGAGCAAAGCGTTCAATCTGAAAGCTGGAGAAATTTGCCAATTCAAGTTCACTGCGAAGGAAGCCAATGCAAACGCTATGAGCTTTAGTCTGAAGGTGCAGACACTTAAGACCTTCGGAGCAGAGCCTACCGACATCGCTCACAAAGTAGTCGACGGTGAGCTGACCATCCCCGTCGGGACTGCCGCTGCCAAGGGCTACACCGTGTCCTTGGGTGCGGACAAGCAGGTAGCTTCCGGCCAAATCGTGGAGATCCCTGTGACCATCGGCAACAACGACGGCAAGACCGCCTACAACGCCTACGACATGACCTTCTCTTTTGACCCCGCCATTCTGACGCTGAACATGGAAGACACCAGCATCGAGGGTTATCGCGTGATCCCCGGCAACGGCACCGTGCGAATCGTGCGTTACGGCAAAGCCGCCGAGCTGGGCGATGCACTGACTCTGAGCTTTGTGGCAGCCGGCCAGGGTAAATCTGATGTGAAAGTAACGGAAGCGTGTGTGGATGCCAATGCAAACGCCATTAAGTTTGACGCACCTGCGGCTGCCATTTTGGATGACAGAGCCGTTATTACCGTCAGCGGCTACACCGTGAGTCTGCCGGATGACTTCACCCGTACCGACGCGGAGGGCTCCGTGATCACAGCAGGCGGCAACCTGACCTTCGTTCCCAAAGACCCCAACTATAACTACACTGTCACCGTCACCGTCGGCGGCGGTGAGGCAACGACAGTTAGCCCGGACGAGAATGGCATCTACACCGTGCCCAATGTCAACGGCAATGTGTTTGTCTCCAGTACCAAGACCGCCAAGAGTTTCAACGTCACTCTGGGCGCGGATACCACCGGTGCTGCGACTGCTACCTACATGAAGGACTACACCTTCACGCGGACCCCTGAGGATGGCTACACCTATAACATGGTCGTGACCATCGGCGGCAATGGCTACACCGGCTTTAAATCTGTATCGAATGAGGACGGCACTACCACCTACACCATCCCCGGTGCGGATGTGACCGGCGACATCATCATCAACAGCAACAAGCAGGTCAAGCAGCCGGAGACCTTCACTGTCACCTTTGACGGCGCCGGCGCAGGCGAGGCCAACGGCAAAAGCTCCGTCAAGGAAAACACCAACTACACCTTCACCGTGGCCAAGCAGGAGAACTTTGCGTACACCATCACTGCCACTATGGGCGGCAATGATGTGACTGTCACCGAGGGTGCTAACAACACCTACACCATCTCCAATGTCACCGGCGATCTGGTCATCACCATCGAGAAGAAATCCACTCTGACCATGGAGGTAGCTGTTTCCGAGTATGTGCAGATGGATAACAAGACCGTGTTTCTGGTAACCGTGACCGGCACCCCCGAAGAGGGCAAGGCTTTTGCCTACGGCGATAATGTCATGTATAAGACTACTGCTTACGGTGAGAATGTGTACAGCTGGCTGGTGATTGTGGACAAGAATGAGACATTCACTGTGGCTACGGCTGAGGCCAATATCACCAAGGCCAGCGCCACAGCCGAGGAAGTGAAGCAGAGCTATGATGTCAACGAGACAGGCGTTGTGGACATCAACGATGCGCAACTCACCTATGACATCTACAGCGGCAAGTACACCGACTTCGAGAAAGTCTCTGTGCGGAAGTTCCTGCGCGCGGATGTGAACTTTGACAAGGCCGTCAACTCCACCGACGCCGTTGCGGTCGTCAAAAATTCTAAGTAAACCAAGGCGAATCCATAGCTTCCCCTCCCTTTTGGGAGGGGAGGCAATTCGCCATATTTTGGGGCTTTACCATTGCCTCCTGTTTTAGGAGACGATGGTAAGAATCCAAAATAAGCATTTGGAGGATACCCGTATGAAAAAACATAGCGGCCTATATAGCGCCGTGAGTATTTTGCTGGTCATTGTGCTGGTGGCAGGGATCAGCCTCTCACTTCTTTCCTCCGGTCGGACAAGGCCGGAGAATCCCATCAGCACTCAGCCGGATCGGCTCCAGGCAGAGTCGCTGCAAGGCTCCGGCAGCACCGGCGGGCAAAGCTCCGGCAAGGATAATACAGAGAATACGGATACTGCCCAGGATCCATCAGAGCCGCAGAAGCCTGATGAGCAACAAAAGCCCGATGAGCCGCAGAAACCTGATGACACGCAGAAACCCGATGACACCAAGCCGGATCCATCGGGCCCCACAGACCCCACGGATAACCCCGGCAAGGGCGACCAGGGCGGCTCCAAGTCAGACGATAACAAAGGCGGCTCCGAGGATTCCGGTGACCATGGTGATGGCACCGGCGGAGACGACGGGGACCACGGCGGCAGCGGCGGTGACCACGGCAGCGGCGGTGAGGAGGATGATACCCCCCGCATTTATACGACACTGAAAACCCAGCAGCTTACCAAGGCAGAGCTGCCCGACAGCAAGCTGACCTTTGTGGCCTATCCCCTGGGTAAGGGCGATCTGCATATCCGTGTCCGGCTGAAAAATGAGACCAATTCCGGAAACGGATTGCTGCTTACTTCTCAGAATAACCAGGACTACGAGGCACAGCTGGATTTCAACGCAGATAACCTCTTTGTGCTGTCTCTTTATGATGGGGAGACCTTTCTGGGACTTGTTCAGTACCGGGTGGGCTATTACGCGAATCTTGCGGACGATACCCACCCGACGGTGGGGGACTATCCACCCTCCATCGTTACCAATCTGGACGGGGCCAGCCTGGACATGAGCTCCCAAACCTTCCCCTTGACGGTGATTGCCCGTGCCAACGCAGAGCTGGGAGCCGGTGTGATCTATTCCAATCAAATTCGGGTCACGCTGGACGGCAAAACCGTGGAAAAGAGCTACGGCGATTCTCAACCCACCTACGAGTTGTATTTCGATCCCCCTCAGTTGGGCGATGAAGAAACCCACATCGTCCGGGTGCTGGCCTGGGATGGTAACGGAAACTCCACCATGAAGGTCTACACCGTCACCTATCACCAGATCAGTGAGGGCGACCCGGCAGGCTCGGTGGATGTGGTGCTGGATGCGACCACCATCGGCCTGGGCATTCTGGATACCGGTACGCTGGACATCGTGGAGGGCGAAACGGCGGCATCCGTGCTGCTACGCTTCCTGCAGGAGCGCGGTTATGAGCCGGATTACCAGGGGTCTGCTGCCATGAACTTCTATCTGCGCCGGATTAGCCGGGGCGACATTGCCTACCGTGCCAATGTCCCGGAGCATCTTTGGGAGCTGATCCTGCGGGACGGCATCACCACCAACGACAACTATGACCGGGACAGCATCGGGGAGTTTGACTATACCCAAGGCTCCGGCTGGATGTACTCCATCAACGGCACCTTGTATGAGGGTACCGGCATGAGTGGCTACAAGGTCCGCAACGGCATTACCATTTATGTGCGCTTCACCCTGTCCTACGGCAAGGACATCGGCGGCTACGATTCCACCGGAGGCGGCTACGGTTCACTGAGCAGCTACTGCGGCCTGTGGATCAACGGCAGCTACCAAGCCCTGGGCCACGACTTCGTGGAGACGGACCGTTTGGAACCCACCGAAACAGAGGATGGTTACATCCACTATCGCTGCTCCAAGTGCCATGAGGAGAAAACAGATATTCTCCCGGCCACCGGCGGTACGGAGCCATCCCCCACCGCCGCACAGGCGGCCCCCGCCCTGCTCCTGCAGCGGGAATCGGGCCTTACCCCTTATCAAAACAAATTCCATAGAACCTGGGAGGCAGCAGCATGAAAAGAGCAACACGAATATTAGCGGCACTTCTTTGTGTGCTGCTTCTGCTCCCAACGGTGGTCTTTGCGGAAGCGCAGCCCTCTTTGGAAAAACAGATCGCACAGAGTGCGGAGGGAATGTCCGCTCTGGGCGGCAAGAAGGGCGAATTGCTGAAGGACCGGGAGCTGTTTCCTGCAGGCGATTCCGTCTGTGACTGGCTGGCCATAGCTATGGCACTGTCCGGCACAAGGGAGAGCTATTCCGACTATTTGGCGGAACTGAAGGCCCATGTGGAGGACGCCTACGCCAAAAACGGATGCCTGGACTGCAACAAGGCCACGGAATACCACCGGATTTCTTTAACGGTGCTGGCACTGGGGGGCGACCCCACCAACTTCGGCACGAAGCCCGACGGCTCGGCCATTGACCTGATCGCAGAGGGTACTTACAACTATGCCCGTGATCCGGGCGCTCAGGGCTTAAATGGCTGGATATGGGCGCTGCTGGCTCTGGATGCCGAGGATACGGAGGTCCCGGACGATGCCCGGTATTCCAGAGAGGACATGGTAAATGCCATTTCCGTTGCTCAGGAGCCGGACGGCGGCTTTGGCCTGATCCCCGGAAAATCGGATGTGGACATCACCGCTATGGCGGTGCAGGCACTGGCCCCCTATCGGGACCAGCTGGAGACCGAGATCGACGCAGCACTTTCCTATCTTTCCGGCCAGCTGACGGACACCTGCGGGTATATCGCCTACGGCGATGAAAACGCGGAAAGCACCGCCCAGGTCATCCTGGCCCTGTGTGCGCTGGGCATTGACCCGGAGACGGATAGCCGTTTTGTCAAGGGCGAGCACACCCTGCTGACGGAGCTTTCCCAGTTCCGGGAAGCGGACGGCACCTACCGCCATGTGCTGGAGGGGGCCGGCGACGGCCTGGCAACGGCCCAATCCGTCCTGGCCTTAGTGGCTGTGCAGCGTGTGCGGTCCGGGCAGCCGTGGGTGCTGCATTTTGACGGCACTCAAGCGCCCCGTGAGGCATTCGGCATAAATGGAATCATCATCTGCGCCGTGATCGGTGCGGTAGTCGTAATCGCCGCCGGTGCGATCTACATCAACGGCAGAAAGAGGAAAAAGGCATGAACAAGCTGACAGATCAAATTCAGGCAGAGGTCAACAAGGTCGTTTTGGGCAAGGAGGACATCGTCCGCAAGGTGCTGCTGGCCATCCTGGCACAGGGCCATGTGCTGCTGGAGGATGTCCCCGGCGTAGGCAAGACGACGCTGGCCAAGGCATTTTCCAAAACGCTAGGTCTGGACTCCAAGCGTGTCCAGTTCACCTCCGACACTCTGCCATCGGATATTATCGGGTTTTCCGTATTCGATAAGGCAGACGGCAAGCTGAAATATCAGTCCGGAGCCATTATGACCAATCTGCTGCTGGCGGACGAGATCAACCGTACCTCCAGCAAGACCCAATCCGCTCTGCTGGAGGCTATGGAGGAGTTGCAGGTCACCGTGGACGGCGTGACCCGGCCCCTGCCGAAGCCCTTTATCGTGCTGGCAACGGAAAACCCGGTGGGTTCTGCGGGTACGCAGATGCTGCCCGCATCCCAGCTGGACCGTTTCATGCTCCAACTGAGCATGGGCTATCCCAATCGGGCCAGCACGGCGGCACTGCTGAAGGATCGCCATCATGTGGACCCGCTCTCTGCCTGCCAGACAGTGACTTCCCCTGCCGAGCTGGAAAAGCTCATTGCAGAGGTCAGCAATATCCATGTGGCAGACCGAATTTATGACTATATTGCAGAGCTGGTGGATCTGACCCGCTCCAACGCCTATGTGACCCTGGGTGTCAGTCCCCGTGGCGCTTTGGCTGTGACCCGTGCGGCCAAGGCCAACGCCTACTTAGAGGGCCGGGACTATGTGATCCCTGACGATGTGTGCGCCGTGTTCCCGGATGTGTGTGTCCACCGTCTGATCCTCAACTCCAAGGCGCGGCTCCAGGACTATACAGCGGCACTGATTCTGCAAAATGTACTTACCTCCGTCCAGAAGCCGGATGTCCGGGAATTTTCCAGCAAATGAGAAAAACGATCTTAGGCAGCGCCCTGTGTTATCTGATCCTGCTGCTGGCGTTGGCGGCGCTGCTTCTTACAAGCGGCTCCTTCTGGGCGCTGGCCGGACTCTGCTTGCTGCTCCTGCTGCCCCTGGCCTCCTGGGCGGTCAATTTCTATGTCCGCAGGCACCTGCAGGCGGACATTCTGACCCCGGCCACAGCGGCAAAACGCACGGCAGTCAGCTGTCGGGTGCGTATCCGCAACGGAGCGTTTCTGCCCGTAATGCGCTATGGCTGTCAGGTCTCTATCCGCAATGATCTCACTGAGGAAGATCAGACAGTGACGCTGACCGGCAGCATCGGAGCCAAGGGCGAAAGCAGCCAAACCATCCTGCTGCAAAACAGCTTCTGCGGCAGAGTGTATGTGCAGATCAGCCGGTTTACCCTGCTGGACTATCTGGGCCTGCTTCCCATGAAGGCCCTCGTGAAAGCGGATGCCCGTCTGACCATTCTCCCGGACCTGTATCCAATGGAGGCGGACATGACCGCCCGACCGGCCTATGCCGACGACGGCACTTCCAATCGACGGGGTGAGGACCGCAGCGAGGTGTACCAGCTCCGGGAGTATCGCCCCGGCGATGACATCCGGCAAATTCACTGGAAGCTGTCCTCCAAGTTAGATGAGCTGATTCTGAAAGAGGCCAGCCAGCCGGAGAGCCGTTCCCTTTTGGTATTCTGGGATAAGCGCACCGGCGGTAACCCCCAGCAGATGGACGCACTGGCGGAGGTCGTGTCCTCCGCAGGCATGGCACTGCTGCAAAGTGGTGTACCCTATACCCTGTGCTGGACGGACCGGGACGATCTGCAGGTCCAGGACATTTCAGAGGAAAACCAGCTTTTGCAGGCTATCCCGGCTCTGGTAAAGACCAGGGGCAGCGCTGAGTGCCGCCTGCCCAAAACTGACGGTTACAGCCGAATTCTCTGTTTCGGCACAGCGCCGGAAGAACAGCTGCTCACGGACGGACGGGTGCATTTCATCCTCTGTACCGAAGAACAGTACCCCGGTGCGACCACCTTTGCCCCGCAGAATTATTCCGAGGCCATGCAGCGACTGGAGGTTTAACCCATCATGCGAAAAAATGAAAACGGACTCCAGTGGATTGTCACCGAAACGGCACAGAAAAAGCTGCACTTTCCCTGGGGCGCTTGGGTGGTCTGTGCCGTTCTGACGGTGGGCTTCTGCTTGCTTTTAACCGCTGCATTTCCCTCTGTTCCCTACCCATGGTGGGCCATGACAGCAGCTGCGATTTTGGTGCAGGCGGCGTTGCTGATAGTATACCAAACCAGAATCGGGAACTGGCTCGTTCCAGCGGGCATCGGCGTGTTGCTTCTTCTGAGCTTGGCACTGAACAAGTTTGTCCTACCCGGTTTTGGAACACTGGCAAATGATTTCCTGACCCTGCTGACGAAAAAGACCGGGAAGATCTACCTGGACCTTGCGGCAGCGGATGCCCAATTTCTGCCTCTGGCGGTAACGGTTCTGCTACTGGCGGTGTCGCTGCTTCTCAGCCGCAGCGCATGGAGCGGACGGATGCTGCTGGCCTTGCCGATTCTGCTGCCCTGCTATGCAGCCCTGTTGCTGGGCTTGTTTCCCATAGGCATCGGCGGTGGGCTGCTGATTATTGGCACGGTGCTGCTGATGGTGCAGCACACGGCAGAGGGAGAAGCCCTTGCAGGCGTTCCGGCGCAGCTGATTTTGCCGGTCCTGTGTGCAGCACTGTGTCTGCTGATTGGCCTGTCCTGCCAAGACAAGCTGAATACAGACATGGTCGAGACGATGCAAACCCAGCTTCACCAGCGGCACTACGACAGCGATACCAATTCCATGCCGGAAGGAAACCTCAAGAACTTACCCGCCTGGAATAAAAGCGACACCCCGGCGCTGGAAGTCACAATGGAGCAGCCGGAAAAGGTGTATCTGCGTGGGCAGGTCTACGACACCTACACCGGCACCGGCTGGAAAGCAGCCGATACCGAAGAAACCGCCCAATATGAGGACCTTTTCTATTGGCTCCATGAGGCGGGTTTCTACGGCCAGAGTCAAATTGCACTGGCGGATGGCTATACGGAGACGGCCACACCGCTGTCCATGACTATACGAAATCTCTCCGCCTGTTCCGCCCACGGCTACTACCCCTACGCCGTCTACGGCAGCGAAACGCTGGCAGCGGACCGCATCGGGGACACGAATCTGCCCCCGGCAGAGAGCCTGTATTATCTGAAAGGCAGCGTCCCGGACTGGTATCAGATCCAGCGGAACCTCTCCACAGCCCAGGGCCGGGAAAACATCGAGACCTATCTATCCAAGGAGCAGGCCTATGCCGACTATCTCCGGGCCGTGGACCTGCAAATGACCCAGGATAGCTGGGCCGTCCTCCAGCGGCAATTGAAGCTGGACACCCAGACCCGGACCATCAGCGACATCCGCACCATCATCTTTGACTATCTACGGGAAGCCATGACCTACGATGAGACTGCCCGGACCATGAACGGCAGCGGCGACTTCCTACAATATACGCTGGAGCGCAGCGGACACGGCTACAGCGTCCATTACGCCACGGCAGCGGTGCTGATGCTGCGCTACATGGGCGTTCCGGCCCGCTATGTGGAGGGGTATTACCTCTCGGCAGAGGATGCCGCCCGCTACAAGGCCGGTGAGACCATTACCCTGACGGAAGAAAACGCCCACGCCTGGGCGGAATACTATGTCAGCGGTGTCGGCTTTGTGCCGTTCGAGGTGACTCCCGGCTACATAGACGACGAGGAACTGTCCCTGGGCGGCGACAGCCCGGATGAGAATACCTACGAGAACAACACCCAGCAATTTGTAGAGGTGGAGCAGCCGGAGGAGGTCAACGAGCACAAGCAGGACCGCTTTACCTTCTCGCTGAATGCCCATTACCTGCTGCTTCTTCCGCTGCTGCTGATCTTGCTGCTGGCCGGGTACATTTTCCATCGCCGCAGGGTGTTTCGGAAGAAGATGGCCGCCATCGACGCCGCAGACGACCGTGAGGCCATTGCCATGCGCTATGGCTATGCCGTTTGCCTGCTGCGCCACAGCACGGTCCGGCCCCCGGAGGGTGCGGCAGAAGCCGCAGAACTGAATCAAAAGGCGCTGTTCAGCACCCAGGAGATAACCCCGGAGCAGCGCAAGCAGGTTGACTCATTTGCCATGCGTGTACTGACTGCCTGCAAGGACAGCTGGACACCGTGGGAGAGAATACGGTACCGGCTATGGAACTGCCTGTATTGAAAACAAGGAGGAAGGAAAATGCACAAAAGAGTAATGGCTCTGCTTCTGAGTCTGGTGCTTCTGGTTTCTGCCATCATGCCGACCACGGCGATGGCCGCAGAGGAGTACGCCGGTAGCTTTGTGCTTGTGGCTATGAACGCCAACAGCACCATCGTGGAGCCGACCCGTATCCAGTATAAATCTGGGCAAACCATTCAACAGGCGCTGGCGGATTCAGATATTGACTTTGTCGGCCTGGAAAACGGATTCGTCTATGAGATCAACGGCGTTTCCGCCAATTACCTGCTCTATTATGACAAGGGTGGCTATAAGCTGGACGCTCCGGCTTCTTCCGTCAAGGCCCTTTGTTTCCATGTATCTTCGACTTATTCGGACGCAGCTATCCAGCTGATTATCCAAATGGCGGATTACCTGGACATGACCAACCATGTGCAGAATTATCCGGCAGCGGCCAATGCCTACGCAACGGCGCTGAAGGGCCTGCGGACGGCAACTGCCGACTCGGCAGGACCATTGCTGAAAAACCTGAAAGACGCCATTGCTGAATATGCGGCCCTTCTGGACGGGACCAAATACACCGTCTCCGCCACAGCAACCCAAAACGGCAATGCGGTGGAGGCACCGATCCTCTCCCTTACGGATGTCTATGGCAATGTTACCACCGGCACCGGCAGCGTCCAAGTCATCGCCGGCGACTATAAGTTCTGTGTGTCCGACGGCGGATATAACCGCACAGAGGGAACGCTGACGGTCTCCGCCGACGCCCAGGTCTCTGCGACCCTGCCCTACGGCGAGTGGTTCGGCAATATCCGGCTGCTGGATGTCGATCAAGAACCCTACCGCGCTGCACAAAACCGCGCGAACCACACGGCGCAGTATTGGATCGAGGATACAGCCAATGCTCTGAGCAGCGTGTACCTGAATGTTGTGATGGGCAATGTTCCGAATACCAAGACCACCAGGCTCCGCACCATTTATACCGGCACCAACGGCAAGGATATGTCGGGCACATCCCGCAGCTGGAACAGCATAGCCACATCCCTTACTTATCTGCTGACCTCTGGCATGGAGGGCAAGACCTTCGCGCTGGAAGCACAGTATACAGGCTCGGACGGCTACACGCAGATTCAGTCCTACGATGTCACCGTGACCCGTGTGCCCACGCTGAAGGCTCTGGCAGCCACGGCGGAGGGGACCAAGCTGCCCCTGGAGTTTGCGCCCAACACCCGGGAGTACAGCCTAAAAACCGTGTCCTCCACTGTGGATATTGACGCCGCACCATTTGGTGAGGATTATACCGTCACCGGAACCGGGGCGGTGCAGCTGACCGGAGACACGCAGGATCACAGGATTCAGGTAGCAGCGCCCAACGGGGAGCAGAGCACCTATACCCTCCACATTCAGAAGGTAGCTTCCGTACCGGTGACGCTGGCTGTGCCTTCCGGAACAACGGTGCAGGTGATCAATGGAGCAGGCTCCGAGATTGCCCCGGTGGACGGGATCTATCACCTGGTCCCCGGCGAGAGCTATACCTGCATCGCCACGAAGAACACCTGGTATCATACGCAGATCACCTTCACGGCCTCCAGCGGACTGAATGTGTCCGTCCCGGAGCCTGTCACCACCGACTGGCTGACCGATCTGGCATTCTACAACGGCACCTATGCTTCCAGCCGGATCGCCTACGCCGCCGACAAGACCTTCACGGCGGCAGACCACACCTACAACTATACGGTGTCCGACTGCAACAGCTCCGTTGCCATGCAGGCCACGGCAACCGGGACCGTGACGGCGCTGTATCGGACCCAAAGCACCGTGCCGGAGATTCATAATCTCGCACGGATGGAGACGATCACAACGCCTGTCAGCAAAACGGGTCTTGCTCAGAGCCTGACCTACGCCGTGGCCAAGGCCGGTTACGGCCAGACGGTGACGATCCGCATTTCCAAGACAGAAAACGGCACTACCTACTATCAGGACTACGATATTCAGCTGCTGCGGCAGCTGCACCTGTCCAGCCTGACTATTGCCACAAAGGATGAGACACTGCCCTTTGTAACTCCAAAGGGCGCAACAGCCCGCTTTGATCGAGATACCACGGATTATTATGTTAAGGTAGACCGGGAGACCGCCGCTCTCTACCTCTCCGGCACCTATCCCAACAGCAGCACAGACACCGCCTGCTGCGGCGGGTACTATGCCAAGGTCAACGGCGTACGCTATGATACGCTGGCCGGCGCGGAAGCGGTCCTGAACACAGACCTTTATAATGAAGATATTTCGGTACAGGTCTGCCACGCAGATACCGGCAGCATTGAGCTGACCTATACCGTCCATGTTCAGAAAAGTGACCCCATCCAACTGACCATCCAAACGACCCCGGCGGATGCCACGGTGTTCCTGACCAACGACCTGAACGGCAAGCGCATCGTGGAGAAAAACGGCACCTACAGCCTGACCCCCGGTGCCAGCTATTCCTACACTACCACCTGCGCCGGGTACATCGGTCAAACGGTGGAGCACTATACCGCCCCCGACAAGGACGGTACACTGACCATTACGCTAAAGAAGGCTCCAGCCAACGACAAGCTCATCAATTTCGATTCTGCGTGGCCCCACTTACGCCAAAACAATGAGAATAACGGTGTGGTGGACTACAAGACGCCGGTCTACGCCAAGGATGCCGAGTTGTACTGGGCTACCTCCATTGGATCCGGCTACGATGTGAACGCCTGCGGCTGCCCCATTTTGGTGGACGGTGCCATCTACACCTACTCCGGCTCCCGCATTTACAAGGTGGATGCTATCTCCGGCGAAATTCTCATTGATAAGCCCATGGATCACAACTCCAGCTTCGCCATCAACCCGCCCACCTACGCCAACGGCATGATTTTCGTGGGCCTGTCTGACGGCACGATCCAGGCGTTCGACGCCAATACCCTGGACTCCCTGTGGATCTATCGGGACTCCATCGGCGGTCAGCCCAACAGCTCTATTGTCTATCACGATGGCTACATCTACACCGGTTTTTGGGTGGGCGAGATCAACGAGGCCCACTATGTGTGCTTGAGCGCCACCGACGAGGACCCCACGCAGACGATGGAAGAAAAGCTCCCCACTTGGTACTACACCAGCAAGGGCGGCTTCTATTGGGCCGGTGCCTATGTGTGCGACGACTTCCTGCTGATCGGCACGGATGACGGCGCTTCCGGCTACACCACCGGCAAGCCCAGTCTGCTGTCCTTTAATCCCAAGACCGGCGAACTGCTGTCCTCCTACAAGATGAATGTGACCGGCGACATCCGCAGCTCTATCACCCATTACAACGGCAAGTATTACTTCACCAGCAAGGGCGGCTACTTCTACGAGGCCACTGTGGACGAAAAGGGTACCATTGAGGATGTCCGCACCTTGAAGCTCTACAACTATGCGGACGATCCCGCCAATCCCGCCATGTCCACCTGCACACCCACCATTTACAATGGGCGGGCCTATATCGGCATCTCCGGCACGGCACAGTTCGGCGCATACAGTGGCCATAACCTTACGGTCATCGACATCCCCAACTGGGAGATTGCCTATACGGTACGCACCCACGGCTATCCCCAGACCAGCGGTGTTCTGACCACGGCCTATATGGAGGAAACAGGCTGCGTCTATGTGTACTTCTTCGACAACTTCACCCCCGGCAAGCTCCGGGTGCTGGAGGACAAGCCCGGCCAAACCGAGGTGTCTCTGAAGACCATGGAGACCTACACGGCCAGCGGTCAGACGGAGACCTATACGACGCCCTACAACATCTTCACGCCCAGCGGCGCACAGGCCCAGTATGCCATTTGCAGCCCCATCATGGATGAGTACGGCACGATCTACTTCAAAAACGACTCCGCCTACCTGATGGCCGTGGGCAGCACCATTGAACGCATCGAGGTCACGAAGCTGCCGGACAAGACGACCTACAATGTAAAAGACACCTTCGACCCCACCGGTATGCAGGTAACGGCCTACTACGCCAACGGCATGACCCGCGATGTGACAAAGTATGTCACCTGGTCCGATAAGCCGCTGAAGGCCAGTGATACCGACTTCCAGATCACCTTCCCCTACGCCATGTACCAAAACCGAGAAAACAGCGACACCCTGGAGATGGAATACGGCGTCCATTGTGACAAGCCCATGACCACCCTGACCCTGACCATTGCGGATCAGAGTGCAGTCAAATATGGAGATGTAAATGCAGATGGCATCATTGATGTCTCCGATGCCATGCTGATCTGCCAAATCTATCTGGGCAATGTTACCCCGACAGATACGCAGAAAAAAGCCGCCGATGTAAACGGCGACGGCACCATGGATGTCTCCGACGCCATGATGGTCTGCCAGTATTACCTGGGCAACATTACAAAGTTCCCGGTGGAACAATAAATCATAGTGGTACACGGAAATAATCCGGATATGAAATGACCTCCCCAGCTTGCCCACCGTGCGCATTGTACGGTGGGTAAGCCGCACTGACGGCAAAAAACATTTCTGCAAGGAGAAGACGCCTATGAAAAAACGTTCCATTGCGCTGCTGCTCCTGCTGGTGCTGCTGACCGGCTGCGGCGCAAAGACAGAGGAGGCACCATGGCAGACCGCCTACCGTGAAACGGGTAAATATCTACAAGAGCAAGATACGCTTTCCGCAGGCTCTGTTGGCGGCGAGTGGGCGGTGATCGGCCTGAGCCGTGCCGGACTTCTCAGTGATGAGACTGCGCAGAGCTATGAGCAGACGGTAGAGGACTATGTCAAGCAAGCAGGTTCCGTGCGGCTGCACCACGCGAAATCCACTGAGAACTCCCGCGCCATCTTGGGCCTGACGGCTGCCGGATATAATGCCGCCAACATGGCGGGCGTTGATCTGACGGCGGGCCTAACCGACATGGCCTATCTGCGGGCACAGGGTACCAACGGCCCCATCTGGGCGCTGATCGCGCTGGACTGCCATGGCTACGATATTCCCCAGTGCGCCGATGGCGAGGAGCAGACCACCCGCGAGGGACTGGTGGCGGAGATTCTCTCCTATCAGTGCAGCGACGGCGGCTGGGCGTTGATGGGCGACGAATCCGATGTGGACATGACCGCCATGGCCCTGACATCTCTGGCCCCTTATCAGGAGGAGACAGACATCAAGGCGGCAGTTGACGCGGCGCTGACCTATCTGTCCGATGCCCAGCAGGCCGATGGCGGCTTCATGAGCTGGGGCGCGGCCAACAGCGAGTCCTGCGCACAGGTCATCGTGGCTCTGACGGCGCTGGGCATTGATCCCGCAGCGGACAGCCGCTTCGCAAAAAACGGCGCGTCCCCGCTGGACGGCCTGTGCGCCTTTGCCTGCGAGGGCGGCGGCTTCCGTCACAGCGATGAGGTATGGCTACCGAGCAGGGCTTCTACGCACTGGTCGCCTGCGACCGCTTCCGGCAGGGCCAGACACGCCTGTTCGACATGACGGATATTGAGGTGAAGTGATATGCGGCGATCCAAACCTCTGTGCACATTGCTTCTGGCACTGCTCCTGCTGACCTGTGCCGGAGGGAAAACCGGCTCCTGTAGAGCCACAGGACAGCGATGTGGATGCGGACACAAAGTATACCTGCATCATATCCATCTCTTGCGAGACGATCTTGGACAATATTGATAAGTGCGTTGAGAGCAAGAAAGCCCTTGTGCCGGAGGACGGTATCATCCTTCCAGCCACAGAGGTAACGTTCAGCGACGGCGAAAGTGTCTACGATGTACTGCAGCGTGTCTGCAAGGCAAATAAGATACACATGGAGTCCAGCTTTACGCCGGTGTATAACAGTGCCTATATCGAGGGTATTCACAATCTGTACGAGTTCGATGTAGGGAAGCTCTCCGGCTGAATGTATGCCGTCAACGGATGGTTTCCTAACTACGGCTGCTCCCGCTACCAACTGAATAACGGCGATGTGGTGGAGTGGTGCTATACCTGCGATCTGGGAGAAGATCTCGGCAGTGGTATGGGAGGATAATGGAGGCACCAGAATATAGAGAACGCTGATATAGGAAGCGGAGTTCCCGGAACACATTGGCCTCTGGAGATATTCGAGAGGCCGCCTAACCATGCGACCAGACAACACAACAAAGCGGACAAAAAGCCAAGGATGGCCCTTTGCGGCCATCCTTGGCTTTTTGTCCGCTTTTCATTATGCGGATACCAATTTCATTGCCGTGCCCCACCGTTTCTGCCGTTTGCGAGTTCTTCACAAATGACGAAACGGAGGGAATAAAAGGTCCCGTCAAGATTTATGCGCAAAATTGTTTGCAGGCTCCGGCGGAGTGAAGTCAGCCGGCAACGGAGGCGTCGTCCATGACCGCCTCCAAGTGCTTCATGTTCATGTATTTCTTGTTGCCCCACTGGGTGCCCGCCACATGGCGCAGCCGTGCGCAGACCAGCATCAGGGCGGAGTTGCCGTCCGGGAACGTCCCCACCACGCGGGTTCTGCGGCGGATCTCCCGGTTCAGCCGCTCGATCACGTTGTTGGTGCGGATGCGCGTCCAGTGCTCGCTGGGAAAATCGCAGTAGGTCAGCGTCTCCTCAATGCCGT
>ENA-OROZ01001731-OROZ01001731.1-human-gut-metagenome-genome-assembly--contig:-NODE-1731-length-18848-cov-6.500931_pt1 | contig 18848 bp, 17 predicted proteins | sample MGYA00242138_ERZ509066 | MGnify/ENA primary metagenome ERZ509066 (study PRJEB26280, sample SAMEA2338691) | human gut metagenome | biome: human gut; feature: human-associated habitat; material: faeces... | reverse complement strand
CGAAAAGCTGCAGGTCATTAAAAATGGCGGCGCGACGCGCATTTCCATTAACCCACAGACGATGGCAGACGACGTGCTGGAAAATGTGGGGCGGAAGCACACGAGCGCGCAGACTTTAGAGGCGTTTCATCAGGCGCGCGAGGTGGGCTTCGAGGATATCAACATGGACTTAATTGCGGGGCTTCCCGAGGACACGCCCGAGAAGTTCGCCGCATCGCTGTCGCAGGTGCTGGCTCTAAACCCCAGCAACGTCACGGTCCATACGCTGGCGCTCAAAAAGGGCGCGAATCTGTTCCAGAACCGGACGTCGCTTCCTACAAATGAGGATGTCTCTCAGATGCTCTCCGGCGCGGAAACATCGCTTCGGGCGCATAGTTTTGTACCATACTATCTCTACCGGCAGAAATACATGTCCGGCAGTTTTGAAAATGTGGGCTGGTGCCGCCCAGGCGGAGAGTGCTGGTACAATGTGGACATCATGTCGGAGCTTTGCTCCATTCTGTCCTTCGGCGCAGGCGGGTCCACCAAAATGGTGGAACCTGGCACCAACCACATCGAGCGGGTCTTTAATGTGAAATATCCCAAGGAATACACGGAGCGGCCGGAAAAGGTTCTGGCCAACCAGGCCGCTTTCGCGGAGTTTTATCAAAAATACGTTCCCGAAACTTAAACGGGCGGCCACGGCCGTAAGGAGGGTCATTCATGGAACATAGCTGTGAAGCGTATTGGACCAAGGCGGAAGGACTGGCGCGGGACGCCATCTGTACCATGGGGTTGGGCGCCAAACGGTTGACGGACGCCGCCAAACGGCAGTTAGAGATCGCGGATCTCCGCGCCGGCGTCAACGTCGGTCTCCGGGAGCTGGGCGAGCTGCTGTACGCCACCCACACCGGCACCCCCACGGATTCTGACCGGCTGCTGGAAAAGATGCAGGAGATCGATGGTCTCAAGGCTCGGCTCCGGGAGCTGGAGGGCGAGCCGGTGATCCACCTGCTGTGCCCCTGCTGCGGCAGCGAGGTCCGGGAGGGCGACGTATACTGCCGGGACTGCGGCGAAAAGCTGTAATGACGGGTATGTTCCGCTCCTGCGGCGCATACCTAACCAATAGCGGCGGTACGCCGCCGAAAGACTGTCGATAAAGCGATAAATTCTCCGCAGCGGTAAGGTAGGGCAGCCGTTAGCGGCTTTGCCGCTCTACGGATGCCGCATACCCCTTGCGGGTAAAGGGTGTGTGCGGGAAACCTAAGAGGGGTTTCCTGCGCCATTGAAATCCTAAGTTTTCAGAACTTTTATAAAGTTCTGAAAACCTGCTCAGCGGGGCGAAAAGATTTTTTCGCCCGCTGAGCGGGGATACGCCCCGCCCCTCTCAATCTGAAAATTCGAGGTAACATCCATGGCAACTCCTGCGAAAAAGCAATCCTTCTTAGGCGGCGCCGCCATTCTGGCGGCGGCTGTGGTCATCGTCAAGCTCATCGGCGCGGCCTACAAGATCCCTCTCAGCAATATTCTGGGCAGCGCGGGACAAACTTATTTTGACACCGCCTACCAGATCTACAACTTTTTGCTGACCTTTTCCACGGCGGGCCTGCCCCTGGCCATCTCCCGGATGACCAGTCAGGCCCACGCCAGGGGGCTGGAAAACGAGAAGCGGCGGATCTTCTCCACCGCCATCTGGCTGTTCTTCGGTCTGGGTCTGGTCTGCTCCGTGCTGATGTTCTTCCGTGCGGACGCGCTGGCCCGGTTCCTGAACAACTCTCTGCCCCCATCATAGCCTTGTTTTGGTTCCCCGTCAAGGGCTCTGCACACCTTTTGCCCGCCTCTTGTCATTTTGCAGTACGATGGTACGTCATTTTAAAAAAAGTCTGATCTTTTTCAAAAAAATCCTTGACAAAACAGCTGGTTTCAGGTATTATAGTGGAGCGCCAAGGGCACCCGCCCAAAGGCAGAACAGAAGATGTGGAAAGATGGCTGAGTTGGTCTAAGGCGCACGACTGGAAATCGTGTAACGTGTCAAAAGCGTTCTGGGGTTCGAATCCCCATCTTTCCGCCAGAAACCTGAAACAGAGATGTTTCAGGTTTTTTGTTTTATTCCAAAACGCTGTCCTTGACAATCGCCCTGCGTTCCGCTATGCTGAAAAAAAGATTTTCCTGAAGGAGGAACATTCTATGGCTGCATCCAAAAAGAAACGCACCAGTGCCCGCGCTGCGGTCGTGGTGGTGCTGTGCCTTGTGCTGGTGTGCGTAGTGGCCGCCGCCGTCGCGCTGGGGCTGGTGAGCCGCCGCGTGAAGAGCTTTGCCGGCGGAGCCAGCTTTTCGCTGGACTACCAGATCACTTCCACCGCTGCCGAAGAGCCCGCTTTATATAAGGTGCTGGCGCAGTTCGGCGGCACCTCCGGCCGGGTGGACGGCCAATATACGCCGGAAGCCCTGCAGCTGGAGCTGTACCCGCAGGCCAGCGGCAGCAGCCAGCCCCTCACCCGCCTGTACATCAGCAAGGACGAGACGCTGTACGATGCCGGGCAGCTTTACCGCACCCTGCGCAGCAGCATCACCGACAACTATCCGCTGGCCGGTGTGCTGATCCCGGAATGGAATATGGGCAGCTACATCTCCCAGACCCAGCTGGCCAGCCTGCTGGGCGTGGACGATACCGCCACCAGTCTGCAGTCCATGAACGACTTCCAGCTGGACCTGAAAAAGATCAAAAAGGTGCAGCCGGAGAACGCCAAGGAGGGCTACCTCTACTTCCGGCTGGAAACTGACGACACTGCCGCCGATTCCCCCGTTTTGACGCTGGGCGTGGAAAAGAGCGGCCTGCTGCGGGCTGCCTCCCCCGCCGTGCACATCCTGCTGGACATCCCGGCCCACGGCATCCACACCGAGCTCAACGGCACCGTGACCCCGGCAGCTCCGACTCTGACCGCTCCCACCTCCCGCATGCAGGACAGCGACATTGCTTCGCTGGTGCAGCTGCGCCAGACTGTCGAGAGCGTGGTGCAGTTCGTGCAGGGCGCTGCTTCCGGCACGCAGAGCGCCTCCTGAACCTCCTTGATATGCAAAAACGGCAGACGCCTTGCAAAGCGTCTGCCGTTTTTTGATGCGTTTATCGGTCCAGGATGCGGCCATCGGTGGAGATGGTCACCACCTGCCACGGCACGAACTTGCCGCTGTTTTTCAGGGCGGTCACGGCGGCGTGTTCCAGCCCGCCGCAGCAGGGCACCTCCATGCGCAGCACCGTCACGCTCCGGATGTCGTTGCTGCGGAAGATCTCGGTCAGCTTTTCGCTGTAGTCCACAGCATCCAGCTTGGGGCAGCCGATGAGGGTGATCTTGCCCTTCATGAACTCTTCGTGCACATTGGCGTAGGCGTAGGCGGTGCAGTCGGCTGCGATCAGGAGCTTTGCCCCGTCAAAATAGGGGGCGTTCACCGGCACCAGCTTGATCTGGCAGGGCCACTGGCGCAGCTGCGACGGCTGTGCTGCGGTGGGGGCAGCAGGTGCGCTTTCCTCCCGGCGGAACTGGCGCATGGCGCTGCCCGGGCAGCCGTGGAAGGCCGGTTTTGCGGCCTGTGCGGCCTTTTTCTGCTTGTTTTCCAGCACGGCCTGCTCGTCGTAGGCGGCTGCCTCACGCTCTTCAAAGGTGATGGCACCGGTGGGGCAGCCGGGCAGGCAGTCGCCCAAACCGTCGCAGTAGTCGTCCCGCATGAGCTTTGCCTTGCCGTTCACCAGACCGATGGCCCCCTCGTGGCAGGCGGTGACGCAGGCCCCGCAGCCGTTGCATTTTTCTTCGTCTATATGAATGATTTTCCGGATCATAGAAAAGCCTCCTTGTGTTTGTGCTTTGAGTATACTATAATCAGGGCAGACCTTCGGTTGTTATAACCACGAAAGTGAGGCTTTTTTTATGAGACCCGTTGCATCCCCGCTGTTTCAGGGCCTGTCGGCAGAGGAGTGGGCTGCACTGGAGCAGTCCGGCTGCCTGCGCACGAAGAGCTACCCCCGGCACGCCGTCATTTTTCATGCCGGAGCGCAAGTGCATGCTCTGGGCGTGGTGCTGCGCGGCACCGTCCACATCGAAAATCTCGACCTGTGGGGCAGTAAGAGCATCCTGAGCAGCATTTCTGCCGGGCAGGCCTTTGCCGAGACCTACGCGCTGTGCGGCGACGTGATGATGGTGGACGCCGTGGCCGCCGAGGAATGCGAAGTGCTGTTCGTGAACATTTCCGCCTTTTCCGGCGGCGCACCCGGCACGGTGCACGAAAAGCTGCTGCGCAACCTGCTCACGGTGTCCATGCGCAAAAACCTGAGCCTTTCGCAGCGCATCTTCTGCACCACCCCCAAGACCGTGCGGGGCCGTCTGCTGACCTACTTTTCCGCACAGGCCGCCCGCAGCGGCAGTCTGCAGTTCGAGATCCCGTTCAACCGGCAGCAGCTGGCCGACTACCTCAATCTGGACCGCAGCGCCCTCTCCAAGGAGCTGTGCAAGATGCGGGATGAGGGCCTGCTGACCTTTGAAAAGAACCGCTTTGCCCTGAACGAACTGCCGGAGTGAACCTCCCGCAAACGCAAGAAGCACCCGCCGGGTCCCACGATCCGACGGGTGCTTCTGGTTTTTATGGGTTCAGCCTTGCTCAATCTGCCTTTTTGGCAGGGGCCTTACGGGTGCGCTTGGGCTTTTCGGCCGGGGCGGCAGCTTCTGCGGCGGCTTCTGCCTTGGGTGCAGCCTTCTTCCGGGCAGTGGTCTTGCGGGGAGCCTTGGCGGGCTTCTCTGCTGCTTCCGCCTTTGCGGCGGGCTCCGCCTTCGGCTCTTCTGCCTTTTCGGCAGCGGGCTGGGCGGTCACAGCCGGTTCCACAGCGGCCTTTTTGGTGGTGCGGGGCTTGCGGGCGGCAGGCTTTTTGACCGGTGCCTTCTTCTCCTCTGCCGGGGCAACAGCCTCAGCGGCGGGTGTGGCTTCCACAGCAGGCTCGGCAGTCTTTTTAGCGGTGCGCTTTGCGCGGTCCTTCACCTCAGCGATGGTCCACAGCTGGTCGGCACCGGGCACCTCCTGCCAGATCTGCAGCACGGCACCTGCTTCGGCACCCATGCCCACGGTGTCCACGCACTTGCCGCCGGCCCAGGACGAGCGCAGGCGCACGGTGCCTTCCGGCGTGGGGCAGAGCTCCCACATCTGAGAGGTGCCGCCCACATCCTCCCACAGGTGCAGCCAGGTGCCGTTGGCGGTGCCGGTCATGGTCAGGTCCAGCAGCTTGCCGGAGGCGCGGTTGCGGATGCGGTACACGCCCTCGCCCACCCGGACAAAGCTCCACTCCTGTTCGGGCTTGTGGTCATACTTGCCCAGACGAACGGTGCCGCCGTCCTTGCTTGCTTCCACGGCCTGGATCACATTGCCGGTGTGGGCGGCAATGGTATAAAAACGATCGGCTTCGATCACGGTCTGTGCTACGGTTTTCATGCTTCAGTTCCTCCATCTGTCACGATGCCGGGCAGGGTCTGCCAACATCTTCCTGCCTAAATGATACCACATATCGTGATTTTCCACAAGCAATTCGACCTTTCTTTAGCAAATCATACAGAATCGCCGGTTCTTTCGGCGTCATTTTCGCCCCTTCGCACCGGTTTGCGAGCCGTTTTTTCACACGGTTCCCCTCTCGACTTTTTGCCGTACTTGCGTTATACTATGATGTTGCTGATTTCCGCCGTCCGCTTTTGGCGGCGGCTTTCCCTACTCCATCCCATTCAAGGAGGCTTTTTATGACAAGCGATGACCGCAGTGCGCTGCAGTTTCGCCGGATGACCGAGACGCCCATCCCGCAACTGGTCCTCAGCCTTGCTGCTCCCACCATTTTAAGTATGCTGATCACCAGCATTTACAATTTGGCTGACACCTTTTTCGTGGGCCAGATCTCCACCAGTGCGTCCGGTGCCGTGGGCGTTGTTTCCAGCCTGATGGCCATCATCCAGGCGCTGGGCTTTATGCTGGGCCACGGAGCCGGCACCATCATCAGCCGCAGCCTGGGCAGCCGCGACACCACCGCCGCCACCCGGTTTGCGTCCACCAGCTTTTTCACGGCTCTGGTGTTTGGCGTGGTGCTGGCCGTGGCGGGCCTTGGCACCCTGCCCCACTTCATGATGCTGCTGGGCAGCACCGAGACCATCCTGCCCCACGCCTGCGCCTACGCGCGGCCCATCCTCATTGCCGCCCCGCTGATGATCTCCAGCCTGGTGATGAACAACATCCTGCGCTATGAGGGCAAGGCCAGTTTTGCCATGATCGGTCTGGTCACCGGCGGCGTGCTGAACATCGCGCTGGACCCGCTGTTCATGTTCGTGTTCGGGCTGGGCACCGCCGGGGCCGGTATTGCCACCGCCCTGAGCCAGAGCATCAGCTTCTGCATCCTGCTGTCCATGTTCCTGCGGGGCAAAACGGTCAGCCAGTTCCGCCTTTCGGCCGTCACCCGCGAAGCCCGCGATTTCGGCCGCATCCTGCTGGGCGGTGCGCCCAGCTTTGGCCGTCAGGGTCTGAACAGCATCGGCGGCATGCTGCTGAACCTTGCCGCCCGCAGCTACGGCGACGCCGCCGTGGCCGGTATGAGCATCGTGTCCCGCATCTTCATGTTCATCATCTCGGTGGCCATCGGCGTGGGACAGGGCCTGCAGCCGGTGGCATCCTTCAACTACGGTGCCCGCAAATACCGCCGGGTGCGGCAGGCCGCCATCTTCACCATCGAAGCGGCCTTCTGCATGCTGGTGGTGCTGGTGGGCCTGTGCTGGGTGAACGGCGATGCCCTCATCCGTCTGTTCCGCGATGACCCCGCCGTCACCGCCGTGGCGCTGCCCGCCTTCCACTACCAGTGCCTGGCCATGCTGCTGCAGCCCATCATCGTGGTAGCCAACATGACCTTCCAGAGCGTGGGCGCGTCCGGCCGGGCCACCTTCCTGGCCTGCTGCCGACAGGGCGTGTTCTTCATCCCGCTCATCCTCATCCTGCCCCGCACCCACGGGCTGTTCGGCGTGGAGATCTGCCAGCCCATCGCGGATGTGCTCACCTTCCTGGTGTCCCTGCCCTTCCTGCTTGCATTTCTGCAGCAGCTGGGCCGGATGGATGACGCCGAACAGAGCAAAACCGCGTCCTGAACTTCTGTCATAAATCTGTAATCATCCGCCGCGCATTTTCTGCAATGGAATGCGCGGCCGTTTCGTATTCCAGATGAACCGGAACTTTCTTCCGGGTGCGTTTTTCCATTCCAGACAGTAGCATCTGCATTTTGCATTGCTTTTTGTATTGCTTTAAGAGGAGTGATCCCATGAAAAAGACTGTTTCCCGTCTGGGCAGTGCTGCCCTGTGCGTGACCCTGAGCCTTGCGCTGGGCTGCGGCTGCGCGGTAATGCCGCCTGCCTCCTCCGAGAAACCCGCTTCCTCGGCGGCTTCCGTCCCCACCGACGCCGAGGGCAAGCCCCTGTACGATGCCGCCCCGCTGGACGACGGCCGCCTGCGCATCCTGTACGGCTACGACAACTCCGGCGACTGCCGCACCGTCCTGTGCGGCGGCAAGGTGCTGTACCAGTCTGCCCGCAGCGAGACCGTGAACCTGCTTACCGACACCGTCACCGGCGAGACGAACTACTGGTTCCGCTCCTGGTCGGACTCCACCGGCCGGGGCGGCCGCCGCAGCGCCCTGTACGACAAGGACGGCAACGAAGTGATGGCCTTTGACGGCGAGCAGAGCGCCACCATCCAGAACGGTCTGCTGGTGCTGCAGGAGAGCAGGATGGTCGGTGACCGCTACGATGTCGACTATGACAGCTACGGCACCTGCAGTGTCATCGACCTTGCCACCGGCAAGAACCTGCCCGTCCCGGAGGGTGCCTACAGCTGCATCGTCTGCGGGGATATGCTGGTGTTCACCTGCTACGCCCGCCCGGCAGACCTTGCCGAGAACGAATGGGATGACGACAGCAACCTGCACAGCTGGGTCGCCATCCAGCAAAAGGACGGTACCCAGACCTACGGGTCTGCTTCCTCTACGGCCTATCGCATTTCCTATGCGTCGGATGCGCTGGACAACTGGGTGGAACTGGACATCTCCCATGCAGACGGCAGCCCGGCCGACCAGGTCCTGCACAACCCTGCCACCGGCGAGGGCTATATCGGCTTTCAGCAGACCTGCGGCAGCGGCACGGCGGCATTTCTCACCGCAAACGGCACCTACCAGCTGCGGGACATGACCACCGAGGACCGGGGCGTGATCGCCGAATTTGACGCCCTGCCCAGCAACTATTTCCCGGGGTATGTGGTCACCTGGAACGTGGACAGTGACTATCGTTATTCCCTGCACGACCTTTCCACCGGGGAGGTCACACCGCTGTATGCTGTCAGCCTTGCCGGGAACCGCATCGCCCTGTATGCGCAGGACGGCAGCCTGAAGGTCTACGACACCGACACCGGAGCACTGCTCACCGACGTGAACGCCGGGACCATTGGGGACGATCAGCGCGTGACGCTGGACTGTGAGGAGGACGGCTTTGTCTGGATGGAGCTGCGGGATGCCGACAGCTATGAGATCGCTGCCATCCGGGTGTACGGCCCCGAAGGCCTCGTCTCCGACCTGAGCAGCCTGAATGAGACCTACAATTATCTGGGCTACCTCACCACCGATGCCAACGGCAGGCCGCTGTACTACGGCACCCGCAGCGTTCCCGGCAGCAGTTACGCCACCGGATGCGATGTACTGAACGAAACCGGCAACGTGGTGATGCAGGGCCTTGGCAGCTGCTACAGCTACTACGACAACAGCTTGAACGCCCTGCCGGACCATGTATTCGTGGCACGGCGTGGCTTCTATTACGGCTGGATGGACACCGACGGCAACTGGCTTTACTGCCAGAGCATCTTCTCGTCCGTCAATGCCGATGACGAACTCGGTTACTGAACCATGACAGGAGGTTTTTTCTGATGAAAAACACGAAAATTTCCCGCCGCAGCTTTCTGCTGGGTCTTGCCGCCTGCTCTGCCGCCGGGGTCCTGACGGCCTGCTCCGGCAGCAGCGAGCCTGCTTCGTCTGCTTCCACCGCCCCGGAGCCCCCTGCTTCCTCGGCTGCCAGTGAGGTGACCGCCGCACCGTTCCTGACCGTGGAGGACTTCCCTGCTCTGGACGGCAGCACGGCCTGCATCCCCCTGATGGCGCAAATGCTGGCCGACACCACCGGCATGGACCTGGAAGAAGCCCAGAGCATCATTTCGGTCAGCACCACCGCTTATGCCTGGGAGAGCTTTGGTCTGTACAACACCGACACCAAAATGCTGGTGGTGTACGAAGCCCCGGATTCCGTCAAGGAAGAGCTGGAGGCCGCCAACGTCCAGCTGGAGCAGAAGCCCATCGGCGTGGACGCACTGGTATTCATCGTGAACGAGGACAACCCCGTGACCGACCTGACCCAGCAGCAGCTGCGGGACATCTACGCCGGAAAGATCACCAACTGGAAGGACGTGGGCGGCCAGGATCTGGACATCGTGGCCTTCCAGCGCCGGTCTGACTCCGGCAGCCAGACCCTGTTCCAGAAGCTGCTCATTCAGGGCGGCGAACTGATGGACCCGCCCACCGAGCTGGCCCCCACCGCCATGGGCGAACTGGTGGACAGCCTTGCCGCCTACAACAACTCCGCCAACGCCATCGGCTTTTCGGTGTACTACTACATCGACCAGATGTACTCCCAGCCCGGTCTGCGGCTGCTGAGTGTGGACGGCGTGATGCCCTCCAACGACACACTGGCCGACGGCAGCTATCCCCTCTGCAACGACTTCTACGCCGTCATCCGCCCGGATGCCGCCGCCGACAGCCCGGAGCGCCAGCTCTACGACTGGCTGGACACCGAGGCCGGGCAGGCCTGCATCAAAAAGGCCGGCTATGTGCCTGCCGGCAGTGCAGCCGCCAACGGCTGAATCCCTGCCATAACCTGCACCGTTTGAATTGACACGCTTTCATCCTTCTGCTACAATAATGTCAAAGATTTGTCGAATCTTCTACAGCAGAATGCCGAAAGGACGGTCTTGTTATGGAACATCCCGCTTCGCATGTGGAAAGCCACTGGCGCACCCAGCTGCGCAACCGCATCATTCAGGCGTCCAGCCTGCTGGAGATCCTGCTCTCCGGGCTGGTGCTCATTGGTCTGCTGTTCAGCGCCGTGCCGCTCATCCGGTGGATGCCCGGCCTGCTGATCGACGGCAACGAGGTGGAGATCCGCACCTTTCTGGAGCGCAGCCTGGACATCGTGATCGGTATCGAGTTCATCAAGATGCTAGCCAAGCACAGCCCCGGCAGCAGTCTGGAAGTACTGCTCTATGCTATTGCCCGCCATCTGGTGGTGGGCCATGACTCGGCGCTGGAAAACCTGCTCAGTGTGGGTGCCATCGCCCTCATCTTCATCGTGCGCAAATACTTCTTTGTGCCCGCCTTTGGTGCCCATCTGCCGGACGGCCACCTCGCTCCGGACCTTTCGCCCGCGCAAAGCGGCATCCACTGGCTGCACCCCGAACCGGAAACAGAACCGGGCGAGGACGACGAATAACCTTACAAAAAGAAAAACAGGCGGTGCCGCACAGCATTGTGTGCAGGCACCGCCTGTTTCATTGTTTGATTTTACTGTTTGCCGTGGCGGCCAAAGCGGTATTCCTTGCCGTCGCGGATGCGCTGGATGTTGGAGCGGTGCATATAGATGACCATGGCAGCCATGATGACAGAGCCCACCAGACAGATGAGCAGGTCCTGTACGGCATAGCCACGCAGCAGGCAGTAGCCCAGCGTCAACAACGGATAAGCCGCCGCCATGGTCACACTGCCCAGCGACACCATACCGGTGGGCAGCAGGCAGGCCAGAAAGATCAGGGCCAGGAACGGCAGCAGCACCGGCTGGATGGCCAGAATGGCTCCACCGGCCACCAGCACGCCCTTGCCGCCCTTGAAGCCGAAGTAGATGGGCTTGGAGTGGCCCACCACGGCGAGGATGGCGGCGAGGTAGACGCCCAGATAGGGCGAGACGGCAGCATCGGCGGGCAGATGGCCGAACAGCCACCGGCCAAGGCAGACGGCCACGACGCCCTTGAGCACATCGCCCACCGCCGTGAGGGCAGCGGCCTTCTTGCCGAAGGTGCGCAGCATGTTGGTCATACCGGCAGCGCCGCTGCCGTGGTTGCGCACGTCATCGTGATACACGAATTTGCTGATGAGGATGCCGGTGTCCACACTGCCCAGCAGGTAAGCCTGCGCAGCCGTGAGCACGGCGATGAGGATGGTTTGCATCATAACGGAACCCGGATGCCTCCTTCGGGGCGCTTACACGTCCTTGGCACCCACTTCGCCGGAGCCGCGCTCCCGCACGACCAGACGGATGGGGGTGTGTTCCAGGCCAAAGTTCTCGCGGATCTGGTTGATGAGATACCGCTGATAGCTGAAGTGGAACAGGTGTTTTGCGTTCACAAAGGCCACAAACGTGGGCGGGCGGGTGGAAGCCTGGGTCAGGTAGAAGATCTTCAGGCGGCGGCCCTTGTCGCTGGGCGGCTGCATCCGGGCGGTGGCACGGGCCAGCATCTCATTCAGCACACCGGTGGGCACACGGGCACCGTTCTGGCTGTCCACGTCGCGGATGAGCTGCATCAGCTTGTTGACGTTGTAGCCGGTCTGGGCCGAGATGAAGATGATGGGAGCATAGCCCATGAAGCTGAAGCACTCGGCATAGCCCCGGCGCTGCAGTTCCATGGTGTTGGTCTCCTTGCCCTCCACGGCGTCCCACTTGTTGACGACGATGATGCAGGCTTTGCCCTGGTCGTGGGCGTAGCCGGCCACCTTGCTGTCCTGCTCGGTGAAGCCGACGGTGGCGTCCCCGAGGATGAGGGCCACGCGGCTGCGCTCGACGGCGGCCAGTGCGCGGACGACCATGTAGCGCTCGAGGCCGTCGGTGATGTTGCTGCGCTTGCGCAGACCGGCGGTATCGGTGAAGATGAACTTGCCGTAAGCGTTGTCCACGGGGGTGTCGATGGCGTCGCGGGTGGTGCCGGCCTCGTTGGCCACGATCATGCGGTTTTCCCCGAGGATGCGGTTGGTCAGGCTGGACTTGCCCACGTTGGGGCGGCCGATGATGGCGACGGGGATGCGGTCTTCCTCCACGACGGTCTCGCTGAAATCGAGGTGGGCGCAGACGGCGTCCAGCAGGTCGCCGGTGCCGTGGCCGTGGACGGACGAAATGGGCATGACTTCGTCGAAGCCGAGGTTATAGAACTCGTAGAGCTCCATGGGGGTCTCGCCCACATTGTCGCATTTGTTGACGGCGAGGATGATGGGCTTGTGGCTGCGGCGCAGCATATGGGCCACGTCCTCGTCGGCGGCGGTCAGGCCGTTGCGCACGTCCACCACCATGATGATGCAGTCGGCGGTATCGATGGCGATCTGGGCCTGCTCGCGCATGTGGGCCAGAATGCCCTCGGTGGCCTTGGGCTCGATGCCGCCGGTGTCCACCAGCATGAACTCGTGGCCGCTCCACTCGCAGTTTGCAAAAATGCGGTCGCGGGTGATACCCGGGGTATCCTCCACGATGGCCAGACGCTGGCCGCAGAGCTTATTGAACAGGGTGGACTTGCCCACGTTGGGGCGGCCCACCACAGCAACGATCGGTTTGCTCATAGGGGGTTCCTCCTTTCACAAAAGGGGTAAAATTACGGTCTTCTCCGGCGGGCGATATGCAGGCCGCTGCGCAGCAGGGCCTTGGCCTCGTCGCCGCCGCCGGTGGGCAGGACTTCCACCTTCACGCCGAGCCGCTGGCCCAGCTGCTCGATGGTCATATCATCGAGGAAGGTGTCCTTCTCCTCCCGCAGCATCACGGCAGGCACGCCCAGGGTGCCGCTGGACAGCCGGCCCTCGCACTGGGCGATGATGTCGGTCGCCGTGACGAGGCCCGCCACGCCGACGTTGCCGCCGAAGAAGTTGTTTTTGATGGGATGCACGTTTACTTCTATCATGGGGTACTGGCGGTGGAGCTCGTCCATCATCTCGGTGATGAGGGGCGCGGCCATGGTGCCGGTGACGACATCCATCTTTTTGGTGCCATAGATGCGGTGGGGCTTTTCCAGCTCGGCCAGAAATTCCTCCCGGAAGAGGCTCATCATGCCCACGCCGTTTTCCAGCTGGTCGTAGTCCTCATAGAACTCCGGCTCCGGGATAGGGCGGCCGGCCTTGAGGTACCACTCATCGCTGGGGTAGATGATGCGCTTGCCGTGGCGGCGCTTGCACTCGTCGCCGAATTCTTCCAGAATGTCGATGACGGCGGCGCTGGTCTCGGCGTCGTAGGGGATCTGTTTGAACAGATTCTGACGGTAATCCGTCACACCGCAGGGCACCGCCGCCACGCTCTGCACCATGGGGGTCAGCTCCAGCAGATCGGTCAGGGTGCGGCGCAGCTCGTCGCCGTCGTTGATGCCGCGGCACAGCACCAGCTGGCAGTTCACGGCAATGCCGCCCTGCACCAACCGGGGCAGGTACTTGAGCACCTCGCCGCCGCGCTTGTTGGCCAGCATCCGCACGCGGAGCTGGGGGTTGGTGGTGTGCACCGAAATGTTGATGGGTGAGATGTGCATCTTGATGATGCGTTCGATCTCATGATCCTGCATGTTGGTCATGGTGATGTAGTTGCCGAACAAAAAGCTCAGGCGCTCGTCATCATCCTTGAAATACAGGCTCTCGCGCATGCCGGGGGGCAGCTGGTCGATGAAGCAGAACATGCAGTGGTTGGAGCAGGAGTGCTTCTGGTCGCCCAGATAGGTCTTAAAGTCACAGCCAAAGGGTCCGCGCTCCGTGCGCTGCACATTCCATTCCCGGATGCCGTCGGCCACCTTTGCTTTCAGGTGAAAGCTGGAGCTGTCGGTATAAAAATCGTAATCCAGCGAGTCGTTCAGCTCGTTTTCATCCACGGCCAGCAGCTCGTCACCGGGCGCAAGGCCCAGCGCCTCGGCTTCGCTGCCCGGTTCCACACGCTCGATTTTGATCGCCAACGCATCCACCTCCTTTGTTCAGACAGAACAAGAAGGGGAAGGCATCGCGCCCTCCCCTTCTGTACATAACACCATTATGCCACCAATTACGCGCAAATTAGGCCTTCTTGATGACTTCCTCGCCCTTGTAGTAACCGCAGTTGCCACATGCCTGGTGGGGGAGCTTCAGAGAGCCGCAGTTGCTGCACTTGACCAGTGCGGGGGCCTCCAGCTTCCAAACATTGCTGCGACGCTTGTCGCGGCGGGCCTTGGAAAGATGTCTCTTAGGTACTGCCATATTTTTGCACCTCCTTGATGGGTTTATCAGTTCAGCAGTGATTTAAGGATTGCGAGCCTTGTGTCTACGGGAGCTTCGGTCGGTTCTGCCGGTTGGCAGGTGCACTCCGCTTTCTTTTTGCCGCACTGCGGACAAAGTCCGGCGCAGTCGGGGCTGCAAAGCAGCACCGTGGGGATCTGGAACATAAACTCCTGATTGAGCCATTCGTCTACGTCCAAGTGTCCTTTTTCATCCAGCGGAAGATCGAAATCCGGGTCATCCAGATCCCGCTCCTTGACGATCCACTCCGTATCGACTGTCTCTTCCCGGGTGACCGGGTCCAAACAGCGGGCGCACTCTCCGTGCACCAATGCCTTTGCCCGCAATGTTATCTGGACCTCGTCGCCATCGGTCTGCGCGTCAAAGACGGCTGTGACTGGCTGCGGGATCCTTGCACCGGCATAATCGTACGCAGATAAATCACACTGAAACTCTGCATGGTACGGTCTTGCGCCGGCGGTGATAAACTTTCTCAGGTCAAATTGCATAGTACACCTCTGAAAAGGCTGCTTTGTTAGTATAGCGCCAAAGCAACCCTTTGTCAACACCAAAACAGGCAGAAAACCGAAAAAATTTATTTTTCTCCGGTCTTCTGCCTGTTGGAAAAGCCTTTAGCCCTGTTCTTTTATCAGATTACAGGTACTTCTTCACATCGTGGGGCAGTGCGGCCTCGTCTGCGCTGACGGTCACGGTGACCTTCACGCTGTCGCCGGCAATGGCTGCCATCTCATCCAGCACAACGCCCAGACGGTTGATATCGTGATCCAGCACCTTCAGGATGCCGTCAATGTACAGGTCGGTGATGTCGTAGTTGCTTGCCATCAGGCCGGCCACAAAGCCGTACAGCATTTCGCCGCCGGAGATCTTGTACTCGTCCAGATCGATCAGACGTGCTGCAGGAGCGATGTCGTAGGTGAGCTTCATGCCCTTTTCCACAACAACAACATTGCCTTTGGAGGTCTTGACCGCGTCGTTGATCTGGTCGATCATAGCCTTGGTCTTGCCGGAGCCCTTGGTACCAACAATCAGTTTAATCATAGTTCAGTCCTCCTGTATTTTCCACGCCTCGCGGCGGGAGATCATTTTTTATGATTTACTTCAGCTTTGCTTCCAGCTCGGCGGTCAGGCCTTCGTAGCCCGGCTTGCCCAGCAGCGCAAACATGTTCTTCTTGTAGCTTTCCACACCCGGCTGGTTGAAGGGGTTCACACCCAGCAGATAGCCGCTGCAGGCACAGGCACGCCAGAAGAAGTAGATCAGGTAGCCCACGTTGTAAGCGGACAGGTCGTCCACTTCCACCAGCACTTCCGGCACGCCGCCGTCGGTGTGAGCCAGGATGGTGCCTTCCATGGCCTTGCGGTTGACCACGCTCATGTTCTGGTCGGCCAGGAAGTTCAGGCCGTCAAAGTTGCCCTCCAGCGGGTCGATGAACAGGTCCTTTGCGGGCTTCTTGACGTCCACGATGGTCTCGAACATGGTGCGGGAGCCTTCCTGGATGAACTGACCCATGGAGTGCAGGTCGGTGGAGAAGATGCAGCTTGCGGGGAACAGGCCCTTGTTGTCCTTACCCTCGCTCTCGCCGAACAGCTGCTTGTACCACTCGTTCATCAGGGTGAAGTCCGGCTCGTAGCACTCCAGGATCTCGATACTCTTGCCCTTGCGGTACAGGATGTTGCGGATGGCAGCATACTTGTAAGCGTCGTTGTCGGGGCTCAGCACGGAGAAGCGCTCCATGGCGTCGGCAGCGCCCTTCATCAGCTCGTCGATGTCGATGCCGGCAGCGGCGATGGGCAGCAGGCCCACGGCACTCAGCACGGAGTAGCGGCCGCCCACGTCATCGGGGACCACGAAGGTGGGCCAGCCCTGTGCGTCGGCCAGCTGCTTCAGAGTGCCCTTGGCACGGTCGGTAGTGGCGTAGATGCGCTTATTGGCCTCTTCTACGCCCATCTCCTTCTCCAGCAGCTCGCGCAGCACACGGAAGGCCAGGCTGGTCTCGGTGGTGGTGCCGGACTTGGAAATAACATTGATGGAGAAGCGCTTGCCCTTGCACAGGCTGATGATATTGTTCAGGTAAGTGGGGCTGATGCTGTTGCCGCAGAAGTAGATCTTGGGGCCGTCCTCCAGCTCGTTGTGGAACTGGCCCTTCACGGCCTCCACCACGGCACGGGCACCCAGATAGCTGCCGCCGATGCCGGCCACGACCAGCACGTCGGAATCCTCACGGATCTTTTTGGCAGCTGCCTTGATGCGGGCAAACTCTTCCTTGTCATAATCACGGGGCAGATACATCCAGCCCAGGAAGTCGTTGCCCGGGCCGGACTTTGCTTCCAGCTGCTTGTGGGCTGCTTCCACCTGGGGATAGATGGCTGCATATTCCTCTTCGTTGATAAAGCCGGAGAGGTGCTTCGTGTTCAGTGCAACACTCATTGTATTCGAACCTCCAAACGATTTGCCGGGCACTTTGCCCTGCGAGGAAATTATCTTGGTATAAGTGTACCGTTCCCTCCGGGCAAAGTCAAGGTCAAAATCCTTGGATTTCATACAATTTTAATAGTGTTTTTTTGTTTCTTCATCCAGATTTGTTCAGGCATCCAGTTTCCGTGCGCAAACCATTTTGCGCTTTTGTGCGCTGAAGCGTATGTTTCAGTTTCTCAGCCCTTCAGGCTGTCCCACAGCAGCCCGAAGGCGGTGCCAAAGTCCATACGGAGCGCGTCGGCCGCCGCTTTCACCTCGTATTCGCCCAGCAGAGTCTCGCCGTGGTATACCTGCACGGTGCCCACCGTCTGGCCCTTTTCCACCGGGGCTTCCAGCTGCTGGGGCAGGCTAGCCTGCGCGGTCAGCGCGGTCAGCGCCGCCGTGCCCTCCCGGGGCAGCAGAACGGTCTGCGGCAGAGCGGAATAATCCAGCGGCACGCTGTCCTCTGCACTGCCTTTTACCTTTAATTGTAAGGGCTGGACCTCCGGTGCCGGCAGCGGGGCGGCCTGCCAGCCCCCGAAGCCATAGTCCAGCAGGGCGGCGGCGGCTTCAAACCGGTCCTTGCTGGAGGGTGCCCCCAGGATCACCGCCACCAGCCGCAGGCCGTCGCGGGCGGCACTGGCGCTGATGCACACCCCAGCCCCGCCGGTGGTGCCGGTCTTGAGGCCGGTGATGCCGTTGTAGCGGTGCAGCAGTTTGTTGGTGTTCACCAGCTGGGTGGCCCCGCCCCGCAGGGTATCGGTCCAGATGCCGGTATAGTGCAGCACCTCCGGGCAGGTGTTCAAGATCTGGCAGCTCATCACCGCCACGTCCCGGGCGGTGGAAAGGTGCCCTTCGGTATCCAGCCCGCAGGCGTTGTGGAAGGTGGTGTGCTCCATGCCCAGCTCGGCGGCCCGGGCATTCATGCGCTCCACAAAGGCCGGCTCACTGCCGCCCACCAGCTCCGCCACTGCCACGGCGGCGTCATTGGCCGAGGACACGCAGATGGCCTTGATCATCTCATCCAGCGTGAACTGCTCCCCGGGTTCCAGCCAGATCTGACTGCCGCCCATATGGTAGGCGTGCTCGCTCACCGGCACCGTTGTTTCCAGTGTGAGCTGCCCGTTGTGGATGGCTTCAAAGGTCAGCAGCAGGGTCATCACCTTGGTGATGGAAGCAATGGGCACCTGCTCATCGGCGTTTTTTTCGTACAGTACCGTACCGGTGTCCTGATCCACCAGAATGGCCGCCCGGCAGTTCAGGCTCAACTGCGGCTGCGCCGCAGCGTCCACCACCGGGACATCTTCCACCGCCGCCGGGGCCGCTGTGGGCAGTTCCGCCTGCACCGCAACGCCCCTGCCCTCTGCCGTGCCGAAGGCCAGCGCAAACAGCCAGAAGCACAGGACCCCCGCGCACAGCAATGCCAGATTTCTCCGTTCCATTCCGGTCCCCTCCCCGCACGATCTCGTCTGCTGCAATGTATGCGGCAGACTGCCCGCAAATGCCCCGTTGTAAAATCCCGTTTTTGTGCGCTGGAACGTGCTGCCGGGCAAAATCCGCTCTTGCACTGTGGGGCCGCTCTGTTATATAATGAATAATGCTGCAATTTTCTGAACTCACTTTTGTCGAAAGGATAATCCCTCATGCGAGTTTGTTTTTATACACTGGGCTGCAAGGTCAACCTGAACGAGACCGGCGCCCTGGAGCAGATGTTCCGTTCCAACGGCTTTACCATCGTGCAGGAAGGCGAACCGGCGGACGTATTCGTGGTGAACAGCTGCACCGTGACCAACTTTGGCGATCAGAAGAGCCGCAAGTGGCTGCGCCGTGCCAAGCGCGAGAACCCCGGTGCCGTGACCGTACTCACCGGCTGCTATCCGCAGGCCTTCCCGGAGGAGGCTGCGCAGTTCCTGGAGGCCGACCTGGTGTGCGGCAACGGCGACCGCAAGGCCATTCTGGACAATGTGCTCAAGCTGCTGGACGGCCATGAGCGCATCGTGGCCATCACCCCGCACCAGCGCGGCGAGCAGTTCGAGGAACTGC
>ENA-OROZ01001721-OROZ01001721.1-human-gut-metagenome-genome-assembly--contig:-NODE-1721-length-18922-cov-2.870780_pt1 | contig 18922 bp, 15 predicted proteins | sample MGYA00242138_ERZ509066 | MGnify/ENA primary metagenome ERZ509066 (study PRJEB26280, sample SAMEA2338691) | human gut metagenome | biome: human gut; feature: human-associated habitat; material: faeces... | reverse complement strand
GCGTCTGCATAAGCTTTTGAGTGACTTTGAATCGTTTTATCATCAGTGATCGACAGATAATCGTGGATTGCCGGAATTTTAATCGAAACATTTCCGATATCGGAAGAACCGTACAGTTTTCCCGGTGTTGGCCAGGTCATGTGAATTCCGAGAGACTCCATATTATTTTTGAAAGCTTCGCACATAGGCTTATTCGGGTAGCGTTCCGCGTAGATCGGTTCTACAACCACCTCTGCCTTGGCTCCGGTCAGGGATTCTGCCCGTTCAATGCTGGATTTCACGAGATCAATAAGAAACTCAATTCGTATCATGGTTTCCGCTCGGAGATTAAATTCACACCGGACGAATGCAGGAATGACATTGGCAGCTGTTCCACCTTCTAAAATAACACCGTTGATATTATCCTGAATCTGGAATGTGGGACGCATCAGATCAATCTGGTTGAATACATGGATTGCAGCACTGAGCGCGTTAATCCCGTTCGAAGGTGCAGAAGAGTGGGCTGCTTTTCCGTGGAAAGCGACGCGGATGGTTGTGGCAGCGCGTCCCCCTCTTCCTACAAGATTCGATCCGCCTCCTGACGGATGCATCATAAGCGCATAATCGGTATCATGAAAACCGCCGCGCTCTAAAAGAATCACTTTACCGGCACCGCCTTCCTCCGCAGGGGTGCCAATAATGGAGATTTCCCCATCATAGTTGTCCATGAGAGCGGCAAGACCGGAAAATGCACCGACAGCACAGGTCGCAATAATATTGTGACCGCAACCGTGGCCGATTCCGCGAAGGGCATCATATTCTGCGAGAAACGCGATTCTCGGTCCTGAATGCTTTCCTTTTTTTACTGCTTTGAAAGATGTGTCAAGTCCGCAATAAGGGGTTTCAACCTCGAACCCATGGTCTTCTAAAAATGTGCGGATAAATCCTACAGCCTGATGTTCCTGGAATCCCAGTTCCGGATGATCATGGATCTGATGGGAAAGTGTCAGAAGTTCATTTTGCATCTTGTCAATGGTCTCAATAATTTTTAACTTATTCTGATTCATAGGGAAATACCTCCTGCAGGGTAAGAGCTATTTTTGGTATACGACTTTTCCTTCGATCAGAACCGTAGAGGCGGAGGAATAGTAGTCTAGCGGATAGCTGTCCCAGATGACGATATCGGCATCTTTTCCAGGTTCCAGACTGCCGACTCTCTGGTCAAGCCCACAGAAACGGGCTGCGTTGATGGTGGCAGATTCCAGAGCTGCCATAGCAGTAAGCCCTTTTTTGTACATGAGTGTCAGATGAATCGCAGCCAGCTCAATATTCATTCGCGGATGAGCGGTGGATGAGGCAAAGGTAATGCCGTGTTCCTCAAGTACAGAACCAACGATAGGGTCACGGTAGCGGCTTTCATTACTTTTTTGTCCATAAGATGGGCCAACCACGCAGTTCACCTGATGTTTTTTTAGAATATCCGGAATCAGCCAGCTTTCGGTACAGTCTTCCAAGATATAATTGAGTTCGAATTCCTCGGCAATGCGAATGGCGGTGGTCATATCATGGCTTCTCTTTGCGGTGATCTTGACAGGCATCCCATCAAACACGCGCATGAGGGAATGAAGCTTCATGTCGAATTTCGGCGGTTTCCTAGATGGATCCGCTTCGGACAGTTTCCAGAGCGTGTGGTAATTTTTTGCTTTCATCAATGCTTCACGGATCAGAGCGGCACTGGCAAGCCTTGTTTTTGGGGCACGCTTGCTGGAATAGGTCGTTCTGACATCATCCGTTAGGCACATGTGAAAAGCAAGCTCAGGCACCATCGTCATTTCGGAGACTGTTTTACCGGAGGTCTTGATAGCGGCACATGTTCCGCCGATGAGATTTGCATCTCCGGGGCAGGTGACTGCCGTGGTGACTCCGCCGGCAAGTGCCATTTGAAAGCCCTCATCGGCAGGATTGATGGCGTCTAACGCACGGAGCTGCGGAAGAATTGGATCCGTGGACTCATCGGAATCATCTCCCTCAAAACGAAAGACCTGTTCGCGCACTCCTAATTGACAGTGAGGTTCTACAAACCCCGGAGTCACATAGTGTCCGCAGGCATCGATACTGACATGTCCTACATTATATTTGCTCACGGCGTTATCACAGATATCGAGAATCTTTCCATTCTCCACAACCAGATCTTTTTTTTCTTCGTAGATTCCGGCCATATTGATCAGATTACAGTTTCTGATAATCAACATTGCTTTCCCCTGCCTTTCTCCTGTATGCAATCTGACCGTCGATGATAACGATACCGACCTGACTCAGAGTTGCCAATGGTTCTACGTCCCAGATCACGACATCCGCATCTTTTCCAGGTTCCAGACTGCCGACACGGGAGTCAATGTCGGTAATGATGGCGTTATTGATGGTGAGACATTTTAAAGCCATTTCCCGGGAAAGTCCGTTCTTGACATAGAGAGCAGCCTGCAGAAGCTGACCTTCAATCGGAACGAAAGGCGCATCAGTGATCAAGCCGAACGTGATTCCGGCGTTCTCCAGAATCTGCCCTGCTTTAAAAGTTTTATTTCTGGCTTCGATTTTTCCTTTTCCTCCTACGGTAGGACCGAGAAGGCATTGAACATGATTTCTCACAAGTTCATCGACGATCAGATAGCCGTCGGTGCAGTGTTCAATGGAAAAACGAAGATGGAATTCATTGGCGATCCGGATCGCTGTTTGGATATCATCCGCCTGGTGTGCATGAATCTTGACACGCATACCGTCGAAGACCCGCATTAAAGAATGCATATGAAAATCGAATGGAAAATCAGGGTCCCCTCCGTGTTCCTGATAGTTTCTATAGTATTCCTTCGCTCGGAAGAGTTGTTCCCTCATAATGGCAGCACTCATCATTCTCGTTTTTGGTGCCATGTTCCTCCTGCCGTAATTGACTTTTGGGTTTTCACCGAGGGCCATCTTCATGCAGATTTCCTGACAGATGACGCGGGAGTCGGGATTTTTTCCGGCGGTTTTTACGGCTGTGAACGTTCCTCCTATAATATTGGAACTTCCGGGGCCGGTAACGACCGTAGTAACGCCGTGACGAACTGCAACGTCGAAGGTGGCGTCATTCCATTTCAGAGCGTCAATTCCGCGGAGTCCGGGAAGAGCTGGACTGGTATTTTCATTTCCGTCCATTTCCGCGGAACTGGCGGTTCCCCAGAGTCCGATATGGCAGTGGGCGTCCACGAGGCCTGGAGTCACCACTCTTCCGGCAGCATCGATCACTTCGCAGTCCGCGGGAACAGGATCTACGTTTCCTACGCGGGATATTTTTCCGTTTTCGATTAGAATGTCTCCGGTCTGCTCATAGATTCCGGCCATGGTAATCAGTTTTCCGTTTTTGATCAATAGCAATTGCAGCTCGTCTCCTTTCTACGCAAATATAATCAGAAAAAGGTATAGTTTCTTAAATATAATTTTATAATTACCATTATATATTGTCAAAGAAAAACGAAAAAGCAGAAAAAATTAAAAGTTCTGATTGATCTTTTGCAATGATTAGGTTGTTTGATAATTAAATGGGGTGTATAATTAACCTAATAAGCTTTGGGGGGAATGCGTATGAAAAAAACGATGCTTCTGGTATCCAGCAGTCCATCTACCAGTGTCGGACTTCGCTCCTATCTGACTCATATTTTCGGCCGCTATATCAAACTGGAAGCACGGCTGGCAGACGATGTTACATCAGAACTGATGGAGCAGTTTGATCTTGTTTTGTTTGCATCAAAAGGGGCTGCAAGAGCCTTGGAGACAAGTATGACGCCGAAGATCCATTTTCTGATTTGCATTCGAACATTCAATTTTACATATCTGAATAAGATTTTGTCGATTCCGCCGAATTCGGATGTATATCTGGTCAATGACTCGGAGCAGACAACCAAAAGTGCGATTCGGCTTTTGAGTACCTATGGTTTTTCACAGTATCATTTTGTTCCGTATTATCCGGGATGCGGCGAGGCAGATTATTCCATTCAGTATGCGGTGACATTGGGGGAGGAGCGGTATGTGCCGCGACATATTCCGAATGTGATGGATATCGGGGTAAGAGTGGCAGATGTGTCTACCATTGCGGAAATCGCATCGTTCTTCAATTTGTCTATGAGCATTGCGGATGTGGTAACGCAGAATTATCTCAATCAGTTTGTTCAACTTCTCAAAATGTCCAACTATCAGGTACGGCAGACGACGAACATGAATTTTATAACCCAGAGTATTATTCATAATATTGATATCGGTGTCTGCATGGTCAATAAGGAACATGTGATTATCATGGTCAATAATCCGTTTGTGAAGGAACTGGAGATTCAGAAACCGCATCTGGTGGGAGTTTCCATTCTGGAGGCTGTACCGGAGTTTGAGGAAATACTGAAAAAACATCAAGAGCCTGAGAGTCTGACAACGGAGATCATTCGTCACGAAAGCAAAAAAGTGATGGTGACTCTGCAAAAGATCCGGGATGCGAATCATGAAGATCTTACGCTGATCCACTTGGGGAGAAGAATGATCCGTGAAGATTCGGCAGAAGATAACGGATTGCAGATCAGAGACGGCGTCCTGAATCCGGAACAGAAAACAGAAACCTGGTATCAGTTCCGGGACTATCGATCTGAAAATACCCAGGTCCTTCGCATGCTGGAGATGGCAAAGCGGATATCTCTGACAGACTACCGTGTACTGATTCAGGGGGAGACAGGAACAGGAAAGGAAGTTCTGGCTCAGGCGATCCATAACAATTCCAGTCGATGCAGAAATGCATTTGTCAAGGTAAATTTATCGGCAATGAGTGAACTGCAGGCTGCAAAAGAACTGGACACGGCGGAGGAGAATAGCGCAGCAAGGCATGCACAGGGAGGAACTCTTTATCTGGATGGGATCCATAATCTTACGCAGGATCTTCAGCGGGTAACGCTGGGGCTTTTGGATTCTCCCTTCAATGTGCGCCTGATTGCATCGACAGATCAGAATCTGTATGAAATGAGCAGAGAAGGACTGTTTTTGAGGGAACTATTTTATCGGATGAATGAAGTGTCGCTGGCGACACTGCCAGTGCGGGAGAGACCGGAAGATGTTCCGTTATTGTTTGAATATTTCATGAGAAATATCTATAACACCCCGTCCTTGACATGGAGAGAACTTTTCAGCGACGGACTCTGGGAATTCTTGATGGGATATTGCTGGCCGGGAAATGGAAAAGAGATCGAGAATCTGTGCAAATACTTTTACTGTGTGAAATCGGACAGGAAACTGACAGAAAGAGATCTTCCTCCATACATCCTGTCCCAGATCCGTGAAAACGAAGAACATTTATCTCCGCTGGAGAGACAGGTCCTGATCGCGCTGAGTCAGAATCCCAAAAAAGGAAGAGCAGCGCTCCTTCGGATTGTCCGGGAACAAGGCGTGGATGTGACAGAAGGAAAAATAAGAAGGTTGCTTCAGGATCTGTCGGATCGCGGCCTTGTACGTACAAATCGCACCAAAGGCGGATGTGAAATTACAGGAAAGGGGGAAACATTTCTTTAAAAAAGAGCTGCACAGCGAACATCGGGCTGGCAAAGAACACAGATTTCGATTAGGTTGATTTACAGAAAAAAAAACGGGTGAATCAACCTAATCGATTTTTTTGTGCCGGAAAATAGAAATGAGACTTCGGAAATGCGGAAATTACCTTGCCAGCCATATTCTGAAAAGTTATAATGAATGCGGAAATGAATTTAAAACAATGATAATTCACGCGAATTGTTTGATAATTCATGAAAATACAAAAATATGCAAAGCTTTCTACAAGGTACAGAGTGTCAAAAACAGCGACAGAATGAGATATAAGCTGCCGGCCAGAACCGGTCCCGCACAGGATGGAAATACGTTCCTGGAATTGCGGTATTCGTAGTAGGATCCGAGTTCAGGTGTGGAAGCCGGGGCAATCTTCTCATTTTCTTCTTCAAATTTTTCATGGTGTTTCCCGTACTTCCAGAGTTTTCGATGGCTGTAAATAAACAGGTCAAAGGTTCCGAGATTTTTAACAAATCGGAGACCTCCAAAGATAAGGGGAAAGAAACTGGCAAGAAACAAGGAGTTGATGAGTCGGTTCATAAAAAAAGAACTGTGACTGAAAATAAAATAGAGAATTCCAATGACTCCTCCAATTAGAAGATGAGTCAGAAAACTTTTCCGGAACGATGATGACATAAGGGACCATCCTTTCGCTGAATTGATGTCGTGCATATGGAATTTATTATAATGAGATTCATATAAATGTCAACAGCTGGGAGAAATTCCAATGGAATGAAAATGGGCGAGATGGAAGGCCTGTTTGGAGGTCCTGAAATAAAAAAGGAGGAAACGATATGAAGAGAAGGACAATTGCAGCATTGTTAGCATGCACGATGGTGATCGGAACCCTTGCAGGGTGCAGCAGCGAACCGAAGAACCCGGGAGACTCCGATACAACGGTTACTGAGACAACGGCGGCAGAGACAACGGCAGCTGCACAGACAGGACCGAAAGTATTTAACGACTATATGACGACGGATATTGATACATTAAACAGCCATATCTACACGTTAAGTGCAAGTGCGGATGTGATCAAACCAACAACACTTCTGCTGTATCGTCAGTATCCGACCGCGGACGGAAAATCATTTGAGTATATTCCGGAGTTGGCAGAAAGTGAACCAGAGCAGGTAGATGCGGATGGAAAAATCTGGCAGATCAAGATCCGTGAAAATGCGAAATGGGAGAATGGAGATTCAATCAATGTGGATGATGTGATCTATTCCTTCCAGATGTGTCTGGATCCCCTTATGGTAAATAACCGTGCATCCCAGCTTGCAAGTGATTATATTACGATCACAAAGGCTACAGATTATTATCTTCAGGGGACAGAAAACAAAGTCTCCTGGGACGAAGTGGGAATCAAGAGAAATGGCGATTATATGCCTGGAGTTAGATGCTCCAGTTACAGCAGCCGATATCAAGAGTCATTTCAACTATGTATGGACCAACCTGGTACATAAACCGACGTATGAGGCCGGTATGAATGAAGACCGGACGAAGACTTCATATGGTTCCACGGGAGACACTTATAAGAGCTGCGGAGCTTATATTTTGACAGAATGGGTACCGGGTTCCGTTTTCAAAATGAAGAAAAATCCGGATTATGTTCTTGCAGACCATATCAAATTGGATGAATATGTTTATAAAGTTGTAGCAGACAGAAATACAGCGCTTGAGCTTTACTTAAACGGAGAACTGGACGAAGTCGCATTAAGCCCGGAGGCGATTGAACAGTATGTGGATGATCCGAGCATCAAGGTAGCACCGGCAACCTCCATCCAGACCCTTGCGATTAACCACGGAAATACTAATAACAATGGAATCCTTGGAAATCTGAACTTCAGAAAAGCGTTGTTCTATGCAGTGGACCGTCAGAGCATTGCAAAAATGACAAATGGAATTCCGGCTAATTATCTCGTTGCGAGCAAGTGCCTTGGTCTTGACGGCAAGACATTCCGGGAAATGCCTGAATCACAGGAATATCTGACCGAAAATCTCGGGTATGATCCGAAACTTGCCAAGGAGTATTACGACAAGGCGATGGAAGAATGTGGACTTACCAGTCTGACCCTGACCCTGCAGTACAATGAGACGAGTGCCAACAATAAGGCGGCATCTGAGTTCTTACATAAATCTTTCCCGGAGATCTTTGGCGACAGCTTTACTCTGGAGCTGATGGCAGCTCCGAGCGGTGTCTTAAACTCCTACATCAAGGGATGGAAAGATGGAGATCCGAACAGCTTTGAACTTCAGTGGAGAGGATGGAATACCAGTACACCGGCACCGTGGAACGGACTTAAAGTTTACACCGGCATGTATTCGAACAAGAACGAACCATATTACAATGATGAAGTGGATGCACTTTGGGAAAAAGCCAATTATGATCTGGAAGCAAAAATGGATTCGGCATACCGTCTGGAACTGACAAGGGAAATCGAAAAGATCGTGCTTGATGAAGTAGCAGCCTGCCCGGTATACGAGGCACCGAGCTACTATCTGATCAATCCGAAAGTCATTCTCCCATCGGATGTATACATTCCGGGTTACGGATTTGGTTTCACGATCAGTGATAAAGAAGTATAACCGATGACGGGAACTGAATGAACCTGCAAACATCTGCCTGCCGGATACTGCGAGCCGGCAGGCGGATTTTATGCTGACGGAAGTGATCGGGCGGCGAAAAGGAACCGATGGGCTTTACAGGAAGCGCAAAAGGAAACTCGGAGGGAATGATATGGCAAAATACATTATGCAGCGAATTCTGGCAATGTTAGTAACTCTGTTTATTATCATTACCATCGGCTTCATGGTGATCCGCCTGATGCCGGGCGGAATCTTCGATGATGCCGTAGATATGACATATGAGCAGAGGACAGCTCTGGAAGCAAAATATAATCTTGATAAGCCGATCCCGATCCAGTATGCAATGTTCTTAAAGGGACTTGTTCTGGAAGGCGACTGGGGAACATCTCTGAAGATGTATGTCAATGTTCCGGTGTGGGATGTGATCAAGACAAAGATTCCGGTCACACTCTATATTAACTTTTTTTCACTGATCATATCGCTTCCATTGGGGATTATCCTCGGAATTGTGGCGGCAATCCGGAAAAATACGATGACAGACTATCTGATATCGTTTCTGGTCGTCATATTTATCTCAGTTCCATCCTTTATCTTCGCCACCCTGCTTCAGTATTTTGTGGCATTTAAAGCGGGATTATTTCCGATCATTTACGATGCTACGGCATCCGGTTGGGATAAATTTTATTGCCTGTTTCTTCCGATCATGGCCCTGTCTCTCGGACCGATCGCCCGTGTGACAAGATATCTGAGAGCGGAACTGGCAGAGACCATCAACTCAGATTTTATGCTTTTGGCAAAGACGAAGGGACTCACGGAACGTCAGGCAACGATCAACCATGGAATCCGAAACTCCATGCTTCCTCTTATGAATATCATTGTGCCGATGTTCACAAGCATTATGGGCGGAAGTCTTGTAATCGAGACCATTTTCTCGATTCCCGGTATGGGCGGTATTATGGTAAAGTCCATCAATGCGCCGGACTATACGGTAACGCTGGCGGCCCTGATCTTTTATTCTGTGGTATCTCTTGTGACTGTACTCATCGTGGATCTTTCTTACGGGATTGTTGATCCGCGTGTAAGGATGGGAGGGAAGAAATAATGGCAAAATTTTACTCTTCCGCTGTACCGGAATATCAGGCTGACAAAGAACAATTTGAATTTGTCCAGATGAAGGATGACATTGCGGATGCGACATTCCAGGATAAGCCGATTGGCTTTTTTAAGGATGCAATGCTGCGTTTCTGCCGGAGCAAGGTCTCCATTGTAGCGTTTGTAGGAATCGTGATCATTCTGTTCATGGCAATCTTTATGCCAATGATGAGCCACTGGCACTACAATGACCAGGATCTGAACCGAATCAATCTTCCGCCCAAAATGCCGGTTCTCGAGAATGTTGGAATTCTGGATGGAACCCGATGGCTGACGAATCGACGTGTGGACAGCCTGGAAGATACAACACGTTATCCGGAAGGCAGCATTCTGAAAGTCATCAACTACCGGAAGGTCCAGGGCGTGGATATGTGTGATATCAAAGTGGATTACTACAAGTACTGCGGTCTTGAGGACGGAACATATTTCTGGATGGGGACGGATTATCTCGGCCGTGATCTGTGGGTACGAATGTGGCGAGGTGCCCGTGTTTCCCTGGCAATTGCGTTCATCTCGGTAATCTGCAATGTTTTTATCGGTATTGTCTATGGCTCCATTGCGGGATATTACGGCGGAAAGATCGATATGGTTATGATGCGCATTACCGAGATTATCGGTGCATTCCCGGAGATTGTAGTGGTAACATTATTTATCCTCTTTTTCGGAACCGGCATGCTGTCAATTATTCTTTGCCTTGTCGTACAGAACTGGATTGGCACAGCCCGAATGATTCGCTCCCAGTTTTACCGTTATAAAGGCAGCGAATATGTGCTTGCGGCCAGAACACTCGGCGTGAAAGATATGGCACTGATCTTCCGGCATATTCTGCCGAATTCCATTGGGCCAATCATTACACGTGCCATGATTGCAATTCCGGGTGCTATTTTTACCGAGTCTTTCCTGGCATATATCGGACTTGGCATCCGTGCACCGGAAAGCTCGATCGGTGTCCTTTTATCCCAGGGACAGAAGATCATGCAGCAGTATCCGAACCAGGTGTTTTTCCCGGCAGTTGTGATTTCTCTGCTGATGATCGCATTCAACATGCTGTCAAATGGTCTGCGTGACGCATTTGATCCAACCCAGCGCGGTGCATAAGGAAAGGAGCGAATGGTATGGAACCTATTTTAAGTGTAAAAGATCTTTCTGTTTCCTTTCAGGCGTTCGCAGGTACGGTTCATGCGGTTCGTGATGTCAACTTTGACTTGATGAAAGGTGAGACACTGGCGATTGTAGGAGAATCCGGTTCCGGAAAATCGGTTACGATCAAAGCAATTCTTGGAATTCTTGCAAAGAACGGCCATATCGACAGCGGCTCAGGGCGAAGATATGGCGAAATATAAGGAAAAAGACTTTTATAAGATCAGAGGAAAACGGATCTCACTGGTGTTCCAGGATCCTCTGTCAGCACTGAATCCGATCATGAAAATAGGAAAACAGATCTCAGAGGCGCTGATCTTAAGCGGATCCATTGAAAAGTCAAAGGCGAAGCAGAGGGCCATCGAATTGATGGAAGCCGTTGGAATTCCGAACGCGGCAGAGCGGTATGAGGCATATCCGTTCCAGTTCTCCGGCGGTATGAGGCAGCGCATTGTCATTGCAATTGCCCTTGCATGCAATCCGGAGATCCTGATCTGCGATGAGCCGACGACAGCTCTCGATGTGACGATTCAGGCGAGAATCCTGGAGCTGATCAATGATATGAAAAGAGAGCACGATCTGTCGGTAATTTTCATCACTCATGACCTCGGCGTGGTTGCCAATATTGCAGATCGTGTATGCGTTATGTATGCCGGACGGATCGTGGAAGTGGGAACCTGTGAAGATATTTTCTACCATCCGGCGCATCCGTATACCTGGGCACTGTTGTCTGCAATGCCGGATCTGCACACGGAAGAGACCCTATATGCAATTCCGGGTGCTCCGCCTAATATGCTTCATCCGCCGAAAGGGGATGCATTTGCAGCGAGAAATAAATACGCGATGAAGATTGATTTTGAAAAAGAACCGCCGTATTTTAAAATTTCCGACACCCACTATGCTGCTACATGGCTTTTACATCCGGATGCGCCAAAGGTAGAGATGCCGGAGATTTTGCAGCACCGCATCGCCAGGATGAAGGAGGAGGCGGAACATGGATAATAAAAAGATGAATTCGACAGGTGTTGAGGATCATATTCTGGATGTGGAACACCTCAGCATGTATTTTACAACAAAAAACAGAGGAAAAAAGTCTACAGTGAAAGCGGTGGATGATGTATCCTTTTATGTGAAACGCGGGGAGACGTTCGGACTGGTTGGTGAGTCCGGCTGCGGAAAAACAACGACAGGCCGCACGATTATTCGGCTGTATGATCCCACCTTGGGAACTGTGAAATTTAACGGCATAGAAATCTCCGGAAAAATGGACAGGGAGCTTCATAAATATATTACCGATCATATTGCCATGATTTTCCAAGATCCGATCGCATCTTTAAATCCGAGAATGACAGTACAGGAGATTATAGCGGAAGGATTGAAAATTCGAGGGGTGAAAGACCCGGAAGAACTGCAGAAAAGGGTGATCGCGATGCTGGAACATGTGGGGCTTCAGGCAGAACATGCATCCCGATACCCCCATGAATTTTCAGGAGGACAGCGCCAGCGCATCGGAATTGCAAGGGCGCTGATCGTGGAACCGCAGCTGGTGATCGCAGATGAGCCGGTTTCAGCTCTCGATGTCTCTGTGCAGGCACAGGTGATCAATCTGCTAAATAAGCTGAAACAGGAAATGGGACTGACAATCCTGTTTATTGCGCATAATCTTTCCGTCGTCAAATATTTTTCCGACCGAATCGGTGTGATGTATTTCGGAAAGCTGGTTGAGATGGCGGATTCCAATGAGCTATTTAAGAATCCGCTTCATCCGTACACCAAGGCACTGCTTTCTGCCATTCCGGAGCCGGATCCGCTCAATGAGAAAAAACGCGTAAAAATCCATTACGATCCGGAGATTCATCATTACGGTGAAGGAAAACAGCCGTCCTATCACGAAGTAAGTCCGGGACATACGATCTATTGTTCGGACGAAGAGTTTGAAGAGTATAAAAAAGAGTGGAAAGCGTAATTCCGGACGTTATTTAAGAAGCCAAAAAGACTGCATATCCGTTTGTTGGTGTGCAGTCTTTTAAAATGTTTCAATCGTATTACCGTCTTCCCGTGTTCCACAAAATATCATGGTTGATGGTCTCATAGAACATCTCCCGCACCTTATCATGATCCCTCGTCTGCCCGAGGATCCACATGAGCTTTGTCACGGTGGCTTCCAGGGTCATATCGTAGGACTCGATAAGACCGAAGGCGTTTTTGATCTTCTGGCCGACTTCGTAGACGGACATGTTGCTGCCTTCCTGAGTGACCTGGGTGGTCATGACAACGAGCTTGCCGCTCTCCGCCGCCTGCCGGATCACGTCATAAAATCCGTCGTATTCCGGCAGACCGCCTACGCCGAAGCCCTCGATGACCAGTCCGTCGTACCGGTCCGCCATGAAGGCCAGCAGCTCCCGGCGGGTACCGGGGATCAGCTTCAAAAGGCCCACGCTGCCGTCCAGATCGTCGTAGAACCGGGGGGCGGGGCAGCTGTCGGTGGTGATGTACTGCAAAAGGCGCTCATCCTGGATCATAGCCAGCTCCGGGTAGTTGACGCTGGAGAACGCCTGGAAGCTCTTGGAGAAGGTCTTTCTGGCCCGGGTCCCCAGGATCACCCGGCCGTTGAACACGATCTGGACCCCGCCGCAGCCCCGGCAGGCGTACAGAAACGCGTCGATGAGGTTGCGCTTGGAGTCGGTGCCGTCGAACCAGATGGGCTTCTGGGCTCCGGTGAGGACGATGGGCTTGGGGCAGTCCTGGATCAGATAGCTCAGGGCCGCCGCCGTGTAGGCCATGGTATCGGTGCCGTGGCTGATGACGAAGCCGTCGTATTGGTCGTAATGCTGCCGGATGGCCCGGGCCAGGCCCAGCCAATGGTCAGGCCGGATGTTGGTGCTGTCCAGACTGTACAGCTGCAGGCAGTCCACCCGGCACAGCTGAGCCACCCGGGGTGTGTCCTGCAAAAGGCGGCTGGGGTCCAGCTCGGGAGCCAGACCGTCTGCCGTCTGACCGGAGGCGATGGTGCCGCCGGTGCCGATCATGAGGATGTTTTTCATAGCAAAGCGCCCCTTATGAATCAATGGTATTGTCCATGGCGGCCAGGCCGAAGCGCACCGCCTGCTCGATCTCCTTCTGCCGCTGGGGGTCTGCACTGTCGTATTCCCGGCGCAGCTGCCCCAGAAACAGACCCCGCAGGGTGTCGTCGCCGCAGCGGTCCCACAGGTCCCGGCGCAGGCGCGTGTCGTCCCGCAGCTCCAGCCGGAAAAATTCCCCCGACAGGGCCCGCTCCAGGGGAGCCAGCGTCAAAGGCTCCGCCGTCTCGCCGGTGAGGCGGATGCGGTAAATATCCCGGGAGGTATCCGGCGGCAGGCTGCGGCGGATGGCGTCCAGGGCGTCGCCCCCGGACACGTCCACGGTGAGGCTTTCATAGCGCCGCCCGGCAAAGGGCACAAAGCGCATATCCACCCGTCCCGGCTCCACATCGCCGAACAGGAAGCCCCGCTCCCCCAGCTCGTCGAAGCCCCGGCCCTGGGGGCAGCCGGGATACGCCCAAACGGTGTTTCCGGCCCGGTTCATGGCGGAGGGGGCGTGGACATGGCCCAGGGCCAGGTAGTCCAGCCCCGTGGCAGCGATCTCCTCCGGGGTCAGGGGGCGGTAGCGGCTTTCCCGGCTGCCCATGTCCCCGTGAAGAACCATGATGCGGGCGCTGCCGTCCGGCTGGGCATGAAAGCCCCGCAGGCCGCTTTCCGGCTCCTCCGGGGCGGTGAAGGCCGCCCCGTATACGGTGCACTGAAGCTCCGGCCGCTCTATGCCCCGGCCCAGAAAAATGTGAACATTGTCCGGCCAGATGGGCTGGCGGTAGGGACTGGCGGCGGAGAGCCAGTCGTGATTTCCCGGCGCGATGACCACCGTGCCCCGGAAGCGGGACAGGGCCTGGGCCAGCATCTGGGCCGTCTGACTGTACAGCTGGTCCGAGTCGAACAGGTCCCCGGCCAGGAGCATCAGCCGGGCCCCGTGGTCGTTGGCCCAGTCCACCAGGCGGCCGGGCAGCTCCCGGCTCTCCTGCCGCCGCAGACGGGCCTGATCCTCCGGCAGGGCCCGGAAGGCACTGTCCAGGTGGAAATCCGCCGCATGAAGAACCTTAGCCATCCGTCTCCTCCTGCCAGCCCTTGCATACGTTCACCCAGCCCGCAAAATTCGCCCCGCAGCAGCGCTCCAGCTGGTCACAGGTCAGCTCAATGGCGCTGGCGGCGCTGCCCACGGCGGGAAACACCGTGTCAAACCGCCGCAGGGACCGGTCCAGGTAGGTTTTCACGTCCTCCGGCAGGGCGAAGGGGCACACGCCGCCTACGGCGTGGCCGATGCGCTCCACCGCCTCCTCCGGGGTGAGCATTTTGGCCTTCATGCCGAAGAAGTGCTTATACTTGCTGTTGTCGATTTTGGCGTCTCCGGCGGTCACCACCAGAATGGGAGCGTCTCCCAGCCTGAAGCTCAGGGTCTTGGCAATGCGGGCGGGCTCCACGCCCACGGCCACGGCGGCCAGCTCCACGGTGGCGCTGGACACATCGAACTCCCGGATGCGGTCCGACACGCCGAAGGGCTCCAGATAGGCCCGGACTTTTTCAACGGACATGATACGGTTCCTCCTCTGTTTTTATCGGATATCCACGCGCTCCACGGCGGTGCACAGGCCGGTGGAGGACTCTAAGGTAAACAGGGCGCCCTGGGCCTTGCAGGGGCCCTCCGCCGGACGGTACCGGCCCGGCAGGCCGCCCAGAAACGACTCCACGGACTGCTCCGGACGGATGCCCAGCACGGACTCCACCGCCCCGGTCATGCCCAGGTCCGTGATGTAGCCGGTGCCCTTGGGAAACACCCGCTCATCGGCGGTGGGCACATGGGTGTGGGTTCCCCACAGGGCGGAGACGCGGCCGTCCAGATAATAGGCCATGGCCAGCTTTTCGCTGGTGGCCTGGGCGTGGAAATCCACCAGGGTGAAGGTGGGCTTTTCCCCGGCCTTCAGCAGGCGGTCCGCCGTGGTGAAGGGGTTGTCGCTGCCCCAGGCCAGGTCGCACCGGCCGATCAGGCACAGCACCGCCACCTGCACCCGGCCCAGGTCATACACCCCGTAGCCCCGGCCCGGAGTGCGGGGGGAGAAGTTGGCAGGCCGGAGGATATAGCGGTTGTCCTCCAGATAGTCGGTGATCTGCATTTTGCCCCAGGTGTGGTTGCCCAGGGTGATAACGTCGGCCCCGGCGGCAAACAGATCGTCGGCCTGCTGGGGGGTCAGGCCGGTGCCGGAGATGTTCTCGCCGTTGATAACGGTGAAGTCCACGCCCTTCATTTTTTTAAAGCCCGGCAGATGGCGGCGCAGGTGGGCGGTGCCCTCCTCGCTGGTAACGTCGCCAATGGCCAATACGCGAAATTCCATAGCTTTCTCCTTTTGATTATACCACCTGGAACAGGTAGAATTTCAGATAGCTGGTCTCCTCCACGCCCCAGAGAATGGGATGGTCGGCGGCCTGCTGCCGGGCCTCGATCTGCCGCAGCTGGACCCCGGCGTCGTGGGCCGCGTCGCGGAGCATTTTCCGGAACAGCTCCTCGGTGGCGAAGTGACTGCACGAGCAGGTGGCCAGGTATCCGCCCCGGGGCAGCAGCCGCATGGCCCGGTAGTTGATCTCCTTATATCCGGCCATGGCCCGCCGGGTGGTCTGGCGGCTTTTGGTGAAGGCGGGCGGGTCCAGGATGATGAAGTCGTACTGCCCCTTTTGCAGCCGGGGCAGCAGGTCGAACACATTGGCACTCACGCAGTCCACCACGCTCTCCAGCCCGTTGCGGGCCGCATTTTCCCGGGCGCACGCCACGGCGAAGTCCGACACGTCCACGGCGGTGACGTGCTTTGCCCCGCCCCGGGCGGCGTTCAGGGCGAAGGAGCCGGTATGGGTGAAGCAATCCAACACGGTTTTGCCCCGGGCCAGCCGGGCCACCGCCTGACGGTTGTACTTCTGGTCTAGGAAGAAGCCGGTTTTCTGGCCATTTTCAAAGTCCACGGTGTAGCGGATGCCGTTTTCCGTGATGTCCGCGCAGGTGAAGTCCGGCACAGGCTCCCCGGGCAGAGGATACCAGCCCTTGCCCTGGGCCATGCCCTCCTTCTCCCGCAGGGCGGCGTCGTTGCGCTCATATATCCCGGCGATGTCCTGTCCGTCGGCCCGCAGGACCCGCACCAGCTGGGAGAAGATGGTATCCTTCACCCGGTCCAGCCCCAGGCACAGCACCTGAGCCACAAGCACCGGACCGAACCGGTCCACCGTCAGGCCGGGAAAATGGTCCGCCTCGCCGAAAATGATCCGGCAGCAGGACAGATCCTCCGGGGCCATCACCGTTTTGCGGTAGTCCCAGGCGTATTGCACCCGCCGGGCCCAGAAGTCCGCATCGAACCGGTCATTGGCGTTGCGGGACAGCAGCCGCACCCGGATCAGGGAGCGGCTGTTGTAGAATCCGGCGCCCAGCCAGCTGCCCCGGCGGCTCACCACGTCCACCAGGTCGCCGTCGGCGGGGCTGCCGGTGACGGATGTGACCTCGCCCTCGTACACCCAGGGATGGCCGCCGGTGAGGGCTGCCTCCCCCTTGGGGGTGATGGCGATCTGGGGATAGGGTCGTTCTGCTTTCATAATGGGCACCGTCCTTTTGTCGTATGGAACCATTGTATCACATGCGCTGGGAAATTACCAGTGCGCAGAGCCGGTATTTTGGCATAGAATGGCCAGGAAAGGAGAATGTCCATGCCGAGAATTTATCTGAGTCCTTCGACGCAGGAATATAATCCCTATGTCACCGGGAACGGGTCGGAGGAATACTTCATGAACCTGGTGGCCGACGCCATGGAGCCGTATCTGCTGGCCAACGGCATCCAGTTTTCCCGGAACACCCCGGATATGACCGCCGCGTCCTCCATCCGCCAGGCAAACCGCGGGGACTATGACTTTTACCTGGCTCTGCACTCCAACGCCTCCGGCCCCGGCAGCCAGGGTCAGAACCGGGGCGTCATCGCCTTCTATTATCCCACCAGCGCCAACGGGCGGCGGGGGGCGGAGATCATTGCCCGGAACATGCAGGAGATCTATCCCCTGCCGGAGCGGGTGGTGACCCGGCCCACCACCACCCTGGGAGAGGTGCGGCAGCCCCGGGCCCCGGCGGTGCTGGTGGAGATCGGGTATCACGACAACGAGGCCGACGCCCGATGGATCGAAAGCCACATCGACGCCATCGGCCAGAACCTGGCCATGAGCATGGCGGAATACTTCGGTCTGCCCTTTACCTATCCCGGTCCCAGCCAGCCCGGCGTCATCGTCACGGAGTCCGGCGGGCCGGTGAACCTGCGGGCGGAGCCGTCGGTCACGGGCCGGGTGCTGACCCGGATCCCCAGTGGGGAGACGGTGACGGTGTTCGGGCAGTATCGGGGATGGTACGTGGTGCTGTACGGCGATACCCTGGGGTACGTCAGCGCGCCATATGTGCAAATTTAGACATCTGAGCGAAAAAATAGCAGGGAACATGCGAATCTGCTCTTGACAGTTTTGTGCAATCCGATTAAAATTAAGTAAGATTATCATCGGGGGGACAGGGGATTCTCCCGGTTATTATCTGCCCAAGAACGGAGCCATCCGTTTCCATACACAAAAAAGAATAGGAGGAACACCAACCATGACACCTACCGGTTGGATCGTAGCAGCGGCCGCCTTTGCCGTGGCCGCCGTGGTGTTTTTCCTCCTCGGTATTCGCTATCGCAAGCGCGTGGCGGAAAAAGAGATCTCCAGTGCGGAGGAAGAAGCCACCCGCATCATCAACGAAGCCATCAAGAGCTCTGAAAACAAAAAGAGAGAAGCACTTCTTGAAGCCAAGGAAGAGATTTTGAAGTCCCGCAGCGAGTACGAGAAGGAAGTGAAGGAGCGGCGCGCCGACCTGCAGAAGCAGGAGCGCCGCCTGCAGCAGAAGGAAGAAAACCTCGATCACAAGATGGACGCCATCGAGAAGAAGGAGGAGGCGCTGGCTGCCAAGCACGCCGCCGCCGACAAGGAAAACGAGGAGATCCAGATCATCAAGCGCAGCCAGACCGAGATGCTGGAGCGCATTTCCGGCTTTACCGCCGACCAGGCCAAGGATTACCTGATCGCCCAGGTGGAGTCCGAGGTGACCCACGAGACTGCCCTGAAGATCAAGGAGATCGAGGCCCGGGCCAAGGACGAGGCTGACAGCCGGGCCCGGGAGATCGTGGCCACCGCCATCCAGCGCTGCGCCGCCGACCATGTGGCCGAGATCACCGTCAGTGTGGTTCCCCTGCCCAATGACGAGATGAAGGGACGCATCATCGGCCGCGAGGGCCGCAACATCCGCACCCTGGAGACCCTGACCGGGGCCGACCTGATCATCGACGACACGCCGGAGGCCATTACCGTCTCCTGCTTCGAGC
>ENA-OROZ01001715-OROZ01001715.1-human-gut-metagenome-genome-assembly--contig:-NODE-1715-length-18993-cov-3.207414_pt1 | contig 18993 bp, 19 predicted proteins | sample MGYA00242138_ERZ509066 | MGnify/ENA primary metagenome ERZ509066 (study PRJEB26280, sample SAMEA2338691) | human gut metagenome | biome: human gut; feature: human-associated habitat; material: faeces... | reverse complement strand
TTTCGCGCGTGGTGCCATAATTTCTTCATCAGAAGAATTTCAAAACAAAATTTACAATCGTCATACCGATACTGTCACCGGCTGCAATAACCATTGCAATAATGATTGATGCCACCGCGACAGAGACCAGTTCAGAAAAGACCTTTTTCTTGCTTGGCCATTTAATATATTTCATATCAGGTGTTACTTCATGTGTCTCCTCGTCAACACTTTCAAATTCTGCAACACCATTCGTGTCAAAATTCTTAGCTTTTGTTATTTCCATTTCTACCCCTCCTTAATCTCTGCATAAGATACCGCAGTAATTTCTTCCTGCAAGTTCAAGCTGAATCTGCTGTACTGTTTCTGTAATAACACCGATAACGATAATCAGTGAAGTACCACCGATTGTTGAATTAAGGCCAAGTGCACCGCAGATGATAATCGGGATTACGGTCACACAAATCAGCATCACAACACCAATTGACGTAAGTCTTCTTGAGATATACTGGATGTACTGTTCTGTATCCTCGCCCGCTCTTATTCCCGGAACGAAACCTCCGCTTCTTCTGATGTTATCAGATACTTCTGCCGCATTGAATGTAATCGGGAGGTAGAAGTATGCAAAGAACACAATCAACGCCAGGTAAATTAGAAGTCCTAAGCCATAGACCGGGTTGTCGTTATCAAACCAGTTCTTCTGGGACATCATATTTAAAACGATTTTACTGAGCCCGCTTCCATATCCCTTTCCGGCGATAGCTGCAATCAGCTGTGGAATTGCCATAAGAGAGGAAGCAAAGATTACCGGCATAACACCAGAAATACCAACTTTTACCGGGATAAGACCAGTTTCTGCGTCTTCGCCAGACTGGCTCATCTTCTGTGAATATTGTACATGTAGCGGGTGATATCCTTCTGTCATATAAATGATTACAATAATGATAGCCGCAAAAATCAGTATAGCTGCTGTAATTGACAGTACTGCAATTGGAGTGCTTTTATCCTTTGCAAGTGATTTAAAAAGTGATGCAAACTGTCCAGGCATTCTTGATAAGATATTTGCCATCAGCAGGATTGACACACCGTTTCCGATTGATTTTTCATCAAGGATATGCGCAAGCCACATCATAATACCTGTTCCGGCTGTCATAAATGTTGTGATTAAGATAACGCATAAAACGCCGTTTCCGTTGATTAAGCCTCCTTTGTTAAAGCCGATTGCCATGCAGCAGCTCTGAACGATTGCAAGGACGATACCAACAATATTTGTAATTTTTTTTGTCACTTTCTGTCCATGTTCGCCTTTTTTCTGAAGCTTGCCAAGTGACGGGATAACGCTGCCGAGCAGCTGAACTACAATCTGCGCTGTAATAAGTGGGGTGATACCAAGAGCAAACATCGAGAAGTTCTCAAATGAGCCTCCGGTGAATGCTGAGAACAAGTTTAATGCATCATTAGAATTTACTGCCATCCACTGTTTAAATACGGAAGCATCTATTCCGGGAACCGGAATCATTGAGATTACTCGGGTAATAAAGATGACAAACACCATCAGCTCCAGCTTTCGTCTGATTTCGCGCGTTGTCAATGCCTGTTTGATTGTATTAATCATTTTTTTATCTCCTCTTTTCTATATTCTATTTTAACTGTGAAGCCAGCTTGTCCAAAACATCTTCAAAGTTATTTTCGTCTACGACCGTCAGCCCTGACATAGCCTTGATATTTTCAGTAATCTGATTTTTTATCTTATCGCTGTTATTCAGCTGACAGAGCAGTTCATAATCAGTCTCTTTTTTCTCCAGGGCTTCATATGTGGTTGCCGCATCAAACAAAGAACTTAGATACTGCTCGCGGTCAGTACAATTGACAGGGATTCCATACATAGAACAGATTTTATCTATATTAGCCATTTTCCGGTCAATACTCTCTGACAAATCGTCAACATTTTCTGTTATGTTTTTTAATTTTTTTCTCGCTTTCCTTTTCTTGGTTATTTCTCTTATAAACATTGGCATATACATCGCCGCACCTGCTGCGATAACACCAATTCCGGCAGTCATAAATGTTTCAAGCAGTGTAACGCCAACAAGCATCATCGGGGTTCCCGCCGCAATGAGTACCATTCCAAGGCTGTCATTATCTGCGTTCTCTTTCAGCTCTGTTCTGTCTCGCTGTATCTTTGATGCTATAACATATTCTTTTCTGATTGATTTTAGCTCCCTCTCATCTTCAAGGGCGCTTTTTATTCCCTCTGCCGGGCGCGATACTTTGAAGGTCTCGCTTAGCTGGTCATGCATTGCTTTTTCATAAGGCGTGAGTTTAAACTGTTCTTCATGCTCACGTCTTGCTTCAAGCTCATCAATTAGGACACACGTTTTTCGTAATGTCCTTAATGTGTTTTTAGGATAATATGGCTTATCCGGCGCCCTCAATTCGTTCTTCATTTTTCTGAATTTCCTTTGCAAGATTTAATTTTGATATAAAATATCTGGCATATGATTTTGAACATGCCGCATAATAGTCCTCTGCGCTGGAATATTCTGTAGTATTCTGCATAACTTCTGCTGCCAGTTTATCGTCATCCAGCCATAAATTGTACTTTTTCGCAAGAGCCAGAATCTTTATCTCATCATCAAGGCTCTGTTCTGCTTCTTTTTGAATCTTTGTTGTAAATTCTTTTGTGGTCTTACATCCAAAATTATCCTTGATGTAAGATTTAAAAGTTTTATCATCCGGGCTGTTGGCTCCGGTCAGTTGATAGTAATACATGAATTTCTGCTGAATGTCGTATGACAAGACATCTTCAGGATATCCGGTTACGGAAACCGATTTGCAAAGCTTATCAATGGAATCTTCATTTGCACTCAACACTTTCTGGTTGTACAGGTAGTTTTTGATAAACGTTCTGTAATTTGACGCATTCATGTATTGCCCGCTTGTCAGTGTAAATACTGCCATATTTGTTATGTTTACGGAGTTAATGTCATTTACAGTAATATCGTATTCATAACCAGAGCACTTCACTTTCACGTTGTCTCCGACTTTGCATCCGATAAGTTTTTTACTTACTTCTTCCGGGAAGAAGCTCGAATCAAAACTCCATTCCATATTTGACAGATTCTGGATTTCTTCTTTTGTGTCAGTATCAGTTTTTACGTATGCCACATGGGCAATACATTCCTCATCAATGGCATCGGTCTCATCTCCATATATACGTGCTTCACGCATCAATGATTTGATATAGTCATCAACCTCATCATCAGAGACAGAAATCTTTTTGGCTTTAAATTTACTGATATCTGCTTTACTGGTATCAGCATATGTTTCAGGATTATACTCCGGCCTTTCGGCATCCTCTTCTGTTTCAACCTCTCCAGATAACGTCTTCATTCGCTTACATATATATGTAACGTTCTGAGACTGGTCACTGACCATATCGTTTATTTTATCCGTAATACTTTCGCCAACTGTTGTACTGTCAGCAACTTTATCAAGTACGTCATACTCACCTATGCATCCTGTCATAAACAGTATGCCGGATAAACCAACTGCCGCAACAGCAAAACCTGGCGGAAATTTATTTTTTTTCTGCATTTTTTGAAAGTCTTTTCCCCCTTTCATTTTTGTCTATATTTAATATGCTAAAAAAAACACAAATCATATCATTTTTGCGAAAAAAATTTTTAAGCATATTAAATAAGTAAAAACTAACAAAGAAACAGGAGGAATTTGCAATGACAAAGTCAAAAATTTTAGGGTTACTTTCTTTACCGATACTGTTTTCTGCAGTATTACTGGTCGGATTAACAATCGCGCATATCGCGACAGCACCACCAATTGAAGAGGTTGTATGTTTAATCGCAGCAACCACAATTGTCGTACTGCAGGCAATCAGCCATATGTGGTTTGGGCTGTCATTTGACGACAAAGAAAATAAACACTAAGAAAGTTAAAGAGCCAGGAAACTTTTTCCTGACTCTTTTTTTTACGCCGCAAGCAGCGCGATTACTTCCTTAAATGAATCTTTATAAAAGATATGTTTTTCCTGCCCGCCAATCATGTTAACCCAATATGTTCCATCATCTTTCTGGCCTATCAGCAGACTCTTATTTCTGTATTCAATCTGCAGATTGCCGCCTGAAGTTACCATAATCGCGCATCTCATATTTCTTACGATGTCAACGGTTTCTTCGCCCTTCCGGCTCCACCACTTATCTTCTGTCGTCATCTTCTTTGCCGCATCAAACAAATCTTCAACGTAGTGATGTGTTTTTGAAGATTGCACTTCATCAACGTATAATTTCTTTTCGTGCTCTCCAATCACAAAGTTCTTTGTCTGTCCTTTGATGTACAGAATGCCGTTTTCTGTATCTGGCTTCATCCTGAACACCGGGCCGCTCATGTAATTCCACAGCTTTTCATCTTCACACATTCTGATGAATTCATTAAGCTCAGTCAGATTCTTTGCCGGCACTGCCCATTCCTGACCGTTCTCTACAATATAATCTTCTCCCTCGGCATCAAGTTCATACACGTATGACCCTAACACGACAGATATCATAAAACCTCCTTTTTCATTATTTGATGCCTCATACGTTCCGTATAATCCCTGAATGCTCATCAAGTCATCCTGTATGTCTAATTTATAACTCATCTTTTTTCTCTCCTCTTTTACAGCCTGTTTTTGGCTTATTTTTTTTATATTTCCAATATGCAGAATTTTTTATTTTGCAAAAAGTGTTCTGTTTTTTAAATTATTCTGCATATTAATATTGCAATATTATGTTTTACGAAAGGGAGAAAAAAATGAACGTAAATAAAAAATTTTATGGCGAACATCTGAGCTATATGGAAACTGTCAAATCCAAAGCTGTCAGCCTGGCAAGCTTAATGTCAACCTTTTCAGAAATAAAATCCGCAGCACACATTGTGTCTAGGATTAAGACTCCGGAAAGTATGACAAAAAAAATTCAGAACGACAACCTGCCGGTCAATCATCACTCAGCTCTTGCAGTTGAGTCTGACGCAATCGGCGTCAGGATTATCGTCGAATCTGTCGCTGATGTGTATGCGATTTATGAAAATCTTAAACGCATCAAGTCAGTTGACGATGAAACAAGCTGTCGGATTATCCATGTGAAGGATTACATTAAACATCCGAAAGAAAGCGGATACCGAAGCCTTCACGTCATTATGGGGTTCACATCCGGAGACACGGACTTTCCAGAAATGAAGGTTGAATTTCAGCTGAGAACATCCATCATGGACTGCTGGGCAAGCCTTGAACATCTGGCACAGTACAAGCAGGTGATAGAGTTAACACCTGACGTGCTTGACATGCTGGATACATACCGCCATGCAGCGGATATGGAGATGGCTCAGATTAAAGAAGCCTAAGACATCGCGGAAGCGATGTCTTTTTGTTTTTTTTGCAAAAAAAGAAGAGACTGTCAGTTGGCAGTCTCTTCTTTTTTCTTACCATTCCTTCGCCGCCATCTTTCCTTCTCTACGTTTCTGCTTATTTGTCTTACCATAGAACACGGTCGGTCTTCCAACCGGCGGGCGGTCATGCTGGACTTTGGAAATCCCCATCTGAATCTCCAGTTTCTGAAGTTCTTTCTTGCTTAATTTTTTAGCCATTATCTTTTCTCCTCTCTTTGCGTGTGTTTTTTACAATTTCTTTCATATACAATATGCTGAAAAAAAACGGTATACGAAAATTATTTTGCATATTAAAGAAAAAGGAGGTTCTATATGAATGACACGATTAGAAGCATTACGAAAAAACCAAATTATTAAAGCCTGCAGCCAGTCTTCGCTCGTTTCACATCAACAAAGCAGTAAATTGTCTCTTTCCAAATGCAGCGATAGAACAAAATTTCGCAGTTCTGCGTTTAACTGGATGCTACGGTAGAAAAATGCTAGCCTATTAGCGCTAGTATTTTTCTATTTTATTAAGCACCGAACCAAAAAGACGAAGCAAGAGCGGTGCCTAAGGCATCGCTCTTGCTCTTTCTCTTCTTTCGTCTTTTTTTCCATCTTTTTTCTGTACATCTTAAGGCCTGCAGCTGCCGCAAGGTTCATACCCCTCTGCAATCAGTTCATCTCTGCTGCCGCTGAATTCTTCTTTGTTTTTTGCTTTCATTTGTTTGACGCTTTTACAGTCAGGCTTGTGAAATTTCCCCGTATTTGTATTGATTACAAATTCCGTCTGTTCTGCATTGTCTGTGTCAGTATTTTCTACTACCGCATTTCCATCATCAACCCAACTATCGCCTGTCGCATAATCAATACCGATTCCAGGCTGGATGTTATAGCAAAATACATTGAATTTAACCCCGGCACCATCATCTTCCACAGACTCGGCTTCCATCTGCACGCCGGAAGCAACTAGATTATCGCCATCAAAAACCGGTGTTACACGATACAATACATGATTATCTGTTTCTTTAACGTAATCAGCAACCTCATCTTCAAACGGCAGCATACCGTCAACGTTAAGATATCTCGTCCCTGTTATCAGGTTTTTTGTATTTGCGTTTTCACCGGCGAGCTGGAACCCAATGAGATGACATCGGTTGTACAAATATCTATCCTTAATAAGCTCCGGATATTTAACGGTATGCCATCCGGACGGCTTAACCATACCAATCGCGCCGCGCTTCTCAGTCGGCATAATCTCCTGGCATATATTGGCGTAAGCCACACCACACCTTCCAAGGTCGTCAAGTTCACTGTAATTCTCAAATGCTTCCGTAGAAAAGTCATCTGCCTCAAATTCCGGCTCGTTATCGTTGATTACAGTATAAGGGCTTCCTGTATACTCCGGAATCTGTGCCAAATCTACCGCCGCATAAGCATCTGCTGTCATCCACGTCATTCCACTTCCGGACAATATCATTACGGCGACCGCAACAACCGCAAAAGCCTTACCTATCTTGTTCTGGAAAATATTTTTATGCATATTTTTTCTCCTTTTTTTGTTATTTTCCTATATTATGCGAAATTTCAAACAGTATAGCATTTTTTTGCGAAAAAAGAAAGACCCGGAGCTTTTCTCCGGGTCTTTCACCTTACGCCGCGCTATCGCGTTTTGGAGCCACTGCTCCTTTCAGTCTTGAAGAAAACAATGTATATACGGCATCGTTCTTAATCTCATCAGACATTTTACTGAACATATCAAATGCCTTCAGTTTATATACGACTGCCGGGTCTTTCTGGCCATATCCCACAAGTGAAATATTCTGTCTTAAGATTTCCAGGTCATTAATATGCTGCATCCATTTGACGTCAATGCATCTTAAAATGATTTGGCGTTCAAATTCCCTGAACATATTGATATCCGGCCATTCTCTTTCGCGGTCACAATATTTATTTTTAGCTGCTTCGATGTAAAGTTCTGAAAGGTCTTTTTTGGTCATTCCAGGTGTGTAATCCGGTGATTTGATACCAAAGACCAGAACTTCAATCTCTTTTTTAATGTCTTCATACTCAGCTTCTGACACTTTTTTATTATCGCAATATTTATCGATAATCATATTGATAGAGTCCTGAATCATACTAATCATAGTAGAACGTGTATCAGCCTTTTCAAGGATTGCATCACGCTCTGCATAAATCAGCTCTCGCTGCTCATTGTTTACCTTATCAAATTTAAGGACATTCTTTCGTGCCCCGAAGTTATTATCCTCAATAACCGTCTGGGCTTTTTTTACAAATTTGTTTACGGTGTTGTTTTCAAGGCTGTCATCGTTCTTCATACCTGTCGCGGAGAGAACATTTTTCATTTTTTCAGAACCGTAAAGTCTCAGCACTTCATCATCCAGAGAAAGGAAGAATACAGACTCTCCAGGGTCGCCCTGTCTTCCAGAACGTCCTTTCAGCTGGTTATCAATTCTTCTTGACTCATGACGCTGTGTTCCGATTACCTTAAGACCGCCGGCTGCGCGTGCTTCATCATCAAGCTTAATGTCTGTACCTCGTCCGGCCATATTTGTCGCAATAGTGATAGAGCCTTTTGTTCCGGCCTTTGCGATGATTTCTGCTTCTTTTTCAATCAGTTTTGCATTTAAGACAGTATGCGGCAGGCCTTCATCTTTCAGCATCTTATCAAGGATTTCTGAATCCTGGATTGTAGATGTACCTACCAGAATTGGCTGTCCTGTTGCATGTGCCTTCTTGATTTCATCAACAACTGCTTTGAATTTTGCTTCCCTTGTCAAGAACATACGGTCAGGAAGGTCTTCCCTCTGCACCGGTCTGTTCGTCGGAATCTTTACAACGGACATATGATAAATATCCTTAAACTCTTTTCTTTCGGTTGACGCAGTACCGGTCATACCGCATTTCTTCTTATATTTATTAAAGAAGTTCTGATATGTGACAGTTGCATATGTGGATGTTTCCTCCTGCACCTCAACGCCCTCTTTGGCTTCAAGAGCCTGATGGAGGCCATCTGAATAACGGCGCCCCGGCTGGATTCGTCCTGTTGATGAATCAACGATTAGTACTTCCCCATTCTTTACAACGTAATCTTTATCTCTCTTCATAAGGTTATGTGCTCTCAGTGCTGCAAGAATGTTGTGATACAGCTCTGTATATTTTCTGTCAGAGAGATTATCAATACCAAAATACTCTTCACATTTCTTGATACCCTGAAGCGTCAGGGTTACAATCCTGTGTTCCTCATCAACGGTATAATCACCGGTTTCTGTTGCCCTTTCACCGGCAAGCAGGTCTACTTTTGTAAGCTCCTGTGTCTCACCTTTTTCAAGCTTTTTCGCAAGCTCGTTGCATGCGGTATACAGTTTTGTTGATTTTCCACTGACTCCAGAGATAATAAGCGGCGTTCTCGCCTCATCAATAAGCACGGAGTCAACCTCATCAATGATACAGTAATTAAATCCGCGCTGCATCTTATCTTCCAGGCGCTGAGCCATATTATCCCTCAGATAGTCAAATCCGAGCTCTGTATTTGTGATATATGTAATATCTTTTGCATATTCTTTTTTCTTTTCTTCCGGTGATGTTGTCTTTAAAATACATCCAACGGAAAGTCCCATGAAACGATGGATTCGTCCAATGTCTTCTGCATCACGTTCTGCCAGATAGTCGTTAACGGTTACGACATGAACGCCTTTTCCTTCAAGTGCATTAAGGTATGCAGGCATAGCGGCAATCAAAGTGTTATGAGTTACAATATAATTTCCACAGAGGAACAAGTGCTCATCGTTATCAACCGTAAAGCATACCATTTCTGTTTCTTCTTCTTTTTTAACGATATCTTTGATTGCTATTCTGTCATAATGTTTACGTTTATTACCAGCCGCATCTGCCAGCATAGCTCTGTCAAGCTTGAACGGATAACGGAAGAAATGCTTCTTCATATCATTATCAACATTTACATTGATTGTATACTGGTCAGCTTTTGCTGTTCTGACGCCGGCCTTTCTTGACAGCCACCAGGAGCATGACATACCAAGGGAATAGATAACTTCGCAGATATCGTCTCTCAGCTTTTCGGAAGTTGTTGAATATGTAAGATGGAAGCGGTCTTTATCTTCAATACATCCATCTGTATCAAACAATCCCTGAAGCAGAGCCCATCGCTGTTCAATAGATGCAGTTTTGTAAATGTCCGGGATGTACTTATCGCCGCATCTTGTCTGGCTTAACAGTCCATCCAATTCAGTACAAATGTCATATCCATGAAGCCTGTTTTTGCTGTCACCATGTTTTCTGAAAATCCAGGAATGATTATTTTTATTTGCCTTAAAGACATCAACATCAAGGATTTTTGCAACTTCATTCGGCACAAAATCATTGCCACTTGAAATTTCCAGAGCGTGAGTTTCTTTGCGGCATCCATTACCAAGAAATACACCTAATACATACGGGTCTAATGGTAACTTTGTTTCAGGATACTCAGCAGCTCCATTTATTGGAATTCTGAATCTGTATGCTCTTCCTTCTCTTAAACCCCTATTGTACATATCAACAGTATTTACAACTTGAATGTTCTTTCGACCGTCGCAGTAAACACTCCATAAATGTTCATCTGCTGTTTCCACAACTCTTCCATCAGAAAGATGCACTTCATAAATCTGCTTTTTGCCCTGCGGGTAAACACCTGTCACCTTTGTTGGTTTTCCATGTCTATCAAACAGCACATCTCCAATTTTAATGTCTCCGGCTGTTTTCCAGCCTTCAGGAGTAGGCATTGGTGTGTCTAACGGAATTGCTTTGCCCTCCCCGGTTTTGTGCTCTGCAATTTTCCCTTCATTCAGGACAATCGCGCCCATAATCTGCACTTTATACGGTCTTAAGCCAATCGTTCTGTAGGCCGCTTCTCCTACTGCTGCATATGCATCCGGCAAAATCTGCTCAAGAGTTTCTCCGTTTGCAAGTCTCATCTTAAATTCATCTGTTTTTGCTTTCAGCTCGCTGTCTGACAGCCGCTGCATATTTTCCATTTTTGCGTATACCTTATCTGCCTGTTTCTTCAGCTTATTAATTTCTGACATTTTTATCTCCTTTTTTAGTCTATTTTTTAACGGTCTTGTAAGGCCTTCAATTTTTCTCAGAATTAATATGCTGGATTTTTATTTTTTTTATCGTTTTTTACGAATTTTTTTTATTTTTTTCTGAACACAAAAAAGGCCAGCGGAAAAATCCGCTGGATGCCAGAAAAATATGTTATTTTCTCACGCTGTATTCTTTTACGGCAGTATTATTGCTATTTACAAACTGCCATGACACAGCCCCGAAGAACGGGCCAAATTTCATATCAGTACACACATCGCCACTCATCACCACGGTAACGTTGTCACTATTGCATACATGCAATGCCTTTTCATAAAATTCGGCAGACTCACCGACAGAAAAATGAAACACCTCTTCGTTTCGCAAAGACTGCATTGTGAAATTGATTTTATCTCCAGCCATTTCAATACCAGTTACCTTTCCGGACACTACATAAAATGGTTCTTTTCTGTCGCAGCCTTTAAGATGAAAGCCGGCAAGGTCTTTTTCTTTAAATACTGTAAAAATCTTTGCACTTCTTTCTACCTTATCAAGACGATACATCTCACTACAGCCCTGGCTGTATTTCACGCCCTCTTCAGGAATATTTTCCATATCAATGCCATCAAAAAGAGAACCCTGTTCAACATTATTCATATATTTTACTCCTTTCGTTAAGCCGCTTTTGCTAAATCTGAATACATGTTCATCATATGCAGCATATATTCCGGATGAGCGTTTATGATTTGCTCTGCCTCAGCAAGTGCCTTTCCTGCATTGGTTTCATCAATACCGGTTTTATATTTTTCATAAAATGAATAAGCTGCATTCATAAATGAACCAGAAGCTTTTGTCTCCTTGCATACAGCTTCATAAATCACGCTTCCAAACTCAGCAGCAAACCGGCATGGATTCTGTTTGTTGTATTCTGCAAGCACCTTCATTCCCTCAGTCTCAAAGGAATCAATGTTATCAACGAACTGTTCAAACATCGTCCAGGCCTCCTGGAAAGCCTTTCCCGCTTTTTTGTATTCCATACGGGCTGTATTTTGGTCAAGCTTGGACTCCCTGTCTGCTTCTTTGATAACAATAAGTATAATCTTTTCATAAAATTCGTTATCATACTTGTTGTGCAGCTCGTCCACATTCTTAACACATTCTGACCATCCGTCATCGGTGTTGTTCTTGCGGACTTTATTAAATTCCTTCCAAACCTTTCCAAATACTTCATGAGTTTCTTTCTTATTTAACATATTGTTTAACATATTGTTTTCCACCTTTCTTTGTTGTTTTTACTCTTTCAATATGCCGAAACAAAACATTGTTAGAAAGCGGGGTGCATTTTGCATATTAAATTAAAAAGCAAAAAAGAAGGTGACAAAATGTCAGATAAAGACCAATTATTAAAACAACAGCGTGAAGAAATAGAAAAATTGAAGAAAGAGCTACAGGACGCATCAAAACCGTCCTCAATGTTTTCTGTGTTCAAGAATACAATGAAAAGAAATGTCCATGACTTTTTCATACGTGAAGACAAAATGAAAACAATGGATTCAAAAATCAAAGACCTGGAATCCAAACTGGCCCAAAAGGAGGAAGAACTAAGCAGGACATCTGCTGAACTGTTTGCCGCCAATCTCACAAACGGAGACATACCAGACAGTAATGACAGCGACAGTGAAGACAGTGACGGCAAATCACCAGATGAAGGCGACGGATTTCCTGATTTTGATAACATGGATGATGATTTTATGCGTGACTTTCCACAGAACCGTGAAGCGGCAGTAAAACGTTATTTTGGAAAAATAGACCTTACATCATTGGCAGAAGCACAACCGGAAATTGAAACGCCACAGCCAGAGCCACAACCGGCAGATATCCAGCAGGACAAACAGCCGGAAGAGCCAAAAGAACAGCCGCAGCCTGCAGAAGCACCAGTTCAACAGCAAAATCCGCAACCAGTCCAACAGCCTCAGCAACATCCGCAACTACATATTGAAAAAGACGATGACGACGATTATGATTCAGGATATAACTCCTTTGAAACGTCAATCAACGAAAAGCCAGTTATTTCAAAACCTGTGGTAAGTAAAAGGCCAAAAAGGAAGCCGAAACGCGGCTCTGAATCAAACAATATACAAAATATGCTGCATGAAATCGCACAGGAAGAAAACAAAGCTCCTGAACCGGCAGCAGACACGATGCCAGATATCGGCACGCAGGCAGACGAGCTTCCAGATATAGACTTAAACGAACCGTTAGGAGAACCATTATACGAGGATTTACCGGAAGCAGAAGAAGACGTCTTCAGCGAGCCAAAATTAAAAATCAGCAAGCGGCCGGAAAGAAAAAAGAGACCACAAAAAGAAGAACCAAAAGCAGAAGCGCCGCAAGAGACTATAGAAAAGCTGGCGCAGGAAACATTACCGGAATCTCATCCAGAGCATCCGGCACCGCAAGCTGAAACCGAACCGACACAGCAGAAAAAGAAAAAGCAGCAAAAGAAGGACAGAAGAAACCCGCAAAGTCAATCTGTCAGTGACAACAATACCAAGCCACAAGACGCTGCAAGCGAAGCCAAACCGGAGCAGCAGGCAGTTCAGGAAGAGGTATCCGAAAAGGAGCAGAAAAATCAAGAGCTATCTGATAAACCTGCCGAAAATAGAGTTTCTTCAAATGTTAATGCACCAGAATCAAACACCGCAGAAAGCGTCTCGTCTTCATCTCCTGCCGCGGATACAGCAGCACCCACTGATGGCACAGCATCACAGCCAGGTGAAACCTCCCGGAGAAAATCAAGACGGAAGAAAAAGAAAAACCGTGCAAAACAAGTCATCAGCGAAAATATTAGCGAAAATACTCAGCCAGAACATACAGGCAGCCAGAACAGCGAGCCAGTCATGCCTGAACCGCCATCAGATTTCCCGGATATGGAATCTTTCGCAGAGCCAGACATGCCAGAGCCGGAGCCTGACTTCGGGGAAGCACCGGATATTGAGCCAGATTTCGGCAGCATAGAGCAAGCTGAACCTGACGATGCTTCTAATGCCGGAAATTTACAGGCAGTTTCTATATCAGAAGACATTACAGCCACGCCGGCAACAGCGCCCAAAGAGACGGCAGACAAAAAAGAGCCTGACAACAATGACAATGCTATAAGCCAACAAGCAGATTTTATACCGGAAGATGTTCCAGCCATATCGGCGACATTACCCGAAAAAGAAACAGACAGCAAAGAGTCAGACAAGAACGAAAGCGAAACCGAAAAAATTGCCACAGCGGTTACAGCGGCAACAGCGAATTCAGAAGCTCCAGAAATTTCAGATAACTCAGAACCTTTAGATAGTACAAATAATATAAGCGATACTGAATCTACAGAAGCCGCTGAAGCACAAATAAACACAGAAAGCACAGCAGATACTGAAAGTATAGAAAATGCAGATGCCATCAAAGTTTCAGAGATAACAACAAGCACCGAAAGCGCCGAAAACACAGAAGTTGTAAAAGACGCCGAAATGCCAGAAATTTTAGAGCCGGCCAACTCCAAATCGTCAAGCGAGTCAGAACCAGATATTTCAGGCATCAATACACCAGAGATAGAATTACCTGAGATTTGCTCCGACATTGACTTCGGCGACATAGACGAGCCTGACAATATAGTATTCCCTGAATTTGATTATGTAGTAGAACCAGAAATTCCAGACCCGAGCGAGCTTCCGCCAATTGAAAGCAACGTGATATCAATATTTGACGAGGATTGGGATGATGACGATAACTAGAAAAAGACCTGCAATTTAATTGCAGGCCTTTTTTTACTGCTTTCAATTCTTCCTCCTTTTTTTAGCAGTTATAAGCATTACGGTGATTCCAAATAATCCGGCCATAGCATAAAAAGCTTCATGTGTGATTACGCCAGTATTAATTCCGCTTGTCGTGGAAGAACTTCCGCTTTTTTCTGAGGCTCCAATATCCGAATTTGACCCGTCAGCAGGTGTTAACGTTATGTTTACCGTATTTGTAAAATTGCATTCCGGCAGTTTATTATCGCTTCCATTTTTGTATACTATCGTTTCTGCATTCATCACACCGCTGTCATTTTCAGTAACATACACATCAGCGTTATATACGGTTTTATCGTATGTTGTATTGCTATCACTTCCAGTCTCCTGCGTTACAATGTATTTATATGTACCGGGAGTAGTGAATCCCTCGGCAATTGAATTACCGAGCATCCCGAAGGATACTATAAATAACGCAATCGACCTTTATCTTTGAGAAATACAACCAATATATATGCAAGCATATATACACGATGTATCTCTTTCCAGAGGCCCGTCTATGAACATGCCATAGCAGGACACGATGGGATTCCTGTGAGCAGGTTCCACTATGCAGCGTCACGAGAACCGGAGTCCTCGCTCTGTTGCACAGCTTTCCCTGCTGCTTTGTATTTTTTATTGCGAGCATGATATACCATTTTGATATGTTTCTGCATTTCATCATGGTTATACTTATATTTCTCACACACATCAAGGATTTCCTTATCCTCAGCTCTTGCCTTGATATTCAATGCCCCAACATAATCTGCATCTGCTTCATATCCGCAGCACTGGCATTTGAAATTCTTATTATTCCTGTTTGCTTTATCGGTATAACTACATACCGGGCAGCACTGGCTCGTATAGTCAGGTTCTATCTCTTTGAAGTCATAGCCCTTCCAGTTTAACGTTTCCATCAGTTTCTTCTGGAGCTGCCCTCTTGCAAACATAGACCTTTTCCAATTAGCTTTACGGCTGCAGTTGAATTCTTTGATATCGAGCTTTTCAAGCACTGTCAATGTCTCGTTGTCAATTGATTTGATGTAGCTGTCTATACTGGATTTTATCTCATGCTCAAGCATTTCGTAATAGCGTCTGTTTTTCCGGTGTGGGGCTTCAGCCTTCTGAATCATCTGGTCAAGCCTGTCCATCTTCTGGATGAGAGAACGTCTCACATCCTCAGAAAGGTTCTCATGCCGTCTAAGGTAATGGCTGATTTTTCTCTTTTTGTTACGCATATCTGATAATGACGCAAAAGATTTCTCCACGTCATTTTTATAAAAATCAATCACAGGGCTCATTGACCCGATAGCTTTATCTTCAGATGTATGGAATGCATCAGAGATTCCGGTATCAACGCCTATGATTTTGGATGTCTTTGGCTGCGATACACAATTTTTGTAGCTCCAGTCCACCTTCAGGCATTTCTGGATATCCATGGATATGGACACCATACCGGCCATTTTGCGGGTATTAATCTTATGGATGGAATGTTTAGTTGTATTTAACGGAACTACAATCCTGTCTCCTCCGACATCAAGCATATTTGAAATTGTGATTACATACGGAGCTTCAATATTTTCCGACGGCTCAATCGTCATGATTCTGGAATCCAGCGGAATCTGGCTGCGGCTTACATATGGAATTTTATACTCGCATGATACCATATCGTAGATAACGCGGAATTCCTGCTGCATGAATTTAAATTCAGAATCTTCAATTGATTCCAGTTCTTCTGCACATTCATCGTAAAAAGAAGTATCTTTCTTTGACTTGATACTCTTAGAAATTTTTTGCATGGCTGTTATCATCTCTGCCTTGCTTCTTCCATCAATTGACATTGCAAACAATACTTTTGATGTGGTAAAGATGCTTTTGCATTCCATGCACATGTCAAGTCTGATATTATCAAGCCGGTTAGCCAAATGAGTCACCGCAATGTCAAACGCATTCTGGCAGTATGCTGCATTAACCTTTTCAGGCCGAATGCTTTTCTCAAAGGCTCGCATCTGGCTGTCCTTATTATCAGCTTTGACAAGCTGGAGTGTTACTTTAGTATTGTCATTTAATGCTTTTATGTAATTATTGATAAGTCTTACAAATTCAGTCTGTATCTTTCTGATTTTTGCTGCCTTATCATTAGTCGGTTCTCCATACAGGAAAACACATTTAGACATCTTGTTATTAAACTGAGTATCTTTTCTCTTACGTGCCTTTGGCATCCAATTCACCTCCTCGTCTGGTGTATTTTTTTCACATATTTAATATGCCGAAAAAATTCAAAGCGGGACGATTTTTAGCGGATTATTTTTTTAAAACAAAAAAATCTTCACATAAGAGATATGAAGATTTAAAAAGTTGCAGGCAATATTTTTTATTATTTTAGACGCTTTCATTTCGGTAATTGAATTACTGAGGATTTCCGCTTGTTATCCTAAATTTTTTTTATCGCGAAAGGAGAATGTATTATGACAAATACATCTAACAATGGAGCACTCGTTAACATCACTTTTGAGAACCTGACACCGCACGATATCAATCTCATCCTTCCGGATGGGGAGGTTTTCACAATCCCGGCAACCGGCGTAGTCGCTCGCGTTGGTTCCCACGTTGAGCAGATTGGCAGCATTGGTGTCATCCCTGTCGTTAAGACAGTGTTTGACAGCAATGTAACCGATTTACCAGACCCGCAGGATGGAGTAATCTTCATTACTTCCACTCTCGTGGCGCAGGCTGTGTCAGACAGGACTGACGTCCTCGTCCCGGCTGACTTACGCCGCGATGATGCAGGCCGCATTATCGGCGCCGGCGCTTTACAGCGTCTCGGCTAATACCGGTCCGTCAGGACAACAAAAAACCAGCTACAGAGAGCTGGTTGTGTTCAAACGAGTTTTATTCATAAGAAGGCCTCGGCCTTCTTTTTTTTGTACAAAAAAACAGGCAGAACATATGTCCTGTCTGTCTTTCTTACTCTCTTTCTCTTCCCATCTGCATATCAACAAAGTCAAGCACTCTGTCTGCTTCAACATCCCTTGACCTGATACTGTCAAAAGCACGTTCAAAAGCTGGATGGTCGAATTCAAATCTTTCATCAATTTTTGTAAGGCGCTGCATATCGCCATTATTGCATTCTTTCGCGACATTCACATATGCCTGCGCGATAACGTCAGCATCCTTATCTTTTGTCATTGTGTAGACCTCCTCAATGTCAGGAACACCATTAAACACATAACCTTTCATCATAGCCTGGACTTCTTCAACAGAATTTGCAAATCCGTCATCTTCAAGTGAGATACCGGTAAGTTCTGCTGAATCCCTGATATTATTTCTTGCCATAATGGCAGCATCGTCATAGCTAATGTTCGTTCCCGGCACTTTGTAGGTCTGACCTAGGACCTGCTCCGTCATATCGTGAACCATTGCGTCTTCTCTTCTGTCTGCAAGCCTTTCTTCACGCAGTCTCTCTTCTTTGTGTATTCTGTCACGCTCTAAAGCCCGGCGTGCAGCCTCAGCCCTGCGGCGTTCAATGTCTCTGCGTCTTTCTGCCTCTCTTTCAGTTGCCCTGTCATTAGAAGTGCGGTGTCTTGCTTCACGGTTTTCATATCGTGGTATTTCTCTTACCTGCTCTTCAGGCTCTTCTCCACCCTTCTGTTGTTTCGCGGTTTCAACATCACGTAAAGCTTCGTCTGTTTTTTCAAATTCTTTTTGTGTTCTGTTTTCGCTTACAGTCTTATTTGACCTGCCTTTGCCATATATGTTATTAAGTGCATCGGCGGCATTGACGCTGTCTTTAACGATGGAATCAGCTGTTACTTCACGTTCTTTTCTTTTAAAAATATCTGCTCTGGACATAACTTTTTACCTCCTTATTATTTTTTTATATATACAATATGACAAATATGACATGAAAAAGAAAAAGCAGGCTTTCGCCTGCTTCTAGTCTGCACAAAGAGCATTGAATATCATAGCCTGACATACAAATGCCGCATCCACGACTTTCTGGTCGTACATTTTGTTCCGGTTTTTATCAAGTTCATCAAGACATTGACTCCACGACAGAGCCTTCCGATAACACCTGTCCGACATCATTGCATCAATGGAGTCAGCAACTGCAATTACCCTTGAAAGATACGGGATATTACATCCGGAAAGACCATTTGGGTATCCACTGCCATCCCATCTTTCATGATGTGACAATATCAGACTGGCAATCATGTCATCCTTAGGACTAATCATCGCGAAGCCATATACAGTATGCTTCTTGATTTCAGCAAACTCTTCATCCGTCAGTCTCGACGGCTTTTGCAGAATCTTAACGTCCACTTTGATTTTTCCGACATCGTGAAGCTTTGCTGCCTCGTCCAATGTCAGAAGTTCCGATTCGCTGAGACTCAAAGCCCTTCCAAGGATATCTGCAATCTTTGCTACTCTTCCGGAATGTTCTGCTGTACTCTTATCCTCTTGTGCAACCATTTCAGAAATGTATTTGTTTATCATTTTTTACGCCCTCCTTTGTTTTTTTGCATATATAATATGCAAATTTCAGGCGCAACAAAAAAGCAGCATGATTCCACCAGACTAAACCGGCATGCTGCTTTTCTTTTCATCTTTTTCAGTGCAGGATACCCCATCCGACGAAGAAACAATATTCTTTGTTTCGTAGTCGGGTGGG
>ENA-OROZ01001707-OROZ01001707.1-human-gut-metagenome-genome-assembly--contig:-NODE-1707-length-19079-cov-6.034693_pt1 | contig 19079 bp, 34 predicted proteins | sample MGYA00242138_ERZ509066 | MGnify/ENA primary metagenome ERZ509066 (study PRJEB26280, sample SAMEA2338691) | human gut metagenome | biome: human gut; feature: human-associated habitat; material: faeces... | reverse complement strand
TTATATATTATTTTTTATAAAAAATCAATAAAAATCTTTACGCTTCCTCTAAATAATTTTCACACTCTTCAGCATCATATTTGACAGTTAAATTTGTAGCATCGAGATAACTGCCATCATAGTAAAGTATATCGTGTTTAACAGTAGCATTTTTATAAATTTCTTCCTCGTTAGTATCTTTTATAATTTTAAAAAGATCACATAAAAATCTACAAGCAGATTCAATAGTGTCAAATTCAAGAGCTTTATCATCCCAACAGAGTGGATTAACACCCTCTTTTGTTTCATAAATATGATATTTCATACCTCTAACCATTATTTTTCTCCTTACATAGTAAATTCAATAGTCTCGAATGTATCAAGGTCAATAAGACAAGTTTTTCCAGTAGCAAAAGAACCATTATCAATATCGCACTTATGTCCATCGCAATACCAAAAATGATTTATATTTTCCAAATCAAAATCTTTATAGCTTTTACCTACTGCAATATAAGGATCATAGTTAGGCATCAGCAGAAAAGGCGTATGGCCATGAATACAAAAAGTGCGGTCTGCAGATGAGTCTTCAGGCCACGGATCATAGAAATGATATCGACTCCAAATTAAATTATAAGAATTAGGATTATCGCCAAGAGTATAACCAGCATGAGAAAGAAGAATAGTTTGATTATTCTTATTCACATAAGTTTCTTGCAGAGGAAGTTTAGCAAGCTCACGATACCAGCCAGGATTAGCACGTTCTCCAATTTGCCAGTCTTCAAATGTTTTTGCTCCACCATTATTGCAAAGAAGAGCATATGCTTGACTAAAATTTTCATCTTTAAGATAATCTTTCATAGCTTCAAATAACATATCTTCATGATTACCTTTAAGATAAATAACTCTTTTATCGGCAAGAGCATCTTTAATAATTTCCCAACCATCATTTCCGCGGTCCGCGCAATCACCCAGACAATAAAGAGTGTCATTAGGATCAAGATATTTCATAATTTGATTCCAAAGAGGTTTCATGCCATGAATATCACTAACCGCATATGTTTTATTCATAAAATATCAATCCTTTTTTAATTTATATATATATTATAATATATTTTTATAAAAAAATCAAGAGTGAGAAATTATCCCACTCTTGTAAGTTTCATAAATAGATTGCAAATATTTAACCCTAAGCAACTTGCTAAAATCCAAATATTCCAATATAACATTTTGTCAGTGTCTTTATATTTTTTAATAAAAGTGCATTGAATCCACTGGATAAAGCAAAAGCACCAAATGGCAAAACAAGCCCAAAACAAAGCTAAAAACAAATAATACATTTAATTTCCCTCTTTTAATTCTTTTCTTACTCGCATTAAAATTTTTCCAAGTTTGTTATATGCCATAGTATCTTGGCATCGGACACAATGACACACGCCCCATGTATTATCATGCCAAGTGTTTCCTTCTTCAAGCCAAGCTTCTCCGGTTTTCTCAAGGGCAGTCCGTAAAGTTGGGTTTTGTGTAAATTTAGCTTTTACGCCTTTATACATAACATCTTCTTTAATGTCTTCCCAATCTTTACGAATTACACAATGTCTTCCTAATCTCTTGGATTTGCCAGGAGTAGGAGCCAATCTAATTTCTTCTGCATCCCCGGGGTTCGCTGCTTTCATTGCCTGAAAATAGTTTTCTACCGTAAGATATCTTTTTCCTTCTATTGTAATTGGAGAGTAAAAAAAGTTGCTTAAAAAAGCAAAATCTCCTTCAAATTTATCAATCATTTAAATTTCCTCAAAGTCCTGAAGATTCAATTCGGCTAAATCTTCAAAATCAAAATCTTCATTTTCATCAATATTAACGCCATACATTTCAGCGCCTTCTTTAAGATATTGTCTTCGGCCTTCCATATACCATGTCCAGTTATCAACACCGTCCCCTTCAAGAACATTAAGCTCATTTTCAGCTTTAAGAAGTTCAAGAAGTCTTTCCTTAGAAACGATATAATTCATAATAATATCACCTTTCTTTTTATATAAATATTATATAATAATTTTTTAAAAAAATCAAAAAGGAGATAAGAATTATTCCTTATCTCCTTTTTCTTGAATAAAAGTTTTAATTGGCTCGCTTACAAAACAACAAATATCGCACGCAACCTTTACTGATTCTTCTGGATCGTGTTTCAAGTATAGTGCGGTTGTTGCATAAGGAGCACCCGCTCCAATAGCAAAATAATCTTTAATCTCTCTTACCATAAACTTACAAATATGGAAAAGATGTCCTTTATAGGCAATAAGAAATTCATTTCTTAGAAATCCATCACCAATAAGAGTATTTTTCCATTTTGAAAATTCAATAATGTAATTAAGAATTTCTCGTTCATTAGCTTCAACTGGCTGATGATTCTCCATATAAAGCCACATTAGACTTTGTTCATCACCATAACCAACTCCGCCAAGAATTATGTCGTTAATCTTAGCAATCTTAGCAAAATTAACATTAGGTTCCTTCTCATAGCCATTAGTAAGAATACTATCAGCACTCATTACAATTCTATCATCATAAACTTTAGCTGCGACAACGCTCATTTCAATCCTCCAACTGACAGATATAAACATCTTCGTGATGGAGAATTTTTCTAATCATTAATTGAATAATATCCCAGTCTCCTCCACCAAGGCCACACCCAATTTTATAAGGAAAAGCAATCGGAATATAGCCAGGGACTAATTTATTTAAATTTTCTAAACAGTTAGCAAATGCTTCATAATTAGTATATCTGCGCGGGCCATATCCATAATCATATTGGGCGAATAAACTTGCTACTCTATGGCCATCTATGGTAGTAGTGCAAGCAACCGCGCCAAGCAAAATGTCATCAGGCGGATTTTCTAATCCTGCAACTTGCGCTTCCGCGTTTTCGATAGTTTTTTTATAATCTACATAGACTTCAGGCCAACGAATACGGATTTGTTTAGCAAGGCCCGCGCCCATAACGCCTTGGCAATTTACCTGATGACAAATTACAATTTTAGGGGATAAATCTAATAGACTTTTATTTTTATAATAGGTAAGATTTTTAACCACTAATTCTATCTCCGGTATGATAAAAATTACAAAATCTTGAATCGCCACCGCAGGAACAAATTTCGCGCTCCTTAGTGCCCCAACATTCTGCGGTTTTATCATCTCTTAAATGATAACACTCACATTTCTTAACTACTTCAGTAATTGGAACATCTTCGCTCTTGGATTCTTCTTTCTTTTCATAATGGCCCGGAACCCAAATAAGATTTTCACCATTAACTTCTTCCCAAGCGTCAGCCATCTGTTGGACACATTCAAGGCAATACTGCCAATAAGAATAACATTGATCTCGTGTTAAATCTTCACTTACTTTATCCCAAAGAGCAATAGGAATTCGCTCTCTAATTTCATATGTATCATTTTTAGCTTGATTTACAGCTTCATCAGTCATAGATAATCCTCCAAGACATATTCAATTTGGTCTAATGTTCCAATTCTTTTAAGAATTGCTATAACTCTTAAAATAGTAAGAGCATCAAGAATGTCATCATAAAGGCAGATAGGGGCTTCCCACTCATTGGCGGAAGCCCACTCTGCATCTAACGATAAATGTTCCATTAATTCATCAAGTTTCGTCATTTTGCACCTCTTCGGCCTCTTCCATATCGGGCGCGGTCTCTTCTGCTTTTATCAAGCCTTCAAGACACTTAAAGGCAAAATTCTTATGCTTATAAGCACAGAACTTCGGACGATTAAGAATACGAATTACAACGCCTTCACGAACATGAGTCTTACCAATCGGGTCAGGACCATCATAATACTGCTCAGCGATTTCTTTAACCTGTTCACCAGCAGTCATACCTGCGTCATTCCAATCAGTGGTATCGTCCAGAAAGCCTCTCCACAGAACAGGAACACACTTACAACCCATCTGCTCGCAACGGTAGCGCATGAAATCAGGGGTATATTCAACAACATCCCCATCTTCATTAGTCATAGTCATACGATAGACATAAAAATCAGACTTGGGAAGTTCATCATAGCTACCATCACCATAGGTATAATAACCAGTGCAAGAGCAACCATAAGAAAAAGTAGTAGTTTCGCCATACTTCTTAAGGAAATCCTTATCATTCAGCTTTCTATTAGAAGCAGAGGACATAATAGGCATACCCTCATCGGTAAAACCAACAACCTCGTAATAAACTTCCTCACCCTTATGGAGCTTACCCTCAAAGAAATCTGCGTGCTTCTTGCGGAACATATTAGAACCATAGAAGCCGCCCTCCCAGTCATTCAGCACAGTGCGACGAGTGCCAGATACATATCCATATTCATAAATGGGAGTGCCATTACGACGCATAATTCTATCTAAAAGAGTTCTCTTATAACCCTTAAGCATAGGAAGATAGCCGGTGCGCTGAGAAGTGCCATGCATCTTCAAAGTAATCTCAATAAGGTCATTCGGCTTAAAAGCGTTAAGATTATAAGCCAACTGCTCCGTATCAGCATGTTCGATAAACAGAGGGGCAATAGGAGCTTTCTTCTTGCGCACTCGATTTCCTTCACTCACATTACCCTGACGATTCTGACGTGCAGGAATATATTTCTTACAAATCTCATGCCCATTCAAAGTAGTAAATGCGAGACCCTCGGTCAATTCATTAAGAAGAACTCCAGTATAAGAAACGCAATTAAGATGGAGAAAGAGGCCATCGCTCTTCTCTCCACGCAGACGAATAGTGGTAATATTGCGCTTCATGGGGTCCATATAACCGCCAATGCTCTTACCATTTTCATCTTTCTTGCGCAAAAGATTATTACACTCAGCGAATTCAGGACTTACCTGACCATCCGTAGGAAAATAAATACCGAGTTCATCAACCTCATAAGAAGTATCAACACACACAGTATTACCAAAACATTCACCCAACATCAGCCGATCGGCATTATTATGTTTTCTTAAATTTTTAATTCTACAAACATATGCATTATAACTCATATTAAACACTTTCTTTCTATAATAAAAATTTACTTGTTTCTGGTATTAAATCAAAAATGGTAATTTCATTTAATTTATTGTAAGGAATTCGAATAATAGGGATATTATGAGAAAAACAATAATTATTTTTTATTTTATCATTTTTTTGAATTTGATAAAAATTATATTCATTATTCCAAGAAGAAGGATTATTTGAATATTCAAAATGTTGTTTTCCATCATATTCAATAATATAGTTATGAGATGGGATGTAGAAATCAAATCGAGGGAAATAACCGTTTTCATATTTAAAATCTTTAAATGAATACTCTTGAATAAAATCTATTTTTCCATTTATAAGAAAGTTTTTTATACAGTTTTCTCCAAAACTTTCTTTCCCAGGACATTTCCCACAACTTTGAACAGCTCCAGTTCTTAAATCAGTGGTTGAAACCTCTATAAAATTTCCACAATCACATTGACATAACCATATTTTTCTATTGTTTTTTATTCCAACATAAGATTTCACAGAAAGATGATTATATTTTTTTCCAACTTCATCCGTCAATACTTTATGTCTATTACAATCATCACATTTAGTGCTTTTACCTGTTGTTAAAGCGCTTCCGCGCACAGATTTTATTTTTCCACATAATTGACATTGGCAAACCCAATAAGACTATTTATGAGCCTTAGATCCTTCTTCATCCTTTTGTAAAACTTTCCAGTATCCAAATACTTTATTTTCTAATTTTAGAGCAGGCATAAAATTCTCCTTTATATAATAATTATTTTCTTCATTATTATATAAAAAATATTTTAATTAACTTACACTCTTTTGTCCTAAAAAAAACATTAGAGTGTTTCTGACTTAATCTTCTTTTCCTCTTCCAATTCCCAATTCTGAGTGGCATAACCATACTCAAAATCTACGGGGTCATCAACTTCATACCCCTGCTCTCGCATTTTTGATGTTGCTTTATACATCATTCGACCAAGGCTTTTAGATTTACCCTTTTGAACCAAACCAAAATCAATAAGGTCGCTAATTAAACGACTAATTTTCTGATTAGATAATGGGCGCAAAATCATATCATTCATGCGGATTTCATCAAGAGTCATAGAATCATCTGTATTATTTAATACATCTAAAATTCTAAACTTATAATCCGCATTAACTTCTGGACGAGTGGTTGTTCTAGACCTTCCTGGCATAATTTTTTCTTCCTTTCTTAACTTTCTATAAATATTATATTATATTTTTTATATAAAATCAATAAAGTTAAAAACAACCAGTTTTTTTATACTTGAAATTAGTTTTTGTATCCAAATGAGTTATTAAAAGAATATCTCCTTGTTTTTGATAAACAACTCGATAATGACCTAATCGTCTGCGATAAGTATTTGATTGGTCGCGTTTCTTATCAACATTTTTAACCTTTTCATCTACTTCTGGTGATAAGGTTAAAAATGTTCTTTCTAAATTTCTTTTAATTTTTTCATTGGCTTTATCATAAAACTTTTTAGCCGATTTTGACAATATAATTGAATAACACATTTCTACATTTTATTCTAAATTTCGAGGGATATACTTTAAAGTTCTATCCCAAATACTTGTTAATTCTTCAATATCGTAAAAATATTGTTCTACCCCTTCATCCTCAGTGCGGTCCGCATGATAATGGCCAAAACACCAAACTGTAAAATTAATTTGATCTTTTAATTTATCAAGCCAATCTTCCATAGATTTATCAACAGCAGATTGGTCGATCCCACTAATAAAAAGATCGGTAGGTTCCCAATAGCGAGGACAAGTATGAGTAAGGACAAAATCAAAGTAATTATTTTTTACTTTCTTAGTAATGTAATTCATTTCATCAGGAAACAGTTGCTCTTCAGCAAACCATCCGCACCAACCATTAGATTGACGAAAGTTTTGAAGACGATACCACTTGTCAACAGAATAGGCTCCGCCGATACAGAGAGTCTTAAAAATGCCGAAATCATAAACATTACCATCCATAAGATAACGGATATTGCTAAACATGGATTCTACATATACTTCACCATGAATGTCATGATCTACCATAATAGTCATTCCAGAAATATTCTCAGGACGCTCTTCATGATTTCCACGAAGACAGTAAACAATATACCCCATATCATTTACTTGCTTCTTATTCTTATAGTCAGATTTATTAAGATAAAAATTAAATCCAGCATCACCAAGAATAATTAGCGCGGTTTCCGCAGGTTTAAGATCGGGATGCTTAGATTTTAAAGTTTCTAAGCGTTCGGCCACCCGTCCATGAGTATCACCAGTCAAAAAGAACTTTTTAATCAATTCCATTCTCTCCCTTCTTCTTTAAGAGTAATCATATCATCGCACTTAGGACACATAATATATCTTGTAATAATTGTCATTTTCATGACATAATCATCACAAGAAACAGATTTGATATCTTCGCTATCAAAAATGAGCTTAGTCCCACAAGTGGGACAAGTGCATTTATATTTAGGGGTTTCAATAATTTCAATCATAATCAGCTTTCTTTCAATTCTAAAATAAGAGACTGCTTAATTGCTTCATATTGAACTTCATCAAGCATTGCCTCTACTTTTGGATCAGGCTTATTTTCTACTTTACTACAAAAATTATCAGAAATTCTAATAATATTATCCATTGCAGTATTTGCGATAATACGTGCCATCTCAAGATCGTAATATCCTCTTTTTACGTCAATAAGATACTCAAGACGATGAGGATGAAGACAATCTTCATAAGGTTCACCGTCGATATAACGACCAAGATATTCTTCTACTCTAAGTAAATGATGAAGCTGTTTGGGGTCGTATCCAAATTTAGCAAGCACATCAACTTTACTGGGATATTCATGCTCCATAGCATGATATTTTTCCATAGCAATGCCCTTCATAGATTTGACGGCTTGGTAAGGATTATAATGAGTGATTGCTTCTCTATTTTCTACAAGTTTATCCCAATAGGGACGATAAGTAGAATTTACAATTTGAAATGGCGTAAAAAGAATTTCAAGAAAGTTTAGATTTTGCTTTTTAAATGTCCCAATATACAATCTAAAATCCTTAAAATCAATATGCTCTTCATTAGCACGAACATGAGTTGTGCTTACTGGCTTTTTATTAAAAGCAATCTCATCGAGAGTAGGAAGAACAATAAGTTTAGTGTCTACATCACTATTCTCATAATCTAAGCCATAATTTTGGCTACCTTGGAGGAAAAGACCCAAGATACGAGATACATCAAAATATTCAAGAGACTCTTCCCAATGTTCATTTAATCTTTTAGTGATATTCTCTTCTCTAGTCATTTATATCCCTCCTTAGTATAAATCTTCACTGTATAATTCCAATTCACATTTTTCACGTTTTAACTGTCGAGTCGTAGCACTTAACTGTCCGCAATTAATAGCAATTTCAAATGCTTCTTTTCTATTGTAAAAATGCCCATTTTGATCAAGAAAACCTTCAACAACTCCGCTAAATCTTTTAGGGATGCCCGCGTCTTTCATTGCGGAGTAAATAGAACCATGTCGAATTCCGCCAAAAATGGCTCCAGTTTCTTTATCTTTAATCGCCGCGCAAATAATCATTTTCTAAGTCCCTTTCAAAGTATTTACAATTTTTACAGATATATTGATGAGGTAGTTTAATATTATCTCCAGGATTATATGAACAATAAAATTCATAAATAGGATGGTCAAATACATCACCATGCCAAGGAGTTTTATCTACCTTAATCAAATGAATACAACTCATAATATCACCTTTTTTCAAACCACCAATTAGCTCCATTTTTGTCAAAAACAAGAACTAAAGGAGTAAAAGTTCCATCTTCATTTTTAAGAATAATACGAGATTCTCTCGTTTTGAATAATGGCTGTCGTCCTAATCTATCATATAATTGTGACCAAGTTTTAATCATTAAATCAGCCTCCAATTATTATGCTCAATAATTGCTTTCATATTCATACGGCCAACGGGATTTTGAGTATGTAAACCAAAGAGATAAGTAGTATCAGGAATTTTAAACTCTTCAAGCCATTTTAAAATCTCAATGTAGTCTCCACCATCTTCAAAGTAATCTCCTGCATCATGGTCGAGATTGATATAAATACATTCATCGGTCATATTGCGCTCATAGCAATTTATAACAGCTTTAGCTTCTTTGACACTTTTAGCCCAAATCCAATGATCGGAAGGTGGAGTCCGCACGTCATCTACCCATAAAAACATAGCAATCACGCTCCTTCATAAGATTTACATCTTTTATTCCAACAAGTATTACATTGGCTCTTTTTTCTTTTATGATTTTTAGGGTCAATAATTGATAAAATTGTATTTAAAGTATTAGGACAAACGCCCATATAAAGACATTTATCTTCAACCGCATCTGCAATTTCTGCTCTTAAATCTTGTTCTTCTCTTGGGTTCATAATTATTCTCCAAAATTAACTAATTTCTCATAGTGATCGGGATATCCTTCTAAATGGGGATAAATAGGATTGCCATAACAAGTAAGACAAGGCCATTTCGCATGGATAAAACCAAAAGAATCACTATGACGACAAGTTTTACATCTTTTTTTACAAGTGTTTTTTAAATCATCAAATGAGTCATTAGCTAATTCCCAAAGATCAGTCATTTCATCATTAGTCATTGTTAATAGCTCCTCTCCCAAATAATAACTGTTTCTCCACAGGCAGGACATTTGATATATTTAGCCCAATAGCCATGATCATTGTCCCAAGGACAAATATCCTCCATGCTCTGAATGTCGCTATTTAAAAATCGTAATTGCGATTTACATTTAGAACATATAATTTCTTTTTGAACTTCTGGGCCATATTTAATTACTTCAACCATTATTCAATTACCCAATAAACAGTTTTTCCATTTCCACAATTAGATTTACCAACTAATCCACGAGAAACAAGTCCACGAAGAACGCCACTTACTGACGAAGGAGACATATCTACATCATGAGTCTTTTTAATCCACCCAGAAAGCTGAGATGCGGAAACACACTTATACTTTTTAAGAGTATCAATAACAATTTCTTTCTTTTCCATAAATACTATCTCCTTTAACTTTATATATATATTATAATATATTTTTATAAAAAAATCAATAAAAAGAAAAAGGCGAGGTAGAATATACCTCGCCTTATATTAAACTGAAATTAATCAGTTATTGTTGCTATTGGGAGCGAACTTATTGACAATACCTTCAAGGGTAGTGCCACGAAGGAGACGATCAACAAATTCGGCAGCGGATTCACCATTACCAATTGCGTAAGGAGCAATACCAGTAGCGATGCTATTGAATACCTTACTGTCGCTCTGAGCCTGAATGGCCGCCACAAGATCGGGCTGGATAGACTTCATAACATCAGCAACAGTCTTTGCGTAAGCTTCCTGCTTTGCCTTTTCGATATCAGCAAGGGCCTGCTTTTCTGCGATATTAGCATCAGTTTCCTTCTGCTTACGAGTCATTTCTGCCTCATGAATCGCATCAATAAGAACCTGCATATCCTTTTCTGCCTGCTTAGCAGCCTGCTTTTCAGCTTCCTGCTTACGGTTAACCTCAGCCTGAATTTCAAGCTTACGACGGGCTTCCTCGCCCTGAAGATTCATACGGTTAATAAGCTTGGTGCTAGCCAGCTCATTTTCCTTCTTTTCCGCGTCGAACAGTGCCTCAGCGACCTTAACACGGGCTTCCGCGTCAGAAAGTTCAAGACTCTTTTCGACCATATCGCGCTGATGGCTTTCAAGGATTTCCGCAATCTCACTCTCAACAGTAAGAGAAAGAACTTCACAATCCTTTACAAACATACCATTTTTGCGGAAGAAACGCCCCTCATGCTTATTAGAAACCTTTTCGGAAGTCGTATTTTCAGAATAATCAATAGCAATATTACGAACAATATCGCTGTAATTCTGATAGAAGTCCTCAATAGTATGCTTCTTAACTTCGCGCTTCAGAAGAGAACGGATACGATCGCAAAGATACTTAACATAATTGTCAACAGAGAACCAACTATCCATATAGGCAGGATCAAAGTCAACGCAGTAAGAAACCTTCACAGAGCACTCAACAAAGTCCTTGGTCTCAACGGAAATAATGTCAGAAACCTTGTTATTCTCATAACGAAGGAATACAGTATGCTCAACCTTATCAGTGGTCTTAGGCTTACCCGTGCTCAACTGAAGCTCCTCAAGGGTCTGATCGTAATCGAGGAGAATGGTCTGCGGACCGCGGACAACCTTACGAGTGCCGTTCTTAGAAACGACATTAACTGCATAACCAGTCCAAACATCAAGACTTACAACACCATCATACTTATTATCAAGAGTAATAGTGCGAGGCTTGGTATAAGAGGTTCCGCGAGAAATACCAGCATTGCTTTCAAGGTAAGCAAGGGTCTGGAATTCACGATTGATATTATTTACGCTATTGGTAACGCTATAAGCAGTTGTGGTAGAACTATCAAGATTCGCGGTGGCTGCCTTAACACTCTTAGCAATAGCCTTCTCAAGAGACTTCTCAGTAAGACCAGCATTATAAGCAAGAGCAGTCTGATTACCAGGATACCACAAATTGCACTCACGCTGACTCAGCTTACGCTTAACAACCACTTCCACACGAGGATCAGGAAGATACATCGCAGGACCGCGAACTGTCTTAATTTCGCCATTCATGCGATTCATTACATAAATACCTTCACCATCAGGGATAGCAATCGCATGATGAAGAATCTTTTCATCGTAATTGATAATTGCATGCTCAGGACGAGGATAATAAATCATCTGGTTATCGCCAGTAATAAACAACTCTTCGCCAACAGGATGAACAGTGCCGTCATCATCAGCGTATTCAGCAATTACCTTAACATAAATACCAGAAATCTTAGACAGCTCAATAGCACGGAAAATAAATCCGCCTTTGGGAGAGGTCACAAAACTTTCAGTAGGCTCAGGGAATACAACCTCGGGACCGTGGACATAACGCTTATTACCATCTTCGTCCTTAAGGATACAATACTCAAGGCGCTCAAGGGTGACTGCATCACGAATATATCCAAGAGCATCATCGTTCTGGAGAGGAATGACTTCAATTCCAGTAGGAGGAATATAGAAAGAAATATCAGTGCCCTTAATTACAAGAATCTGACCATTTACATAATCCTTCTTCTCAGGAACAACAACATTACCATCAGCATCAATTACCTGACCGCCCTCTACAGAAGCTCTCGCCGCGTCATAAACACGGGCAAGAAGATACTGGTTAGTGCGAAGCGCATGACCCTTAACGACCTTAGCCATCTGACCCGGATAGAGAGCAAAAGAAACAGGACCGGGAATATTAATTTTACGACCAATTTCAATATCTTCGGGAAGATTGTTGGATGTGCCGGCCGTAGGACGACGACCGCTCTTTGTGGGGTTCTTCAAAACGAGATACCAATTCTCAGGAGCAGACGCAAAAAGGGAGATTGCCTCATTATAACCACAAGGACGGAACTTCTTACTCTTGGGCTCAAAACGCACAAGTTCATCAGACTGAGAAAGAGAAGTCTTAGTAGGTCCGACATGACAAAGAACATTACCCTTAGTGCGGTCAAGGACATAAGCGTATTCATTGATAGAAAGAACAAGGTCTTTCTGCATCATATTTTCACTCATATTTTTAAAATTTACCTTTCTTTTTATTTTCTATAAATATTATATATTATTTTTTTATAAAAATCAATTATCAGAAGTTTTCCAGGTAAAAAAATCATAAATATCTTCGCTGTTGTTGATTGGGTAATATTTTATTTTTCCATTTTTGTCTTTAATTTCACAAATAGATGTTTCATTATTAACTTTTTCCCAAATTAATTCATTAAAAGTATCAAATTCTTCATCAGTTTCAGGAAATCCGCGAGAAGAAATAATCATATCCCATACCATTGATACAGGATAACAAAATACATCTTCATACCAAGCTCCAAAATCATCTTCAAGATTAAAAACTTGATTAAAGATATTAAAAAGTTTTTCTCTAATGCGAAAAATTTCAATTAAGCGATCAATATTACTAATAACAGTTTCTTTATCCATTTTTATCTCCTAAAGAAAAAATGGGTTAGATATTTAATTAAATATCTAACCCATTAAAATTACTTAATTAGATATTGATTTCCCATAATCATATCTAAAGTAATGTTATCACGTTCCCAGTAAGGAATTCTCACTAAGGGAATGTTATGAGTTAAAGCATAATCATTTTTTACTTTATCTCGTTTTTGTGTAGTTTCTAATTTTCCCCAAGCAGGAATTTCCATAAAGTGTTGTTCACCGTCAAATTCAATTAAACGAATTATATCATTGTTTTTTAATATAGCAAAATCATATCGGCTTTTTGGTAAATCCTTAAAAGAATATTCATCAATAAAATCTATATTGTTTTCTGATAATATAGATAAAATATTTGTTGCTCCTATTGAGCGATGATAGCAACCACAAGAAACGGTTTGATTTCCATCTTTTCTTTTTAAATTAGCGCTTTGAACAGAAACAATTCTACCACAATCGCATTGACATAACCAATATACTACTCCACGCGGTTTTGTGCTATCTCTTTCTAATACAGTTAATTTACCAAATCTTTGTCCTTCTAAATGGTCTCTATGATTTTCATTACCTTTATATGTAAGCTCATTACGAAGACAACCGCAACTTTGAATTTCACCGCGTCTTAAAGATGAGCTTTTTATACTTTTAATCTTACCACATTCACACTAACAAATCCAATAACTACCACTTTTAGTTATTCTATTTGTGTCTTTTCCTAAAACGGTAAGTCTTCCATATTTATTGCCTGTTAAATCTATAAGTTTTGACATTCCAAATCCTCCTCTCATAAAATATAAAGAGTCTTTTGGAACGTTTAATAAAATTTGACCGAAGACCGGCAACTGGAAAAATTTACCAATTGCCGGTCTTATTATTTACTTGATGCAAGCGTATCTCTCTTTATTGAGAACCTCATACATCAAATCCATAGCAGTCTTTCCGCTCAAAATCTGTTCGAAAATAGAGGGAGAGAAACCACTAACAAAAGAGATACCATTTTTTACGGTCATTGGAATGTTATTCTGTCTGGCGTCTACGTTCCAGAAAATTAAAGAAGGCATCTTATATCCATAAGCGTTCCATTCCTTTTCAATCTTTTCCATCAGAGTATTACCGACAGTACCATAACTACCACAACGAACGCAGGAATTAAATTCCATATCGCTAATGATAATCAGATTTTCGGGAATCTCATCCTGAGAGCAACCGTTCTTAATGGCAGTCTTAAGCATAAGGTCAAAGGCAGATTCAACGTTAGTAGAACCGCCCCAAGGAGCAGAACTAATACGCTTTACCTTATCGCAGAAATCAACACCTTCAACTTCCATGAAGTGAGGAGCAGACTCGAAAGTCATAAAATGATTTGCGAACGGGCCCTTAGCCTTATCTGCGCAATACATACCGATGGAAATAGCTACATTGATAGGAGCAGAAGCTTCACTACCAGTCATAGAACCAGAAGTATCAACGAGAGCCATACCATTAAAAGTCTTACCGGCAAAGTAATCAGCGAGATTCGCCCAATACTTATTAATCATAAGACGATCAGTATTGTCCATAGGGATAGCATGATCATAACCATACCAACCATAACCGCCATAGCCCATAAGGTTCATAGCCTTAGCGACACACTCATAAGGATAAAGGGCCTTGGCATTAACCGTAGTGGTTTCATCCTTAGCAAAATTCTCATAAGTGCGGGCACCGGCCTTCTGACGCTCAATGTCATGACGCGCAAAAGCATTCTTATAGATAAGACCTGCGCGAGAAGGAATCTTATCGAACTCAATCTTATCCCACTCGCCCGCAGACATTAAACGCTCAAGAACGTTAATGCGCTTACGAAGGATAGAAAGAGTCTTACGATACTGACGAGGAGTCATATTAAGATGCTTACGAGTCTTCATGCCGAGATACTGAGACTTCGCGGAACTGGTGTTCTCACTCTTAAGCCACTTAGCCAAAAGAGAAGGAGTCTTACACTGAACATCAAGAGCCAACTGCTTCTTAATGAGAGTATATGCTTCATCCTCAATGGCCGTACCATCAAAGACATAAAGGTCGTCCCAACGACCAAACTCAGGGACATTCTTCAAATTGCGAATAACGACCTCAGATTCGTTATTTGCCAGCCACTTCATGCAAACGCGGAAGAAGCGACGCTCACCCTGACCACCGCGCACATCGCGGATATAAAACAGACACTTCAAGGCATAAAGAGGATTCTCACGGTATGCCTTCTGGAACATAAGAAGAACATCTTCATCACTACGCTTACGCATAGAAGCACCGAGCGCGAACATATCCAAAAGATCACTGGTCGTGGTCTTATGAGTAAGCGCGCCATTTTCCGTGAGAGTATAATTAGTCTCATTCTTCATGCCATTCAAAAAAGTATTCATAGTCTTCACCTAAATCTTTAACAAGATTCCTTTCTGAAAATTTAATGGAGGCAAGGGTGAGATTCGAACTCACGAATACCGGCTTTGCAGACCGTCCTCTTAAACCACTTGAGTACCTTGCCATATGAGTAAATTAATTACTCATAAATATAAATTTCACCATCTTGAATGTTTAATAATTCAATAGGAAGTGTATTACATCTTTTAATCCATTCGTCATGACCAATTACAGCAGATGCTCTATTAGGATAGCTTTCAACAATAATCCATTCATCATTATCTATTTTAATACCAGTTTCATAACGTCCAGTATCATTAGTATAACAAGTATCAATAGTAATAAAATGTTTATTATTGATTAATTCTGTAGTATCTACTACATCACCACGAATATCAAAACCGGCAGAAAGAGTATCTAAAAAATTTAAAAAATCATTTGTATTCATCATATTACTATTCTCCTTTATAAAAAAATAAAGTTGATAAACTAATTAAATTCATAATTAAATTAGTTTATCAACTTAACCTATGTTATTGCGCAATAAATAATATTATTTTCAACTTATGGTGCGGTTGGAGGGACTTGAACCCTCGGCCAATAGCTTTTTCAATCAATTGATGATAAAAACTTTTCTAAAGTATAATTTTCAGCGAAATTAATATTTTTTACTTGCCCATTTTTTGTTGGAGCAATTCGCAAACGAAATTCTCTAGCTCCAACTTTCTCAATAGGAACAATATAACATTGATTATTAAAATATGTTGCAAAATAATCAACTTCTTCTTTTGTGTAAGAATGCATTACTGTTCTTTGAGTATTTGTATGTGTTGAACAAGTTTTAAAAGAAATATAACCACTTTGAAGATTTTCTAAATTACAAGTTTTAACCTGAATACGGAATAATTTATGATTAATATCTACGATAAAATCATAACGAGAATCTGATACTAAAGGTTTACAAACTTGAAGCCCTTTACTTAAAAAGGCTTGAGCTACTTGTAATTCAGTAATCTCCCCTTTAAAATGAGAATTTAATTCCACAAAATCACCTCCTCATTCTAATTTGTTTTTATCTTCTTTTTGTCTGAAAAGGCTACTGCTCTACCACTGAGCTACAACCGCATAAAAACAAGACGCTCTTCTTTTTAAATTTCAGTACCAACATAAAAGATCTGTTGCTGGATGCGTCTTTAATAGTTATTTATAATTTATCTGCTCTCTTAATTTTTAGTTTTTTCAAACAATCCTCCAAAGAGAACAAATCGTCTATTTTCTAATATAATTTTCATATAAACGACTTTAAATTCTAGAGCCAAGCCATTTATATTACTTATTATATCATACTCATAGACCTACAAGCATTTGATTTTACATCAATCCTTTTTAGTAGAAACTTAAAGTAAGTTAATAGCACTGGAAACCCAGTAAAAAGAATTTGCTGTATGGCTCTATGTAGTTAATTAATCAGGCATCGCGATTTATCATAGACCGAATTAATAACTATGGAGCAAGTGAAGGGGATCGAACCCTCATTCTCGGCTTGGAAGGCCGATGCACTAGCCATTGTACTACACCTGCGTAAGCATTTTCTTTATATTGTTGAAAATGCTAAACAATCAATAAAGAGAATAAGAATTGAAAAAAATTTTGTACGTTTTATATATTTATTATATATTAAATTTTTAAAAATGTCAAATTTTCTTATTTCCTAATGTAATACCGCATATAATCTTGATATGCTTTTTCACGAGTAGGAAATTCATAATTTAAATAAGGATATACTCGCCAACGATACCAACGTGAAATTTCATTTTTATAAAAAGTTTCAAAATCACCTTCTATGGTATAATAATCGCAAATATCATAAGAACAAAAGAGTTTTTTATACTCTTTGTAATTATAAATTTCTTCAGAATTTTTTAATTTTTGACGAACTTTTTTATTTGCGTATCTCTTATATCCGCGGTCTTTGCGATCGCCACTATAAGGTGTCTTTTTTCTACTTCTACTCATTCTTTTAACCTCCTTTAAAAGATGTTAAAAGATAGTCATTCGAGAACCCATTGGACTCACTCCTTTTAGATTAACTTAAATAATAATATGGTAGCTATGACCCGGTTTCATGGTCAATTACGAAGAGCAGTTAAAAGTTGTTATCTTTTACTTAAAATCTCTCTTCAACTTCTTACGAAGGACTAAGCCGTATCATTTGGTTTTCCCAACTTATTTCGACTTGCAGATTTGTTACCTACTGCTGTACTACCTGTTGACCTGTCTATGTCAACCCCGACCCGTCTATCTAATTTTCATTAGAGGCAACTGCCGTTAGCTATTATTATTTAATGGTGCGGGCGACGAGACTCGAACTCGTACGAGGGTTTACCTCATGGGATTTTAAGTCCCAGGCGTCTGCCAGTTCCGCCACGCCCGCGGATATCAGCTTTAATGTCAGCCAACAACTTCCTCTTCAAGTTCCAGCCAGAATTACTGACGCTCAGTCCGTCTATTTTTTCTCTCGCGGGCTTTAGATAATATTTACAAGACCTCAAATAACATCCTTGAAGTTTGGTAAAGATTTTATTCTTATATTTGCTGATAAGGTCTTTCTTCATTTTATATAAATATTATATAATATTTTTTATAAAATGTCAATAAGGTCTTTGAATTGGCATTAAATCATCTTCTGAAAGAAGCCATTTTTCACCATGCTCATCAAGGACTTCAATCTGATAATTTAATACTCGAATAACAGTACATTTAAGATACTGTCTACGATAACAACGACCGCGATAAGGGACAAAACAATAAGAATTACCAACTTCAATATTCATTATTTATTTTCTCCTTTCTCAACTTTCTATATATATTATATTATATATTTTTAATAAAATCAAAAAAGTTCTTTTTGTTTAAGTAGATTAAATGGCACCAGGGGTACGAGTCGAACGCATTACCACGAGATTTGGAGTCACGCCCCAGTCCCTCCGGGATTAAGGTTCCCCTGATAAATTTTTATTTTTTCCAGCCTATGTATCAGTCTAAGAATGACAATTAGGACATAAAAATCTTAAATTTTCAAGTCTATGATCATTATTTTTACCATTCTAATGATCTAATTGTAATGAAATTGGTTCACCCATCCACTCATTAATACCACAACGAGCACACTTATATTCAAGATAGCCTTCTTTAACTAATCTTACTTTTAAACGAGCGATATTTTTATAAGTAGAATTTTCTATTAAAATTTCATCAAGAGAATATTTAACATTTGGAGCAATAATTTTTTTCTTATTCCCAAAATGACTAATATCACAAGATAATTCCTAAATTCTTTCTTTAAGAATATCAGTAGATGAGCCTCCACGAGTTCCTAATCCTAATTGCCTTAAACAATCTGAATAACTATCAGAATTTTCTACAATATTACGGAATTCTTCATCTGATACTGAATAAATTTTACTTTTTCTTGGCATATAATAACCTCCTAATTTTACTATTATATATAAATTTTTAGTAAAATACTTTTA
>ENA-OROZ01001705-OROZ01001705.1-human-gut-metagenome-genome-assembly--contig:-NODE-1705-length-19101-cov-2.826315_pt1 | contig 19101 bp, 16 predicted proteins | sample MGYA00242138_ERZ509066 | MGnify/ENA primary metagenome ERZ509066 (study PRJEB26280, sample SAMEA2338691) | human gut metagenome | biome: human gut; feature: human-associated habitat; material: faeces... | reverse complement strand
ATTAGTGGCTCAAATATTGGTTCCCACTTGGCTCAAATATTCGTTGACATTCACACAGGGAAACAAAACGTGCAGTTGTCAAAGAGCATGCTGATGTTCGGGCGGAGGAACGAGGGTAAAGCATTGTTGTGCAGAGGGAGCTCACTGCTATGAGAGTAGCCCCACTGCGAAGCTACCGCGCCAAAATCCGCCTCTCCTCATAGACACCAAGTTATCAGATTGTATAATTGTATAAGTGAAGTGGGTAGCACTTTGGTGAATAATTCATCGAATATCCGCTGGGTAGCCAACACCGACCGTGCATCTTATTCCATGCATAAAACCCAGCATCACTGCTGGGCTTTATGCATATGCTTGACTTTATTCAGTTCTTGTATGCAGCATGCGGTATGGTTTTATTTATTTTGTGGAGAATTACGCGCACAGTTGGGGCATACGCTTCTGCCTCATTGCGTGGTTCTTCAGATTCTTATTTTCCCACATTCGGTACCGTCAGGCTGGTTTCACCGAAGGGCGATTGCGCGTTCAGCGTCACATCTCCCTCCGGGCGAATAATGGCCAAAGCTTCGCCGTAGTAGGTGTCTGTTGTATCGGTGAAGTAACCGCGCTCATTGTAGGAGCAGGCGTTGCCCAAGGCAAGCAGCTGTCCACCGGCAACACTAACGCGGATTTCGCCACGCAAGCCAGGCTTTACCATGCCCTGACCATCCGTATAACGCAGACGCACGTACAGCAGCTGATCGGGATGGATCGAATCCACTTCGGGTACAAGGGAGAGCTTCGTCTCCCTCCGGCGCTGCGGAGGGAGGTACGGGCAGTTTCCTTACCCGCTGCATCGCGGATGATGGCGGTGAGTTCGCCGGGCTCATACGGAACGCGGAACTTCGTGACTCCGTTGCGAGGGATCACTTTGCGGCCGACGTTCCTGCCATTGAGAAGTAGCTCCGCTTCCTGGCCCCGGGCATAAACTTCTACTGCGGCCATTCTTCCTTCGCAACCCTCCCAGCTCCACGTCTCCAGAGCATTGGATACGCGCCAGGCTGCGGGACTGTGTTTTTCACCGGAGAAGCAGACCGGCTCCACGGCAATGCGGACGGGGCTCAGCTCAAAGGCCATCTGGGTGTAAGCCATCTGGCCTGTTTCCGTGCCTGCCAGGTCGATGGTGCCTGCACCGGCAGTGATCCAGCCGTGACCGTGCTCAAAGGTGGGAGCGTAAGCGCTGTATTCCCACGCGCCCAGGCCTACCTCACCCAGATAGTCCATACCAGTCCAAACGAAATCACCGATAAGAGCGGGGTTTTCCTTGGCCAGATCGTAGAAGGTTACCGCATCCCCGGCAAAGGTCTCGCTGCCGAGGATCACACGATCCGGGTACTTTTTCAAATCGTGCCGATAACGGTTCACACCGTAGTTGTAGCCAGCCACATCCAGTTTCGCAAAGGCGTCGCGGGTCTTCACGTCGCTGCCATGGAGGGTCGCGCCAAACTTCATGAAGCCAGCCCCAAGCATTCCCGCCACGTTGTTGATGAACTCGCTGCCCACGGCTTTTTTCTTTTTCTTGCCTTTTGCCTTTTCTGCGTTTGCCGCTTCCTGCTCGGCCTTCTTGTCCGAATAGACGCCAAACCCCAGGGAACTCAAATAGTTGAAGAAGATGTTGATGCCGCAGGTAACAGGACGGTCCGGGTCCAGCTCATGCAGGCGACGCACCATCTGCTCGGTGAGCTCGATACCCTTGGGCTGAGCAGTTTCGCTGACTTCATTGCCGATGGAGTACATGACCACCGACGGATGGTTAACGTCCTTTTCCACCAGCAGACGAAGGTCGTCCTTCCAGCGCTGCTCAAACAGCGAAGCATAGTCGAACTGGGTTTTATGGATATACCACATGTCAACATACTCGTCCAGCACCATTACGCCCAGATCGTCGCAGGCGTCCAGGATGGCCTTGCTGACAGGATTATGGGCAGAGCGGATCGCATTGTACCCTGCTTTTTTCAGCAGTTCGATCTTGCGCCGCTCAGCGAAGGGATGACCAGCTGCTCCCAGCATACCGTTGTCATGATGGATGCACGCACCCAGTAAGATCACGCGCTCGCCATTGATGCGGAAACCACGCTTTGCGTCTACCTCCACGGACCGGATGCCGAAACGTACCTCCTGCACATCCTCTCCGCAAGATAGTCTGCACACACACAGATTGGGCGCTGCCGGGCTCCACAGCGACGCTTCCGGTACTTCGATTTCCATTGCACCTGTGGATTCCCGGCTCAGCAGCTGTTTCCCGCCAGACAGGATCTCCACCCTGACCACGGCGGGCGTGTTAGTGCGGAAATCCACTCGGATCTTGTGCGCTTTGTAATCCAGCGTTCGGATGGCGATGCTCTCAGGGAGAATGTGCTTCTCCGGCAGACAAATCATCGTTACCGGCCGATAGATGCCCGCGCCGGAATACCAGCGTGAGGAGGGCTGCTGGGCATTGTGAGCGATGACCCTAACTGTATGTTCCCCAGGAGTCACAGGCACCCGGAAGCCAAAATAACCGTTGGGATGGGCAGGTACAGGCTGACCGTCCAGCGTCACCTCTGCCCGGTGATACACGCCCTCGAACGCAAGATACGCGGCGTCCTCCGGCGCGGTAAAGTTTTTTTCATATTCGTAATCACAGGCTGCGAAGAATCCTGTATTGGTGCCGCCCGCACTGTCTTCGGTCCGTTCTTCACTGAGCATGGCGTCATGGGGCAGGGTGATCTCGCGCCAGTCGCCGCGGCCCAGATGAGCATAACGCCAGCCGGTGTTCATGCTGATGATTCTCATGACATCCTCCAATAACCTGAACGGCCGCCGCAGGGAATCCCACGACGGCCGCCTTTTATTATTTCGTTAATTCGCCTCTTTCTTCAGGAAGCAGGCAACGATGCTCAACACGCATGCCACAAAGGACATGGCCATGTAGGCTGCCACCAGCGGGAATACACCGCCCTGGAAGCTGATGTCGTTCAGCTTGTCCACCACGACTGCAAGGCCTTCATTGATGATCATGCCGAATCCGGCAGAGAAACAGACGGAGGCCAGCAGGGGCAGGAAGTCCCAGTCGGCAACCAGGTGGATCAGTGCAAGCGCAGTGCCTGCGATCAGCGAGATTGTCAGCGGCAGGCTGAAGTTATTGTTCAGGGTCATCGCCTTTTGCGTCATACCGAGGACGGCAGTCACGATGGCCAGCAACGCAGCTACCGCCAGGAGGACGAGATACGAGCCTCTTTTTTTGATCGAGTTCATCTGGTTACCTCCTCAGCGTTTCTGCTTCTTCACGAAGTAAGCATTTTTGACATACAGCGCCAGGGAAATGAGGGTCAGCAGGCCGAAGAAACCCTGCAAGCCCATGAGCACGTACTGCCACCAGGCAACGAAATTGGAATACGATGCGGCAGGCGCAGCGGTTTCAGTCTCAGTTCCCGGCGCAATCAGGTTCATCATGGAGGAACGGGTGTAGGTCCACAGCACGCGATGCGCGCTCTCCTGGGCCGCTTTCAGCAAAGCGCTGTCTTTCTTGCGGGAGATCAGCCGCTGCAGGCTCTTGGAACGGTCATTGCCGCCATAGATATTGGTACCGCGCATCATCATGTCGGCGGTCACCGCATAATCGCCCTCGGCAATGTAGTCGGTCATGGTGTAGCCCTGATAGCCCCACTCTTCTCGGAGCAGCTTGAAGTGTACTACCGGATCTGCCGCGCAGTAGACCGGGCCGATGCGGTTGTAGGAGGTCATCATACCGATGCCGCCCTTGCCGGTGACGCCGCCCTCGAAAGCGCGCAGGTAGATCTCGCGGATAGCCTGCTCGTTGGCAAAGGTGGCCACGCCCTGACGGTCATACTCCTGATCGTTCAGGAAGAAGTGCTTGAAGTTGTTGACCAGTCCTTTGCCGGCCATTGCGGTGTTCATCACGTCGCCCACATTCCAGCTGATCACGCTGTCCTCAGAGAAATACTCTGCGGCACGGCCGGAGAAAGGGGTACGATGGGTATCCGCGCCAGGGCCGTGGATGGTGTGTACGCCTGCGAACAGCGCATCCTCGCCCACGAACTCGCCGTACCGGCGCTGCACGCTCTCGTTCCAGGAGGCGGCCATCAGGGTATTGGAAGCGTAGCCGGTGGCAATATTGCCATCACCGAACTTGTATCGCTGCGACGTGCCCTCAGAGCCTTCGGATGTAACCGTCGAAGGCTTGCCAATGCTGTCCACGGGGGATTGGCCGTAGAATTCGCTGGTAAGCGCACCGATATCGGACAGGGAAAGCTGCTTGACCAGATTCTCCCACCGGGGATCATCGTATTCAGAACCGATCATGTCGGCCAGGGTCAGCGTGCCTTCCACGGCGTAGTCCTCGCCCTTGACAGGAGCAGGCACGGCTTCGGCCTTCTCATAGGTGCCCGTTTTCAAAGCTTCCTTCAGCTTGTCGTTCATGGCCAGGGTCTCTCCGTTGGACCAGTTACCCTGCCAGTCGGCGCGACTCAGGTAAGTAACAGGCGCGTCGTCGTAGTAATAGTTGGCGTTTGCGTAGTCGAAGAGGTTGTGAACCTCCACATTGGTGTAACGGCTCTTGAGATACGTCGTGTCATCCAGAGAATCCAGATGGTAGATCTTGGCGTTCGCGGCTTTGCCAGCGGCAGGATTGCCGTCCTGGCCCACCATGCCGCTGGCGCCCTTGGCAGCCAGCACATTGTTCAGGGCGTCATGGGCATTGTCGCCCACCGCGATATAGTAATCGCCGCCGTCCAGGATGTAGCCGCCCTGCCCGCCATGGGCAGTGGTGTCATAGCTGGCCATCAGGTAACGCTTCAGCTCCAGCTTGACAGTTTCGCTCTTACCGGGTTCAATCACGCCGGTCTTGCCATAGCCGAGGAGCTGAATGGCGGCCTTTTCCACGTGATGCTCCCGGTCGTAATCGGTGTAAGGGGTTTGCACGTAGATCTGAACAGGCACCTTGCCGGCCTTACTGCCGGTATTCTTCACAGTGACGCTGACGCGCATGGTATCATTGGCTGCGTTGTAGTCCACGCTGTCCAGCGTCTGGTCAAAGGTGGTATAGCTCAGACCGTAGCCAAAGGGGAATACGATCTCATCCGCGTAGCTCCACTTTCCACCCTGAGAAGCGAAGATACCGGCATCGCCGTCTGCGTTACCCTGACCCAGCACGGTATCCTCGTAGCGGGTCTCATAGTATTTGTAGCCAACGTAGATACCTTCCTGATAGACCACAAAGCGGTTCTGGTAGGTAGGCACGCCGTCCGCATCCTTGAAGCGGAATTCGCCGAAATTCTGCACTGCCGCAGAGGACAGGGAGTCCGTGGCGTAGGTGGCCACCAGGCGGCCGGAGGGGTTCGCCTTGCCGGTCAGAATGTTGACCACGCCGGGCAGGCCATAGTAGCCCGGATTGCCCATCCACAGGCAAGCGTCCACCTTGTATTCATCCAGCCAGCCCAGTTCCAGCGGATAGACGCTGTTGACCAGAACAATCACCTTGCTGAACGCGCCGGAATCCCGGATCAACGCCAGCATATCCCGTTCATTGGGCTGCAGCGCCAGAGAGGGAATACCTTCGGCGTTCTTCTTGGACATGTCGGTGCTCTCGCCGCCGGCGCGGTACAGCACAACGACCGCTGCATCAGCATACTGGCTGAAGCTGTCCTTGATCTTATCAGTGTAGAAGCTGATCGGATCTTCACCAGTCTCTTCTGTTTCATTGCCGGATTTCACATAGGTCACCTGGCTCGTCGCATAGGCATCGAACAGGGTGTCATTGACCTCAAAGCCCGCATCCGTGAAGGCTTTCTTCAGGTTGATTTCACGAGCGGGATCAGCCTGACCGCCGCCATTGGCGTTGCGATAGCGGATGTTGGCGCTTGCGTGTCCGAAAAGGCTGACCTTTTTCACGGAAGCATCCAAGGGAAGCACGCCGTTGTTCTTCAGCAGCACAGCGCCTTCTTCCAGCTGCTCAATGCAGAAGGCGTCCTCGTCGGCGATCAGCCGTGCAAGGCTCTCATCTGAGAGCTCGCCATAGCTGCTCGCAAACCGTCCGCCGGAGGAAGAAACCTGGCTTGCGGAGATACCCAGGAAATTATTGATGCCGCCGGCGTTGTTGTTTGCGATCTGCCCTCCGAAAATGGAGAGCAGCAGGAGAAACGCCATGACAGCAGACAGGCCGCGCCAGAGAGATGTTTTCATGGTTTTCCACCTCGTTCTTTTTTTAATGAAGAAAGCCGGCCTGCGGTCACGTCGCAACCAAGCAGACCGGCTACGTTTCAAGCCCGATCAATCATTCCTGCGGAGGATTACTGATAGGGATTGACGAAGTGAGCGACCTCCATGAAAATACCCATGCTGCTGATTTCAGCGACCTTGTGATCGCCGCCCAGGACGATTTCCGTGCCGACGAAGGGATGGTTGGCCATCGCGGCGAAGTCCTCTTCCGTGCCATTCACGGCGGAGTCATAATCAGCCAGCACGACACGGTCAAGGCTGAGGACCTTGATGATGACGTCGCCCAGATCCTCATCGATCTCAACGATCTCATACGTGCCATACGCGAAGATGGTGAGATACATGGTGGGAACGTAGGTCTCGCCGCCGTCAGAGGAATAGAGCGTATCGCTGACCATGGCGATGGCATAGGTGCCGTCGGCAGCAAGCGTGACGTTGGTGCTGGTGGTGCTGATCAGCTTGCCCTGCTCGATATCGCTGCGGTCGATGTTGGTCAGCTCCCAGGATTCGATCGAGGAGATGGCGCCTTCAGCAGATGCAGTGATGCAGCTGAACAGGCAGGTCAGGGTCAGGCACAGGACGAGGATGATGCTCAGGGTCTTCTTCATGGGGATTCCTCCTTTTCAATTTGGGTCGTGATGGTTCCGTGGGTTTGTGGCTCCATTATAGCAAAAAGAAAAGTGTTTTCAAGGGTTTTTGCACCACTGGCTGCGTTGCGTGCGCCAATGGTTTTCCGACGCAGTTTTGAGGGCACTTTTTGCCCGACATGGCATTTCAGGCAAAAAACAGTCATTTTGTGAAAAATTCCTCAGCATTTCAGGCTGCTTTCCTTGCATTTTACGCTGCGATATGGTAGAATAACAGCAGATAAGCAGGAGGGATCGGCCTATGACGCTTCGTATTGCCATCGTTGAGGATTCCGGGGAACAGCAATCCCTGCTCCTCTCTTATTTGGATGGAATTCATCGGGAAGGTCTAAAGCTGGAAACAGGTGTCTTTTCATCTGCGGAAGATTGTCTTGCGGCTTTTTCGGCAGGTAAATACCAGTTGTTGTTTCTGGACATCCAGCTTCCCCGGATGGACGGTCTTTCTATGGCGCGCCGGATCCGTGAGACAGACCGGGAAGCGGCGATCGTATTCATCACCAGCATGGCGCAGTTCGCCATCAACGGTTATGAGGTGGATGCCGCGGATTTCATTGTGAAGCCGGTGCTTTATGATGCGTTCATGCGGAAGATGGACCGTATTCTTTCCTCCCTGACACAGCGCGGGCAAGGGAGGCTGCTGTCGGTGCAGTCTGTGGGTGGCGGTACGGAATACATCCACACAGATGACCTGATGAGCGTGGAGGTTTTCGGCCATAAGCTGGTCTACCACACGAAAAACGGCGACCGGGAGGGGTATGGAACCATCGCCGTCCAGGTGGAAGCCCTGGCAAAACTCGACTTTCTCCAGCCCAGCCGCAGTGCTATCGTGAATCCGCGCTTCGTCGAGGCTGTCAAGGGGGATATCGTACGGGTCGGCGGAACGGAGATCCCCATCAGTCGGCTTCGGAAAAATGAATTCCTGTCCGAGCTTAACCGCTGGATTTGCAGATAATCTGGAGGCACGGTTTATGTCTGTCTATCAGCTGAAGTTGTTTGGCATGACCTGCGTGGATTTCTATTTCAAGTTGATTCCCATTTTCATCCTTTTTTCCCGCAGCAGTCAGAAACGAAGTCACTTTGGGCTCCGCGTAGCAGCGGTCATCCCAGCGCTTCTGCTCCTTTGCCGGGCACTGGTGCAGCTGCCCGTTTTCCGAGTTTTCGATATGTACATGTTCCTGATCTATATCCTGCTTTTCGCGGGTCTCTTTCTGGTCGGGAAACTCCTGTACAATGCCCCAGCTTACAGCATCCTGTTCAACATCCTGGGCGGGCATGCCCTGAATCAGGTTCTGCTCCTGCTGCTGACGCTGCTGCGTTCAACCATCCCAGAATTCCGGACCATGGAGCAGGCGACGGTAGCCTACTATACCATAGAATTGGTCTGGTTCACCGCGGGATACGCCCTCTGCGGCTTCCTCTTCCTGCGGAAATTGCATGTTGAGCCCGCCGGACGGACTGGGCAGCTGCCACTGTACATTTCCTTGGGCATCTCGCTTTTCCTGATCGAATTCAATCTGGTTCGGAGTATGGAGATCGAACAGGGCGGCAAGATCGATATCCTTTGCATCCTGTGCATCATCCTGTTTTATATCCTGATCCTTCTTCTCCGCAGTGGTATTCTGCTCCGTTTGGAGAAGGAAAAGGAACTGGCGCTGCGGGAGCAGGTGTGGGCGGAAAAGGAAAAATCTCTTCGGCTCACCCGGGAAGCCATAGAGACCATCAACATCAAATACCACGATCTGCGCCGTATTGCAAGCCGGATCAGGCACGGCAAGGATGTCCTGGATCTGGCAGACAGCCTGACGGAATCCCTGGAGCGCTATGAACGCAGCTATGCCACCGGCAATGATACCCTGGACATGATTCTGACAGATGAGCACCTCCGTCTTTACCGGGAAGGTGTCTCTTTCGTTTGCATGGTCGACGGCAGCGCCCTGGGCTTTCTGTCTTCTCTGGACATCATCTCGGTCTTCTCCAATGCGCTGGATAACGCATTGGAAGCGGTAACCGCACTGCCAAAGGAGGAACGCGAGATCCGCATGACAGTAAAAAAAGCCATAGGTACTCTGTCCATCTGTGTGGAGAACCCTTATGCGGCCAAGTTGGAAATTGTGAACGGCATCCCTGCAACGACAAAAAGCGATCGCCGCTTCCACGGCTTCGGTATGCGCAGTATCCAGAGCACGGTGGAAAAATACAGCGGTACGATGGATATCGACACAAAAGAAGGCCGCTTTAAGCTTATGATCATGATCCCGATACCTGATGTCACATAATATGTAGAAAGCAAAAAAGTCGATCATATACGGAACATCCTTGAATTGCCATTTTGCGATGGTATGTATTACAGCACGTTTCTTTGTCCCGTGTTGTCAAGGTTTGTCCCCATCCGTCCCGTCTTGTCCTCTGTTGTCACTTTTTTACCACACAGATGGGCGATAGCAAGAAGAATGCCCTACCTGTAACCTTGCTATACTCTGTATCGTCACTATGGGCAGCAATTCCAAATTGTACTGAAAGCGGATTCGCCGCCATGCCGAGACCGATTAGGGCAAAAAGATGCATAATTAGGACAAAGTCACCCCAGAGGATTTGGTCCATGCTACACTCCCTTCAAAAGGTACTGATGACTGTACCGAATTGAGGAGGGGTTTTCCTATGCAGAAGAAAAAGCATGCTCCAGGGAAACGCACATATTTTGTGACGCATATCTCTGTACTGGCATTGCTCACCGCAATCGTACTTACTGCCAATTTGCTGATGACAAATTGAGATAGCGTGATGACTGAGTTCTTTGGCAGCGTGGGCGGTATGGAGATTACGGCCCAGGCAGGAGATTTTGTCAGCGATTATGACGGACCGGAGGCAATTCGTGCCGCACAGCAGGATTTCAATGATCGCTTGGTCAGGGAATCTGTTGTGATGCTGAAAAACGATGATGCCGCATTGCCTCTCAAGCCCGGTGCAAAGCTGAGCGTGTTTGGCCTGTCTTCCGTGGTGGCCCCTGCTGTCAGTGGCGGCTCGGGCGACATGGCATTCCGCGCAGACCTGCTTCCTGACGCTCTGGAAAAACGTGGCTTTTAGATCAATCATACTTTGGGTGATTTCATTGCCAAATCTGGTCATCAGCATGGCGGCGGTACAAGCCCTGGCGGCGGCGATGCCCGCGGCAACTGGAAGATCGACGAGATCCCCCAGGCTGAATATACCGATGATGTATGGGCCTCTTGTGATGGCTTCAGCGACGCGGCCATTATTGTGTTTTATCGAAACAGCAGCGAGGGCGGCGATCTGCCCCGCGAGATGGGCCGTTTCGGCAACAGCCCGGAGAAGCATTATCTGCAGCTGTCCGATGAAGAGGAAGACCTGCTGAAGGCGATCAAGGCCAGCGGCAAGTTTGCCCACATCATTGTGGTGATGAACACATCCAATCCCGTTGAACTGGGCTTCCTGGATGATGAAAGCTATGGTGTGGATGCCTGCCTGTGGTATGCAAGCACGGGCAATGAAGGTACACGTGCCGTCACGGATATCTTCACCGGTGACGCTAATCCCTCTGGTCGTCTGGTGGACACTTTTACATATGACAATCTATCCGCACCTGCGATGCAGAACCTCAGTGACTTCCGCTATGTGAATGCGGATGGATCCCTGTCCGGCTATTCCTACATGAATTATGCCGAGGGCATTTACGTGGGTTATCGTTATTACGAGACCCGCTATGAGGATGTCGTGCTGGGTAGCGCCAATGCAGGCACCTATGATTATGGCAAGACCGTCCAGTTCCCCTTCGGCTATGGTCTGAGCTACACCACCTTCGTGTGGAGCGACTATAAGCTGGATGTGAAGGATGACAAAGCGACCGCGACCCTGACCGTCAAGAACAACGGCAGCGTGCCCGGCAAGGATGTGGTGGAGCTGTATGCCCAGGCACCCTATATTGAGGGCGGCGTGGAAAAGGCTTCTGTCGTGCTGGCTGGTTATACCAAGACCAAGGAGCTGAAACCCGGCGAATCTGAAAAGGTCACCATTACCTTTAATATGAAGGACATAGCCTCCTACGATTTCATCACCAACAGGACCTGGATTCTGGACCCCGGTACCTATTATGTGACCGCTGGCCGCAATGCCCATGACGCCATCAACAACATCCTGGCTGCCAAGGGCTATACTGCTGCCAATGGCATGACCGCCGATGGCAATGCAAAGCTGGCTGCATTCTTTGATCGCAAAGAGCTGACTCTGCTGGATACTGCTGTCACTGGTGCGAAGGTCACCAACCATTTCGACAACGATGTGGCTGAGGATGCTGTATACCTGTCCCGCAGCAACTGGTCGGTGATGGAAAACAATGGTCTGCGTTATTCTACTGCTGAAATGAAGGGCCTTTCCGAAACTACGGATGCCGAAGGTACGGTTGGAACAATCGTATTGACAGATAAGCTGCGTGCCGATTTTGAAAACTGCGGCTCGGACAGCGTGGATCTGGGTGCGTTGGCCAAGCAGGATTTCCCGGGCAAGGACGATTATGTCTACGGTGCCGAGCCTACGGTGAAGCTGGTTGACCTGAAGGGCGCCAACTATGACGATCCCGCTGGGAAACGCTGCTGAACCAGACCAAGCTTAGCGAGCAGCATATCCTGTTCAACGCTTCCGGTTATGGCACCAAGCCCATTGAAGCAATTGAAAAGCCCAAGACCTATGATTATGATGGCCCTGCCGGTGTGAACAATTTCATCATGGGTAATGGTGGATTCGGTTTTGCCTACTCGATCATGCTGGCCTCCACATGGAATCCGGATCTTGCTGAGGAATATGGCAGGATGATCGCAGAAGACTGCATCGGGACCAAGACTCACGGCTGGTATGCTCCGGGTACCAACATTCACCGCACGCCTTTTGCCGGTCGAAACTTCGAGTACTTCTCCGAGGATCCCTACCTGTCCGGTTTGGTGTCAGCGAATATCGTCAAAAATGTCCAGAACAAAGGCGTCTATGTCTATGTCAAGCACTATGCACTGAACGACCAGGAGACCAACCGTTCCACCTCCGGTCACGCAGCGATCTGGGCACAGGAGCAGGCAATCCGCGAGATTTACCTGAAGCCCTTCCAGATGGCCGTGGAGGATGCCAATGCTCATGGCGATGAACCGCATCGGTACCACCTGGACCGGTAATCACTATGCGCTGATGAACGATGTCGCTCGCGGTGAATGGGGCTTCAAGGGTGTTTATGTCACGGACTACTTCAGCAACATGGAGCAGATGATGACAGACAAGTTCCTCGCTGCCCGCGGCAACCTGATCCTTTCTACTGCTTCGATGCCCCTGTCGGATGCCAAGCAGAACTGGTGCCGTGCATACCTGCGTGACAATGCGCACCTTGCACTGTATGTGATTGCGAACAGCATGGCGATGAACGGCCTTGGCGAGAATGTCGTATTCAAGACCGGTACTCCCGTATACAAGATCATGTTGTGGGTCGCTGATGGCTTGCTGGCGCTGTATGCACTGTATTCTATCGTGATGATGGTCATCTTCGGGCGCATGTCTGCTGAAAAGTTTGCAGCGCACCGTGCCAAGTATCGCAAGGCACGCATGATTAAAAACATCATTGTGGCAGCGGTCGTGCTCGGCGGATTGGCATATCTGGTGGTGACCTATCTGCCTGTGCTGCAGAAGGCATTCACAATTTGATCTGTTGCCCCAGAGGCTCCTGGAACAATGCGTACAGGAGCCTCCTTTTTGATGCAGGACGGTGTGTCCGGTGCATTTGTGTTGATGATTCGCCGGAAATATGGTATAATTCAAGCTACTGGATCAGCATAAGAGCGGACATGAGTGCATGCTGCTTGATGGGAAAGATGGTGGTTATGAATGCTGTCCATCGCAGTGGTGGATGACGAGCCAGTATTTCAGCAAATCATCTGCGGATATATCGAACAATACGGTCAAAAGTATCATCAGCAGTTCAGGACCACCTGCTTCAAGGATGGTTTGGACATTGCTGACGAATATAAAGCAAAGTGGGACATCATTTTTCTGGATATCCGGATGGAGCATATGGACGGCATGTCAGCTGCCAGACGCATCCGATCCCTTGATCCGAATGTGGTGTTGATCTTCATCACAACGCTTGCGCAGTATGCAGTGCATGGCTACGAGGTCAATGCGCTCGATTTTGTGCTGAAGCCGCTGAGCTATGAACAATTCGAGCTGCGTATGACCAAGGCGATCAATGCGGCCGTGAAGCAGCAGACCAGCAAACAGATCTATCTGAGAAAACACAACGACTGGGTCCGGCTGTCCACCAATGACGTCCTGTATATCGAAGTGAAGGGACACAACTTGAATTACGTCACGGATGCGGAAGTGTTTGAAAAACGTGCGACGATCGGTGCAGCCGAGGAAGAATTGGCAGGCATGTTCTTCGCCAGATGCAGCCAATCCTATCTGGTCAATCTGAAACGGATCGACCGGATCAGCGGCGATGAAGTTGTCATAGGCGAGCACAGGCTGACCATCAGCCGCAACCGAAAAAAAGAGTTCCTGCAGCAGTTCACCAGCTTTCTGGAGGCGGAGTATTGATATGGACGATCAACTGTTATTGTATTATCTCAGCGGTTTCCCAAGACAGCTTCTGGTAGCCTCGCTGGTCTTTGTGATCCCTCTGGAACGCCGTGAAAAATGGCCGGTGCGACTGTTGGGCGTACTGGCTGGCTTGCTCGGCGTGATGGGCGCAAGCTTTGTCATCTGGCACTGGGTCAATGAAATGATCGCCGGACAGCTGATATTTGCTATTTATTATCTGATGATTTGTTCAACCTGTGTGATCGGCGTACACACGATTTTCCGTGTATCCTGGTCAGAAGCGCTGTATTGCATCGTGTGCAGTTATATCATTGAACATATCGTCTATTGCCTGAGTGTGCTGCTTGATCAGTCATTGCTTGTTCAGGCGACCATAAACACCGATGTGCAGAATCTTTTGCTTTATCTCCTCATCTATGTGCCCATGTACTTCCTCTATGCCCGAAAAATGTGCCAGAACGGGCATTACGCATCCAACTCAGTGCGGTCGGTATGGCTGATGACGATCGTTTTCGGCCTGGTGTATGTGCTGAGCGTGATTGCCATTGATAAACAGCTGGAATGGTTCCATGCGATCTATGCGCTGATCTGTCTGAATGCCATGCTGATCAGCGAATATCGGGCGACCAGGTTGATTCAATCTCAGGAGGAGTTTCAAAGCCGTGAACACCTGTGGGAGATGAATAAGGCGCAATATGAGATGACCGCCGAACACATCGACACCATCAACCGCAAAAGCCACGACCTGAAGCATCAGATCAATGCCCTGCGCGCCATTGATGATCAGGATGTCCGCAATGATGTGCTGCGCAGCATGGAGGAAGCCGTCATGATCTATGACAGTTCCTATCAGACCGGCAATCATACATTGGATATGGTGCTGACGCAGAAGGCGCTGCGGTGCAATCAGATGAACATTCCGCTGTCCGTGATCGCAGACGGCAAGCTGCTGGACTTCATGGACGAGATCGACCTGTACACCATGATGGCCAACATCCTGGATAATGCCATGGAGGCGAACGAGCAGATCGAGGCTTCTGAACGCCGCTCCATCACGCTGACCATCCATGAGCAGAAGGGCCTCATTATCCTGCAAAGCGAAAATCCGTTTGTGGGTGATATTCAGCTGAAGAACGGCCTGCCTGCCACCCGCAAGGCGGACAAGACAGAGCACGGCTTCGGCACGCGCAGCATTGTGTACACGGTGGAAAAATACGACGGCTTCCTGAACATCGAAACCAAGAATCAGATGTTTGTTTTGCGCATCGTATTCACGGAAAAAGAGGCCTGAACTACCAATTAGGACGAAAACATGCATAATTAGGACAAACCGCACACAAATTGCCCATTTTTTGATAAACTCTCCTCACAAGGCACGGATGACCGTGCCGAAAAAGAGGAGGGTTTTTCCTATGAAGAAGATCATTGCTCTGGTCCTGTCCCTGGTGATGATGAGCCTGTGCTGCGCTGCACTGGCCGAAAGCACCTACACCTGCACCTTCGACCTGGAAGCGCTGGCCGGTGTGACCGACATGAACGGTTTCGTTGTGGCTATGCCTAACAGCGAGATCAACACCATTACCCTGAAAGACGACGGCACCTATGTGTACACCAAGCTGCTGGGCACTCTGGACGAGAACAACGAGCAGGCCATGATCGTTGGCAAGGACGGCTCTGAGATGCAGGGCATCTACCTGGTGTATGTTTACACCGGCGAGTACACCATGGATGGCGACCAGGTCGTGCTGGGCCTGCCTGTGGAGTGCGAGTTCTCCGAGGACTGGGGCGCGCTGGTTGCCGGCGGTTGGATGAGCAACTCCGAGGGCAAGGCCACCGAGGGTGCCCGCGTTCATAACTATGAGGGCGTTGACTTTGATCCCTGGGACAATTTCTCCAGCCAGGTCTACAAGTTTGACGGCCATGACACCCCCGTGTCTGTGACCATCCATGCTGATGGTACCTTCACTTACAATGCTGTCGCCAACTCCGACGACGACTAATTCTCTTTGATCCATGGGGAGGGGGCAGCCTTGCTCCCTCCCTTTTCTCGACATGCAAGAAGGAGAATAACGCATGAAAAAGCAGACTTCCGGGAAGCGTACCTACTTCCTGACGCACATCTCTGTGTTGGCGCTGCTGACTGCCATCGTCATCACAGCCAACCTGCTGATGACCAACTGGGACAGCGCCCTGACCGACTTCTTCGGCACCATGGGCGGCACTCAGACTTCTGCTCAGGCCGGTGACTTCACCAGCGACTTTGCCAGCGCTGAGAAGCTCCATGAAGCTCAGCTGGACTTCACCCGCCGTGTGGTGAATGAATCTGTCACCCTGCTCAAGAATGACAATGCCGCTCTGCCCCTCAAGGCTGGCGCGAAACTGAGCGTGTTCGGCCTGTCCTCTGCGGTGGCTGCTGCGGAAGGCACGAGTTCCGGCGATATTGCCATTGACTCCGACACCCTGGCCGGTGCGCTGGGCAAGGCTGGCTTCGGCATCAACCAGGAGCTGATTGCCTTCACGGCCAAGTCCGGCCATCGCCATGGTACCGGTGCAGGCCCCGGCGGCGGTGATGCCCGCGGCGACTGGAAGATCGACGAGATTCCCCAGAGCCAGTACACCGATGCCGTGTGGGCTTCCTGCGACAGCTACGGTGACGCCGCTATCGTGATCTTCACCCGTGATGACGGCGAGGGCAGCGATCTGCCCCGCGAAATGGGCCGTTTCGGCAACAGCACCGAGAAGCACTATCTCCAGCTGACCGACGAGGAGGAAGACCTGCTGAAGGCCATCAAGGCCAGCGGCAAGTTTGCGCATACCATCGTGGTCGTCAACATGGCCAATCCCTTCGAGCTGGGCTTCCTGGAGGATGAAGCCTACGGCGTGGACGCCTGCCTGTGGTACGCCGGTACCGGCAAGGATGGTATCCTCTCCGTGGCAGACATCTTTGCGGGCAAGGTCAGTCCCTCCGGCCGTGTGGTGGACACCTACGCTTACAGCGCACTGTCTGCTCCTGCCATGCAGAATTTCGGTGATTTCCGCTATGTGAATGCCGACGGTTCCCTGACCGGCTATTCCTACATGAACTACGGCGAAGGCATCTACATGGGCTATCGCTACTACGAGACCCGCTATGAGGATGTCGTGCTGGGTACCGCCAATGTGGGCGCTTATGATTACGCCAAGACCGTGCAGTTCCCCTTTGGCTATGGTCTGAGCTACACCACCTTCGAGTGGAGCGACTACAAGCTGGATGTGAAGGACGACAAGGGTACCGCAACCCTGACCGTCAAGAACACCGGCAGCGTGCCCGGCAAGGACGTGGTGGAGCTGTATGCCCAGGCTCCCTATACCGCAGGCGGCGTGGAAAAGGCTTCTGTGGTGCTGGCCGGTTACGCCAAGACCAAGGAGCTGAAGCCCGGCGAATCCGAGAAGATCACCGTGACCTTCAGCATGAAGGACATTGCCTCCTACGATTTCATCACCAACAAGACCTGGATCCTGGACCCCGGCACCTACTATGTGACCGCAGGCCGCAATGCCCATGACGCCGTCAACAACATCCTGGCTGCCAAGGGCTTCACCACAGCCAACGGCATGACAGCTGACGGCAATGCCAAGCTGGCTGCTTCCTTCGAGCACAAGGAGCTGACCCTGCTGGACACCGCTGTGACCGGCAACAAGGTGACCAACCGCTTCGACAACGATGCGGCAGCCGATGCTGTGTATCTGTCCCGCAGCAACTGGTCTGCGATGGACAACAATGGCCTGCGCTATTCCACTACCGATGTGGCCGGTATCTCCAAAAATACCGATGCTGTGGGCACTGCCGGTACCATCGTCCTCTCTGACGAGCTGCGTGCGATCTATGCCAATGGCGGCGCGGACAGCGTGGATCTGAACGAGCTGTCCAAGCAGTCCTTCCCCTCCAAGGAAGATTACGTCTACGGCGCAGAACCTACCCTGAAGCTGGTTGACATGAAGGGCGCTACCTATGATGATCCCCGCTGGGACGAGCTGCTGAACCAGACCAAGCTGAGTGAGCAGCACATCCTGTTCAACAACTCCGGCTACGGCACCAAGGCCATTGAAGCTATTGAGAAGCCCAAGACCTATGAGTATGACGGACCTGCCGGTGTGTCCAACTTCATTACCGGCAAAGGCGGCTTCGGCTATGCCAACACCATCATGCTGGCGGCCACCTGGAACCAGGCCCTGGCAGAGGAGTACGGCAAGTTCATCGCTGAGGACTGCCTGATCACCAAGACCTCCGGCTGGTATGCGCCTGCCACCAACATGCACCGCAGTCCCTTCTCCGGCCGTAACTACGAGTATTTCTCTGAGGATCCCTTCCAGTCCGGTATCGTGACTGCCAACATCATCAAGAACGTTCAGAAGAAGGGCGTCTATGTGTACATGAAGCACTTTGCCCTGAACGACCAGCAGATCAACCAGAGCGAGATGCTCTGCACCTGGGCTGACGAGCAGGCTATCCGCGAGATCTACCTGCGTCCCTTCGAGATCAGCGCCAAGGTGGGCGGCTGCAAGGCCGTCATGTCCAGCTGGAACTATATTGGCAACCAGTGGGCCGGTGCCTGCAATGCACTGCTGAACGGCGTGCTGCGCGGCGAGTGGGGCTTCCGCGGTATGGTCATCACCGACGGCTTCCACTTCACTGACTACATGGATTCAGATATTGCCATTCGCAACGGCTGCGACCTGATGCTGAAGAACTACGATGTTGCCACCAACCACCTGACCGATACCACCAGTGCTACCGGCGTTAAGGCTATGCGTCAGGCTTGCAAGAACATCATGTACACCGTGGTCAACTCCCGCGTTTACGACCCCGCCAACACTGTTTCCACCCCCATCTGGCGTACCGCTATGATCGTGGTCGACGTGCTGCTGGCTGTACTACTGGTCGTGCTGGAAGTTCTCACCTTCAAAAGCTACAAGAAGAAAAAGGCACAGTAAAGCGTAATTTGTAAGCTGTGCAGCTGCCCTGCGGTCCATCGCCGCCGACTTTGCGCGGTTGTGCGGTGGGCCGCAAGGCTGTTTTTAAGAAAAGGAACCACCTTATGCAAAAGAAACAACTGCAAGCTTTGACGCTTGAACAAAAATGTGCGCTGCTTTCGGGCGCGGGTACCTTTACCACCCGTGCGTATCAAAAGGTTGGCATTCCGGCTATCACTTTGTCCGATGGCCCCAACGGTGTGCGTAAGCAAGCCGGGGCGGCGGATCATCTGGGGTTAAACCCCAGTGTCCCCGCCACCTGCTTTCCCACTGCCGCCACTGTGGCGTGCAGCTGGGACCCTGCCCTGGGCGAACAAATCGGCCAGGCAATGGGCGAAGAAGCCGCCGCACAGGAAGTTGCCGTGCTGCTGGGGCCAGGCCTGAATACCAAGCGCAGCCCCCTCTGCGGCCGCAACTTTGAGTATTTCTCCGAGGACCCGTATCTCGCGGGCAAGCTGGCAGCGGGATATATTCGCGGCATCCAGTCCAAGGGCGTAGCCGCCTGCCCGAAGCACTTTGCCGTCAACAGTCAGGAAACGCGGCGTATGGCTTCGGATTCCATCGTGGACGAGCGCCCCCTGCGGGAAATTTA
>ENA-OROZ01001704-OROZ01001704.1-human-gut-metagenome-genome-assembly--contig:-NODE-1704-length-19105-cov-4.646772_pt1 | contig 19105 bp, 16 predicted proteins | sample MGYA00242138_ERZ509066 | MGnify/ENA primary metagenome ERZ509066 (study PRJEB26280, sample SAMEA2338691) | human gut metagenome | biome: human gut; feature: human-associated habitat; material: faeces... | reverse complement strand
GCCTGCCAGCACAAAAGCAACACTGACTGAAATCAACAATTGACGGAAAAACACGCGGAGAGCCCCGAAAAAACGCGCCCGAAAACGGCAAAAACCCTGTTAATGCTAAGGAAAAATTTCTTCAAAATCAACCAGATTAACATTTTTTTAAAGTCGGCGGATCGACTCCCAGACCTTGGTGAGGCGCTTCACGCTCACGGGCATCGGGGTTCTCAATTCCTGAGCAAAGAAGGACACCCTCAGCTCTTCAAGAAGCCAGCGGAAGTCCGTGAGCCGCTCATCGGGCTGTCCGCGCCGCTCGGCCAATTCCCGGAAGTACGGCACCGAAAGGCGGGTGATGTCTGCCATGCGTTCGGCGTCTTTTGCCGGATCATTGCGGATTTTGTCCAGACGGCTGTTGACCGCCTTCACGTAGCGCTCGTAATGCCTGAGTCTGTCAAGCCCCACCACCAGGAGAAAGTGTTTCGGGAAAAGCCCCCGCAACTGATTTTTGATGTCCTTGACGGCCTCGGGCCAGGCCTTGGCGCCCTGCAGTTTTTTGGGCACGAGCGCGAGTTGCGCCGTCACCGCTTCAAGCGTGCGGGCAATTTCCTGGCCGATGAGCGTGAGTTTTGTCCGCGCCTCGTCCTTGCGGTGTCCGAACTCTTCGGCGTTCACGGGCCAGGGTTCAGCCATCGCGCAGGTCTCAACGGCCGCTGCCACCACGTCGTCGCGGAGCGCTTCAAAGCTTTCAAAGGCGGCACTTACCTCCTCAATGACACCGGCCTGCATCTGCACGCGGTGCAGTCCCGAGAGGTTCTTTTCGAGGTACTTCACCTGCTCTTTCATCTGAATGATGAAAAGGCGCCGCAGCCCCGCGCGGTGCGCGGCCTTTGCCTGCAGCGGATCATCGAAGACTTCCAGGGAGCACGCGTCTCCCCGGTCGACTAAGGCCGGGTGCCCGATCAGAGTCTCACACCGGCGGCTGATCTCCATAAGTTCAGGCAGTTCCCCGAAATTCCAGACCGTGATGTTGTCGGCCAAATCTTCGGCAATCGATTCATCGGCCTGCGCCACGGTCTGAAAACTCTTTTGAGCCTCCTCTCCGAGCTCACTTCTGAGTTCGGCAAGGTTTCGGCCCATACCGAGCTGACGGCCGTGCTCATCAACAACCTTAAAGTTCATGATGAGGTGCTTGGCGAGAAACTCGGTTTTAAAGTCTTCCCGCTGACAGCGCACGCCGGTCTCTTGGGCAATATCGTCGATCAGGGCATCAATGAGGGTTTTGGAGCCGACCTGAACCCCCTTGGTGCGCTCGAAAAAGCCCGCGGCGTACTGCTGCAGCGGCACGCAGTGCCGTCTTAAGCGCTGCGGCAGGCTCTTTAAAAGACTCTGCACCTTTTCCTTGAGCATACCCGGCACCAGCCACTCGCAGCGCACGGGATTAACCTGATTGAGCGCGAAAATCGGCACCGTCATCGTGACGCCGTCGCGCGGTGCACCGGGTTCAAAGTGGTAGGTAAGCCCCATCTCAACCCCCGCAACCGTCACCTTCTTCGGGAAGAAGTCCGTGGTGACCCCCTGCGCATCGTGGCGCATGAGCTCTTCCCGTGAGAGGTAAAGCACCTTTTTATTGTCTTTTACCGCCTCTTTGAGCCACGCTTCAAAGCCCGCCTGATCCGTCACATCCTTGGGGATACGCTCATCGTAAAAAGCCACAATGAGTTCATCGTCGACCAAAACGTCCGGACGGCGGCTTTTGTTTTCAATGTCGCGGATTTCCCGCACAAGCTGCATGTTGTGCCGGAAAAAGGCGGCGTTACTGTCAAAGTCCCCGCCGACGAGCCCCTCGCGGATAAAAAGTTCTCGCGCGAGCACCGGATCATGCCGGGCAAAGGAGACACGGCGCTGCATGTAAACGGGTAGCCCGTAGAGCGTCCCCCTTTCAAGCGCCACCACTTCACCGCGTTTTTTCTCCCAGTGCGGTTCCGTCCAGCTCTTTTTGATGAGGTGCGCCGCGGCCCTTTCCACCCACTGCGGCTCAATATCAGCCGCGCAGCGGGCAAAAAGCCGGCTTGTTTCAACGAGTTCCGCGGCCATGAGCCACTTTGCGGCTTTCTTTGCCAGCCCCGAGCCCGGCCACACCCAGAAGTGAATGCCGCGGGCACCGAGATACGGGGGCGCCCGGAAGTCGGCGTCAAGCTGCCGGCAGCCGATGTTACTCAAAAGCCCTGTTAACAGTGCCTCGTGAATCTCTTCGTAGCGGGCGGGCTTGGTGTTCACGGTCCAGCCGATCTCGCTCGTAAGTTCACTTAACTGCTTAAAAACGTCGCGCCACTCGTGAAGCCTTCGCGCAGAAATAAAGCGCCGGTGTAGCTCTTCGGTAAGTTTCCGGTTGCTTTCTTTTTTGGCGCGTGCCTCTTCGTACCAGCGCCAGATTCTGAGATAGGACAAAAAGTCGCTTTTTTCGTCCTTAAACATCTTGTGCGCGTTGTCGGCGGCGTCCGCCGCATCCGCAGGCCGCTCTCTGGGATCCTGAATCGAAAGACCGGAAACAATCACAAGCGCTTCAGCCAAAGACCCCTTCTCGTGCGCGGCAAGGAGCATCCGCGAAAGGCGCGGGTCCACCGGAAGACGCGCCAGAGTCTTACCGACCTCGGTGAGGTTTCCGATGTCGTCCGTTGCGTTTAATTCATTGAGAATCTGATAGCCGTCGGCCACCGCGCGCGCGGGCGGCGCCTGCACAAAGGGAAAGTCCCGGACTTCGCCGAGTTTTAAGGACTTCATCCGCAGAATCACCGCCGCAAGGTTGGAGCGCATGATTTCCGGATCGGTAAAGGCCGGGCGCCGGGCAAAATCTTCTTCCCCGTAAAGACGGATACAGATACCGTCGGCCACACGGCCGCAGCGGCCGGCACGCTGATTGGCCGAAGCCTGACTCACGGGCTCAACCAAAAGCTGCTCCACTTTGTTGCGGTAGGAGTAGCGCTTGATGCGCGCCAAGCCCGTATCCACCACAAAGCGGATTCCGGGCACCGTAATGGAGGTTTCCGCCACGTTTGTGGCAAGCACCACGCGTCTTAAGCCGCCCGGTCGAAAAACGCGCTCCTGATCCTGCGCCGAAAGCCGTGCGTACAGGGGAAGAATGTCAATCATCCCGGGGCGGTGATGCTTGGCAATCACTTCCGCGGCTTCCCGGATTTCACGTTCTCCGGGCAAAAAGACAAGAATGTCGCCGCGGCCTGCCGTCTCCAGTTCATCAACGGCATCGGCAACCGCGTCCATAAGCGTGCGGTCGTCTTCCTCGTCGAGGTCTTCCACAGGTCTCCAGCGGATTTCCACCGGATACATGCGGCCTGAAATCGTAAAGACAGGGACCGGATGCTCGGCGTCTTTACCGAAGTGCTTGGCAAAGCGCTCGGAGTCAATTGTTGCGGACGTCACAATAACTTTGAGGTCAGGACGCTTTGAGAGAAGGCGCTTTAAGTACCCCAGCAGAAAATCAATATTGATCGAGCGCTCATGCGCTTCGTCGATAATGATCGTGTCGTATTTTTTGAGCAGCGGATCGGTCTGGGTTTCCGCAAGGAGAATGCCGTCGGTCATCAGCTTGATGGTGGCGCCGAGCGAAGTGACGTCGGTGAAGCGCACCTTGTAGCCCACCACCTCACCGGGCTCGGTGTTCAGTTCCTGAGCAATGCGTTTAGCGATGGAACTTGCGGCAATACGCCGCGGCTGAGTGTGACCGATAAGCCCCTTTTTGCCGCGCCCCGCCATCAGACAGATTTTCGGAAGCTGCGTGGTCTTCCCCGACCCCGTTTCACCGCAGACGATGATCACCTGGTTATCTCGTATGGCCTTCACAAGCAGATCACCCTGCTCACTTACGGGCAGCCCCGGCGCTAGCTCAAAAGGCGGAATCGGGTTGCGGGATTCTTCAAAACTTAAGCGCGCTTTTGCTGGTGCCGCTGGTTTTCGGGCTTTTTCATGATCCGCCCGGCGGGCTTTCTGAAGGGGCCCTTGGGCCGGCATCTCACTTCTGCGGTTTACCGGCGCGCGCTGCGGCTGCTTTTTCTCTGTGGGCTGCTTTGCTGCCGCACGGCCCGTCTTCACTTCCTGCACGGCCGTTTTTTCGGGCTGCCGGGCCTTTTTGAGCTGATCCGGTTTCTGCGGGGTCTGAGGCTTTGCCGCTAACTTGGGCGCAGCCGCCAGAAAAGTGGCCTTCCGGCCCTCAATAAGGCTGCGCAAATCACCGAACGGACGGGCCGAGGCTGAATCTGTCATAAGGAATTGAAAAAACGGACGAAATAACAGAAGGCCGCCATTTTAACGAAGTCGGGGAAGGCCCAACCACGAAACAAAATCCGAACTTCCGCAGAATCCGCGCAACCGTTTCGCCCTTGAGGAAGGCGATATCCGGGATTCGGTGTTGGCAGAGTTCCGCCGGATCACAGTGCCGCCGTTGCGGCGTCTGTTGAGTACCGAAAACTGCCAAAAGTTAACGCCCGCAAGTCTCGTAAACAGGCGGGCGTTGGAGGACGCGATGAGCACTAGAAACCATCGCTTACCTGCCATTCTACTCAGACTCAGATGCGAATTCGGCGTAGGATGCGCTTACGGTCGACAGCTGCTGGCTTTTCCGGCCGTTTTTCACACAGCAAGGAAACACCATGCCGACAGAAGAAAATCACGCCGCAGAGACGCAGAAAGCCGTCCCCGCGGTCACAGAACCAGCCGCCGCCGACCTCTCACGCTGGGTGGCGTGGCTGCGCTCGGCCGCGCCCTACGTGCATCTTTTCCACGGCAAAACCTTTGTGATCAGCTTTGCGGGCGAAGTGGTGGCCGACACCAAGCTTCTGAACCGCCTCGTGATGGACGCAAGCCTTATTGCGAGCCTCGGGATCAAGCTCGTGCTCGTGCACGGCTCGCGCCCTCAGATTGAAGAGCTGATGCAGTTAAGGGGGCTTGCGGGTGAATTTCATAAGGGCGTGCGCATCACCGATGAAGCGGTTTTGGAATGCGTGAAGGAAGCCTGCGGCGAAACGCGGTTTGACATTGAAGCAGCGTTTTCCCAGGGGCTTCCCAACACCCCGATGCAGCACTCCCGCATCCGCGTGGTCTCCGGCAACTTTGTGACCGCCCGCCCCATGGGCATTATTGGCGGCGTGGACTTCCGGCACACCGGTCTTGTGCGCAAAGTCGACGCCCAGAGTATTGAAGACGTCTTAAACCGGGGCTTTGTCGTGCTCGTGAGCCCCTTCGGCTTTTCCCCTACGGGCGAAGGTTTTAACCTCACGACCGAAGACGTCGCCACGTCCATCGCTTCTGCCATCAAGGCCGACAAACTCATTCTTCAGGTCGGGGTTGCAGGCGTTCGTCCTGACGGGGTAATGGCCCCAGAACTCACGGCCACACAGGCCGAAAAACTGATCGGCGACAAACGCGTCGACGCCGAAGACGTCTACAACCTCAACTTTGCCCTTAAGGCGATCCGTAACGGCGTGAGCCGCGTGCACATCGTCCCCTGGATGGTTGACGGCGCCATTTTGGCCGAGCTTTTCACGCACGACGGCGTGGGCACGATGATTGCCGAAGAGAATATGGAAAGCATGCGTGAGGCGGTCGCCGACGACGTGGGCGGCATCATGAAGCTGCTTGAGCCCTTTGAAAACGAAGGGATCCTTGTAAAGCGCCCGCGCGAAAAGCTTGAGCGCGAAATCAGTCACTTTACGGTTTTGGAACACGACGGCATCATTTACGGCTCGGCCGCCCTCTATCCCTATCAGGAAGCTAAAATCGGGGAAATGGCCGCCTTTGCCGTGCATCCTGCCTATCAGGGCAGCGGCGATGGCGACAGGCTTTTGCGCCGCATCGAGCAGCGTGCCCGCGAACTCGGGCTCACGCGGCTTTTTGTGCTCACCACGCGTACATCGCACTGGTTTATCAATCACGGGTTTGAGGCTGCGGACCTCGAGAGCCTTCCGATTGAAAAGCAGCGCATGTACAACTGGAACCGGCGCTCACAGATTTTTATCAAGCAACTTTAAGGAATAACGACCATGGCACGCACCGTGCACTGCATCAAACTCAACAAAGACGCCGAAGGGCTCGATTTTCCGCCGGTTCCGGGCGAACTCGGCAAGCGCATCTGGGCTGAAGTCAGCAAAGAAGCCTGGGAAGACTGGAAGAAGCTGCAGACGATGATGATCAATGAGTACGGTCTGAACTGCGCCGACCCCAAGATCCGCAAGCATCTGATGGAGCAGTGCGAACGCTACTTCTTCGGCGAGGGCGTGGAAGCCGTCCCCAATCATGTGCCTGTGGAAGAAAAGAAGCCTGAATAATTCCGCTTCCCTCCAAAGCAAAAGCCGGCGAAGACTCGACAAAGGCGTCTAGCCGGCTTTTTTGTCTATGCGCTTAACGGGCCTTGAAGGTCTTCACGCCCTCTTCCGTTCCGAGCAACAGCACATCCGCCCCTCTCCGGGCGAAAAGCCCGACCGTCACGACGCCCGCCATCGAATTAATCTTGTCTTCAAGCGCCTTGGCGTCCTTAATCGAGAGCCCGTGCACATCGAGAATCCGGCAGCCGTTATCAGTCACAAAGTCCCGGAGCACCGGGCGCCCGCCTAGGGCGGCAAGTTCCCGGGTTAAAAGGCGGGCAGCCATCGGGATGACTTCAACGGGCAAGGGAAAACGCCCGAGCACATCGACTTTTTTACTTGCGTCAGCAATGCAGACAAAAGTGTCGGAAGCCGCGGCCACGATCTTTTCACGGGTGAGCGCGCCGCCGCCCCCCTTGATCATTTCAAAGTCCGCGTTGATTTCATCGGCCCCGTCCACGTACACCGAAATGCGGTCTTCGAGCGTATTGAGGTCAATCACCTTAAAGCCCAGGGCTTCCAGTTTTTTGCGGGAGCGCTCGGAACTTGACACACAGGCGGACGGCTTTTTCCCGGCTTCTTTGAGAGCATCAATAAAAAAATCCACCGTGGAACCGGTACCGACGCCAAGCACTTCGCCGTCAGTGACATAGTCAAGCGCCGCAAGGGCGGTTTTGCGTTTAAGATCGTTCTGATTCATCTTTTAAATCCTCTGCGGGGCGGTGTTTAACCGTCTCAACAGAGCGAATTTTGGCAAACGCGGGCGCAGATTGGAAACCATGGCAACAGGACACAACGAAACGGACACCCCAGAGGCTCAGTTTCTCGCGCATCAGCTCATGCAGCCGGTGACGGCTGCCGACAATTACGCGGCGGCTCTCCTGGAACTCCTTCACGGCGGGCGCCTTACCCCCGAAAAGCTCGAAGAAGGACTCGCCAAAATTAAGTCGCAGACAGAAAAAGCGCTCGGCACCGCCAAGGCCCTCCGGGCACTCACCCGCGCGCAGACAACGGCTGCAGGCCGTGCCCTTTTTTCAGAGGCGTTTAAGGCGGGGCTTACCCGCGTGCAGACCCTTTTTCCGGCCTTTTCCTGTCCGGCCGAAGGCCTTTGCGGTACGAACGTTGTCTGCGACCCGGTCCTTTTGGAAGAGCTCCTTTTTAATCTGCTGAAAAACGCCGCAGAAGCCGCTTCTGACACGGGCAGCAGTAAAGCCCGCGCAGCCGTCACGGTCTCGGGGGACACCCTCGTTTTCACGCTCACCAACCCCGTTGCGGACGCAGACGAGGCGTTCACCGCCGCGCAGGGACCTGCGGCCGCAAACCGCAAAAAAGGCGGCAGCGGCACGGGACTCATTGTCGTGCGGCGCATTTTGGAGGCCTGCAGAGGACGCCTCTCACTGACCGCTCTTTCCGAAGGACAATTCAGCGCAACCGTCACGTTTTGTGTCGCCGGATACAGCCCGCGAACCGTTTCTAATAAAAACTAACCCTTACGCGTAAACCCTCGGTGCGGTACAATAAGAAACACGACCGATTGCTATTGTTCCAGGAGTTTGATTTATGGCTTTCCCGGATTACTTCACCGAGCCGCAGCAGCCTTTGGGCACTGTTTACGTTGTCGACGACGATGAGGCCGTCTGCGATTCCGTGCGCTGGCTTCTGGAAGCCGGCAACTACAAGGTGGAGATTTTCGACAGCGGCGAAAGCTTTATCGCAAAGTACGATCCGCAGGCCATTGCCGTGCTGCTGCTTGATGTGCGCATGAGCGGCATGAGCGGACTGGAAGTCCAGGAACACCTCATTGCCCGCAAGGCAGACCTTCCGATCATCATTCTCACGGCCTACGGCGACGTGCAGATGGCCGTCAACGCCCTGAAAAAGGGTGCCGTCGACTTCATTGAAAAACCCTTTGACCATGCGGCTCTGAGGCAGCTCGTGGAAAAAATGCTCGGTGAAGCACGCCGCAGACGCAGTCTCAACGAGCGGGAAGCCGCGGGGCGCCAGAAACTTGCCAAACTCACGCCGCGCGAACGTCAGGTTCTGGAGCGCATCGTTGCCGGGCGCCTTAACAAGCAGATTGCCGATGACCTCGGTATCTCCATTAAGACGGTGGAAGCCCACCGCGCCTCCATTATGGATAAAACAGCCTCCGGCACCGTTGCCGATCTGATGCGTGTGGTGATGGATTCGGGCGAGCGGCTCTGAAGCCCACCTGACAACGACTTAACGCAATCCGGCGCAAGAAAAACAAAAAACGCCGGATTTTGTTTGGCTTTCCTTTAATGACCCAGGTTTATTTTCTGATTCCGGGCTTGCTGCTGCCTGAAGCGGCGCGCCCCTTTCTCTCAGCCGAAACGCTTGCCGTTGCGGGACGCATCACACGCGCTGCGGCGGGCGACGCCGTCACGCAGGTGCTCACTGCCGGCCCTGCGGCAGCAAGTGTGCATCTGGCGTGGCTCTGGCGGGTGCTTACGCGAAAGCCCCTGCCGTTTGCCTCAGCTCCCTACGCCTGGCTTATGGATCAGGGGCCGGAACTTTCGGGCGAAATCTGGCGCATGCACTTTGCTCACGATGACGGCACGGCACTTACGGACCTGGACGGCCGCATCACAAATGACGCGGCCGAGAGCCTTGCGCAGTTACTCAGAGCGCCTCTTGATCAGGCGGGCTTTGTGCTGCAGCGCTGGGATCAGACGTTTTACCTCACCCGCAAGACGGACTGGGGCGTGGAAGCGGCCGCCTGGCCCGTGCTGCGCGCAGGAGTCATTAACCGGGATTGCACCCTGGCCGCGCGCTCTGATGCGGCGCCCGACGCATTACCGAAAGCGCAGGAAACGGTGAGAACCATCAACAGCCTCTTGGCCGGCGCCCGCATCACAACAGACGGTACCCAAGTCAACTTCACCTGGATTGACGGGGGCGGTCACGGCGGGCGCTTTTATCCGCCCACCAAAATCCGCAGCGTCCTTACCGACGACCCGGCTGTTTTGGGCTGGGCTCAGGAAGCCGGGATTCTCAACCACCGCACCGGAAAAGCCAAAGACGCAGAGACCTGGCCCGGGGATGCCCCTCCGGGCGAATGCATTGCCGTGCTTGAGGACCTTTACGAGCCGTGGCTCACGCGCGACTGGAAAACCTGGAGTGAAAAACTTCCGGCGCTTGTCACGCACATCGAAACGCTTGCTGCCGCCTCCCGCATCAAAAACTGTGATCAGGCGCTTGTTGTTGCCTGCGGCATGACGCACACGGTGTCGGTTCCGGTGAGACTTCCCGGGGCCGCCGCACGCGCCTTAAGCCTTTTGGAGCGCCTCAGGGGAAACAGCGGGCTTACTGCCGAAGCCTGGCTTTTCGAACCGGATTAATTCATCATGACCACTCTTTTTCAGCTGCGTCCTTACGACAAGCAGGCGTTTGAAACACTGGTGCACGGCGGAGTACTGCGGCCCGTCGCGCAGGCTCTCGCGGCCCGCGGGGTCACCTCAAACGAAGACCTGCGGGAAGACTGGAAGGCGATGCTCCCTCCGTCAGCGCTTGAGGGCACCGAAAAAGCAGCCCGCCTTTTAGCCGACCTCAGGGAAAAGAAGGGCCGCGTCATCATCGTTGCCGACTACGACTGTGACGGGGCAACGGCCTGCGCCGTGGCGATGAAGGGGCTCACCCTCATGGGGATTGCCGCCGACTACATCGTCCCTGACCGCTTTAAGCTCGGCTACGGGCTTACGCCCGAGATCGTGGACATGTGTGCGGAACGCACGCCGAAACCCGATCTCATCATCACGGTTGATAACGGCATAGCAAGCATTGAGGGTGTGGCGCACGCCCAGGCGCTCGGAATCGACGTTTTGGTCACCGACCACCATCTGCCCGCGGATGTGCTGCCCGAGGCTGCCTGCATCGTGAACCCCAACGTAAAAACAAGTACCTTCCCGAGTAAGTCCCTTGCCGGCTGTGGTGTGATGTACTACGTGCTTCTTGCGCTGCGTGCGGAGCTGAGACGCCGGGGTGTATTTACCGCAGAAACGCAGCCGAGGCTTGATGCGTTAAGCGACCTCGTTGCCTTGGGGACGGTCGCTGATGTCGTGAGACTCGACAAAAACAACCGCATTCTTGTGGCGCAGGGGCTCGGACGCATCCGCCGGGGCCTTGCCGCCCCGGGCATTTCCGCGCTTTTTACCGTCGCGGGCCGCGACTGGCAGAAGGCTTCGGCGCGCGACATTGCCTTTGCGGTCGCCCCGCGCATCAACGCCGCAGGGCGCCTCACGGAAATGGGTGTCGGTATTGAATGTCTTTTAACCGACAACCCCGATCACGCACAGCTCTGCGCCGAAAAACTTGAGGAACTCAACAAAGAGCGACGCGGTCTGGAAGACACCATGCAAAACGACGCGAGCGAATACGTCGCGCAGCTTGACTGGCACAGCCGTGCCACCGTCACGCTTTTTGACGAGAGCTGGCATCAGGGTGTGGTGGGACTTGTGGCAAGCCGCGTCAAGGAAAAAATCCACCGTCCGGTGATTGCCTTTGCCTGTGACGGCGAGGAAGAACTCAAGGGGTCGGGGCGCTCAATCGAGGGAATTCACCTTAGAGATGCCCTGGATCGGGTGAGCAAAATTGCCCCGGACGTCATCGTGCGCTTCGGCGGCCACGCCATGGCCGCGGGCCTTACGATCCGCAAGGAAAACCTGCGGCGCTTCAGCGCGCTTTTTGAGCAGGCAGTCTCCGAAATGTACGACGCCTCCGTCTTTAACCGCGTGGTGCTTGTAGACGGCGCGTTAAGTCCCGAAGAGATCACGTTTCCTCTGGTGGAAGCGATCAGCGCGCGCATCTGGGGGCAGGGCTTTGAAAGGCCCCTTTTTGCCAATGACTTTACGGTGCTTTCGCAGCGCGTTTTGAAGGAAACGCACTTAAAGATTTTGCTCGAACTCGGCGACATGCGCTTTGACGCGATTTTTTTCCGCAGAAACACACCGTTGCCGGCCAAGGTACGCCTGGCGTACCGCCCTGAAATCAATGAATTCCAGGGGCGGCGCACCGTGCAGCTCGTCGTTGAAGCCGCTGAAGGCGCTTAAGCTTTCATTTTTCGAAAGAAAAACGCGCCCCGCGGGCTTTTGTAAGCGGCCCTGCTCCCTTATAATTCATAGTTTCTCCGCACGAAAAGCACTTTTTTGAAAGAGGCCGGGTTCACGCGTGAATCCGCCCGTGCGGACCGTTTGACGAATACATATTTGTAGGGACATGATGGAAGCCGAACGCATCAACCACATCACGAACCTCTGTGAAGATTTAGCTCACCGTCTTGCTGAGCTTAGGGGGTATCTTTGACGTCGACCGCAAGGAGCGCCGACTCGAAGAAGTAAACCGCGAAATGGAAAATCCGGATCTCTGGAACAATCCGGAACACGCGCAGAAAATCAGCAAGGAAAAGAAAACGCTTGAGGATCTGTGCGGCAGTTTCAAGCGTCTCACATCGGGCATTGCCGACGCCAAAGAGCTCTTTGAGATGAGCCTGGCCGACAACGATGAGGCCGGCGCCGAAACGGTTGCCGCCGAAGTCGAAGGCTTTGAAAAAGACGTTGAAAAGCTCGAATTCAAGCGCATGTTCAATCAGCCGATGGACAGCGCCAACTGCTACCTCGAAATTCAGGCGGGCGCAGGCGGCACCGAAGCCCAGGACTGGGCCTCGATGCTTGAGCGCATGTATCTGAGGTATGCCGAACGCTCCGGGTTTTCCGCCAAACTCACCGAAGAAACTGAGGGTGACGTCGCAGGGATCAAAGGCTGCACGATCTTTATCGAGGGCGAATGGGCCTACGGCACGCTCAGAACTGAAACCGGCATTCACCGTCTGGTGAGAAAAAGCCCCTTTGACGCCAACGCCCGCCGCCACACGTCCTTTGCCAGCGTCTACGTCTACCCCGAGGTCGACGATTCCATTGAAATCACGATTAATCCGGCGGACCTTCGCGTTGACGTCTTCCGCGCTTCCGGTGCGGGCGGCCAGCACGTGCAGAAAACGGAATCCGCGGTGCGCATCACCCATATTCCGACCGGTATCGTCACCGTCTGTCAGGATGACCGCAGCCAGCACAACAACCGTGAGCAGGCCATGCGCCAGTTAAAGGCCAAGCTTTACGAAGCCGAACTCAGAAAACGCATGGCCGCACAGGAAAAACTTGAGGAAAGTAAGAGCGACATCGGCTGGGGACACCAGATCAGAAGTTACGTTCTCGATCAGTCCCGCGTTAAGGATCTCCGGACCAACGTTGAAACCGGCAACACCGGTGCGGTTCTGGACGGCGACCTGGATCAGTTTATTGAGGCAAGCCTCAAGCAGGGCATTTAACCGGACGGCCCAAACGGACACAACAATTTTTCGGAAAAAAGAGAAAATGACCGAACAGAACAACAAGAATCAAGCCCCGGCAGCCGCGGCTGAGGATGAAAACCACATCATCGCCGAGCGCCGTGCCAAGCTCGCACGCCTGCGTGAAGCCGGTGTCGCCTACCCCAACGATTTCGTGCGCAAGGACCTTTTCGGGGACCTGCGCGCCAAGTTTGGCGACAAAAGCCGCGAAGAACTCGAGGAACTTAAGCCCGAAGTCGCCGTTTCCGGCCGCATGATGCTGAAGCGCGTCATGGGTAAAGCCGCCTTTGCGACCATGCATGACTTCACAGGCGACATGCAGTACTTCATCACCCCGAGCGAAGTGGGCGATGAGGCGTTTGCGCAGTTTAAGGCGATGGACCTCGGGGACATTGTCGCCGCCCAAGGGCGCCTTTTCCGCACCAACCGCGGAGAGCTCTCGGTGCACGTCACCAAAATCCGGCTGCTCACAAAGAGTATCCGGCCGCTGCCCAATAAATTTAAGGGCCTGCAGGATCCGGAACAGTGCTGCCGTCAGCGCTACGCCGATCTCATCATCAATCCGGAAAGCCGCACGCGCTTTGAAACGCGCTCCAAGGTTGTGGCTTCGATCCGCGAATACATGCAGGCGCACCGCTTCATGGAAGTGGAAACGCCGATGCTCAACCCCATCCCGGGCGGCGCCAACGCCAAGCCCTTTGTGACGCATCACAACGCGCTTGACATGGACCTGTTCCTGCGGATTGCCCCCGAGCTTTATCTCAAGCGCCTCGTGGTGGGCGGCTTTGAGCGCGTCTTTGAAATCAACCGGTGCTTCCGTAACGAAGGCATCGACACGCGCCACAACCCGGAATTCACGACGATCGAGTTTTACGCCACCTACTGGACGTACCGCGATCAGATGGAATTTACGGAAAACCTCCTGAGAACCGTGGCTCAGAAGGCAACGGGCTCGATGGTGCTCAACTACCAGGGCACTGAAATTGATCTTTCGAAACCCTTTGCACGGCTCACGCCCGAACAGGCAATCATGAAGTACGCGCCGCAGTACACGCCGGAAAACCTCACGGATGAGGCGTTCCTCAGAGCAGAACTTAAGCGCCTCGGAGAGCCCCAGCCCGACTGGGTCGGCATGGGTGCGCTCGTGATGGGGCTGTTTGAAGCCGTGGCAGAGTCCAAGCTCATTGAGCCCACGTTCATCATCGACTACCCGGTCGAGATTTCGCCTTTGGCCCGCGCTTCCGACACCCATCCGGAACTTACCGAACGGTTTGAACTCTTTATCTACGGGCGCGAGACCGCCAACGGCTTTTCCGAACTCAACGACCCCGAAGATCAGGCGCGGCGCTTCCAGGCGCAGGCTGACGCCAAGACCCACGGCGACGATGAAGCCATGTACTACGATGCGGACTTTATCCGCGCGCTCGAGTACGGGCTGCCGCCGACCGCGGGCTGCGGTATCGGCATTGACCGCTTCGTGATGCTTTTAACGAACGCCTCCACGATCCGCGACGTGCTGCTCTTCCCGACGCTGCGTCTTGAAGCGTAAGCCGCAAAGGACGATTCATGCCGGTTCAGTTTGACGGCGTGACGCGAGAGCCCCGGCCCGCCGGGGCTCTTTTGCTGTCGGTTAACGGGCAGAGAGCCGGCCTTGTCACGCGCGAAAACCTCGCCTTTATCGAAAGGCTCGAAAAGCCTCTGGCATCCGCCTTTTCACTGAAGGGAGAAACCCTCACGCTCACGCTTCCCGCGGCTTCCGACGCGTTTTTGGTTGACCTCGCGGCAGCGCTCTGGCGGCGTCACGCGTTTTTTCAGTGGCGAAATGAAGCGCTTGACGTGTTGGCCGAAGACGACGCAACGGTCATTGCGCACGCCGAGCGCGGCCTTTTTCGGTTTCTCGGGCTCACAACCCGCTGCGTTTATGCGGTTGCCTCCACCCCTTCAGGAAAATTTTGGCTCGGCAAAAGAAGCGCACATAAAGCAATTGATCCGGGGCTTTACGATACGCTCGCTAGCGGGCTGATTGCCGCGGGCGAAACCGTGCAGGAAGCGCTCATCCGGGAAACCGCCGAAGAGTCGGGACTTACGCCCGAGGTCTGTCAGTTTCACCCCGGCTGTGCCGTCACGTTGATTGAACGGCGCGTCAGGGAAGGCTGGATGCGGGAAATCACATACACATACCGCGCAGAGGTCGCTGAAGACGTGACGCCCCAAAACACCGACGGCGAAGTGGAACGCTTTGACGCCGTGGATACTGAAGAGCTCAAAGACTGCGCACGGCGCGGGCTTCTTACCTTTGAGACCGTTGAGGCGCTCACCGTCCTCGGACTTCTTCCCAAAACCAAACAACAGAACACAACACCGTGAAAATTGCCACCTGGAACGTAAACAGCATCAAAGTGCGCGCCCCGCAGGTCTGCGCGTGGCTTCAAGCCTCCGGAACCGACGTGCTCGCGATGCAGGAAATCAAAACAACGGACGACCTCTTTCCGCGCGACGCATTTGACGCCGCAGGGTACGATACGTATGTCTTCGGGCAGAAGACCTATAACGGGGTGGCGCTTGCCGTCAGACGCGAAACCGTCGCAAAAGTCGAGGATGTCGTTACGGGGATTCCGCATTATCCGGACGAACAGAAGCGCTTTATCGCCGCGACAATCACAGGTAAGGACGGTGCCCTCGTGCGGCTTGCGGGCGTTTATGTTCCCAACGGCCAGGCCGTGGGTTGCGACAAGTACCTCTATAAGCTTGACTGGCTCTCGGCACTGACCCACTGGACGCGCGCTGAAATTGCTGCCGGCAATCCCCTCATGATTGTCGGAGACTACAACATTGCGCCCACGGACGCCGATGTCTGGAATCCGGAGAGCTGGAAAGACAACATTTTGGTGAGCGAACCCGAGCGCAGTGCGTTAAAAACACTGCTTGCCGCCGGCCTCACCGACACGTGGAACCTGGAACTGCACGACCCCGAAACCTACTCCTGGTGGGATTACCGCCAAAGCGGTTTTGAAAAGAACCACGGCCTGAGAATCGATCTGATGCTCGCTGCCGAGCCGCTGACGCAGCGCATTAAAGACGTTGCGGTCGATACGGCCCCGAGAGCCACCGAAAAGCCGAGCGATCACGCACCGGTGGTGCTCACGCTTTCAGCCTGATTCTTATCCGCAGGTACAAAAAAGGGAACCGTTTTTTAGCGGCTCCCTTCTTTTTTATCCGGCAGTCAGCAAAGACTACGGAACATTGAACTTAAAGTCGTGGCACTGAGCGCAGAAGTTTTCGCTCTTTTCGTGGCCCAAGTGGCAGTTCGTGCACTCGAGCTTATCCTGGTAGTGCGGAGAGGTGTGCGGGTTGTGGGGCTTGACGTTTTTCGTCTTATTCACCAGAGCCTGCGTCGGATGGCACTTCGTGCAGGTATTGATGTCGGGCGGATCAAGCTCGGCGGGATTGCCCTTACCGTGACACATCTCGCAGCTCACCCCCTTTGCGACATGGCGGTCAGCCAGAAACTTATCAGCGGCCGAAGCCTGGCTCACAGCCATGAGGCCGGCGCTCACTACAGCCAACGTCATCAGAGCAGTACGCAGCATTTTCTTTTTCTCCTGAATCGGGGGATTTCTCTTTTATTCTGCAGGGCGCATTATGAGCTTATGCGAAACTTAAAGCCATAACAAAAAAGGGCGTCCCTACTGGGGAAATCACTAGGAGAATTATGCGGACCTTAAGCTCCTAGGAGTTTTGCCCGCGGTCAGTCGCGCTCGTCAATCCAAATCTGAAGGATAGCCTCAAGGCGCGCTTCACTGGAAGCCTGCGGGTCATCGTCAAAATCCGGAAGCGCCAGAATTTTGGCGTGCAGTTCCGTCATTCTGAGCGTTGTCGGCTCCAGGTCCGGCTCATTGTCGTAAAGCTCTTCGGCAATGGCGCGGCTGTCGGTCCATTTGAGTCCCATGATTTTCTCTCCCAGGCAAAAAGAAAAAAGCCGGTGCTCACGAAAAACACCGGCAGCGGCCGAAAACGGCTTATTCGTTGACGAGATTGCGGTTATTTTTCGGAATCTCGATGGTGATGTCTTTGTCGCCCATCACGGTCTGGCAGGCAAGGCGCGATTCGCTTGTGGCGCCGAAGGCGTTGTCGAGCTGATCGTACTCGTCGTCGGAGGGCTCACCGAGGCTCTCAAACCCCTCCTTCACAATCACGTGGCAGGTCGCGCAGGCGCAGTTGTACTCGCAGGCGTGCGGCAGATTGATGCCCGCCTTATTGAGGCTCTGCGCGAGCTTTTCACCCGTTTTGACTTCAATTTTGGCGCCCTGCGGGCAGAGTTTTTCGTTCGGAAGAATCGTTACAAAAGGCATGGTTAATCCCCTGATAATTTGTGTTTTTAAATCTTGATGTCACTTAAGCTTTGGCCGGCCAGGGCCTGACGGATCGAGCGGTCCATGCGCCGTGCGGCAAAGTCGCCCGTGACGCGTGTGAGCTCATCAAGCGCCTTTTTAATGGCGGCGGCGTCCGTCCCTGAAGCGGTCTTTTTAAGTGCCGCTTCAGCTACATCAATCGTGCGGCGCTCGGCGTCATCCAAAAGGTCTCCGTCCTGAGCCAGGGCCGAATCCGTGGATTCGATGAGACGGTCGGCTTCCACGCGGTTTTCACGCAGTTCCCTCTCGTGCATGTCGCTTTCAGCCGAGCTCGACCCGTCTTTAAGCATCCGCACGATATCCTCGTCACTTAACCCGTAACTCGGTTTCACGGTGATGGAACTTTCCACCCCGGTGAGCTGCTCGCGGGCTGAGACCGACAAAAGGCCGTCGGCGTCAATCTGAAAGGTCACGCGGATGCGGGCAGCACCGGCTGCCAGCGGCGGGATCCCGCGCAATTCAAAGCGCGCAAGCGACCGGCAGGCGTCCACCACTTCGCGTTCGCCCTGCACCACATGAATGGCCATCGCAGTCTGCCCGTCCTTAAAGGTCGTGAAGTCCTGCGCCATCGCCACCGGTATCGCGGTGTTTCTGGGAATGACTTTTTCAACGAGCCCGCCCATGGTTTCCAGCCCCAGGGACAACGGCGTGACGTCCAGAAGCAGCCAGTCGTCGCCTTCGGCAACGTTACCGGCAAGCTTATTGGCCTGCATCGCTGCGCCCACGGCCACCACCTGGTCCGGGTCGATGTTGCAAAGCGGCGCCTTTCCGAAATACGCATCAACGGCCTTGCGCACGCAGGGCATGCGCGTTGCGCCCCCCACAAGCACCACGCCCTTAATATCGGCGGCGCTTTTTTTTGCATCCTTTAAAACGTTTCCCACGGCGTCCGTTGTCTTTTGCACAAGCGGAAAGACCATGTCGTCAAAAGCCGCGCGGGCGAGCATTTTTTCAATTGTGCGGCCGTCGGAGAGTTCGAGCTTTAAAACCACCGCATCGGTGTCGGTGAGCGCTTCGCGCGCTTTTCTCGCCGCGAGCGTGAGCCTGCGTTTGTCTTTGGGCGTGAGAATCCCCTCGCCCTGACCGGCAACGCCTTCAAGCGCCCAGCAGACGACGCGGTGATCGAAGTCATCGCCCCCCAAGGCGGAGTTGCCGCCCGTGGCGAGCACTTCAAAAACACCCTTGGTGAGTTCCAGCAACGACACGTCAAAGGTGCCGCCCCCGAGGTCATAGATGAGATAAAGGCCTTCCGCGGCGTTATCAAGCCCGTAGGCGAGCGCCGCAGCCGTCGGTTCATTCAAAAGCCGCAGAACGTTAAGCCCCGCCAGACGCGCCGCGTCCTTGGTGGCCTGGCGCTGCGCGTCGTCAAAGTACGCGGGCACCGTAATCACGGCCCCCACAAGCTCCCCGCCGAGGCGCGCTTCAGCGCGCGCTTTCAGGGCCTTTAAAACTTCAGATGAGACTTCCACGGGGGTTTTCACGCCCGCCGCGGTTTCAATTTTCACCATCCCTTCGCCCGGCACAAAGCGGTAGGGAAGCGTGATGTTCCCGGCGATGTCTTTAAGCCCCCGGCCGATCAGGCGCTTGGCTGAACTGATGGTGTTTAAGGGATCGTCGGCCTGCTCGACCGCGGCCTGCCAGCCCGTGTGCACGGTGCCGTCGGCGAGATACCGGACAATTGAAGGCAGAAGCGCCCGCCCCTCATCGTCGCGGATCACTTCGGCTGCGCCGCTTACGACGCTTGCCACAAGGGAATTAGTGGTGCCGAGGTCAATACCGACCGCAAGCCGCTCCTCGTGCGGCGCCGCGGACAAACCCGGTTCGGCAATCTGCATGAGCCCCATGATCAGAATTCCTTACGTACATCACTGCCCGCGAGTTCCGCGCGCATCTTTTCAATAAACATGAGGCGCCGCACGGACTGAACCGCCGCGTCATTGTCCCTGGCGTCATCAAGCGCCGCAGCCAAT
>ENA-OROZ01001691-OROZ01001691.1-human-gut-metagenome-genome-assembly--contig:-NODE-1691-length-19243-cov-5.170158_pt1 | contig 19243 bp, 10 predicted proteins | sample MGYA00242138_ERZ509066 | MGnify/ENA primary metagenome ERZ509066 (study PRJEB26280, sample SAMEA2338691) | human gut metagenome | biome: human gut; feature: human-associated habitat; material: faeces... | reverse complement strand
ATTTTTTCAAATAAATTTCTATATTAAAAAGTGACATTTTCATAAGTTATTGACACTATTTTCTCAAACGCTTTTCCCTGACAAAAGACAGTAAAAGGCAGAAAAAACCCCCGGCAGGCGCGCCTGCTGACAACGCCTGCCGGGGATCTCTTAATGTTTCATATCAGACTCAATTAATCAGCCCAGCCTGTATCATTACTATCTACGAAATTCTCATTCGGAATCTCATCTCCTTGACCTGACATAGTAACTACTTCTTCTCTGTTGAATCCGATCATCTCCATCATCGGAGTTTCGTATTTTTCTTTCACTTCCATACCTCCTCATCTTCTTTTCTATATATCTTTTAGTCTTCTTTTAAATATTCATCCTGCTCCGGTAAGTTTACTTCCGCTTCAGCAAGATTTTCATCCTGCGCTGCTTCCTGCTCCTGGTCTTGTACAGGTGTCTGCTCTACCATAGTAGCCGCTGCGCCGTCATATGTCAAGAGCCATGTTAACGTCGGATAGCCTTTTTCCGCAACAGAACTGAAATCCCATGCATTCGGATCTGCCTGTGCCGTATTGTCATTAAAAGAAAGCGTATCACGATACAACTCTACATTATTGATATTATCTATTGTCAGCAGTGTACCGCTTTGACTCGTTGCATCTGTAACGTTAGACCTTCCTGTTTTTCCTGTAACTTCATAACATAAATTCAAATTATTTTTTGTAACAGCCTTAAGATCTTTGCCTAAAAACTTATAATTGTTTCCTGAATTTCCTATGGAAATACATCTGTCAAGATACCAACGATTATCATATTGGAGACTTGTATTAACATCTCCTACAAATCCGCTTTTTTCTGTCCACGAATCCGGTTTATTGGATCTCGCTTCCACATTACTTATCACATTTCTCACAACTGCCGCTTTTACTTGTCCGGCAACTCCACCCTGCTGATTATTATCCATAATAATCTTACCTTCTACGTAGGAATCTTCAAATTTGGAATTATAACCTGATAAACTTCCGACTGCTCCTCCGACAAGATTAAATCTTCCAAGTTCTTCTTCGCTAAGTCCACTGTTGATATCAATTCCTTCCAACCAAACTTTTCCGATATAGGTTTCATTTACCAAACCACCCAAAGCGCCTGTATTTCCTCCGCCGTTTAGCTTCACGCAGTTCATATATATAGTTTCTAACCTTCCGTTGCTAACTTCACGTGCGAGTCCGTTTGCCTCTGCAAGTACTGGTTTTCCTTGCCAATCAAAAATATCCTTGTACCCTGCATTCACAAATACATTCTGCACACGCAGATTTTTCACGACTGCTTTTTTGCTTGACGTTCCGCTGATGGAATCAAACAGCGATGCTCTTAACCCGTGGATCACCTGATTATTGCCATCCAGTTCTCCTTCAAAGCGCTTCATAATATAGGACGTCTGACCTTCTGCGAGTTTTACCTGCTCCAGTGAAATATTATTCATCAAAATGTATTTTCCGCTCGGATTCTCTGCGATCTTCATAAAGTCTGCCGGAGTACGGATTGCCGTATATCCTTGCGGCACTTCTGTCTTCAACTGTTTATGTGTCGTTACTGCCGAACCTTCCGGCAATGGCGGAAGCGGTTCTGCGTCTGCTACCCAGCTTAATGTCGGATGGCCTTTTTTCTCAACAGATGTAAAGTTCCATTTTGAGCTGTCGAATTTCAGAGTATCCTGATAGAACGATGTTTCTTTATACCTACCCGTCTCATCCAAGTAACCTGAAACTACACTGCTTCTTCCACTGACATTCGCTTCATAACAGTTCTGCAAACCAAATCTTATCGGCGATTCTGAGTTCCCTTTTGTCGCAAAACGATAAGCCTGACCGACACTTCCATGATCACTGCTTACTCCCGCTTCACCGATTGCAATGCTGTTTTTCATCCATGTGCTCCACGAATAATCATATCCAATCATTCCTATGAATCCTGCTCCGTCTGTCTGACCGGAAATTGCTTTTGTCTTCATGTTAGAAACAACTTGTTTCACTGTATTTTCAGGTCCATTATCCATATTACTATTATATCCGAATACACCGCCCTGTGTCTCGCCATTTACAGTTATCTCGCCGCCGACATAGCTGTCGCTGATATGGCATCCACCTTTCAATTTGGCAATCAAGCCGCCAACCATCGCATCATTCTGTCCATGTATCGGTCCATACGGATTGACATTTAATCCTTCCGCCCACACTTCGCTTACGGTTGAATTCTGTGCTGTTCCTGCAAGCGCTCCTGTATTATTACCTCCTGCGACGAGGATGTTTTTGAGCGCTACTTTTGAAACTGTCGCGCCGCTTAATGTTTTCGCAAATGCATTTGCTCCTTGGTTCTGACTCCAAGCTTCTACTTTAACGTCTGTCAGTTTCAGATTTTCAACTTTTCCTGACAATGTGTTAAACAACGGCGCTCCGTAAACTTCTCGGATCGTCAGTCCGTTTCCGTTCAGTTCTCCTTTGAAGTCGCCGAGAAATGAGCCGTCCTGCGGCTCTGCATCGTAAAGTGAAATCGAGCTCATTAAAATATATTTATCCGAACTGTCTCGGATCGCGAGCAGTTCTTCTGCCGTTCGGATCTCTGTATATCCTTCCGGAGCTGTTTCCTGCATAGGTATTTCTTCTTCCGGCGTCGGCGCTGTCTCCGGCGCTCTCACGTCTTCTTCCGGCATCGTCTTCAAGCTTGGCGTTCCTGTTCCTGCCACATCCGACAGATCCCATACGTCCTGAGACAAGCGCATCTCATTTGTATAGAACTCTGTACCGCAAAGCGCTTCGTGCGTCACACCTTTCGGATCGTTTGCTATGCTGTCGTATCCCGGCGTATCTGTGTTAATAAAGCAATTTGTAAATGCCTTTAGTTCATTCAGATTAGAGCTGTTATCCATATGCGTCAGCTTATATCTTGTTGACGACGGATCTTCCGGATAGACGCCGCCTGCCGCCGTACTATATTGAATCTTGCTGTCTTCCGATGCCTGACCGATAAACGCCGCCGTATTTTGCGGGGAAACAGTATACGGAATATCCAGCTCTGCATCTGCGAATACTTTCTGTGCGGTGATTCTCTCAGCGTTTCCTATGAATCCTCCCACATAAGCGTTCGACGTTGCCACTTCTGTATCTGTGATCAGCACATCGAAAATTTGAGTTCCTGCCGCATTTGCCGCGAACACACCTGCATAATCGGCTCTTGTCGTCACGTCTGCGTTCTGTACACTGATCTGACTAAATGTCGATCCTGTATCTTTTCCAATCATACCTGTGTACCCTGCGCCTCGCAGTGTAATTCCGTTGAAATGTACGTTTTTCACATTTGCATTGTGCGTCGTTTCCGCAAGCACATTTGCTCCTGCTGTTTCATTATCCACAAGAATATTTCTAAATTCAAGGTTTTCTACTTTTCCTGAAAGCTGTTTGAACATCGCGCTCTTCATGCCGCTTACTTTGTGGCCGCCTCCGTTTATACTTCCTGTAAACGTCTCTGTCACAAGGCACGTTCCTGCCTGCGCTGTTTCTTCCGCATGATTTTCCGCGCTGTTTTCCACGCTGTCAGCCGCGTTTATATCTGCGTTGTTTTCTATGCTGTTTTCCGCAATGTTTTCTGTAATTTCTGCCGCGCCGTACTCTGTGAAATCCAGATCTGCCGTGATCGTAAATCTTCCTTCCGGCAGTTTGTTCAGCTTCCGGATATCCTGCGGTTTTTGAATTTCCACAGTCATCGGAGATAAGTTCACATTGAACTCTTTCAACAACGGATATCCGTTCGTCTCTGCATTCTCTACATCCCATACGGATATATCTAGCTTAAGTGTTTCTGTATAGAACGCTTTCGTCCACACTTCTTTTCCGATCGTTTTCACGCCGTTTGCTTCTGCCGCAGAGCTGATTCCGTCTGCTGCCGACAACTCATAAGCATTTGTAAACGTGATGTCTGTTTTTGCCAGTTTATACATGTTTTCTGCGACGTTTCCTATTGAACAGATATTTTTGTAACTATTTTCACCTGTACTGTTCACAAGGAATCCTGCGCCGTCTGCCCCGTTTACGTCTATGTTTGCATAGATATTTTCCATAACCGAATGGTGGGACGTTTCTGCGAAACCGGACGCTGTCGAAACTGCATTTACTCTTCCTTGAATGAAAATATTTTTCACAGTTGAGTCTGTCACAGTTCCTGCGAATCCCGCCGCTTTTCCTGCTGTACTGCTGATGCTTCCGTTTGCGATCATGACTTTTTCAACAGTTGCGTTTGTCATCGTATTCGCAAATATACCGACAGTCGTATCTACGCTGTTTCCGATTTCAATCGCACCTGCATCAATGGCTACATTCGACACCGTACCGCTTAACTGACCGAACAGCGGCGCTTTCAGACCGGTGATCTTATGATTCTCTCCGTCGAGCACACCGGAAAATTCCGGTATCACGCTTCCTGTCTGTTCTGTTCCTGACAGATCGATGTCTGCTTTCAGACGGTATTCCTGAGTCGGGAAGTCTTTCATCTTCATGAAGTCCTCCGCCGTTTTTACGGAGATGACCTCTCGCTTCTCCATTCCTTTCAGTTCCGGATAACCTTTCATCGGAACTAAACTCAAGTTCCATGTCTCTTCGTTCAGAGTCATTGATGTTTTGTAGAAATCTGACGTTGCCGCCTCTTGAGACGTTACTTCACGCAAGATCTCCTGTCCTACGCCGTCTGTGATATTCGATACTCCGCCTGCGTTTTGGATAACAAAACTGTTTTTCACCATCGTTTTCAGCGCGTCCGGCGTACCGATGAAGTTATAAAGCTGTTCGCTTGTTTTATTGTCTACTTTTCCTGCCGCAAATACATATTCTACGCTGCTCTTGCCTGTAAGATTGCCGATGAATCCGGCGCTCTGCGTACGGTTCTTATCGTCTGTGTATGTATTAACGGTCATATCCGCATCGCTGTACACGCGACTGATCGTCACGTTTTTGCCTTCTCCGATGAATCCGCCGCAGTCTGTTCCGCTAAGTGCAACACTGCTTCCGATTACAGAGACATCCTGAATCTGCGACCCGGATGCGCGGCCTGCCAAAACGGCGTTATAATTTTTCGTACCTGTAATCTGCGCATTGCGGATCTGTATTTTCGAGAAAACAGAGCTTGTATAATCATATCCTGTCACTACCGCATTGTAGCTCACTCCGCTGACTTTGATATCCGCCAGGTTCAGGCTTTCAAAGACAGCGTGGTTTGATTCTTTTGTGATAACTGCGTTTTTGCTGCTTTCTTCTGTACTGTTGATCTCTGCATTTTCGATCTTCAAGTTGCGGACTGTTCCTTCCTGAACTTTTTCAAACAATGGTTTTTTCAGTCCTTTGATCGTGAATCCGCCTCCGTCGAACTCTCCTTTGAAGATGCCTTTGACAACCGCCGTCTCTGTCGTTACGGATGACGCGTCAATATCGTTTTTCAGCACATATTTTGTATATTTGTTCTGTCCGACTGTTTTTAATTCTTCTAAAGTCTTAATTTCCTGAACGGTTTCTTTTTTCTGCTCATTGACAATGATCGTATACTGTTTTGTCTTTCCGAACCAGTCCTTTGTCTCGCCTTCTTTATTTACGATCGTAAGATCGGAAACGTAAGAGTTGGCGATCTTTGCAAAGAGCGGTCCTTGCGCGTCTGTAATCTTATGACCGTTCCCCTGCAGTTTTCCGATAAACGTCTTGTCAATATAAACTTCTCCTGTCAGATTAATGTCCGCCATAGAAATGTCCTTTTCAAGAACATAGAATCCGTTCGGGTTCTCGTTTATCTTCTCGATCAGCTCCTGCCCTGTGGAAATCGTTACCGCATGTCTTGACTCTGCCGTATCTGCGTAAACCGGACTTCTGAACTCATCCGTAATTCTTTGCAGATAACGGAATACGTTTTCTCTTGATTCTTTAATATTGTTGAGCGTATTGTTTCCGGTTGAAACGCCGGAGTTAATACCATTTCCGTAATTGATCATATTTTGTTTCAAATATTCGATCAGCGCTTCCTCGTCAAAATATGCGTTGCCCTGTTCTTTCTGCTTTTTGATCTTTTCTTCGATCTCTTTATTTTTATTCTTTCTGTATGTTTCAAAGGAGAAATTCTCATCCTGCATTTTCTTTTTGAAATATGCAAGATCTCCTGTCTGTGTACGGTTACTTAAATACTCTACAAGACCGTCGCTGTATCCGTACAGTCCGCCGAGTTCGTATCCGTTTCTTCTAAATGTCTGGGCATTCGGCGTTCCTCCGTCAACGTAAGGCACGTACCAGCTTGCATAGCACACTCTGTCGATCTGATATGCCCCGAGATTATTCACGCCGACATCGTTCATACTTCTAAGATCGAACCGATGTCCCGGTCTGATCGTCAGCTGATTATCCCAAAGATCGTCCAACGTCTTAAGATTCATATTCTCAAGCTCGGCGGCGCCGATCGTTCTCCATGTACTGTTTGACTGATTCCGACTCTGGTAATTGTTCGTCGTTCCATATCTGTGCTGCGATGTGATCGCCGACTGCTGTGCGGGCGTCAACTCCAGGTACGCTTTGCCCTGAAGATAATCCAACGTATAGATCGTCTCGAACACTTCTTTGTAATAGCTTTTAAATTCTTCCTGTGTATTGATTCTGTCCGGAGTCAGGTTTGTCACCATCGAGCCGTCTCTTGCATACGTCTTCATAAAGTTCATGTTGTAATCGACGTTTGCCTGGTTCGCATATCCGTTAGAATAGTCCTCTCCGTTACGTCCCGGACGTTTTCCTTTATTCTCCATCCAGATCCACATATCTGTCACATGACCCATCTCATGGTTTAAGACGGTCAGATCTCCGATAAAGTTAGAGCTGTTATAATAAATGTAATCATAATTCGGATTTCCGAATATTACGGCTACCGCTCCGTTGTTGCTCTTCCACATCGTCTGCAGCGGTTTGTAAAATTCCTGAAATACATCCTGACTGTGATCTTTATTTGCAGAGGAATCGACGATCAGGAATTTACTTTTATTAATTGACTGTGCTCCGTTTTCTGCAACGTCCACGAAGTTATCATAGCTTGTCTTGAAATCATTGATCTGATTGATCACCTGCTGCTTCTTCTGCTGTCTCCACTCATCTGTATTCTGATATCCGTTGTAAATCTGCAAGTTTCCATATACAAGAGATGTCGGGAACGATGCCAGATACAAGTTCTTCGATGTCTTATAAGACAATACCGGAAGGATCAGCTCGTTGTTTCTCTGTACCGTATTGTTTTTCAGTATTCTCCATAATCTGGAATCGATCTTCGGATTATTCGCTCTTGCTTCTACGATGAATCCGCCCTGGAAATTATCAATGATCCAGTCGTTTACATCCGTGTATCCTGCGTATGCAGTCATAAAATATTCTACGAAAGAAGCGACGTTTGAAATTCCCGTATACTGTGAGATCCGGTTGATGTAGAAGGACGGCGTACTATTTCCCTGACGTCCCCCGCTGCTGCTAAGCTGTACGATCTCTGCCACAAGATTGCGCGGAGATTTGCCCGATTTTAAGATCGAGTTGTCAAAAAGCACAACGTCTCTTATATTAATACCGCCGATCTGAAAATCGTACCAACGGTCTATATAGTTATACGCATAGAGGAAGTCCTTCAGATATCCATTTGCGATAAGATTTTCCTCTACCATCAGTTCTGCTGCTTTATTTGTAGTATTTACCGGATACTGCGGATTTGATGCCGCCATGGAAATAAGCACCTGCTCCATCTCTGATTTGACAACATTGTTATAATTTTTCCGGTATACCGACAATACAGAAGCGCTGTCTTTTTGAGAAACTCTCGTTTCAATATCTCCGTCAAAATCATATCCCTTTGCCGCAGTCAATAGTTTATTAAACTGCGTTGTTGTCGTACTGACAACATAGTTTCTAAAGTTAAAGTGAACAGGGATCTGCGCTACTTTGTACGAAGCAATATTTTCCCTTGTATCAATATATGTAATATTATAGATCAACGGTGTTGTTTCATCTGTAAACTGAATACGGATCTTTTTTATATCCTGAACTGTCTTATCGGATAATGCCACAATTCTGTTGCCACGGTCATCCATCGGATAGACCGCAAGCACCGTCTTTTTATTTAATACATGCGACGGATCAACCTTATTTCCGTCTTTGACGATCTGTTCATATGTATAGAACGGCATAAACAACCGCAAGTTTTCATAAATCAGTTTTCGATCTGCCTGATAATCCTTTACAGATTCCAGACTGTCCATAGCCGCAATCTCTTCTGCATTTTTCTGCGCGATAAAACTGATCACTTCTGCCGGAGTCTCTCCTGCCATCTGCGGCTCTTCCGTTTCTTCATCCTGTACCGGCGCCTGTATGTAAACTACTTCTTGCGAAGACGCGTTGTTTGAATCTCCTTCCGAGCCCTCTCCTTTTGAAGTATCTTCTTCCTCAGCTCCGTAAACATCACCTTCTGCCTTTAAACGAGGTCTTTTTCCACCTGCCACATCATCCAGATACCAGATCTTCTCATCCCATTTAAGTGTATCTATATAGAAGGTTTTATTTGTAATCTGCGCTGCTGTCGCTTTATCGATTTTTCCTGTATGTTCAGGAGTTTGAGTTCCCTCATCATTTGAAACGCTTCCTGTATACTCGTAGTTCTCTGTATAGTTCGTTAAAACATTTTCCGCCGTACTGTTTCCTGCAAAAGAATATTCCTTCGGACCAAAGGAAATATTGTGCTCTGCTTTTGTAACCGCTTCTGATCCTACTCCGCTTTCTGCAACGAAATTACCGACCATACATGCCGTTTTCGCCGCTTTTTCAGATGATTTTTTCGGTGTCTCTTCCGGTTTTTCCTCTGCCTTTTGACTTAATGTAAGCTCACTGAAGTTATTGATCAGCTCTGACTTTTTAATGACAGCCGCAAATCCGCCCTGCAGGTCGCCTTCAGTTGCTGCGAATGTCTCTTTATCCGCCGTTCTTCTTGCATAACTGTTTTTAACGACTGAATCTCCTAAAATCTCTGCCGCAAATCCACCTGCACGTTTTCCGTTTACTGTGGCGTTGACAGAACATTCTTCTACAGTTGTCTTATTCATACTTGCAACAAGACCTGCTACATTACTTTGTCCCGTAACGCTCATATCTCTGACATATACGTCTTTGATAAGAGTGTCTGCCTGTGAAGTTTTTGCCAGAGCCGCAACTTTATCTGTTCCCTTCTGATTGATCTCGCCTTGTACAAGCTTCACGTTTTCAATCGTCGCTCCATCTAACGTATCGAACAACGGAATCTTCTGACCGATGATCTGATGGCCGTTTCCTTTTAATGTTCCTTTAAATATTCCCGGGATAACCGCTGTTCCCGACGCTGATTCCGATATATCGATATCTGTAGTCAGAACATACACACCTGACAAATCATTTTTAATATTCTTCAGGTCGGCTGCCGATGCGATTTCCTTTGTCTGGAGCATTGTCGTCATATTTGAGTCATTGTTTCTAAGGATTGGAGTTTTTCCTTCTTTCAGAGGAGCAAAATCCCAAACGTCTTCACTCCAGCCCATGTTCGTGTAAAACTCTTTTTGTGAAAGTTTATCCACTGTAACATCTGTGATCTGAGTCAGATTCGTATTTCCGGTACGACTACTCTCTCTTTTCAGTCTGCTTTCTCTTAAACTATAAAGATTTTCAATCTGTGCCGTAGTATATTTGATAGTTTCAGTTGATCCATCAAACTTATATCCTGCATTTCCGGTACTGTATGAAACATTGCTCTTTAGTACACCTGTCACATCAGCCTCTCCTATATATCCGATGAATCCTCCTGGCTGTCTGTTGGTTCCAGTCAGTTCCATATTGATAGCGGCATAACAATTTGTTACTGAAAAGTTTGTTTTACAGTTATGCCATCCGATCAGTCCGCCAAGCGCCCCATTCGTTCTATTTCCTCGAATTGATCCAACAGCATATGAATTTTCTACAATATTAGGACCTTCATTTTGATTGGACATTTGACCGATTAGTCCGCCCGTCGTATTGAAAGATCCTGTAATCTCCAGATTAGCAGAGCATTTACTTACTTTCGCATAATCCATACGCCCTACAAGACCTCCGAGAAGTTCTCGGCTGTTTGTACTTTTCAAACTTCCACTTACATGTACGTTCTCGATCACAGCATCTTTCTGAGCTTTATTCGCTATTGTTCCACCACCTGCATCTTTATAACTGTTTACTTTTGTAATGGAAACATTTTCAAGTTTAACATTTTGTACCTTACCTCCAGAAACCGTTCCGAACAGAGTTGTTGTCAGACCTTTGATCTTATATCCATTTCCGTTAAACGTACCGCTAAATGTCGGAACAAGGTAATCATCTCCCTGAACCATACTTGCGTCTATATCATGCTCCAGAGTATAAGTTCCGCCTGGATTTGCCTTCATTTGATCGATCAGCGACTGCATCGTAATATATTTTGTAGATACTTTATCGTTAGACTTCGTACCAAACTCTACAACCGCGCCTTCGATCGTTTGTCCTGCCTGAGAAGTAGTATAATCTTTTCTGTCAAGTTTAAAACTTACTTTTCCTGTTTCTGTCTGCGGTGCGATCACTTCCGTAATTCCCGCAAATATCTCAGGCTGATCTTCCATCTCAACTTTCACAAGATAATCTTCTTTTTTAAATTCTGTAAGATTAAACTGTGATACTTCTTCTACAGTTTCCACTCCGGCTTCTGACGTTGTCTTATGGTACAGTGTCACACCGGACACTTTTCCAAGACGAAACGAGATCTTTTTTTTCTTCTTCCGGCGTATCTACCGGAGCGAGAATGTTATCTTGAAGCCACTGTTTTGTCTCTTCCGTCTCTGTAGTTCCGTTTACAGCCTCTTCTGCAATCCGATATACCTGACGGTCGATTTCACTCTCACTGTATACAACTTCTGTCGTTGTTTTTTTCTTTCCGTCGTCTTCTGTCACAGTTCTCGTGATTTCTGCATAAGCTCTCGCCGCGTAATCATTTTTATATCTTTCTTTCGGCAGATTTGCCAAAACGGCTGTAAAGTAAATCCTCTCATTGTCTTCTGAAAATTTCTTTACTGCCGGTACTTTTGCCGGCTTATAGACCGAGCCGTTATAAAGGTACTTGCCGTCAAGCGTCAATGCCTGACCTTCTGTCAAATACTTTTTCGGAAGCAGTACGATTCCATAACTTACCGTCGCTCCGCTTTTTTCCAACTCTTGAATATATGATTTCTTGATGCAGGCAACCATTCGCAGCCCCATCGGATCGATCGTACGAATCTGCCCTCCAACCATCTGTATGTTTACATCTTGTATCTGCGGCTCGGATGCCTTAACCGGAACGGTGAACTGCGTCAAAAGCAGCGCCGCCAGAAAAAGTATCCATAACCCTAATCTCTTTCTCTTTTGATTCATCCCTCTCATATTCCTTCCTTAATATATACCTGTGGTCCACCCCGGTTCATTCACCTGCGGCAATGCCGGTTTCTGCGGGGTTGACGGTTGTTCATCCGGTACGGACGGTTTCTCATCCGGTACGGACGGCTTCTCATCCGGCACAGACGGCTTCTCATCCGGTTCTGACGGTTGTTCATCCGGTTTTGATGGCTTCTCGTCCGGTTTGGATGGTTTCTTATCCGGCTTCTTTGATGTATCTGTATCTTTTGATGACTCCGGTTTTTTTGCCCCGCCTGATTGCTTAGAAGAATCCGACTTTTGAGAAGAGCCTGACTTCGTCGAAGAATCTTCTTTCTTCTCTGTTTTCTCGCTCGTCACATCTTCTTTTCCCGACGCCTTTTCTCCCTCGAAAAGCTCCTCCAAATCTACAACATTGTCGCGTGAATTCAAGCTTTCAATTTCCGCAACTTCATCTGATACGATCTGCTTTTCATTTTCTTCTGCATTTTTGCCGTACATATTCCATACGAACAGACCGCCTCCTGCTAGCACACAGACTGAAAGTCCTACCGCAGCAGCTTGCACAAGTTTCTTGTTCTTCTGCATCTTCATGCTTTCCCTCCTTACAAAATATACCTTTACATAAATATAACCGGAGAGTTGTGGAATAGATCACGCAAGACTCCGGTTGTTATTCTGTTACACTATTTTTCCCATTTGATAATATACTTTCTTTTTTTACTTTCTGCAAGCGTTTTTTACAAAAAACAACGAATTTCCAGTATTTTACGAATAGTGCATCTTTCCCCTCTATTTCAGTTCCTTTGCCCCGCTGTAAAATTTCTATAATCCGGTTACGCAAACTGACTCATATAAAGAGCCGCATATTTCCCGTTCTTTTTCATCAGTTCTTCATGATTTCCGACTTCTTTGATATCTCCGTCTTCCATATAAAGGATCATATCTGCGTCACGGATCGTAGAAAGTCTGTGGGCGATCACAAAACTTGTGCGTCCTTTCATCAGTTCTGCCATCGCTTTTTGAATAAGAACTTCCGTATGGGTATCTACGTTACTTGTCGCCTCGTCTAAGATCATGATCTCAGGATCGGAAGCGATCGCTCTTGCGATCGTCAGAAGCTGGCGTTCTCCCTGCGAAATGTTCTCCGCTCCTTTACTAAGCGTCATATCGTATCCGCCCGGGAGTGTTTTGATGAAACTGTGGGCGCATGCCGATTTCGCGGCTTCTACTATTTTCTCTTTCTTCATATTATCCTCGGCATATCCGATATTCTCTCCGATCGTTCCTTCAAACAGCCATGTATCCTGAAGAACCATACCGAATCTGTCGCGCAGTTCTTCCCTTGGCATATCCGTGATCTTAGTTCCGTCCACTTTGATCGATCCGTTATTTACCTCATAAAAGCGCATCAAAAGATTGATCAGCGTTGTTTTTCCCGCTCCGGTAGGTCCTACTACCGCAACTTTCTGCCCCGGTTCTACCGTCAAATCGATCCCGTTCATCAAAAGATGATCCGGCGTATATCCGAACGTCACATTTTCAAATGTAACGCGACCGCTGCGGTCATCAGGTACGATGCACTGGTCTGAATCCGGAATTTCCTCTTCTGCGTCAAGCAGTCCGAAAATACGGTTTCCTGCTGCCGCTGCCGCTCCGAAACTTCCTACCATTCCGGCGATTGCGGAAAACGGCTCTGCAAAACGCCATGTATACTCCAACATAGCCTGTACGTTTCCGACTGCGATCTTTCCGGCGATCACCCAGAGACATCCTAAAGCGGCGCAAAGAACATACCCAAGATCATTCACAAGAGTTGTAATCGGACTGATCGCCCCTGCTGTTGTCTCCGCTTTTCTTGAACTGTTTTTAAGCGCGTCATTCAACTGAGAAAATTTCTTTTTCGCACGTTCCTGATAATTAAACGTCTGCACAACGGACTGTCCGTTATACATCTCTTCTACATATCCGTTCAGCTTACCGAGAAGCTCCTGCTGTTCTCCATAATACTTTTCGCTCGCTTTCATCACTCCTGCGGCGCTCAATAGAGAAAGAGGCACCATAACAATCGGGATCAAAGACAGCTTCGGGCTGATCATCAGCATCATAATAAGTACGCCGATGGCAGTCGTAACCTGTGTTACGATCGAAGTTAAGTTCTGACTGATCGTATTGTTGATCGTATCTACATCGTTTGTAATTACACTGAGAATATCTCCGTGTGTATGAACGTCATAATAATTCAGTTTCAGCCGATGCATTTTCTCATCGATTTCCCTGCGGATCGTCTGCATCACATTTGCAGTGATCTTTGCCATACCGAATCCCTGCAAAAAGGAAAACAACTGTGATACAAAATATAACGCTGCCAACGCCGCCAAAAGCCAGATGATCGTTTCCCAGTAAAAAACTTTATCGGCAATACTTGCAAACAACGTCGTCGTCACCTTTCCTACAAGAAACGGAGCAAGAACCATAAAGGCAGTGCTGATAACTGCTGAAAGCAGTACAAAAAATAACCGAAGTCTGTACGCTTTTAAATAGCCCAGCAGCCTCTTAAATATTGTCGTATTTTTCATATCAAAGCGCCTCCTTTCCTAACTGAATCTCTGCAATTTCCCGATAAAGCGGACAAGTATCCAACAATTCCCTGTGCGTTCCGTTTCCTACGATCTGCCCGTCGTCAACTACTAATATCCGGTCTGCGTCAAGAACTGTGCTGATCCTTTGCGCTACCATGATGACCGTTGCATCTTCGATGCTTTCCTTCAGATTCTGACGGAGCTGACGGTCAGTCTTCATATCTAAAGCAGAAAAACTATCGTCAAACACATAAATTTCCGGTTTTTTCATCATCGCTCTCGCTATCGCCATACGCTGACGCTGCCCGCCGGATAAGTTCGTGCCGCCCTGGGCGACCGAATCGTGATATCCTTCTTTCTTCTTACAGATAAACTCATCCGCACAGGCAGTCTTTGCCGCCTGTTTCCAGTCTTCTTCCGTTCCGTTTTCATTTCCGAAATTAAGATTATCTGCAATATCTCCCGAGAAAAGAACGTTTTTCTGCGGTACGTATCCGATCAAAGAACGAAGATCTTCCGTGCGGTATTCTTTCGCGTTCACTCCGTCGATCAGCACTTCTCCGAACATCGGATCATAAAGTCTGGGGATCAGTTTTAATATACTTGATTTTCCCCGTCCCGTTCCTCCGATGATCGCCGTAACTTCTCCCGAACGGGATTCAAAACTAATATCTTTCAGGATCGGCTCATCCGCTCCCGGATAAGCGAATGTCACATGACGAAACTCAACCGTTCCGCGCACCGGACGATTTTCCATCTGAAACTTTCCACCCCGTATCGAGCTGTCTGTCTGCAAAACTTCCGCGATTCGTTTCGCACATGCATAACTTGTAGGAAACATCATAATGACAAGAGACAGCATCATCACAGATGTAAGTACCATACTGATATACTGGCTGTTTGCCACTAAAGAACCTACTTCCATAGCGCCTGTACTTACATAATATGCGCCCATGCCCAATACAGCCGCCGTCGTCACTCCGAAGATCACACTGATAGCGGGCATCAGAAGGCTTGTGATCCGCCCTGCTGCCATTGCCGTCATCGCATAATCTTCATTTGCCTCTTCAAAACGTGCATTTTCTGTCTTCTGCTTATTAAACGCGCGGATCACGCGTACTCCTTCCAACGATTCCAAAAACAATCTGTTGATCTGATCGAGCTTTTTTCTCAGACGGATCGAATACTTCGATGCCAGTACCATGATGATCGTCAATACAGTCAGAAGAACCGGTATCGCGACAAGAAGAACCGAACTGACTTCTCCTCCCGTAGCCGCGGAAAACACTAGCCCTGCCGCAGCCATCATAGGCGCAAGCAATCCGACTCTAAGCAGCAATGTCAAAAAGTTCTGTACATTCGTAATATCCGAAGTGCTTCTTGTGACAAGACTCGCTGTTCCGAACCGGTCCATCTCTGCCGCCGAGAACTCCTGCACTTTAGAAAAGACCTGAGTTCTAAGCTGTGCCGCAAAATCTGTAGAAATATAAGATGCAATCTTAACAGAGAGAAAACTGATCACGCAGGAAAACAATGTTACTCCCGCCATGATCACGGCATACATCCAGACAATACGGTTTTCTCCTTCCGCCACGCCATGGCTGATCATCTGTGCCAAAAACGACGGTAAAAGCATCTGCCCTACTGCCGACAGCAATACAAGCAAAAACAACTGAACGATCTGACCCGGCCTTAACTTTACTTTTGAAAATATTGTTTTCATCCCTGGTCAGCCTCCTCTCTTTTCTTATGCGGCGTTTTCTCTGCCACTTTGATCTTGGACAATCTGAACATCACCGTTCCAAGCGCATATTTCTGCAGATCTATATACGCTTCTTCCGAAACCTTTTCTCCGAAATTCATAATCTCCATTTCCCCGCTTGCTCCCGTTATAAAAATATCAGACGACGTAAATCCGTTTTTCAAATAAAATTTTCTGCGGGCAATCCTCTGTTCTTTGTTCTCTGCCTTATCATCAAGGCGCTCGATCAGAAGAACAATTTTTTTATCTTTGTACTGCCTGCATACATTCTGCATAATATAACTTCCGGTTCCTCTGCTGCGAACTTTAGATGACACTGCCAGATAATCTGCCATTACCATATCTTTATATGGAATAAGGACGATAAATCCCAACACCTGTTCACCTTCGGTTGCTGCCATAACAACCGCTTTTTTCGTTTTTACGGAATGCCGCAGTGCAAAATATGGTTTTCTCTCCCGCTTCGGAAATGCTTCCATATAAATTGTTTTTATCTCTTTCCACTGTTTCTCCTCGGCACATATAAACTCCATCCCGATCTCCTTTCTGCGCTTTATCATTGATTTTCTTCTTTTCATCATGTATCATATAATGTACAGTAACTGTACAGTCAAGGAGTTTTTTATGAATCGAAAAAATTATTTATATTCTTCCGGGGAATTTGCAAAACTGACCGGAGTCAACAAACGCACGCTGCACTATTACAATGAAATCGGGCTGTTCCGCCCCGAAATTATCGGAGAGAACGGATACCACTACTATACATGCTTTCAATTTACAGAGTTAGAACTGATCCTTACATTGCGCAAGATCGGTCTGTCCATAGACGAGATCAAAGATTACTCATCCCGCCCTTCCGACGAATCTTTTACAGAGATGATGACAAAAAAGAAAAAGCTGATCGACGAGTCCATCGAACAGCTTTTATCTGCACAGGCTTTTTTAGAACAAAAAGCAGAGAGATTAAAAATAGGAATGTATTCGCAGCACGGAACGATCGAACGCTGTACGCTGCCCGAGAGAAAGATCATCTTCTCATCCCCTATTTCGGGAGAATACGACGAAGACGATTTTTCCATCGCCGCGGAGTTCTCTCTCCGCCTGAAAAAATTATTTCATCTTTATGACAATTTCGGAAGCTGTATTTCCATAGAAGATATCCAAAAAAACAGTTTTAACAGCTATCACTCCTTCTTTGCATACTGCCCGCAAACTTCTGACGTATATGATGAAATCCTGCCTGCCGGAACATATCTGCGCGCTTTTTGCATCGGTGACTGGGGAAAACTTCCCGAAATCTACCGCTCGATCCTTTATTATGCCCGCAAACACAATCTGACGCTTACAGGGTATGCATACGAAGAAGGACTAAATGAAATGTCTATCAAAGACCGAAGTGATTACATTACGATGATCACAATTAAATGTGACTGACTGCGATCTTGATCACATTATCTTTTCTATTTTCAAAAATATCATATGCCTGTTCTATTTCTTCCAGCGGAAATGTATGTGTGATAAGCGGCGTTGTGTCGATACGTCCCTGCTCGATCAGTTTCAATATCTCATCGCAGTCACATCCGTCTACGCCTCCTGTTTTGAAAATAAGATTTTTCCCGTACATTTGCGGAAGCGGAAGCGTCCGGTTTTCTTCATAGAGCGCCACGACTGTGACAATCGCATTCGGGCGCGCGACCTTCCATGCAAGTTCAAATGTATCCGAGCTTCCCGCCACTTCCAAAACTCGATCCGCCCCGTTATGCCTGCTGTTTTCTTTCACGAATCGTTCTGCATCCGTCTCTTTCGGATTCACGACAAGTACGTCCGGATAATGTTCCTTTACAAATGCGATCCTCTTCGGATCTACTTCGCATAAAATAATCTTTTCGGGATTCTTAAGCATCACGCACAAAAGCGTACAAATTCCCGTAGGTCCTCCTCCGATAATGACGACCGTATCCTCTTCTCCGATCTCTGAAATCCGCGCCGCCCAAAACCCGGTTGCGAGGACGTCTCCTACAAAAAGAGCGGCTTCATCCGTCACCGAATCCGGAATCTTATTTAACCCCTGCTCGGCATAAGGAACACGGACATATTCCGCCTGCCCGCCGTCGATCCGGCATCCGAGCGCCCAGCCGCCGTTTTGATCCGTACAATTATTCACAAACCCATTTTTACAGAAAAAACATTCCCCGCAAAATGTTTCGACGTTTACAGTGACACGATCTCCGGGTTTTACCTTTGTCACACGCCTTCCTGTCTCTTCCACGATCCCGACCATCTCATGACCGACCGTTATCCCCGGAACTGCTCTCGGAACGGCGCCGTGTTTGATATGGAGATCGCTGGAACAAATACTTGCCAAAGTCACACGTACGATCGCGTCGTCCTCACTTTGCAGCGTTGGTTTTTCTTTCTCTTTCAAAACAAACTTTCCGTTTTCTTCATATGTGTATGCTAACATTTCTCCTGTCTGCTCCTCTTTCCTATGCTATTCTTATCATGCTTATGCTAACGTCATAAATGTAAGGACGATTGCCAGAATCCAGTTTACAACGGCTATACATATTCCCGCGATACTTAAGACTTTTCCTGCCTTTGCCATGGCTGTTCCTGACAGATCATTTCTTTTCCGCACTCTTACAAGCGATACAGTCCCCAGAACGATCCCGACGATCGGAATCCAAAGTGCGAAAATAACGCTCACAATACCGAGCACAAGCAACGAGATGCCTGTGTCGTTTCCCGTTTTATCCGATGCCGGATTTTTCTCACGTTTCGCCATTGCTTTCCTCCAATATCATATTACGGCTCATATATACATATGAACCGTAATATTTTTTCATTCATTCTATTTTCTTTTTCACAAACTTTTCTGCCGTCGTCTGTTCCCCAACAAAACGACCGCAAATGAATCGGCAGAACACTGCCTGCACGATACGATCCAGACATTACGCGATCTCATACCAGATGATCTGGTTCGGCTCAAGAGCAAGCTCAAAGCTGCTTCCGTCTCCGCGGTAGATCGTTGTCTGCTGCGGCTCATCCGTATTATTTACAACACAGTATTTGTTGTTCTTCGGATAAGCATGTACATCTACATTATAATTTGTACTGAACCATCTGTTCAGTTCATCTTCGCTGTGTGTGCTCCAAAGCACTGCACGGTAAAGTACACGGCTGTTCTCGAAGCTGTACGGAAGTCCGCTGATATAAACAGCGCGTCCTTTTCCGAATTCGTTTACTGCCAGATGTACTTCCTTTTCCTTCGCTTCCAGCACTGTCGTGTTTTCAAGGGCATAAATATATTTTCTTGATTCCCCAAAATCAATCTCGTCCTGGGCATCAGCAGTAATGAAGTGGTCGTGGTTTTCCCAGTTATACTTATCATAGCCGAGTGTGAAGTCTCTTTCCTCTTC
>ENA-OROZ01001689-OROZ01001689.1-human-gut-metagenome-genome-assembly--contig:-NODE-1689-length-19259-cov-6.149396_pt1 | contig 19259 bp, 15 predicted proteins | sample MGYA00242138_ERZ509066 | MGnify/ENA primary metagenome ERZ509066 (study PRJEB26280, sample SAMEA2338691) | human gut metagenome | biome: human gut; feature: human-associated habitat; material: faeces... | reverse complement strand
AAGTCGTTCATTCAACCTCCTTTCATTATATTTATTATACTTCTCACACGATTCTCAAATACATTAAATTAATTCTATCAAACCAGGTGCTAATGATTTGGCAGCTATTTCTCTTCCAAGAGTGGTATCAACAGGAGCGATAAAAAGGTGTAACGGACATGCTCCTCCTTGGTTACCATTCCACGTGTACTCGGGGTTTATTCCCGTTCTTCCTACCAGGGTATTCCCATTCAAGACACGCAATTTGACAAGTATCGCGTTAGGGTTTGATTGCCAATAGATATCTGTCGCGAGTAATCCAACCATCTCGGTAGTAAAACCCGTGGTCGATTGTATAACAAGCATTATCAATGTCACCTTATCGCCTTGCTCAAAATTATGAATAACCACGTTTCCCATTAGAGAAACAAAAGGCTGATTATCTACAACGACAATATTACTTCCATTCTTTAAAAGTCCTAAAAGATTAACATTGTAAGTCATATAATCAATATTAGAACAATATGACGGTTCTAATATAACACCAATTATTTCCGGTGTCGTCCAGGTGGTCGGTGAAACGCCACCAAACATACCGTGTCTTTGGTAATAATCATGTATTTTATCAATTTGCGCGTCCGGGATTGCAGTTCTCCACAAAACAAAATCTTGAATACAACCTTTAAAGTAATTCCAACCGGATTGATGCACCCTGCCCAAGTGTAGATTACTGGATTGCGTTTGCCCCGACAATGATTGATAGCCTATGGAATTATTGTTCCTGGTCGTGGAACCACCCGTCCACACCTTATTAACCCACATGTCTATTTTACACGTTCCCCCGCTAATCGTGCACCTGCCAACGATATTATACCACTTGTTAACTTCTAACGCTGTCGAGCCGTGAACAAGTGTAGCCGCGCCATCATCATTCCCCGTTCCCGTGTAAACTTCAATACTCGGTTTGTTCCCCTGTATACTTGGAGCCCAACCTAGAGCGTATCCCAACCCCCAATGCCCATTCCCAAAAATAACACCCCCAAGCACACCAGTATAGCCACTATTTGCGGCGGGCGGTTTCACGCATACTGAAAATGTGAACGCTGTTGTAATTTCTGTCCTGGCCTTGGAAGCCAACGTGATATTTGTAGTGTTACAATGAAGTGCTTTACGTCCGCCACCTTCAAATCCAGCGGCATAATCAATTCCCGATATTCCGGCAAAAGAGGAAACTATATGAATCAATCCCGTGGACGCCTGGACATCTTTGTTACTTGTATCTCCATCGAATAAAGCAAGATGTACAGGGGTCGTTTCTAGTGCTGAATTAAGATTTTGGTGTATTTCTGCGATTGTATCATATATCGTGTCATACTTGGCGAAAAGTCTCCGCCTGTTAAGCCACGCTTCAGACAGGACACCAGCTCCTTTTAATGCACCCGCCGTTAATGTTCCCGTTTTTCCTAGATTGATCATGACTCAAATTTTAAATATAAAACTCCGGCTTCTTGACTGGCAACCGCCGGGATAGCGTCCACAACTCGAAGTTCCTTCACGATCGTTGATGTCGCCACTTGCGGGAGAGTTATTATTCCACCGGATTGTGTATAGTAGTCCCGTTCATCGTGATTTTCGTTGTCAACCCGTCAGCCCCTTTAGCCCCTGCCGCACCTTGAGGTCCGGCAACGCCCTGTGCCCCGGTTGCACCTTTAGCTCCCGCGGCACCAGTATCTCCCTTAAGGCCTTGAACGCCCTGGGGCCCCTGCGCACCTGTCCCTCCCGTTGCACCGGTAGCTCCTCTTGCACCCGTGTCACCTTTAAGCCCTTGCGGGCCTGTATCACCTTTCGAACCTTGAGCACCGGTAGCTCCTCTTGAAGGCTTAGTCGTGTCCGTGCTACCCAGAAACCAATTGCCATTTGCACCTATCGCGGGTGTTGTTCCATTGACTCCCGCTGGTCCCGTTGCCCCGGTCGCTCCAACGGCCCCGGTTGCTCCCGTTGCTCCTTTCGCGCCAGCGTCACCTTTAAGCCCTTGAATACCCTGGGCACCCGTATCACCCTTGTCGCCTTTCACACCTTGAATACCCTGTGGGCCCTGCGCCCCGGTTGCACCTTTAGCACCAATAGCGCCTGTATCACCTTTAGGCCCTTGAACCCCTTGCGCTCCGGTTGCACCGGTATCACCTTTTTGACCTTTCAACCCCGCCAATTGCACCGTGGTAAAATCGGTATACTTGAACGCGTCTCCCTTGTCACCTTTATCGCCTTTATCGCCCTTTTCGCCCTTTTCGCCTTTCAATTCTCCGTTCTCGATTTTACCATTGATTTCATTAACTTTCTTAGCCAAATTTTTATCATTTTCTACCAATTTATCTTTTATTTCCGCAATCTGCCCTACTGTCAAGTTACCGGCACTCTCACCGCAATCAGCGTCGTCATCGTGACCGTTGCCCCAGTCATAATTCTTATGAAAAATTTCCGGATCTGTTATTTCTACCCCACTACTACTATCAGTTTGATCTGTTTTTATTTCAAAACCATTATATGACGCCGCATAGCCTTTTAAACAAAAGTCCCCCCCATATGTACTCCGCCCATTATCAGGCTCAAAACGACCGCCTTTACTAAAACCTTATTCATCCTTTTCATATTCTTTTACCCCCTTGAGATTTATTTAGCATCTTTCTAAAACATGCTAAATTTTACCGTATTTATTCAACATCCAGTAAAAAAATCCTGCTCTCTTTTTGCATATTTAAGCAATTATAAGGGACGAATTAGCCATTTTATGTATATTGATATCATATTTTATAATATTAATTCATTTTATTTCTTCATCTGCCACCATTTCTATTTTTTATGTTTATTTCTTATTTATATTATTTTCGATTATTTGCTTTTATTTCCTAACTTGCGAAATCAGAAAAAATTTTTATACATTTTACTTTTTTAAATGCCAGCTCAACAGCAAATAGTATTCTTATTACAAATATAACAACTTTCAGCACACTCTGGCCGCCGTACCCGAACCGCAGCTGTCCAATAAAAATAAGACCGGAAAATCCGGTCTTATTCTACTGTCCGCTTCTTGCTTAAAACACAGTATATTTTATTTCTTTTTCAATAACAGTACCTGTTTCAGGGTTGAATTTCATTTCGCCCCGTACCTCCGGCGTGTAAAAATCTGCTTCATATTCATAAAGCCCGTCACCGCGGTCTAATTCTACTTTAGTAAAAACAGCATTCGGAAATTCCTTACGGACCAGATTTTGCACATCATTTACTGAAAGGACGATTTTAGGGCTGCCTAAAGCGGTCTGCGCTTCCATTTTAAACTCTCTTACCTTGCCGCCGTTTCTTAAAACTTCTATTTCATAGGCGGTATTGGTTTTATTATCATAGAATTTAACGTCATAATGAGGCACGAATTCAAAGCTTTCGTCCTTAGTCACCAGATGTGTGCTGCCTGCCGGTACCCATTGAGCAGCAATGCTGCGCGCCTGTTCCGCATTGATGAGTTCGGCAGCTAAAGCTGTAACTGTGATCGCCAAGGTGCAGAGAGCTGCTGCCAGCATAGCTATAGATTTTCTTTTCATATCCTTTACCTCCTTAACGGCCGTTACGTCGCCGGCCTTTGCTTTGTCTTTATTTTATAACGCCAAGATTAAAACCAGATTAAAAGCCGCATTACCTGTCAAGGCCTGCTGCGGCTGCCTTTTGAACCTAAAACATATAAACAGCTCCACTCTGTTCAAAAGATGATTTCCAGTAAATTTTTTTGAAATTTTAAAGCTGTTTCATTGTTTTTTGTTGACTGCTTTTATGCAGATCATCAGCCGTGCTGTGCTGCTCCTATTCTCAGAATAAAACCCCTGTCTGCTTAGCAGACAGGGGTTTTGCTGTTAGTTTACTTTTGCTTTCAGTTCTTCTATTTCCCGGCTTTGTTCTTCCAGCTTAGCCAGCAGCAGTTTGATTTTTTCATCCTGCGCTGCCAAAGAGTTGTCTACCTCTTTACGGGTATAAACTATATCTCGTGCTTCTGCCTTACGGTCTCTAGAGCGATCCAGCGCAAAGTTGACGCCGAAGTTGCCCATTTTGCTGCCGCCTTCAGAAACACCCAGTCCCAGTGAGAACATTACTTTTTCATTAGGGGCGTAGAAGCCGCCGACTGCTAATGCGCTTTTACCGCCGTAACCGCCGTAAGCCATGGCCAGCTCGCCCTTGTTACCGTCCTGGAAGCGCGGATGCAGCCCTGCCATCGCTGCTGACAGCGCGCCGACCGTATCGATCTCGTCACCCAGCTTATTGATATCTCTGTGGATATTGCCTATATCCTGCTGTACTGCATACAGCTGACTGCCGTTGATGGCGTCCATCGAGGTGGCGCTGACTTCGCCCGCCGCTACATTGCCGATCGTGGTGCCATTGCTGCCTTCCAGCGTGATTTTGTTTTTATTGATAGTGCCGCCGCTGTCCACATCGTATTTGATAGCGCTGTCAGAAACAGTTTTCAGCTGGTCTTCGGTCGCCGCCTGGCCGCTGGTGATATTCTCTGCGTCCCAGGCAGTATTGGTCAGACCGCCGATCGTGCCTGCACCGCCGTCGATAGTGATCTTATCGGCCGTAATAACGCCGTTGGTACCGTTCATATTGATATTACCAGTACTGATCGTACCGTTATTGCCGTCGATAGTGACTTTATTGGCACCGCTGCCGATCTCAACGACATCATTCAATTTCAGTTCGTGATGGTCGCCGCCGTCAGCGTTAGTGCTTTTTTCGATCAGGATATTGTTGTCGACAGCTTCCATAGTTGTATGCTTAGCTGCCAGCTCGGCCGCTTCCGCAGCTTTATCATGGATCGCTTTCAGCTGGTCTTCAGTCGCTGCCTGCCCGGATACATAATTGTCCGGGTCCCAGGTAGTATTGGTCAGGCCGTTGATCGTGCCTGCATCATCTTTATTGATCGTCACGCCGCCGGCAGTAATCGAACCGTCGCTGCCGTCGATGACAACATTGCCGTTACCGACTTCGATCTTACCGTCGCCGGTGCCGTCTACTTTGACGCCAGTACCGATCTGCAGTTCGTCAGCCAGCTTCACTTCATAATCAGTGCCGCCGCTGCTGTTCGTGGTAGGCGTAACGACGACGTTGCTGTCGCCGGCCGAAACAGTAGCCTGCTGCGCTGCTTTCTGCGCTACTTCATACAGCTGGCTGCCGTTGACGGCATCGGTAGAAGTGGCGCTGACCTGCCCGGCCGCTACATTTTGGATCTGACGGGTCGCCCCGGAACTGCCTACGCTGACAACGCCCACGACATCGCTGACACCGGCCCATTTAGTATAGCTGCTGTTGCCCGTAACGCTGTTGATCGCCGTCACTGCGGAATTACTGCCCAAAGCTACGCTGTTAGCCAGCGAGATACTGGTATCGTTACCAAGCGCGAAGGAATCATCAGCGCCGGTGCTGATCGTATTGCCGTTGCCGACAGCGGAACTGGCATTGGCAGCAATATTATTGCCATAGCCAAAAGCATGAGACGAATTGCCGCCCACATTATTAAAAAGGCCTACCGCCGTTGAATAATCGCCGCTGACAGCGTTATCATAACCCAGAACATTGGAAACGTAGCCGCTGATATTATTGCTGTGGCCAAAAGCGCTGGCAAATTCAGCAGTCACCTCGTTATTGTTGCCGAAGGCACTGGAGGCGTAACCGCTGACTCTGTTGCCTGCGCCGACAGCGTTAGTATATTCTTCTGACGCTGTATTTTCATTGCCGATAGCGTTGGATTTGACGCCGCTGGCTGTATTTTTATAGCCTACGGCGCTGGCATAACTGCCGGAAGCCGTATTCATACTGCCGATAGCGTTGCCGACATAGCCCGAGGCCGTATTGCCATAACCAAAAGCGCTGGCATAATTAGCAGACGCGTTATTGCTGGCGCCCACAGCACTGCCGAGATAGCCGGCCGTTGTGTTCTGATAGCCCAGAGCACTGGCAAAGGACCCCGAAGCGTTATTGTTGACGCCGAAAGCGCTGGAGGAAGAACCCGACGCCTTGTTCAAAGCACCGAAAGCATTGGCATATTCGTTGCTCACTTCGTTGGAACGACCCACGGCGCTGGCCGAAACCGCGCTGGCCGTAGCCTTGTTCTGATAGCCGATCGCCGAAGCGGCAAAAGCCTGCGCCTGGTTATTATAGCCGATCGCGTTAGTATAATTGCCGCTGGCGGTATTATTATAGCCAAAAGCATTACTGATCTCGCCGCTGACGGTATTATTTGAACCTACGGCCGCACTGCGAATATTGCTGACCGTATTCTCCGTACCGAAAGCGCTGGCAAAATTACCGGCGATATTATTATTGTAGCCAGACGCGATAGCATGCTCGCCGCCGACCTTATTGCCGTAGCCAAAGGCACTGGCATAGCTGGCAGTAGCTTCATTATACACACCGTAAGCATTGGCATAGGCGCCGGAAGCCACATTCGAGGTACCGATGGCGTTGGCCAGATAGTTGGAAGCCGTATTATCATAACCGACCGCCGAACCAAAATCGCCTGTAACCACGTTTTTCACACCCAGCGCACTGCCCGCATAGGCCTTAGCCTCATTTTCATGCCCGAAAGCACTGGCATAACGCTCCGTCGCTTTGTTCTGCGCACCGAAGGCCTGGGAATCCTGAGCCGTAGCTTCGTTTAAATAACCGAAAGCCTGGGCATTATGGCCGCTGGCAGTATTGCTGATACCGACAGCGCCTGCCGAGATCCCTGAAGCCGTATTCTTATTTCCCAGCGCCGTAGCATCGTTAGCTGTAATATTGTTGCCGAGCCCGATCGCGCTGGAATTCTCTCCGATCGCATAGTTATCATTGCCGATCGCAGTAGAATACATCGCCATTGCCTGATTATTATTACCGATCGCACTGCCTCCGGTAGCGATCACCTGATTATTGCGTCCCATTGCTACGGCCTCTGCTGCCGAAATGGTATTGGTAAAACCAAACGCCACTGATTCATTGCCGCTGACATTATTCAAATAACCAAAGGCGCTCGTACCGATACCATCCGCCAGATTGCCGGTACCGAAAGCATTGGAATTATCCGAATTCGCCTTATTGGCAGTACCAAAAGCGTTACTGTCCAAGCCATTGGCCACATTATCCTTACCAATAGCATTAGACCCGATGCCATTAGTGATATTGCCGCTGCCGATCGCGTTCGATTCATTGGCATAAGTGTTGTTTTTACTGCCGATGGCATTGGAATCCTCGGCCAAAGCCTGGTTATTCGCGCCGATCGCATTGCTGTTATCAGAAATAGCATGATTGTTATAACCTACAGCATTGGTATTCTCACCGCTGGCGTTATTATTTACGCCGGCAACAGTCGAATTGGTCCCGGTTCCATCCGCAAAAACAGCCGCGGCATAAACGTCGCCTGCACAAAACCCCGAAATCGCAAACAAACTGCTGCTCAAAAAAACTATGATTTTTTTCTCTAACTGGTATCTTTTGGATTTAGACAACTGTCTCACTCCTTCATCATCAATTTTTACTTCAAATTTTTATCTTTTATCGCACAGGGGCAGCAGGCGTGTTACAGCCTGACTTCTAATGAAAATGATTGCCCTGGCTTTTGCCTTTCCCGCTCCTTTCTGTAAATTTTTCACGCTGATTGCAAGACCCCGATTATACATAAAGGGTTGTTTGGAAATAATATTTTAAACAAAGGAAGCGACTGTATTCCCTGTCTAAAAACGTTCATCAAAGCTGCGTCTTTAAAACGCAGCGTGTATTTGGGTTTGCCGCTCTGCTTTTTTCGCAAAGCGGCACTTATGGGGAAATATTTTCAAGCAAGACGGAGGGTCGCAACGTCTTGGTGAAAACCTTACTCATCCTGTCTACTTTCGCAATATTTTAATTAATTCTTGTTTTGATAATTTCTTATTCCTTATACTTAATAGTATCTATATAGATTATTTTTGATATAATACCATATTTGTCCCCCCCCGCAAGACATTTTTGTTATAAGTGAATACGCCTGTCTGAAAGTCTTGCAACTGGCACCCGAACTGCAAAAAACCGCCTGCCCAGGCAGACGGTTTTGTTATTTGAATTATTTACTTGCCAGCCTTAGACAACAGCCTCTTTTCTTCTCAAACAAATAAAAAAACACCGTATGCAATCACACATACGGTGTCCCAGAACTTTTATTCTCTTTTTCAATGCTTCTGCAGCTGTTTATTTATTTCACGCACCAGCGTCGCTAAATTTAAAGGCTTGGCTAAATGGCTGTTCATACCTGCCTTTTTCGCTTCGATGATATCTTCGGCAAAAGCATCGGCTGTCATCGCCACGATCGGCACGGTTCTGGCATCGGTCTTAGCAGAAGCGCGGATCTTCTGTGTGGCTTCATAGCCGTTCATTACCGGCATCTGCACATCCATCAGCAGCAGATCATAATATCCTGCCGGCGCCGCCGCAAATTTTGCCGCGCCTTCTGCGCCGTCACAGGCACTTTCTACCACAGCGCCGGCAGATTCCAGCATTTCCATCGCTATCTCACGGTTCAAGGCGTTATCTTCCACTAATAAAAAGCGTTTACCGCTGAAATCAGTTTTACTCTTTTGTTCATCGACAGCTGCTTGACCTAAAACATATCTCTGTAACGCCCGGCACAAAGTCGACATAAAAACAGGCTTCGTCATAAAACCGTTGACACCCGCATGACGCGCCTTCGTTTCAACATCGGCCGAATCATATGCTGAAATCAAAATGATCGGCAGCGGTTCGCTGATGGCGCGGCGAATGATCGCCGCCGTTTCCACTCCGTCCTGATCCGGCATCCTGCAGTCCAATATCACCGCGTCGTAAGGCTCACCCGCCTGATGCGCCGCCAGGACCTTCTGCACCGCCCGCTGTCCACACGTTTCCCAGTCCGAACGAATGCCAATCTGCCGTAAAAGCTCCGTCGTATGCTCACAGACGATCACATCATCGTCGACTACGATGATCTTCAAATCGGGAAACTTAAAATTGCCCAATTCCAGTTCACTGATCGGCAGCGGCAGCCTGATCGTAAATTCAGTACCAGTACCAACCTCGCTGCTGACCTCGATCGTCCCGCCCATCAAATCGACGATTTTCTTCGAGATCGCCATCCCCAGACCACTGCCTTCAGTTTTATCGATCCGGCTGTCTTTTTCGCGGGTGAAGGGTTTAAAAATATCCCTCAAAAACTCCGGCTTGATTCCGATGCCGGTATCCCTGACTGTAAATTTGAACCAGGCTTTGGCCGCATTTTCTGACGCCGTTTCTTCGATATCGAAACTGACGGTACCGCCCGGCGGCGTAAACTTGGAAGCGTTGGAAAGCACATTGATCAGTACCTGCCGCAGACGCAGCGAATCGCAGCACAGCTGCTCGTGCCTGATATGCCGCAGGCGCACGTCAAACTGCTGCTGCCTGGCCTTGACACTGCTCTGCATGATCGAAACGATAGTATCCATCACCTCCGGCAGCTCGATCACTTCTTCCGCCAGAGTCATTTTTCCGCTTTCTATCTTCGACATATCCAGCACATCATTGATCAGGCCCAGAAGATGCTGACTCGAAAGCGAGATTTTCCGCAGACAATCCTGTACCTTTTCCGGAGTGTCGATATGCGCGGAGGCAATATCTGTCATCCCCATAATAGCGTTCATCGGCGTCCTGATATCATGCGACATCCGGGAAAGAAAATCAGATTTTTCACGGTTAGCGACTTCTGCCGCCTGCAGTGCCGCCTGCAGTTCCTGTGAACGTTTTTCCAGCTGCTGCTGCAGTTCCTTTTGTTCAACGGCTTCAGTAACATCAATAAAGGTAGCGTAAATGACCGGGATATCGTTAACCTTTTGGTCGCTGAACATACCGCTGACTTTGATCCAGGAACAGCTTCCATCTTTACGCGGCATCCTGCAGATACATTCATAACCACTTTTCCCTTTCAGCAATGCCTGTTCAACTACCATCGCCATTTTTTCATACTCTTCCGGGTACTGCTCAAAATATTTGCGGCAGCTGTTATGATAGATTGCTTCATACTCTTGCTTTGTGTATAAAGTCTGCGAGTAAAAATAATCATTAGCCCAGACTACCGTAAAATTTTCGTCCATCAAGTGCTTACTGACACTGACGTTCATTGCACTCATCAGCATATTGTAATCATAGACTGTCTGCTCACTGCTTTGTTCGTTCAATTTAAGGCCGTAACTGTCAGCGTTCATGCTTTCACTTCTCTCATGCTTTTAAATTTCTGCAAATTCTCTCATCAATTTAAGCTTTACAATTATTTTATTTAATATTTTCTAAACTATTCGTTATCTAATTAATATTGTAGTTATGCTTTTTCTAAAAAGCAATATTTTTTTGTAATATCATATAATTTTACCCCTCTGCAGGACAATCATACTGATTTACTTACTCGTTCTTTTTAAGCTTCCCCATATTGGTGAATATATGTAAGCACTGCAAAAATATCATTCAACAAATCCTGCAAGCTGCTTCCTGTCATCTATGCACGACAGCATAATAAAAGAACACCGTACAAAATGTACGGTGTTTTAGTGTTTTATAATTTATTTTTGGGATTCGGCCGCTGTTTAAAGCAGTGATAGCTGCAGTAATACTGCCGCCGGCGTCCGGCCAGGGCCGTATAGACATGATAGGTTTTATTGCAGGAAAATTCCTTACCGCAGATCGGACATACCTCCAGCAGACTTTTTAAAGGACCGCTGGAACTGCTCCCGCCACCCGTTATTTCATTGCCGATAACATCATCTTCATTTTTCATAACAGTTGCTCCCATCCCGCTTATTTTTTAATTGCATCCCGTTTATTTTTTGTATTACCAGTTATACTTTTTATTATATAATTAATAAATTTATATAATTTTTCAGCACGGTTTATTATAATACATCAAATCAATTCCTGCAAGATTTTTGCCGTATAATTTATATTTTATTTTCCAAGCCTGACTTATGACGTCTTCCGGCCTTTTTTACATACAGCCTGCTGCAGATAAAAGAAGTAAACGGGATCGTAAACAGGATGCCAAAGCTGCCGATAACGGCCTGCAGGATCTCTACGACCACCATTTCCTTGTTCAGCAGATACAGCAGCGAATGGTTATAAGCAAAGAACAGCAAAACTATCGTCAGTGAACCGCCGATATATGCCAGGATCAGCGTATTGGACATCATGCCCAGGATATCGCGGCCGATATTATTGCCGGCCTGCAGCAGCATTTTCCTCGTAGGTTCAGCAGTAGTAGCCGCCAGCTCGTTCAGGGCCGAAGCAATATCCATCGCCACATCCATGATCGCTCCCAAAGCGCCGATAATGATCGCGCTGAATATGATCGCTTTCAGATCGACCGGGTCAGCAGGATTCAAAAACAGCAGGTACATGGAATCCTCGTCTACCAGCCCCGTAAGCTGCAAAAAACTGTCTGCAGACGCACTGATAAGCGCCGCAATGACAAGTCCGCCGATGCAGCCCAAAATAGTCGCGACCGTTTTTCTGCTGATGCCATTCACCAGCAGCAGATTAGTCACGACAATAAAAGCACAGGTCAGGATCGTCCAGCAGTAAACGTTCTTGCCTGACAGTATCGCCGGTACAAAAACTGCAAAGATCGACAGGCAGCAAAAAATCAGAGAGATCAAAGTATTTACGCCCTGCATCCGTCCAAAAGCGATAATACTTAAAGCAAAAACAGCAAACAGCCACATCAGTACATTACTGCGCAGATGCTCGGCATAACTCCATTCACCCTGACTGCTCCGACCCGGCAGCAGCAGCACCTTATCGCCAACGGCTACATCGCGCCCAACCGCAAAACTGCCGGCTTTATTCTGCGCAGCCGTCACTTTGACGCCTTCCTGCCTTCCTGACAATAATTCGGCTTCAAATCTTATCTGCTCAAATTTAGCCCCGGCTGCTGCCGGCAAAAGCTTCACTACCCTTGCCTCAACAACGTCAGTAGGCGATTTCTCTTTAAAAAAACTTAAACCCTGCACAGCAAAATAATGCCCCGCCGCAAGATACAGCACAGCCAGAATGATAGTAACGAGATAAACAAATTTATTTTTCAAGGTACGACCTCCAAAATTTATTTAAAATAAATTTTGGCAATTCTCAATTATCAAGACGCACTTTCAGCCCGATCAGCGTCAGCCTTGCCAGACTGGCAGGCAAAGCCCTGCTTCCAACACTTTCAGCCGGAACTGACAGACTCAGCAGCAATGGCAGCAGCGCCGGCAGAACATAATTAAGACAGCTGCCGATAACGCTGACCGTCAGACACACCGGACAAGCTGTTCCGCTGCAATCATGTCCGTGACTGGCCTCTACATATAGAGGGGCCCAGACTGCGCCGACAGCAATAACCAGTATCAGCAGTAAAGCTGTTATCGATTTATAATTACTTTGTTTTAAAGTCATGGCGTTCACTCTCAAAACAAGATTTTTCTTTTACTCTATTTATTAATATACCACAAAAATTTCCGCTGACTTGTGAACTTTTCACTACTGCTCACAGTACAGCCCAGCTACTTCAGACAGTAATAAAAAACAGGCCAGCCTTCTAAAAGCTGACCTGTTTTTTATTCATGCCTGCTATCAGGCATTTTCATAATATCTGATCACTTTTATGCGCCGCATTCTTTTATCATTAGCTTTGACCGGCGCTTCACCACACTCCGGATCGACCAGATCCTCCAGCCTGCACCCGAAAATACTGCGCAGCTTCAACAGCAGTTTCAAACTGCCGGGGACTCTGCCATTTTCAATATTGCTCAGGTGGGTCTGCGTTATATCCAGCATTTCCGCCAAAGCTGTTTGCTGAATGCCCTGTTTTACTCTTCTGACTTTGATTTCATTGCCTATTTTTTTCAAATCGATACTTTGCATATTCGTCCCACCACTTTCTTTAAAAATCTTTTTGCTTAGCTTTAATCAAGGTAACGAATGACCCTGACTCTCTTTTTCCTGGGTTTGTTTTCATCTTCCAGACAAAGCAGTTCGTCGATCGTACAGCCTAAAATATTTTTCAGCTGCAGCAGCAGCTCCAGGCTAAGCATAGCGCGGCCAACTTCGACGTTGCTCATATGTGTCTGCGAGATCCCTAATTTTTCTGCCATCGCTGTCTGAGAGATCAGTTTCTGCATCCTTCTTACTTTGATATTCATCCCTATTTTTTTTCTGTCTAAAGTTTCCATTTTCCACTCCTTACTGTGTACGTATGCATATAGCTTCCTTTAAAAAAATATATCCTGCATTTCTACACGTTTTTCTATTTCAAATTTCATCATAATTGCAAACTGTACACCAACATTTTTAATGTTTAATTATTTTGCCAATTAAATTAAGTATAGTTTATTGTTTTTATTATAGCATTTATTAAAAACCAGCACAATATCTTATATAAAAATGTTGCTCCAAGCCGTTTTTAATCACATATTAAACTTTTTCATATTTTTAGCAGAAGTAGTTTTGTATTAATTAATAAAATTATATTTTTTATTCGTTTACATTTGTTATTTCATTCTTTAATAAAAATAAAGTATTTTTAAATTATATCTAATCGTTTTTTCAAATAACTAAATTTACTATATGTTTTACTATAAATGTTTATGTTATAATTTACTTGTAATATTTTCGAAGGGATATTGGCGATGTTAAGCAAAAATACGCTATTTGAATTTCTTTATCAAAATTTACACGACCAGATCACCTGCGGCCATCTGAAACCTGGCGATACTCTGCCTTCCATGCCGCAGCTTGCAGCCATTTATAATGTCGGCATCCGCACCGTCAAAGATGTTTTGGCCAGATTAAAAACAGAAGGCCTGATCCAAACGACAGAACGCAAACCGGCACGTGTCATTTACCGGGCTGAAAAAAACAGTGCTTCTCAAAGCTATGCTGTTGGTCTGCTGCGGCGTCAGGAGTCGCTGACAGAAGTTTATCAAACCATGGGGCTCATTTTACCGTCCATTTTTCATTTTTCTGCCGCACACTGCGATATCAAAAAGCTGCCCTCCTATCAGAAGCTGCTCAAAAAAAATAACTGTCAGGATACTGCAGCGCTCGATGCCGCTTTTTCAGCTCTGCTGAACGAACTGCTGCGCAGCTCCAACAATCTGCTCTATAACGATCTGTATAACAGTCTGAAAACTTATTCTAAGGTTACTTTAGCGGCACCTAAAAATATGCTGTTTAAGTATGATCCGGAAACCTTCCGGCTGCTGCTGGCTGCTTTACAGAGTAATGATTACCAGCTTGTCAATAAGCGTTTCAATGATATGTATCTCAGCTTTTCTGTTTCAGTCAACAAATATATCCGGAAAGTATACAAAAAATACCAACAGGCAGAGATTCCCGAACCTGTTTATGATTATAACTGGAGCGCTGAAAAAGGACGCGACCATTACTATACCCAGATCGCCCGTGACCTGATCGATAAGATCGCCGCCAGCATCTATGAGCCCGGTACACTTTTACCTTATGAAGCTGTACTGGCCAGAAACTACAAAGTCTCTATTTCCACGATCCGCAAATCGCTGGCTCTGCTCAACGAGATCGGCTTCGCAGAAACCATCAATACCAAGGGCACTATTGTCAGGCTGCCGCCTACCTTCATCACCGCTAATTGTATGCAGAACGAGCGTTACAAAAAAGATACGCTGATCTATCTCAGCGCCTTGCAGCTAATGTCAGTTATTATCAAGCCTGTCGCTGTGGCTGCAGCCGGCAGGATCGATCCCCAGACACAGAAAGCCTGGCGGTCAGAATTTGGTCAGCCAGGTAAAGTACCCCTGGCCTTAATAGTCAATTCCCTGATCGAACTTACGGAGCTGCAGCCGCTGCGGGCGATACTGCAGGAAACCAATAAACTGCTGCACTGGGGTTATTATCTGGCTTTTCACCGCCAGAATCTTGCAGGAACGACGGATACTCTTTGCAAATATACATGGCAGGCTTATTTATACCTGGAAGCACGGGATATTGAAGGTTTCAGCACTTATCTGGCAATTTGTTTTTCCTATATCCTTGAAACGATCCGTGATTTTATTATACAGCATGGCCTGCAGGAAGCCGCAAAGCTTGCAACACCTTACAAGATACCAGATTTAAATATCAAATAAAAAAATAGACCTGCCCTAGGGCAGGTCTATTTTTGGGGAATATCTTCAAACAAGGCGGAGAGGGTTGCAATCTACCTTGTCGAAAATCGACTTCACAAATTTTAAATATTGCAATATTTAAATTCGCAATATTTTAATTTATGTTATTATAGCACATTCCCATTTTTTTCAAAATAGTTTTTCAGAAATTTATTTTTAAATCAAAAAGCAGCTTCTCCATTATTAAGATGAGAAGCTGCTTTTACATTTTTCCAGGAATATTCCCTGCTGTTCTCACAGCATATTTTCATCAAATACGACAAAAACATTTTTGCCTTTTCCCTTGGCTTTATACAAAGCGCTGTCCGCTTTCTGATACAGATCGTCAAAAGCAGCGCCGTCGTCAGATTCACAGAACACCATCCCGATACTGCAGGATATCTTCAGTCCTTCTTTTGCCGCGCCTTTAGTGTACAGACTGCAGATCTGCCCGGCTTTCACCAGGGCATTTTCCATACTGGTGATATCACACATCAGCACCGCAAATTCATCGCCGCCGATACGGCCCAGCAGATCCGAGCTGCGGAAGCTGCGCTCAAGATTGGCAGTAAGCTCACACAGCACCGTATCACCGAAGGCATGTCCCCTGCTGTCGTTAACATTTTTAAAATCATCAATATCCAGCAGGAAAAAGGCATGCTGCCGTTTCGAGCTGTCAGCTAAAACCTCATTGACATATTTTTCAAAAACAGCCCGGTTATAAATACCCGTCAAAGGATCACGCTCAGCCTTATGCTGCATCCGTGCAAATTTATTCTGCGTATCGTTGATATCCAGAACATTACCTAAAACACGCTTGATCTGCCGCTTATCATCAAATACCACCGCCATATAAAAACGATACCAGTGATAATCTCCATCAGAAGTATGCAGGCGCCCCTGAAAAACTGTCCTGCCGGCCCTTTGCAATTCTGTCAGAGCCTTCTGCACGGCACTGCTGTCTTCCTCATGAAAATACTTATTTAAACTGCTGCTATTCTTTTCCGCAATAGTATCAGTAATAAAGCCGCTCAATTTTTCCAGTATCTGTTTTTCGGTATTATGCCCGGCCGCACCTTCACCGGTATTTTTAACGATCAGAAATTTACATGCTTTCAGATCAAATTCAAACATGCAGCCTTCCATCAAGCCCGCCGTCAGCCGCAGACCCTCTATCTCCGCGTTGATCTGTTTTAAACGGTCTTTTTCGATCTGCCGCCAGATATAGATGATAACGAGAAAGCACAGACAGATGAGCAGGAAATATTTTCCCATCGTATCCCGGGCGATCTTATTCAGCATCTGCTGATCTGCCAGCAGATTGGTTCCCGAAACGATCTGGAAAGTGTACCAGTCGTTAACTTCTACAGGCGCAAAGACTACATACTGTGTCTCGCCAAAGATATCAGTATAATAGAAAGCGCCGCTTTCTTTATTGGCAATAGCTTTTTCCAGGTCTTGCTCCGTCATCGAGCAGCCAATGGCTTCCTGCTCCAGGAATTTAAAGAAATTTCCCTGCTTGCCATTGCCGATGCCCATAATAACATCGCCCTTTTCATCTGCGATCATCGTAATGCGGTCCTGCTGCATATTCAGCACCGCCAGCAGCGTTTTCGTCGCATTGTCAAGATCATAGGCTTCATGGACAACGCCGATGACCTCTTCATCCTTATACAGTGGCTTAGCCAGAATAACTACTTTTCTGCCGCTGGACGGCAAAACGACCGGCCCTTCAACAACTTCTTCTCCCTCTAAGGCCCTTTTATAATAATCCTGATCCAGGATATCGATTTCCTCGCCATTGCTCATCAGGGTTTTCTGACCACGATAAGTAAGTCCAACAGTCGAAAAATGCCCTGTGTTGGAAACTGTACTCAAAAGATTGACCAAATTATCCTTCTGCCCTTCATATCGAGGAGCGTTTCTCAGCACGATATCCAGTAATTCATTCTGCCGCTGGATCTCGGTATGCAGAATAACCTTGGTATGATGGGCTGCGTCCAGCAAATAATCGTAAGTCTGGCGTTCCAGAATGTCCTTTTGACTGGCACTGAAATTGAATGCAAAAGAAACCGCCAGGATCAAAACTGAGATTATAGTTATGACGATCAGCTCACGATGCAGTTTTCCCCACATAAAGCTACCTCTTTCTATTTTTTACAAATGCTCTCTGAATTCTACAAAATAAAACAATTAGGTTATCCGCTATTAATTATAACCTATTTTTTATATTATAGCATTTTTACTTTTAGCAAATAAATACTTTTATCTTTATTTTTTAAGCCCTGCCACTGTTTTTACTGCCGCTGAAAAAAAGCAAAACACCGCTTTCTGTAAAAGCGGTGTTTTGCCTGTAGGAAGCTATATATGAGATGTAATTGCCGTTAAGGCTTAAACATGGCTGTTGGAAACTTCAACAGTTTTGTTCATGACGTTGGTAAAGAATGTAACCGGCACCATAGTCTTGCCATTTACTAAAATCGGAGCGTTGTCCAAAGTAATGGTTTGGCCATTGCGTACATATTGGTTGCTGCCAATAGTCATAAAATAGGTCTGATCACCTTTTTCCATCGAAACATTTTGCATACCGGCATCCCAGAATACCTGGTAGTCCATTTTTTCCATCAGCGGACGCAGGGGCAGGTATACTGTATCTTCTTGAACCATGATGGCTTCATCAGGAGTTAATACCAGCTCTTGTTGATCCATAACGATGGTTCCTGCACCAAGATGGACTTTGATATCGGCACTGTTGGCTTTAGCAATAGACCAGCCAAAAATGCCTACCAATAATAAGCAGACCACTACGATTACAGATTTTTTCATTTTCATTGACCTCTTTCCTTTCCTGCTGAGCAGGTTTTGTTTACGATTTTTATTATATACACTTTTTCATCTGTGTGAAGTTTTCAATATTTAAATATCAACTAGAAAAAAATTACAGTTTACTTACAAAAATACTTTTTCCGCCTTTTTTACAGGTCTGAATGGCGCATTTTAAAGCCCTTAACCCCCCTGAAACAGTAGAAGTAAATAAAAAAACGACCTTTGTAAGCGCAGTACCTGCAAAGGTCATTTTTGAGTATAAAATTTTTTTAATCCAAAGACTTGACGATCACCAGAACAGGAAACGCCGCATCGGGCAGATCGCTATGAGCACCGCCGCAGACCTTTTCTTCATAAGCGTCCCGGTCCAGCAAATCAAAATCTACAATAATATCGTCACTGTAATATTCCTGAGCCGGCTCAATATCTTCTTTGCGGATACCCTGCCAGGCAGCTTTCGGCACTTTTGCCGCAAAAAATTCCAAAGTCGATGATTTAGCATGATAAATCTGGATCGCGTCTTCTGCGGTATACAACATAACTTTCAACTCCTGTCTTTTCAAGATCAACGGCGCGCTGCCAATGAATGACAGCATCGCTTGTTGTTATTATCACTATATCACAGAAAGCAGCGACAGTCAAAAATCTTAATAATAATTATTAGTTGCATTATTTTCTAAAATATGATTGCTAAAAAGCTGTACTGCCGCCATATCAGGACAGTACCGCAAGTCAGCTTTATTTATTATGCCTCGATCGGCTCGTCCTGCAGGGCTTCATAGCCTTCCTCGCCAGTACGTATCTTAACGACGTTCTCTACATCATAGATAAAAATTTTACCGTCGCCATACTTGCCGGTATAAAGCACTTTTTTCGCAGCTGCCACCACCGCAGCCACAGGAATAGCCGAAACAACAAGTTCTACTTTGACCTTGGGCAGCAGATGCACGCTTACTTCCGCACCGCGGTAATATTCGGTATTGCCTTTCTGCAGCCCGTAACCCAAAACCTTCGTTACCGTCATACCGGTAATACCAAGTTTATCCAAAGCTTCCTTCAAGATCTCAAAACGCAGCTGCGAAGTAATGATCACGATCTTCGTCATTTTCGGTCTGCCTGCTGCCGGCAGAGCGATTGACGGCGGAGATCAAAGCGCTGACCCAAGGCGGCGTGCGGCCGCTGTGGGCTTATTGCGGCAGTATGCTGGCGGCGGGAAGTTGCACGCTCTTTTTCGGCGGCACACCG
>ENA-OROZ01001684-OROZ01001684.1-human-gut-metagenome-genome-assembly--contig:-NODE-1684-length-19291-cov-11.638438_pt1 | contig 19291 bp, 16 predicted proteins | sample MGYA00242138_ERZ509066 | MGnify/ENA primary metagenome ERZ509066 (study PRJEB26280, sample SAMEA2338691) | human gut metagenome | biome: human gut; feature: human-associated habitat; material: faeces... | reverse complement strand
CTCGAACCTATGACCCTCTGCTTGTAAGGCAGATGCTCTCCCAGCTGAGCTAAGACCCCATAATTGTTCGCCGCTCTTCGCGACTGCTTGATTATAATATCAAAGGTTTCTGAAAAAGTCAATGGGGAATTTTATTTTTTTTACAGTTCACTCGTAGCTTCCGCGGAAAGCCTCGCAGAGGCGTTTTTGCGAATGGCGCGAGTGAACTGTAACATTTTTACATCAGGAAGCATTTGTGAAGGACAGCACCATCATAATTTCGTCCGCGTAGCTTCCGTCCGGGAGCTTGAAGGCATTGGGCATTCTGCCGACCTCCTGAAATCCCAGCTTCTGATATAAATGGAGTGCACTGCTGTTGTCCGAAAATACGCCAAGCTCCAGCTGTTCATAGCCAGCCTTGCGCGCCAGATCAATCGCGCCGTTTATGAGTACCGTTCCCAGCCCGGTATTCCAGTATTCCTGAACTACTGCAATTCCAAGGCTCGCCCGATGGCGCACCTTAAACCGTTCCCCGATGGGAAATATGCCCACATTTCCAACAACACTTCCATCCTGAGTCAGTGCCCCCAGCATAAATGTCTGCTTTGATTCTCTCGTATTCTGCAGAATTTTCCGCTCGTTCTCCAGCGTATAAACCGCTTCCTCCGGAAGACGCATCAGAAAATGGGTCTCCTGTGCTGTTTTCTGTAAGTAAACCAGCATAGCTTCTGCGTCTCCAGCATTCAGCTGCCGCACAAAAACCTCTCTTTTGTCCTTTAACACCAGCTTTCTTGCTGTCTCATAATACAGATCTGTTGTCATAGGTTTCCTCATTTCTGTACACATTTTTTGCGCATGTCGAGTTTGTGTCAAGTGCGCAGACACAAATCTCGCGATTGAAAAATTTTATTTTTCAATCTTTTCCTCCTGTCTGTGCTATGCGCATAACGCAGAAAAAAGCATGCGCATGAACTCCTCTACTGCCCAGCGCTCTGCGCTGCCAGTTCAATCAGGCACTTCTGAAACTCTGTCAAAATCGTCCCATAGGGAACTGCCCAGCAGGTGCCGTAGGTATCACCACCGGAAATACTCCCAACCCAAATCCCATTCTGCGTATAAACCGCGCCGCCGCTTGAACCGTAACTCGTTTCCGAATAAAACTGCAGCACATTCTGACCCGGATTGTTCGGATAGATGACGGACAGCTGATCCAGAACGCCGATACAGCTGGCAGAACTCGGGCTGTCCAGAGAGCTCACGGCAACAAGTGCGTCGCCTGTTTTCATTCCAAGCGCGGACGCGTCCGCTCCGGCTGCCGGGGTAATCCCGCCCAGCACCTCCTCCGGCAGCTGGCTGTATTCCACCGTCAGAAATCCTGTGTCTGTCTCGGTGCTGCGATACAGCACAGCAGCGCTGCATCTTGTTCCGTCCGGCAGAATCACCTCTGTATGGTTATGTTTTAAGCAATGCGCTGCTGTCGCAATATAAATTCTGCTGCCGTCCATCACCAGCACCACGCCGCTTCCGTCCGACCGGCGGATCAGTCCGAGTTCATCTACATCACTGTAATTGATCACGGATACGTTATGAGATTTCGTCATGACGCCGACCACATCTGCGACTGGCTGCAGCGCTTTGGAAACCGTCTGTACCTGCTCCTGTGAGGTGAGCCGATGCAGGTTCGCCGCTTTCGTCCCATATGCCGGCGCACCGTAGTCAGAGGTTTCTGTACTTTCCGCCTGCGCCGCAGGCTCTGCCGCCGCTGCCGTCATCGGTACAGAGCTTATCATCATCGAAATTGTAAGCAGCAAACCCGCCGCTGTTTTCCAGACGTTCGTTTTCTGAATCATGAAAAGAAACCCTCCCCATTCTGCAGAAGTCTTGCCCAAGGCAATCGTATACCAGGCATCCGGTTCTGTGCCCTCCTGCAAAATCTGACCAAACTACTTCTTTTTCCCAATTGTCCTCTCTGCTGCCCTGCCTGTCAAGAAAAATTTGCTCTGTTGTGTTCCCATCCCGGCGAATTTGTTCCGGGCACTGCGTTCTTTCTTAAACTATCGCTTATTTTTGTTCGTCGAAGTCCACCAACAAATTGCTATTGAAGTTGAAAAATTTTTTAATTCCGCTATACTTACTGTTAGAAAACAGCTTATTTTATAATGAAAGAGGACATTTCATGCATACATCCAGAAAAAATCTATTCCTTTATCTTCCGATCCTGATTTTATTCCTGGCGTCGTTTATCTGGGTTTTGAAAGCGCCGGATCATTTTTCGTGGTCGGCGGATCTTTATCTGAGAAACGATGACACATCCGTCCTGTCCCAGCTTTTTTACAGCGACAATGACGAACTTTCGCAGGACAACTCCACTGATGGAACCCGGGACGGTAACATCGTCACCTTTTCCGGTCTGCCCGATCTGCGTAGTCTTACCTTATTTCGGTTTGACCCGACAAATACCCAGGAATCCTATCGCGTCACACACGTCGGCTTTTTTCTAAACGGAGAAGCTTTTTTCACAATGAATGCCGCCGATCTGGAAGCCCAGGCTTTCCCCGTCAACGCCTCCTGGCAGTTAAACGGGGAAGAGCTCGTTTTCACACCGCAAAATCCCGACAGCAGCTTTTTGCTTTCTGCTGACAGTATCCGGGAGGCTGCCGAAAATGCGGCTGCAAAGCTCCACGTTTTATATGTGCGCCAGCGCTTTTTCCTTGCCCTGTCCATCGCGCTGCTGCTCTGTGTGCTTTTATTTTTCCGCAATGGTATCGCTTCTTATCTGAAAACGTTGTTCCTGCCGGACAGCTCCGGGCACTTTGACTGGTTTGCCCTCATCAGCACGGCGGTGATTGCAGGTGCACTGCTCGTCGTCTGTATCATCGGTTTGTTTTCTGCCCTCGGTCTGCATCCCGACGAATGGGACGTCAAAGCCTGTCTGGATTACGGCATGACGCACTTTCTGCCGCCCGATATGCGGGATCCCGCTGTTGCTCAGACCTATAGCGGCTACGGTTACACCAAGCTGGAAAATTACACCTGGTACTTTTATCTTGCCGGAAAGATCGCCCTGCTTTTTAAAACGATGTTCTGCAGCCTTGCCTACTACCGCGTCCCGAACCTTTTGCTGTTTGCTGCCCTCGCCTTTTATTTTGTCCGGAATATCCGTCAGAAAAACTGGCTCATGGTCGCACTCGGAATCTGCGTCCAGTCCTGGTACATTTTTTCCTATACGACGGCAGATGCGCTGGATTTTACCATCGCTTTCGCGATCACCTGCCTGCTGTGCAACCCGCAGAGTCTGCTTTATCGCACCGTAGAAAAGAAAAAATTATGCCGGAGAGATATTCCTGCTTTTCTTCTTTTAGGACTTTTGTTCGGCAACATCGCCCTCGGAAAGCAGTGCTATCTCGCGATTCTGGCGCTGTCCTTCTTCGTCCTTTTGCTGCGGCTGATCTGGCAGAAAGACCCCTTACAGAAAAAAGTGCTTTGGCGTAATTATCTGATTATTGTGGGCGTTTTTCTCGCCGTCTTTGCATTCCGGGCTGGCTTTGACATCGCGCACTACGGTACGGAAAAATCCCAGGTCAAAGAAGCGGTCGCCATCCAGTACGCCGACTACGACAAAAATCCGTCTACCCCGACCGAAGAGCTGAACCCGTCCTGGCATATGTACAGCCGCGGCTATACGCTTTCTGACGTCTTTGCCGAAAACCCGGACTGGTTTGCCATGAGCTACAAGAGCTTTTGCGGACTTTTACAGGATCACGATACCGGCGCGTGGTACTACTGGTGCATGGGGTTGCTCTATCTTACACTGTTTGCAGGAATCGGAATCGCCACGTTCCGACAACCTGACAATCTGCAGGGCAAAATCCGTTTTGTTATCTGCACGCTGCTGATGGTGGGTGAGCTTGCTGCATCCATTGTAAACTCCTGGCTGATCGAATCCATGGCTCAGGGACGCTATCTGCTGCCATGTATTCTGATCGCCGGATACCTTGCAAGCACCGTCCCAGAGCTGTTCCAGAAAAAAATCTACCGCACGCTGCTTAGTATCGCCGGAATTTTATCCGTCGGCTACTTTGGACTGGTCGGTATCCCGCTGTTTTTCTAAGCTCTGCAGAAAACTGCAGCACTGCCATTGGAGGAAACTATGATCTCACCGGAAATCATTCATGTGAACTATATCAAAAAGGAAGCGCAGACCGGAAGCTACTGCGGCATGCGATATCGGCTTTCCAAAGGAAAAAATGAAGAGGGGGACTGTATGGACGTCACGATCTGGCCGGAGCCCTTCTGCTTTGTCAAAACGCCCGCCGAGCAAAAGACAACAAAACAGTTTCCCCTGACCCAGGAGGGCTGTCTGGAAGCTGTCGCGTGGTTAAACGAACAACATAAAAGCCGCAGCTGGTAAAAACCAGCTGCGGCTTTTTTTATCGTATAAAAGACTTCGTTTCTATACGATAATTCCACTCTGCAAGGACGCATAAGCGGCTGAGTGAAATTATGTTGCTTATGCAATCCGCCGCAGACTTAAGAAGCCTGCGGCGCGGGATTTCATTTTTACATTCTGTCGGGTGCGGAGAAGCCCAGTACATCGATGCAAGTTTCCAGCACTTCTTTGGTCAGCTTCAGCAGTGCAATCCAGCCTGCCTGCTTCTTCTGATCCTCTTCTGCCAGAATCTTTGTCTCATGGTAAAACTTGTTGAACGCGTTCGCCAGATCATAAATGTACGCGCAGATCTTATGGGGCGCAGTTTCCTCACAGGCACTGTCCATCATTGCATTGAAGCTGCACAGCTGACGCATCAGATCTTTTTCGGAAGCGCCCTGCGCCTCCTCCAGGCACAGGTTTTCCAGGCTCTTTCCCTGCTCCTGATACTTGGCAAGGATCGATTTAATACGCACGATTGTATACAGAATATACGGACCCGTGTCTCCCTCGAAGGAAGTGAAGCGATCAATATCGAAAATATAGTCCTTAGAAGCCTGATTGGACAGATCTCCGTATTTGATTGCGGAAAGACCGATGATTTTGGCGATCTTTCTTGCCTCTTCCTCAGACAGATCATGACGGCTTTCGGATACCTTACGGTACATTTCCTCGTCGATATCGCGGATCAGGTATTCCAGACGCATAACGCCGCCCTCTCTCGTCTTGAAGGGCTTTCCGTCCTTGCCGTTCATCGTGCCGAAACCAACATATTTTAACTCTGTTTCAGGTGTTACCAGCCCCGCCTTTTTCGCTACACGGAACACCTGTACAAAGTGCATCTCCTGACGCTTGTCCGCAAGATAGATCAGGGAATCCGCATGCAGATTCTCCATACGGTCCACGATTGTTGCAAGGTCTGTCGTTGCATACAGCGCCGCGCCATCGGATTTTAAGATGATGCAGGGCGGCATTTCCTTCGTATCGGTATCCTCTTTAACATCTACAACCAGCGCGCCCTGGCTTTCATACGCAAGGCCGGATTCTTTTAAACGACTTACCAGTCCCGGAATGAGCGGGTCTGCATCGGATTCTCCCTTCCAGAGATCAAATTCCACATCCAGGTTGCTATAGTTTTTTTTCAGATCGGCTACAGATACCGCAATAATATGCTTCCACAGCGCGCGGTAGCCACGGTCACCGCTCTGCAGGCGCAGCGTTGCTTCCAGCGCTGCCTCCTTATACGCAGGATCTTCTTTGGACTTGCCGCTCGCTGTCGGATAGATTTCTTCCAGCTCAGATACGGTAAAGGGAGCCTCCTGCGGATATTCCCCGGTAAAGCTTTCATCAAAATAAGGCAGCTCGGGCTTGCGTGCTTTTAACTCGGTAATGATCAGACCCATCTGCAGTCCCCAGTCGCCCAGATGGACATCGCCGATAACCCTATGTCCTTTGTAACGGTTGATCCGCTTGATGCTTTCGCCGATGACTGCGGAGCGCAGATGACCGACGTGGAGCGGCTTTGCAACGTTGGGACCGCCGTAATCGACAACGATGGTTTTTTTCTTTTCGGGAGGCTCTACGCCAAACTTCTCCGCTGCAGCCATCTCCTTTAAATATTCACAGACAAAACTGTCCTTTACTTTCAGGTTCAAAAATCCGGGCGCAACCGCAGATACTTCAGAAAATACTGCGCTGTCCGTCAGCTTTTCCGCTACGTCGTTGGCGATCATGATCGGGGCTTTATGGTATTTTTTTGCGCCCGCCATCGCGCCGTTACACTGATATTCGCACAGATCGGGACGGTTGGACACGGTTACGCGTCCCAACTGTGCCTCATAACCTGCAGCTTCAAAGCCTTTTCCCATCTCTTCGGAAATGAGCTCCAAAAATTTCTTCATGTTCGTTCTCCAATCTATCTCCTGTAATAAGCGAGCACTTTTTTAATCGCAGTGATGACGCTTTCCACGTCCTCGTCTGTCATGCTGTAAAAGAGCGGGATGCTCATCACATGCTCATACAGGTACTCCGCATTCGGGCACAGTCCCTTGGGATAGCCCAGCTTTTCATAATAGGAATGCCAGTAAACCGGCAGATAGTGCACCTGTACATGCACATTTTCCGCATACAACGCATCGAAAAACTCTCTTCTGGTGCAGGTCAGCAGCTCAGGGTTTAACTGAATGACATACAAATGGCGTGCCGTCTTTGACTCCGGGATCTCCCGCTGCAGCACAAGCTCCGGGCACTCTGCAAATGCTTCGTTGTAGCGTTTTACAATCTGAGTTCTTCTTTCGATAAAACGGTCCAGCTTGTCTAACTGGCTGAGCAAAAGCGCCGCCTGAAAATCTGTCATCCGATAGTTATAGCCGAGCTCAACCTGTTCATTGTACCACTTCGCATCGGTCGGATGTACCATCTCATCCGGATTTCTCGTAATTCCGTGAGAGCGCAGCCGAAGCAGCCTGTGATACAGCTTCTCATCGTTGGTCGCAATCGCGCCGCCTTCTCCGGCTGTTACGGTTTTGACCGGATGAAAACTGAAGGTTGTAAAATCTGCGATGCTGCCTACTTTTTTATTTTTATACTGTGTGCCGATCGCATGCGCCGCATCCTCGATCAGCATCAGATTATGCTTCTTGCAGATCTGACGGATCTCATCCAGCTCCACTGCCTGACCGGTAAAATCCACCGCAACGACAGCTTTGGTCTTTTCTGTAATATGGCTGCGGATGCTCTCCGGGTCGATGTTGTAGGTGTCACGCTTTACATCAGCAAATACCGGCGTGCCGCCGCAATACAAAATGCAGTTGGCTGAAGCAGCAAACGTCAGGGGGGTTACGATTACCTCATCCCCTTTCGTAATGCCCGCCGCCATCGCAGCCAGATGCAGCGCCGCCGTTCCGTTGCTGACCATAACGACATAGTTTGCCCCGGTTACTTCGCACAAACGCTTCTCCAGCTCTGTCACCTTCGGTCCACAGGTAAGCGCATCGCTGCGCAGCACATTTGCAACCGCTTCTATGTCCGCATCATCAATATACTGGTGCCCATAGGAAATCGGTGTCTTCCGAACCGGCTCCCCGCCAAAAATTGCTAACTGTTCCATTCTAATCTCCATTTCGCTCAAAACTGTGCAAACTATGCCCGTCTGCATTTCTTCTATCATACCACCCCGGCGGTCAATACGCAACAAGTCTTGCTTTCATATCGTCGGCAGGAAAGCGAAACTTCTGCCGATCCTCCTTTTTTACAGGACTTTTTCCCCACTGTCATAAAATTCAAAAATCATTTCCAGATACGGCTGCAGGACGCTGTTTGGCGCGCGGTAAATTTCATGCCGGATATCGGGCACAACCACCAGCTGTCCATCTGGGATCCTCTTGATAAACTCTTTTTGTGCTCCGGGCGTTACGAGCGTATCTTTTCCCGCCTGAAATAAAAGCACCGGCGTCTTCACCTTTTTCGCCTGCTTTTTGCTGATGACAAATTTCCCGGCATTGATCGCTTCCCTGCCCCATTCATAGCTTCCTGAAGAGGTCTGGCAGCTTTCATCCTCCCGCCGTTTTTTCATATAATAATCATGGCGCGCTTCGGAGCTGCAGGACGCGTCCGAAAAAGACTCTTCCGGATCAAAAGTGCCCTGTGTGAGCAGACGATCCTTCCCATTGCCTCCGAACACTTTAAAATCACACAGCACCCGCGCCGCCCAGGACGGCACGCCGCCCAGATTCACTCCCAACATCGGTGCATTCAGAACCGCTTTGGCAAAATCCTCAGGGTACTGCTCCAGATAAAATGCGCCGATACAGCCGCCCATGGAATGTGCGTACAGATACAGCGGCAGATCTTTTGCCATCGGCTTCACCACTGTTTTGACGAACCGGTGCAGATCTTTTACATATCGGGAAAACAATCCAATGTGTACAATTGTGTGATCTTCCACTTCACGCATGGATTTTCCATGCCCTCTGTGATCCATAATCGCCACCTGATATCCCTGCAGATAAAAATAGTAAATCAATTCATGATATTTCAGGCAGGACTCTGTAAAGCCATAGCTGATCACGATCGTCCCTTTTTGTGTCTCCTGCGGATACAGTTCATAATACAGACCGCCCGTCTTAGCTGTTTTTCTCTGAGCCACGCCGTCTTCTGGTGCGTTCTCAGACTTTTGCGATGTGCTGTCTGCCGATGCCACATCACGCTCCTGCGATTCACCGCCTTCGGGCGCGACCTCCATCCACCCGCAAATCTGAACCTGTTTCAGAAACGGCTCTACCTGGCTGTCCATTTCCTGTTCCAGATTTTCTTCTGCGATACACTGCATTCTGCAGGAATTATTTTCCTTTAAAACCGTTTTTTTCATTCGTATTCTCCATATAAATTCTCCATATAAAATATAAAAAGAATGTGCCTTAGTATATTTTTGCGCCGAGGCGCGGTTGCTTCGGCAACCATCTACCCTTGCGTCGAGTGTGCATCCTCGCGGAGCGTTTTTTATTGTATAACATTGTATAGAAACGAACTTTCTTATGCAACAATAGAATGCACGCTCTGCGAGCATTCTATTGTCATGAACAAATAATAGAATGCACGCTTTGCGAGCATTCTATTATCATGAATAAAAAACCTGCTGACACGAAATCAGCAGGTATCGAATCTTTGTGGGGGGATGGCAGGACATCCTCCTTGCGGAAAACATCCTGCCTGATTTTGTGGGTTGATAACTTCTCAACTTGATCATATTGTATCGCACCACTGTATCTTTTGTCAACTACTTTTTCAAAATGTTGCAGTTCACACGCGCCATTCGTACCTTTTTGTAAGCAGATTTTCATGCGAGCATGAAATCTGCCCCCAAACGGTACGGGTGAACTGTAACAATAGAATAGTAACAATAGAATATTTTCCCCAAAAAAGATACATACTGATCCCAAAAGCTTTCCTATCGCTTTTTGAATCCAACAATGAAAAGGAGGTTTTTGTCATGTATCCTGTAATTCCAGAATCAGACCGTCCTTCTGACCTTGCGGATGACTGCATCCTCTCTCCCGACGGCGTCAATCCGGTTTCCAAAAATGACGAAGTGCCGTCTGAAAAAAATCTGTTCGACGACAAGATCGCAGTATATCCTGTTCCGGGTGCGACCCTTCCGTTTTATTTTCCGGGTTATCCCAACCAGCCGCTGTAGGGCGTTCTTACAGCTCCCGCGCGGCATCGGCAACACTGCGGACACCGACTAATCGGATGCCGGAAATTTTCGGCATTTTTTCGAGACAGACCTGGGGGAGGATACAGGTTGTGAAACCGAGCTTCTGCGCCTCCCTCACTCTCTGCTCCGCCATCGAAACGGCGCGTACTTCCCCGCTCAGGCCCACTTCCCCGAAGGCGACAACGCCCTCCGGGACGGGGCTGTTTTTGAAGCTCGACATAATTGCCATCACGATTCCAAGATCGATGGCAGGCTCTGTAATCCGAATGCCGCCTGCCAGATTGACGTAAGCATCACACCCCCCGATCTGCATGCCAAGCCGTTTTTCCAATACCGCCATCAGCAAATTGACGCGGTTAAAATCCGTTCCGGTCGTCTGACGGCGTGGAATGCCAAAATTGCTGTGGCAGACGAGCGCCTGAATCTCCGTGAGCATCGGACGAGTCCCCTCCATTGAGCAGGAGACGACCGAGCCGCTCGCGCCGGCAGGTCTGCCATTTAACATGAATTCCGACGGGTTTAACACCTCTGTCAGCCCCTCTTGGCGCATCTCAAACACACCGATCTCATCGGTTGAGCCAAAACGATTCTTGACGCCCCGGAGGATTCGATAAGATGCATGTCGGTCGCCCTCAAAATACAACACCGTATCCACCATATGCTCGAGCACTCTGGGACCTGCAACCGTTCCCTCTTTGGTCACATGGCCGACGATAAAAATCGAAATACCGAGCCCTTTTGCCAGCCGCAGCAAAACACCAGTCGATTCGCGCACCTGCGACACGCTGCCGGGCGCCGCGCTGACCGCTTCGTTGTACATCGTCTGGATGGAGTCAATGATGACGATCTGAGGCTTTTTCTGCTGGATTATCTCCTCAATCCGATTCAGGTTCGTCTCACAAAACAGCTCCAGCGTGTCCGAAAAATCGCCAATCCGCATCGCACGCATTTTGATCTGGCGTAAGGATTCCTCGCCTGATACATACAAAATGTGCTGCTTTTTTAACGAAAGGTTCCTGCACATCTGCAAAAGAAGCGTCGATTTGCCGATACCCGGGTCGCCGCCGACCAGCGTCAGCGAGCCGGTAACGATTCCGCCGCCCAGTACCCGGTCGAGCTCTCCCATCCCGGTTTCCGTGCGTCTTTCCTCTTCCATCGAAATTTCATTCAGCACTGCCGGAGCGCTCTGCACCCCGGACAGCACCTGTTTTTTCTCTTTTCCGCCTGCGGACACGGAAACCGGTTCCTCTACGAGGGAGTTCCACGCCTTACAGCCCGGACACTGCCCCAGCCATTTTGCCGTTTCATAGCCGCATTCCTGACAGAAAAATCTGGTTTTTATTTTTGTTGCCATTTATTTTGAAATTTCTACCTTTACTTCTCCGATTCCAGCAAGCTCCACGCTCACATTCAGCTTTCCGCCGAGGTTCGTGCGCATTCTGCCCGCATCCTCACCGTTGATTTTCACATCATATTCCATATCTTCCTCCAGACCGAGTGTGATCTGCGCGTCCTCTGTGCCCTCTACCATGAAGCTGACGCCATTTTCGCTCTCCGCAAAATGCTCTACGCTCGTGCCGGGCACGGACTCATAGACAAACATGCCGTTTCTTTCCAGCTTGGTAATCTCTTTAAAAGTCTTTACCTTGTACTCATCGCCGCCGGCCTCAAAGCCCTCCTTCTTGCTCTTTTCCTGCAGAAGATGATTGCCGAAGCTGATCTTTCCGTCTGCTTCTGTTCTGATGAGTTCTGCTACTGCTGCCATTCTTTTGTCCTCCTGTCCGCCTTTGCGGCGGTTTGCTGTTTATTTGTTTTTGACGCTGAAAACAACTTTATTCTCGCGGAAGCCTGCACTCACATGATCGCCGGATTTTACCCGTCCCGACAGAATTTCTTCCGCAAGTGCGTCCTCGATCAGCGTCTGAATTGCTCTCTTTAACGGTCTTGCACCCATTTTCAGATTGCTGTATTTTTCTACGATATGCTCTTTCAGAGATGGTGTCAGTGTCAGGCTGATATCCAGCTGCGTCCGGCAGCGCGTAATCAGGCTCTGCGCCAGCAGATTGATAATTCGCTTCATATCGTCTTTTGTCAACTGATGGAATACGATCGTTTCATCTATCCGGTTTAAAAATTCCGGTTTGAACAGGCGTTTTACCTCTTCCATCACGCCGGCCTTCATCTTTTCGTAAGTCTTTTGCGCATCTTCTTTTGCCGCAAAGCCGAGATTTTTTGGCTCCACAATCCGCTGTGCACCGGCGTTGGACGTCATGATGATGACGGTATTTTTGAAGCTGACCTTCCTGCCTCTGGAATCCGTGATATGCCCATCGTCCAGCACCTGTAGCAAAATATTGAAAACATCCGGGTGCGCTTTTTCGATTTCGTCGAATAAAACCACCGAATACGGATTTCTGCGAACCTTTTCAGAAAGCTGTCCGCCCTCGTCAAAGCCGACATAGCCCGGAGGCGAGCCGATCATTTTCGAAACAGAGTGCCCTTCCATATATTCCGACATGTCCACGCGGATCAGCGCGTTTTCTGAACCAAACATCGCTTCTGCCAGCGCCTTGGAAAGCTCCGTCTTTCCGACACCTGTGGGACCGAGGAACAAAAACGAACCGATCGGTCGTCTCGGATCCTGCAGTCCGACTCTGCCGCGGCGCATCGCCCGCGCAACGCTCGATACGGCTTCTTCCTGTCCGATCACGCGCTTGTGCAGAATAGATTCCAGCTTTAACAGCCGTTCGCTCTCTTTTTCGGTCAGGCGGCTCACCGGAACCTTTGTCCAAGTGGAAATGACCTTTGCGATATCCTCTGCTGTCACCTCTGGCTGCCCCTTTTTGCGGCTCTTTTCCTGTCGTTTCTGGTGCTTTTCGTAACGGGTGAGCGCCTCCTTTAGCTTTTGCTTTAGTCTGGAGGCCTCCTCCAAATCCTGATCGCGGATCGCCTGCTCCAGCTTTTCGTCCAGCTCTTTGATTTCCTTTGCCTGGTCTGCTGCCTCGTCAGTCGTCTGCATCCGCTGCAGGCGCACCGCAGCAGCCGCCTCGTCCATCACGTCGATCGCCTTGTCCGGGAGCTTCCGGTCGTTGATATAGCGATTGGAAAGATGTACTGCGGCCTCGAGGGCTTCCGGCAGAATCTTTACTTTATGATGCTCTTCATATCTGGAAACGATTCCCTGTAAAATGCCGATCGCCTCATTTTCCGTCGGCTCTTCGACCGTAACCGGCTGAAAACGACGTTCCAGGGCAGCATCTTTTTCGATATATTTGCGGTATTCTTCCAGCGTTGTCGCACCGATCAGCTGAATCTCGCCGCGCGCAAGGGACGGCTTTAAAATGTTGGAAGCGTCAATCGCCCCCTCTGCGCCGCCTGCACCGATCAGTGTATGCAGCTCATCCAAAAACAGTAAAATATTTCCGTCGTCTGTCACCTCACGGATGACCTTACGAATTCGCTCCTCAAATTCGCCGCGGTATTTGCTTCCCGCGATCATCCCGGACAGATCCAGCATCAGAACCCGTTTATCCTTTACCGTATCCGGCACGCTGCCCTCCGTAATCCGAAGCGCAAGTCCCTCGACGATCGCCGTTTTGCCGACACCGGGTTCTCCTACCAGGCACGGATTGTTCTTCGTCCTGCGGCTTAAAATCTGAATCACGCGCCCAATCTCCTGATCGCGCCCGACAACTGGATCGAGCTTTCCCTGTGCAGCCAGCTTCGTCAGATCCCGGCTGTAAAGCTCCAGCGTCCCGGTCTGGCTCTTTTTTTGCCTGCGTCCCAGCTCTTCGCGGTACGCCGTAGGGTCCAGTCCTGCTGCCAGGAGCGTATCCCGCATGATTTTCTGCAGCGGCAGCGACAGCGTCTGCAGCACCCGCACTGCAACATTATCCCCATCTCCTAAAAGCGCTAACAAAATGTGTTCCGTTCCGGTCAGCGCGCTGCCTGCCTTTTCCGCCTGTCTGTGGCTTTCCTCCAGAACTTCCTCTGCCCGGGGGGAATAACCGTCCCGCTCTATGACCGGATTGGGCGTCTCCGGAGCCAGCAGATCCTGAATCATTTCCCGGATCGCCTCTTCTTTTGCCCCGTTTTCCGTCAGAACCCTTGATGCCACACCGGTTCCTTCTTTGATCAGACCCAGCAGGATATGCTCTGTCCCAACATAATTCTGATGCAGGCTTTTTGCCGCCCGCCCTGCCAAAAGCAGGGCAGTTTTTGCCTTATCCGTAAACTGTGACTGCATCTGTTATAGTCCTCCATACTCTTCATAAATCTCATCTATCAAAGCATGTACTTCCTCGCGGGAAATATTCCGACAACTTGCCCGTGCCAGAATGACCCGCAGCGACTCCCGCATCTGCTCCAGATCACTGATTCGATCCGCATCAATCGCAATCACTGCGCCGCGGCGTCTGTCCACCTTGACGAAGCCCTCTTGCTTGAGCACGGTATATGCCTTATTCACTGTATGCATGTTAATCCCAATGGATTCTGCAAGCTGCCGCACGCTCGGGAGGGACTCTCCCTCCTTGAGCCTGTTTGTCGCAATCCCGACAATGATCTGATTGCGCAGCTGTATATATAACGCTTCTTCGCTGTTAAAATCGACTTCCAGAATCATGCTGATCTCCCATCCATTTTCTCTTTAAAGTGTTCTAGAAACACTATAACAAGAATCCTGAAAATAGTCAACAATAGCATGCACGCGCTGCGAGCATGCTATTGTCATGAATAAAACAAAACACCCGGCACTGCTGTTTCCTGTGCTCCCGCCAGACAGCGGGCAGTTTGCAGCAAAAGCCGGATGTTTTTCATGGATTCACGACAATAGCATGTTCGCAGAACGTGCTTCTATTGTTTTCTGAATGCTTGCTTTTTGGAAGATTTATTTCAGGTCAAGGAATTCAAATTCAAGATCGTCATCATCCAGGAAATTCCTGGACTGCCAATCTTTGGATTTGCCCTTTTTGCGGCGCGGACGTTCTTCTTCCTCTTCCTCGTCCTCATCCTCGTCTTCATATTCGTCGACTCTGGGGCGACGGACAGGCTTCTTTACCGGAGCCTTCTTTGCCGGACGGCGGCGCGGACGCTCTTCTTCCTCTTCCTCGTCCTCATCCTCGTCATCCTCCTCATCGTCATCCTCTTCTACATAACGGGCAGGCTTTTTGCGGCCGAAGCGGCGCGGACGTTCTTCTTCCTCGTCCTCATCCTCATCGTCGTCTTCGTCATCTTCGTCGTCCTCTTCGTCATCATCATAATCGTCATAGTCTTCATACGTGCTTCTGACTTTGATGATCAGGATTGTTACAACGATAATCAGAACTACGATTACAAACGCCATCAGAATAACGACAAAGCGCATGCTCTTTGCGGTCTGGTCGATGGTCGCCTGGTTGTTCTTGTTGGTCTCCTCTGCATTCAGCAGGTCACTGACCTGATATCTGGTTCCCATAGTATTATCATGCAGATACCATGCACTGCTGCCGCTTCCGTCATCCTCAAAGGCGACGGAATAATCTGCGGAGTTGTCTACGATCGGCTCCTCCTCCGGTTCCTCCGTCTCCTGAGTTTCGTCAACAGCCGGCTCTGCTGTCGCCTCCGACACATGTGCCTCTACCAGATCGGAACGGATATATCCGCTTACATTATCAAATGTTACTGCATACCAGGTCTTGCCGTCGCTGCCCTGTGTCTCGCCGGTAACGGTCAGCTCCTGTCCGCTGGTTGCCTTACCTGCAACGCTTGCGCTGGTGGAAGCTTCGCTTCTGATATTAACGCTGGAAGAGGTTACGGTTGCGCTGGTAACGGTTCCTGCAGCAGCTGTCCCTGCTGCGTTATCCTCTGCTGCGTTATCCTCTGCGGCGTTATCCTCTGCGGCTGCATCAGCATTTCCGTCCTCTGCAGCATTGGTGTCGGTTGTTGTGGTCGTTGTCGTTCCGCTCGGGGAAGAGGTCAGCGGCACAGCGCCGACTTCCATTGTGGATGTAAATAAAAATACCGCAGCAAGTGCACATCCCAGCACAGTGCTGAACTTGGTCGTCCATTTCATCATTCTAGTTTACGTACCTTTCTGATTCCGATCCGCAAAGGTCTCTGCGGACCTTTTCTCTTTTCCAAACTCCTCAGCCAGGCTTCCGATTTCGCCTGTCGCCAGTGCTCTATCGGTATATTATGCTTCGTCGATCGCTTTACCGATATCGTGTCTCATATATTTGTTGGCAAAATTGACCCATTCGGTCGCTGCATACGCTTTTGCGCGCGCTTCCTTTAAGGTAGGCGCTTTCGCCGTGATACCCAGCACACGTCCACCGTTGGTCAGGATCGTCTTTCCGTCTTCTGCAAACCTGGTTCCTGCATGGAAACAGAACACATCGTCTTTTCCGTCAAAGGCTTCCAGGCCGGAAATCGGGAGTCCCTTGTCGTATTTTAACGGATAACCGTCCGATGCCAGCACAACACAAACTGTCGCATTGTCTTCAAACTCCAACTTGAGCTGATCGAGCGTACCGTCGATACATGCCTCGCAAACGTCCAGAATGTCGTTTTTCATACGCGGCAGCACAACCTGCGCTTCCGGATCACCGAAGCGGACATTATATTCCAGCACTTTCGGGCCGTCAGGTGTCAGCATCAGGCCGAAGAAAATTACACCCTGAAAGGTGCGTCCTTCCGCAGACATTGCGTCGACGGTAGCCTGATAGATATATTTTTTACAGAACGCATCAACCTCTTTTGTATAGAACGGAGACGGAGAAAAATTGCCCATGCCGCCGGTGTTCAAGCCCTGATCGCCGTCCTTTGCGCGCTTGTGATCCTGGGCGGAGGACATGATCTGGATGGTCTTGCCATCTGTAAAGGACAGCACGGAAACCTCACGTCCGGTCATGAACTCTTCGATGACCATCTTGTTGCCGGCTGTGCCGAATTTCTTATCTGTCATAATCGTGCATACGCCGTCTTCCGCTTCTTCCAACGTACTGCAGATTAAAACGCCTTTTCCAAGTGCAAGGCCATCCGCCTTTAAAACGATCGGGAATTTCGCTTTGGTATGCAGATATTCCAGCGCATCCTCTGCCTTGTCGAACACTTCATAGGCAGCCGTCGGAATGTTGTATTTTTTCATCAGTTCCTTGGAAAATGCCTTGCTGCCTTCCAGAATCGCCGCATTTTTGCGAGGACCGAATGCACGGATCCCGGCTGCCTCCAGCTGGTCTACCAGGCCCCCGACAAGCGGATCATCCATGCCGACGATAACGAGGTCGATCTCTTTTTCCTTTGCGAACTCGGTCAGACGGTCAAATTCCATCGCGCCGATCGGAACGCACTCTGCCAGCTGCGCAATTCCGGCGTTGCCGGGCGCACAGTAAATCTTCTCTGCTTTCGGGCTCTTTGCCACACTTGCAGCGATCGCATGCTCTCTGCCGCCGCTTCCCACAATCAGAATTTTCATATGAACCTCCATATTTTCAGGCGCTTTCGCTGTTATGCGATGCAATTTTGCATCACGATGCGATAATCGTCTTTCCATCCACAACGGTTACTCTGCCCTGGGCAATCAGGTCGATGGCCTGGGGCAAAATTTTCCATTCCGCTTCCTCCATGACCCGCTGCTGCAGACTCTTAGGTGTATCGCCCTGCTGCACTTCAACCGCCTTCTGTAAGATAATCGGACCGGTATCCATTCCGCTGTCCACAAAATGCACCGTCGCGCCGGTCACTTTTGCACCGCGCGCAAGCACACCCTCATGGACATGCAGACCGTAAAAGCCAACGCCACAAAACGCAGGGATCAGCGACGGATGGATATTGATAATCTGGTTTGGGAACGCTTCGATCATCTCTGCCGGAACAGCGACTAAAAATCCTGCCAGCACGATCAGATCCGGCGCGATTTCCTTTACCTTTTCGGTCAGGGCATGATTGAATGCCTCTCTGCTCTCGAAAGATTTCGGAGAAAGACAGATTGCTTCCACATTATGCTGCCGCGCGCGTTCCAGCGCATATGCGCCCGGGTTGTTGCTGATCACCGCTGCGATTTCGGCATCGCGGATTTTTCCCGCGTCAATCGCATCGAAAATCGCCTGCAGGTTCGTGCCTCCGCCTGAGACACAGACCAGAAGCCTTAACATAAGGTCACTCCCTTTTCGCCTGCTTCGATGGTGCCTACCACATAAGGGGTATCGCCTGCAGATTTCATTGCTTCCATGGTCTTATCCACATCTGCGGGATCTACTGCGACGATCATACCCAGTCCCATGTTATAGGTGTTATACATCATATGCTCTTCGATATTGCCCTTTTTCGCCATCAGGGTAAAAATCGGAGGAATGGGATAGCTGTTTTTGTTGATCACCGCATGGGTGCCTTCTTTTAACATACGGGGCACGTTTTCATAAAAGCCGCCGCCGGTGATATGGCTGCATGCCTTTACGGTTACGCCGGCTTCTTTGACTGCCTTTAACGCCTTAACATAGATGCGTGTCGGAGCCAGCAGGGTCTCGCCCAGGGTTGCGCCCAGCTCATCATAATAGGTGTTTAAGCTTTCAACGGTCATGTCGAATACCTTACGAACCAGAGAGAAGCCGTTGGAATGCACGCCGGAGCTTGCCATGCCAATCAGCACGTCACCGGGCTTTAAGTTTTCGCCGGTAATCAGGTCTTTTTCATCCACTACGCCGACTGCAAAACCAGCCAGATCGTACTCATCCTCCGGCATCAGTCCGGGATGTTCTGCTGTCTCGCCGCCGATCAGGGCAGCTTCCGACTGTACACAGCCTGCAGATACACCTTTTACGATCTCTGCGATCTTCTCGGGAATATTTTTGCCGCATGCGATATAGTCCAGGAAAAACAGCGGTTCGCCGCCTGCGCATGCAATATCGTTTACGCACATGGCAACGCAGTCGATACCGATGGTATCATGCTTGTCCATAAGAAAGGCGAGCTTGATCTTGGTTCCGACACCATCTGTACCGGATACCAGGGTAGGCTTTTCCATATCCTTGATCTTTTCCAGGGAAAATGCACCGGAAAAACCGCCCAGTCCGCCAAGCACTTCCGGGCGCATTGTCGTCTTTACATACTGTTTCATCAGTTCCACCGATTTGTATCCGGCTTCAATATCCACTCCAGAACTCTTGTAATCCATCTGATCCTCCATACCGTGCCTGTGCACCTGTTTATTTTGTGTAGTTGTGATAGCCGCATTCCTGCAGCTTTGCATCCTTTTTCAGTACGCCGTCTTTCATCTCTGCGCTGTAAGCCTTGAGCTTTGCAAGAAGCTCCGGATCGGAAACCGCTAAAATCTTCGCCGCCAGAATACCTGCGTTTGCACCGCCGTTGATCGCAACGGTCGCCACCGGGATACCGGAGGGCATCTGAACGATGGAATACAGGGAATCCCTGCCTCCCAGAGACGTCGTGTGCATCGGGATACCGATCACCGGCATCGGAAACAATGCAGCGCACATACCCGGCAGATGAGCTGCCATACCGGCGCCGGCGATAATCACCTTTACGCCCCGCTCCTCCGCGGTCTGTGCATATTCAAAAAAAGTATCGGGCATCCGATGTGCGGAAATAATCCGCATTTCATAGGAAATACCGAATTTGTCCAAAATCTCAGCTGCTTTTGCCATTACAGGCATATCGGAATCACTGCCCAT
>ENA-OROZ01001679-OROZ01001679.1-human-gut-metagenome-genome-assembly--contig:-NODE-1679-length-19313-cov-8.323969_pt1 | contig 19313 bp, 19 predicted proteins | sample MGYA00242138_ERZ509066 | MGnify/ENA primary metagenome ERZ509066 (study PRJEB26280, sample SAMEA2338691) | human gut metagenome | biome: human gut; feature: human-associated habitat; material: faeces... | reverse complement strand
GGCTGGTCGGCGTTGCGGGCGATCACCTGCAGCACGTTTTCGGCATCAAAGTCCAGCTTCCCGGTCAGGTCTACCTTGAAGTCGGTGTAGCCGTAGGGGTTGAACGCCAGCTTCTCGCCGTTGAGCCAGACTTCGGCGTTGTGGTACACGCCCTCGAATTCCAGCACAAGGGTCTGGCCCTGCAGGGCTGCGTCCGGGGTGAAGCGTTTTTCGTAAAGGTAATCATAGCCCTCGTACCAGCCGGTGTTGGTGCCACCGGGGGCCGTCTCGGTACGGGGTTCGGCCAGTGCCGCATCATGGGGCAGGGTGACCGGCACGGCCGGCCCCTCTTCCAACAGGTGGCGGCAGGTCCAGCCGGTGTTGAACGAACAGGCGATCACAGGCATCTGCCTCCTTTCATTTGATCACAAGATAAGGTCCGGAACCCAAAATGCCGCCCGGCAGAGCTTCTCCGCCGGGCGGCTGGGGGATTCATCCGTTCTTTGCGGAGAAGCCTTCCACGATCAGGGTCACGATGCCGACCAGGTAGCACACGGCACCCACGATGGAGATGTGCAGGGCCGTGGCCTCAGACGCCGGATAGTTGACCGGGATGAAGTAGACGTCCGCAGCCAGCGAAACGCGGGCCAGAACGAATACGGCGAAGCTGCCGATCAGGCAGACATTGGCTGCCACCAGCAGCACGTCGTTAACCACGGCGGGCAGCTTGCTGCCGGCGAACTGGCGCAGAGCCAGGCACACCAGCGCGGCCACGGTGAGCACCACCGGCAGGGTGCTGGTGGCCGAAGCCGCCAGATAGCCCACCATCGAGGTGTAACCATAGACTGCAAGGCCGATCACACTGGCCACAGCAGCCACGATCGTCTTCGTGTTCAGTTTCGTTTTCATGGCTCAGGCCTCCTTTGCAGTCTTCTGCTTCTTGCTCTTGACCGCAGACACGACGTACAGCAGGGCGCACAGTGCGGTGAGGGCTGCAAAGCCGTAGATGCACACGCGGTAGGTCATACGCCACCAGGTCATCACGCTGATGGTGCGGGTGGTGGAGTTGACGCCGTTCATGGCGGCACTGTTGGCCAGAGCGTACAGCAGGTAATGGATGTTCTGCTTGATGGCCAGCAGCATGGTGCGGTCGCCCTTCAGAGCGTCAGCATTCCAGTAGGTGATGCTGTCGTCCGTGCCGAAACCGCAGAATGCGGTGGTACCGGCCAGGATGGACTCCTTGGGAGAAGCGTGCAGGGTAACACCGGTAAAGTCGGTGACGTTGTAGCCCTTGAAGCCCCACTCGTTGCGCATGATCTGCACCTGGACACCAGCGTTTGCGCTGGAGGCCACAGCACCGATGCGGTTGTAGGAGCTCATCACGCCCAGAGCACCCACCGTGTAGGTGTCATCGCGGGAAGGATCCGCCTCGAAGGAAGCGGGCTTGCCGTTGCCCTCAAAGGCCTGCTGCAGGTTGCGCAGCTCCAGCTCACGGGCCTTCTGCTCGGTCATAAAGACTGCGATGCCGGAGCGGTTGATCTCCTGATCGTTGAAGGCAGCGTGCTTGATGTTGACCAGGGTGCCCTTGCTCTGAGCGCCCTGCACCACAGCGGAACCGGTGTAACCGGACAGGACGGGGTCCTCGGAGTAATACTCTGCGCCGCGGCCGTTGTAGCCGTGACGATGGATGTTCATGCCGGGGCCGATCATGATGGGCAGGTTCAGCACCAGGGTGCTCTCGCCCAGGGTGATCTCACCCACGCGGTAGGCCAGTTCCTTGTTCCAGCTGTAAGCAATGTTCTCCGGGGTGGGGCCGACGCGGGTGCCGTAGTCGTAATCGGCAGCATCTGCATACGGGGTGCCCTGGTAGCTGCCCTCGGTCAGGTAGTGCGAGTCGGAACCGTTGGGGCCGTCGTCGGCTGCGTACTGCGGCAGGCCCACAGAGTCGATGTTCTGGATGTTGTGGAAGGCGTTGGAGGCAAAGTTCAGGAACTCGTCGATGGTCACTTTGCCGACCAGCTCATCCCAGCGGGGATCGTCGAAGTCAGCGCCCTTCAGGTCGTTCAGGGTCAGGGTGCTGGTGGTGTCGCCGAACACGATGTCCGAAGTGTCCTCATCGGTCTTGATGTCGATGAAGTCGTTGGCCAGCAGGGTGGCCAGACGGCCCTCGGCCTTCAGGCCGGTAATGGTGGTGGGGAAGGTGCCGTCCCAGTCGCTGCGGGACAGATAAGTAGCGGTGCCGGGGATGAAGGTGTTGATGTCCATGGAGTAGTCGCCGTCGCTCACTGCGTTGGTGATCTCCACGCCGGCCTTGCTCACAGAGAAGGTGTCGGCATCCACAGCGCCGTCCCAGGTCCACTGGTAGGTCTTGGAAGCATCGCCGTCGGCGGTCATGCCGTCGGCAGTGGTCTTGCCCTGAGCAGCCAGGATGTTGTTCAGAGCATCATGGGCGTCAGAGCCGATGGCGAAGTAGTAGTCGCCCGGGTCCACGATGAAGGTCTTGGCGTTCTGGCTGTCGTAGCTGGCCAGCAGGCTCATGTCCACATTCATGGTAATGGTCTGGCTCTCGCCGGGCTGCAGGGTGTTGGTCTTTTCGTAGTCCATCAGCTGCAGGGCGGACTTTTCGATGCCGTTCTGCTTGTCGTAGTCGGTGTAGGGTGCGCTGGCGTACAGCTGCACGACAGCCTTGCCGGCCACATCGCCGGTGTTGGTGGTGGTCACGGTCACGGTAGCGGTGCGCTTGTCACCGGTGATGACCACGCTGTCCAGGGTCTGCTCAAAGGTGGTGTAGCTCATGCCGTAGCCGAAGGGATAGACCACCTCGTTGTCGTAGCTCCAGGTGCCATCGCTGGTGGCCACGGTGCCGTCGGCGTTGGCGTAGGTACCGGCAGAGGCATTGGCACCGCCGTTGCCCAGCACGATGTCCGCATAACGGGTCTCGTAGTAACGGTAGCCGGTGTAGATGCCCTCGGTCTCGATCAGGTAGGAGTTGACGCTGGTGCCCTCAGCAAAGTCCGAAGCGTTTGCCCAGGGGATGTTGCCAAAGTTCTGCATGGCGGGAGCCAGTGCACCGTTCTTGACAAAGGTATCGCCCAGATGGGCAGAGGGAGCCACGGTGCCGTTCAGCACATCGGCCACGGCGTAGAAGCCGTAAGCGCCGGGGTAGCCCACCCACAGGATGGCGTCAATGTCGGGGTCGTCCTGCAGGTTTGCGATCTCCATGGGGTTGGCAGCATTGACCAGCACGATGACCTTGTCGAAATTGGCCTTTGCTTCCTCGATCATGGCCATTTCTTCATCACTCAGGCTCAGGATGTTTCCGTTCACGGTGTTCACGCCGTCTGCCAGGCCTTCCTCGCCGGGGTAGTAGGCACCGCCCTCGCCGCCGACACGGCCCACCACCACGATGGCAGCGTCGCCGTACTCGGTGTACTTGGACTCAAAGTCGGGGTTGAGCTGCTTGAGCTCGTCCAGGGTCAGCTCGTGAGGATCATCGTAAGCGGTGATCTCGGCGTAAGCCGGCAGGATGCCGCCGCCGAACTGGGGCTTAGTCCATTCCTTGTCCGCAAAGAATGCCTCGTAAGCTGCCAGGGTCTCCGGGTTCAGCTGGAAGCCGCGCTCGGTAAAGGCGTCAAAGATCTGCACGGTGGACTTGCCGTCCGGCACGCTGCCGCCGCTGTTGCCGTAAACAGGAGCATAGCTGCGGACGCCCAGCATGGTGATCTTGGCATCCTTGGCCAGAGGCAGGGCACCGTTCTCGTTCTTCAGCAGGGCAAAGGTCTCCTGCGAAGTCTCGATGGCGAAGTCCTTGAAGCCCTCGTAGGCTTCTTTGGCCGTGGTGAATTCCGACTTGTAGGTCCAGGCATCGGATTCATCGTCCGACTGCTCGGTCACAGTCTGGGTGCTGCGGGTGCCCAGGAAGGCATCCACAGAGGTGCGGTAGAGCTCCAGGATGTTGCCTGCCATCATGGAAACGGCCAGAAGCAGGGCAAACACCATGGTCAAACCGCGCCACAGGTTTTTCTTCTTCAACATTTTGTCCTCCTTTGAAAGTTGTCCGCTCTCCCCCTGTGCGGTGCGGAAGCAAACGCCGCGCAAAAAGAAACCGGCAGAGTGATTCAAAGCTCTGCCGATAGTATAGAGGTTTTGTGAATATTTACAACAAATTTTTCCCAAACTGTCATTTTGGGGCCCTGAACTGTCATTTGAGCGGCAGGAGCGCCACCAGACGGAACATGCCGTCCTGTGCCTGCATCGTCAGGGTGCCGCCGTGCTGCTGCACGATGCGGCGGATGCTCTTAACGCCAAAACCGTGCCACCGGGCGTCCCCCTTGGTGGTCTGGGGCAGGCCGTCCACAAAGTGCAGCGGCTCGGCGGCGCAGTTCTCCATGCGGATGAGCAGCATGCCCCGCTCGGCCCGCACCTGCAGGCCGATGTAGCGGCGGTCCGGCTCCAGCGGGGTCACCGCCTCGATGGCGTTGTCCAGCGCGTTGCCGAACAGCGAGTACACCTCGCCGGGCTTCAGGAAGTCCAGCTTTGCACCGTCGGCGATGTAATCCAGCTGGATGCCGCGGCCCTTGCACACGATGGAGCGCTCCGCCAGCAGCACGTCCAACGTCTCGTTGCCGGTCTTGACCGTGGAGCCGTAGATATCCACCGCCTTTTTCAGCTCGTCCAGCTCCTCGGTCGGCACCCGGCTGCCCAGCGTGTACAGCTGCTTGCGGATGTCATGGCACTTGATGTTGATGAGCTCCACCGTCTCCTTGGACAGCTCCATCTGCTGGCGCTGCTGGCGCATCATCTGCTGCAGCACCATGTTGTCCCACTCGGCGTCGCTGCGCTGCAGGATCTCACACAGCAGGAAGAACAGCAGGATGGTGGTCACCTCGTCGTAGACGCTGTAGGTAGTAAAGATGCGCGGGGCACCGTCCACACTAAAGGCGTTGAACAGGTTGACGAAGATGTTCATGCTCAGCTGGTAGCCCACCATGATAAAAGTCATCGTGCGCCCGGGCAGTGTGCCCAGATTGCGGCTGTGCAGCCGCCGGGTGAGGGTCAGGCAGCACACCGCGAACAGCAGCACGAAAAGGCCCAGATAGACCCACCGGCTCCAGGCCCAGTACTGCCGGTCCATGTGGTACACCGCATTCTGCAGCAGCTTGGCCCCCCGGTAGATGATGTGCTGCATGGTGCCCGCCGCCGTAGCATAGAACACCGCCCACGCTGCCGCGATGCGGAAGCACAGCCGGATGCCCACCGCCGCGATGCTCCACAGCAGAAAGGTGCGCAGCGACTCGGTGTAGAGGTTGTGGGGCACCTGCTCCCACACGATGGTAAAGCAGGCCTCCGCCAGCAGGATGCCGGTCAACCGCACCGCAAAGCGCTCCTGCCGCTCCAGCTTCCAGGTGGTGGCCGCCACGCACGCCAGCAGTTCCAGCACATAGCCGTGGCGTTCAAACAGATTGATGACCGTACTCATAGCACAAATTCATTGCCCATGCTGCGGGCCAGCTCCTCCATGAATTCCTTTTTGCGCAGACGGCTGATCTGCAGCTTCTCCCCGTTGGAAAGCACCACGTCGCTGCCGGTGACGGTCTGGATGTGCTTCTGGTTGACCAGATAGCACTTGTTGCAGCGCAGGAAGCCCTTGCCGTGCAGCCGCTGTTCGGCGTCCTGCAGGGTTCCGGTGCCCGGCAGCTGGCCTTTTTCGGTGTGATAGGTCAGCTTGTGGCCCTGCACCTCGATGTAATAGATCTCCCACAGCAGCAGCCGCTGGGTGCCGGTGGGCAGGGCCACCATCACGCTCTCGGCGGCGGCGCGCCAGCGCTGGGCCGCACGGTCCAGCTTGATGCTCAGCGGCCCATACTGGGCAGGCTTGATGATGTAGTCCAGCGCATCCACCTCATAGCCCTTGACCGCAAACTGGGCCATGTTGGTCACAAAGATCAGGATGACCTGCCGGTCGATCTCCCGCAGGCGGTGGGCTGCCTCCATGCCGTTGATGCCCGGCAGCTCGATGTCCATGAACACGATGTCATAGTCGGCACGGTAATGTTCCAGAAACGACGCCGCATCCCCGAAGGCCGTGGTCTCCAGCGGGATATCCCGCTCTGCCGAGTAGCGGGCAAGGCATTCTTTCAGATGTTCCAGCTCTCTGGGGCTGTCCTCCACGATCGCACAGCGCAGCATCCGGTTCTCCCCTTCACAAAAACTTTTCGGAATCAGTATAGCGCAATCTGTGAAAATTGGCAACAATTGCCCTTGCACACAATAAACATCCACCAGCCGAGCTGGTGATTTTTCCTTCATTTTTGTCGATTCGTGTCCATTGGGAAACAGCTGAAGGTTTTTCACGCTCACAGGGTCCGGCCTTGCCCATATTGCAAAAGCTAAAATATTTTCAACATCCAATCAAAAAACAAGGCAATGTGTTGACTTTTGCTGAAAGTCTTGCTATAGTATGAGATACAAGGATTCCATATAGGTTCTGCGTGAGAGAATGAGAGACGCACAACAGCCCCTTTCGGCTTGTGGTGCGTCTTTTTCTTTTGCAGGGCTCTGGCTGCCGGCAGCCAGAGCCCTGCCGGTGGAAGAACGCCCTCTGCCCCCCTCGCAGGGACCGATAAATCCGTGTTTTTTATGCAGATTTTACCCTCCGTCGGTTTCAAGTTTTACACAGGACCCGGTATACTGACATCCGATGGAATCAAAACACCACGCAGAAAAAGGAGAATCGGACCATGAAAAAGATTTCCCGAAAGAGCTTTTTGAAACTGGCAGCCGCCACCACCGCCGGTGCTGCCATGACCCCTGCCCTGATGGGCTGTGCCTGGCCTGACACGCAGGACCGCACCCCCTACAAAGGCGATATCGTGTTGCTGCTGAGCAACGATATCCACTCCAATCTGGGTACTTCTAAGATCATGAGTACGGACGGCTCTACCCGGATCACCGGCGGCGTGGCGCGAATGGCCGCCGCACAGGCCGGGGTACGCCACCGAGCCTTTGGCAAAACCCTGACCTTGGACGGTGGTGACTACTCCCAGGGAACTCCTTACCAGGACGGCTATCAAAAGGGCTGGGAGATCCTGGCCCTGGCCGAAATGCAGGTAGATTTCTGCACCCTGGGCAACCACGAATTCGACGTGGGCGATCAGGCCGTCGAAAACTCCTGGGTCAACGCCCGGAAAAACCGGCTGCGCTACGGGGTCTACCGCAAACTGCCTCAGTTGCTGGTATCCAATATGTTCATCAAATACAACGCCAACGGCGAGCCGATCTCTTATACCAGCGCCGACATCCGCCCCAATGACCTGAGCACCAATGCTTTTGCTGCCGGGGCCTACGCCAAGACCGGAGCCAAAAACTACGCCATCCGCCAGGTAGCAGGCTACAGGGTGGGTCTGTTTGCCCTGGAAGGCGAGGAGTCCTACGGCTACTGCAAGAACTCGGACCTGACCCGGATGGACTGTGCCGAGGTTGCCAGAGTCTATGCCCGTTTCCTCAAGGAGGAGAAGGGCTGTGATCTTGTCATCGCCATCAGCCACTGCGGCATGGAAGAGGACCGGGCCACCGCGCGGGCTCAGGAAGGCTTCCTGGACGTAATCCAGAACGCTCACGACCATCTCGCCTATGACCAACCCATCGTGGAAAACGGCGTGATCATGACCTCCACCGGCTGCTATGCTCAAAACCTGGGCGTGCTGAGCCTGCAAAAAACATCTGCCGGCTGGACCTGGGTGCCCGAGGAGACCTGCTGCTATGAGCTGACGAAGGCATACGACTACGAGGATCCCCGGGATCTGTCACCGGAAGCTCTGGCATACCGGAGTATGCAGGATCTTCTGGCCCGCTACGACGCAGACCTGACGGCACCGGACGGCTATTTCTCCAAGCTGGGTCTGGACGATGTAACGCCGGACAGCGTGGTGATGACCATCCCCACCGGCTACGACTATATCCAGTACGAAGACGGAAAGGCCATCGGATACACCTACATCCAGTCTCCTGTCACTGCCTTTATCTGTGATTCCTTCAATTATGCTTCCGGCTCTCAGGTATCCTTCGTGTTCGGCGGCTACGTCCGCACTGCGCTGTATCAGGGTGACTTTACCGTCGCGGACGCCTTCAACGAGCAATCCACCGGTGAATCGGCGATCGACCACAGCGCGGGCTCCAGTCTGGTGGTCTGCGACTTGTCCGGTGCACAGCTGGCATCCATCTGTGTCTTTGATGCTGCGTGCTCCGGTGTCACCCCTCAGGGCCGGACCTACGGCGGTGCCGGCACCCTCCACACCGGAAATCTGCGCTACCGCTATCATATTTCTGACGGGCAGATCTCCTGTGATGTTTCCAGCATCGAAGTCTATTTCCCGGAGAGCGACAGCTGGCAGCCTCTGGACTTCCACAAAGCCTACTCCACCTCGTTCACCTTTGAATCCTCCCAGAACTTGGTGAGTCTGCTGCCCTGGGCCAGCAAAATGGCCACAGGGCAGGCGCTTCCCTTTGCCCCCTACGATGAGGCCACCGGCACCTACATGGATGTTCCTTCCGACAACAAATCGGAGGAATACTACCGGTTCTGGGCTCCTTATTGCCGCGGCAAGGGTGTGCTGGAGGGCACCAGCTATGAACTGAAATCCTGGACAGCCCTGTATTACTATGCCGCCAGCATGAACGGTACCTTATCCGATGCCTACACCCCGGACCATCTGATGCAGACCCGCATCCAGGGTTGATTTTCCAACAACTTCTGATGTAAAAAGCCATACGCCCCCGGCAGGCTAGAAGATTAAATCAAAAACAGCTGGATGCTTCATCTGAACGATGATACACCCAGTTGTTTCTTTTATTGGCACAGCCTCTCTAACAACGCCGTGCAACCTGCCAGTACATCCCGCCATGTGTCCTCGAAATTTCCAGTAAACCACGGGTCGGCCACATCGTGCGGCGTACTGGTATACGACATCAGGAGGGAGACCTTGTGCAACGGGTCGTTCCCTACAAAACGAGCCATATCCCGCAGGTTGCTTCGATCCATTGCAACCAGATAATCATAGGTATCATAATCCTGCCGTGTCATCTGACGCGCCGTTTTGCCTACACAGGAAATGGCATGGTCTGCCAATTTTTGCCGAGCGGGTGGATAGACCGGGTTGCCCACTTCTTCCGCACTGGTCGCAGCAGAGGCGATTTCAAATTTTTCTGCAATACCGGCTTTTTCCACAAGGTCTTTCATAACAAATTCCGCCATGGGACTACGGCAGATATTCCCCAGACAGATGAACAAGATTCGGGTCATTTTCTCTCAGCTCCTTTGGGCAACAGGATACCATTGTCGGGACAGTATTGGAATGGGCTTTTCCCTGCTCTGCCAGAACGTAACGAAAAGCATACCCTCCACCAACTGTGCAAAGACATCCGTCCAGCCCGCAGAATGCCAGCTTCTTTCGGAGATTGGAAACGGTATTGCCAACCACTTTTAAGGTATCAGCGCAATCCTTTCCCCATACAGCATCAAAAAGCTCTTTTTTAGAGAGCGTCGTTCCTTCGCAGACTGCCAACACCCACAACAGGTCGGATTCAAGACGTGTCAACGAAATATTTCTGCCGTTGGCTGAAATTTCATGTCGGGTGTTGTCAATCACCAATCCCGGCAGTTCCAGTTTTTTCTTTGCGCAGAATGTGATCTGCTCCGCCTCAATCTGCGCCTGTTGCAAAAGGCTCAGAATCGTTTGCTCCAGTACCTGGTCCGGGGTGTTCGCTCGTATCACAATCATGGAAGGCTCCTGTGTCACCGTTACTCTGCATCCATTTCGCGGATCAGATTGACCATTTCGATGGCGCTGACCGCGCAGTCATAGCCCTTGTTTCCGGCTTTCGTACCTGCCCGCTCGATTGCCTGCTCGATATTTTCAGTCGTCAGAACGCCAAATAAAACAGGAATACCGCTTTCCAGCGAAACTGCTGCGATGCCTTTTGAGACTTCGTTGCAGACGTAGTCGTAATGGCTGGTAGAGCCGCGAATCACTGCGCCAAGGCAAATCACAGCATCGTACTTTCCGCTTTTTGCCATTTTGGAAGCAACCAGCGGAATTTCAAACGCTCCCGGCACCCATGCGACATGAACATCGTCCTCGCTCACATCGTGCCGGAGGAGTGCATCCATTGCCCCGCCAAGGAGCCTTGAGGTGATGAACTCGTTGAATCGTGCAGCAACGATACCGACCCGGATGTTTTGTGCAATCAGTTTTCCTTCAAATGATTTCATTGTAAAATCCCTCTTTTCCTTAATAACTCAGGATATGTCCCATTCTTGCCTGCTTGGTTTTCAGATAGAACAGGTCGTGCGCGGTCGCAGTCATCTGAATTGGGACACGTTCTGTAATCTCCAGACCGAACTCGGAAAGTTGGTATACCTTATCCGGATTATTGGTCAACAGGCGCAAACTATGTGCTCCCAGTTCCCGCAAAATCTGTGCTCCCATATAATACTCCCGTTCATCCCCATGGAAACCAAGGGCGAGGTTGGCTTCCAGGGTATCCATGCCCTGTTCCTGCAACTCGTAGGCACGCAGCTTATTTATGAGACCGATACCGCGCCCTTCCTGCCGCATATAGAGCAGGATGCCACGCCCCTCCTTTTCAATTTGCGTCATCGCCGCAGCCAACTGCTGTCCGCAATCGCAGCGCAGCGAACCGAACGTATCACCCGTCAGACATTCCGAATGTACCCGACACAGGACATCCCGGCCATCACCGATTTCACCTTTTACCAATGCGATGTGATGCTCTCCGTTCAGGCGGCTCACAAAACCGTATGCGCGGAAGTCGCCGTATTTTGTCGGTAGATTTACGGCAGCCACCTGATCGACCAGCTTTTCGTGACACTTACGGTACTCTTGCAAGGCTTGGATGGTGATGAATTTGATTTGGAATCGTTCTGCCAGCTGTGCAAGTTCCTCCGTGCGCATCATAGTGCCATCGTCCCTCATGATCTCGCAGCAAAGCCCGCACTCTTTCAGCCCTGCCAGACGGCACAGGTCTACGGTGGCTTCTGTGTGGCCGTTCCGTTCCAGAACACCATTTTTCCTTGCTAAAAGTGGGAACATATGACCCGGTCGCCGGAAATCTTCTGCTTTTGCGTCTTCTGCTACACAGGCCAGCGCGGTAATAGAGCGTTCCGCAGCAGAAATGCCGGTCGTGGTTGAAATATGGTCGATGGACACGGTAAAGGCGGTTTCATGGTTGTCCGTGTTATGCCGAACCATCTGCGGAAACTTCAGCTTCTGTACAAAGGCTTCCGACATCGGCATACAGATCAGACCTTTGCCGTGGGTCGCCATGAAATTGACATTTTCTGTTGTCGCAAACTCAGCGGCACAGATAAAATCGCCCTCGTTTTCGCGTTCCGGGTCATCCGTCACCAAAATGATCTTGCCTTGTCTCAAATCTTCCAGAGCTTCCGGAATGGTATTGAATCTCATTGTTGTTTCTCCTTATTCAAATCCGTAGCGTATCAGCATTTCTTTCGTGACAGAGCTTTGCCGGTGTTCCTGCGGTATCGGCTGAAACAGCTTTTCGACATACTTGCCAAGGATGTCGGTCTCCAGATTTACCACATCGTTTTTGTGCCTTTGACACAGATTTGTACAGCTGACGGTGTGAGGGATGGTGGACACTGAAAACGCATCCGAACTGACTTCTGCCACTGTCAGGCTTATACCATCGACCGCGATGGAGCCTTTTTCCACGACATAGCGCAAAAGATTCGGTTCCGCATGGATGGTAAACCAGACCGCATTGTCGTCTTTTTCGATTCGCAGGATGCACCCGGTGCCATCCACATGACCCGCCACAATATGCCCGCCGAACCGCCCATCCGCAGCCATTGCCCGTTCCAGATTGACCCTGCTCCCGACCATAAGACCTGCAAGAGAGGAGCGGTTCAGGGTTTCATGCATAACATCGGCAGAAAAGCTGTCTGCAAAAAGCCGGGTAACGGTCAGGCAGATGCCATTCACTGCGATGCTGTCACCGATTTTTGTGTTTTCCAGAACGGTCCGTGCCTGAATGTTCAGCACTTCCGAATGCTGCCCATGCGTGATCTGCTTTACGGCTCCGACTTCTTCTATAATTCCAGTGAACATGGATACTCGACCTCGCTTTCAATCAGAATATCCTCGCCAAGATGGGTCAGGCTGCTGTTTTTCAGCCGGAATGCTGCACTCGGCACATGAACTCCTGCACCTTCCACCGGTGTTTTTGCTTCCTGTCCGCCGAACAGCTTTGGGGCAATGTACGCCTGCACCTGTTGAACAACGCCGCTTTCCAGTGCTGCCCAGTTCAGTGTCCCTCCGCCTTCCAGAAGAATGCTGTCGATTTGTTCCTGACCAAGTTTTTCCATAAGTTGTACAAGGTCAATGTGACCGTTCCTTTTGTCCAGACAAATCACCCGGCACCCAGCCTGTCGATATATCGCCTGCCGTTTCGGGTCGGCGCAGCAGGTCGCAAGGATGGTCGGGATCTGTTTTGCTGTTGCGACCACCTGTGCTTGCAATGGTGTCCGCAGCTGAGTATCGCAGACGATGCGAACTGGATTTTTTCCGTTCTCCATGTGGCAGGTCAATAAGGGATCATCGGCAAGAATGGTTCCGACACCGACCATGATTCCGCTGAACCGATGCCGCTGTTGTTGAACATACGCTCGGGCAGCTTCCCTTGTAATCCATTTGGATGCGCCCGTAACTGTGGCAATTTTTCCGTCCATTGTCATGGCATACTTCATAGAAACAAACGGGCGTTTTGTCGTTATAAAATGGAAGAATATCCGATTGAGTGCGTCGCATTCTTCCCGCAAAACGCCTTCCGTCACCGCTACCCCCTGCACCCGCAAAGCAGCAATTCCTTTCCCCGACACCAGCGGGTTTGGGTCTGCCGACCCCACTACGACCCGGCTGATGCCCGCTTCCAGAATAGCATTCACACACGGCGGCTGTTTCCCAAAATGACAGCAGGGCTCCAGCGTCACATACATCGTTGCCCCTTCGGGGTCAACAGCGCAGGATGCTAACGCATTTCGCTCCGCATGGGGCTGGCCATACCGTTCATGCCATCCCTGCCCGATGATCTGACCATCTTTTACAATGACAGCACCCACCATCGGATTTGGGGATGTCCATCCGCATCCTTTTTTAGCCAGTTCTAAGGCAAGACACATATACTCTGTATCGTTCATCTCTCTGCCTCCAAATAAAAAAGCCCCGAACCAGATCGTTCAGGACAAGGCAAACAGGCGCAGTATCTCCTGCGCAAAAAGAAAGCTCTGAAATGCAAACGCATCTCAGAGCAGCTTCCATGAGCACAGAGATCTTGTGGTTTCTCTATGCTTTCCTATCTTCTTTCATCCAGACTGTACTGTCGGCTTCGGAGTTTCACCGAATCATGCCTTGCGGCTCGTGGGCTGTACCACCGGTAGGGAATCACACCCTGCCCTGAAGATTTTCTATTCAATTACGGTGAAAGTATAGCACGGCGGCAAGTGGATTGCAAGGCCATTTTGCAAACCGGGACAAAACCGGGACGGCCAGACTTTTGGGGCGGGAGGTCAAATATATGCCCTTTGCACTGCGGCTTCGGCTGCGGGAAATGCAGAGAAGCATCGGAAGCACTGGCTTTTTACATGACCCTGTGGTATCATTTCTCATAGAAAGCCGAGAGGCGCAGACAAGAAAAACAGCATCTATTTCACATGCGAGTCTGAGCAGCTCCAGCAAAAACAAGCTGTCTGCGTTTTTTGAAAGGCCACCGTGTGTCTCGGCAGCGGTGAAAACACAATGCACGTTCTCTGAATGAGGTGACCGGATATGGCAAAGAAAATGACGCGGGCCGCGCTGTTTTTCATGATTGGAACGGTCATTTTGACCGCTTTCTACAAAAAGGCCACTTACGGGCCGGCGCTTTCACTTGCCATTACCTTCGGAACGGTTTCCTACCACCTCGTCATGCGGCTGCTGGTGGGAGGCGCATTTCAGGCAGTGATGCAGAATCGTGCGGATCTCCGCAAGCGGTGGTACCGGGTCGGTAGGCGGGAAATGGCGGTCTATGAAGCGCTGAAGGTAAAGCGGTGGAAGCGCAGAATGCCCACCTATGACAACGCGCTGTTTGATCCGCGTCTGCACACATGGGACGAGGTCGCCCAGGCCATGTGTCAGGCGGAGCTGGTCCATGAAACGATCGCGCTGCTCAGCTTTCTGCCCATTGCGGCGGGGCTCCGGTTTGGCGCATACCCGGTATTCATCGTGACCTCCGTTTTGTCCGCCGGATATGACCTGCTGTTTGTGATGATGCAGCGGTATAACCGTCAGCGGATCATGGCGCTGCTGGAGCGCAAGCGCACATCGTCCGCCTGCGCCAGATGAATCCGTGGCCGATCAGTAAAGGGCCGACGGTGTATCCCTTCTTGGGTTATCTCCGCGCTAAGAGCCGCCTTGCGGCGGTTGCGCTCCGAAACGCGCCTGCGGGCGCAGCGCTCTGCGCTCCGGCTGTTTTTGCACCGCGCTTCGCGCGATTGCGCGGCGATAGCCGCGCAGGCAAAAAAATAACTTTTCCCCAAAAGAGGAAAAGTCAAAAAAAAGCACCTGATACAGCGTGGGGAAGAAACACTGCACCGTGGGTTTTATCGCAGCAGGACAAGCCTTCGCGGATGGATACCATGGCACAGTTCACCCTTTCACATATGATTTTAATTATTGTACCATGCCGGGACAATGGTGTCAACACAACACGAAATGTTGCACCAAGAAGGATTTTTTGTATTTTTGTGTCAACTTTTGGGCAATATGTCAAAAGGCCGGGTTCTGGTTCGCGCCGCACACAAAACAGCGCCGCGCCAGACCCGGCACACGATCCTATTCTTTTAATTTCCTCCAATCTGTTGGTCGATGTATTCATCTAATTCGTTGATTGCATCTTCCCACATTGCATCATCCATATTGACCTTTCTCCCCTGCAGCACTGGTTCCGGCAACGCCGATTCCGCCGTGCTTTGTGCTGGTTCTGCCATTTTATTAGGTTTACTTATGACCTCTTCTGTATTTGTGGAACCTTTGTTCATTGCATTTGTTGCTTCCAAAGCAATCACTGCTACAAGTATAAGAATCCCACAAATCAACAACAGTCTTTTCTTCATTGATTTTATGCTCTTTCTTTATTCCCTCATATACTAATTAAATCCATAGCATTCAATATATGGTTCTCCAATCTTTGTGTTGCTTATATGTTCCTGATACCTACACACCTGACATTCTACGTATCTTACCAAAATATCTTGCTTCACTACGTCATGTCCAGCATGATATCCATGCATACATGCTGCTGTACGTGCATAATAGGAGTTTTGAGTTTTGTACCTAATGTCAAAACTTCCGCACTGTATACATTGTCCCGCAACTTGTTCTGCTACGTCATTCGAATGTCCACTCTGATATTCTTTTACATCATCATCAAAATCTTTATAAAGTGCTTCTTCTATTTTTTCAATTTTGCTATTTGTCCCGGCCCAAATTTTGTCTTTTTCTTGTGCATGAACAGGCAAAAGCATTCCCATTCCAAAGCAAATAGTAAAAATAATTACTATCCATCTTCGTTTCATTATTGTCATCTCCCCTCTGCTTATTTCAGGCATGTCCAACCCAAATCTCTTATCTGGTTACGATTCATCATCGAACGCGTTCCGCATTCCGGGCAATCTGCATAGGTATAACTAACCTCAAAGCATTTTTGATCTCGCGCATTTACATTTCCATGGATACATGGCGTTGTAAAAAATTCATACCCAGTTTCAACCGAAGTCGTCATTGTCGTTCCACATTTTGGACATGGATAAGTTGGTAATGCTCTGTCTTCTAGAGCAGCCGCCGGCAACGCCATACTAATTGCAAAAGCCAACATGCCGATTGTTGTTAAACACCTACTTAATGTCTTTTTAGTCATGTCTTGCTCCTTTCTAAGTCAGTTTGTTGCATTTTAACTATTTTGTTTCAACCATAGCGTTTATTATATGTATATAATAGCATTAAGGATAATAATTGTCAATAGTGTTATTTACTTTAAGCTCTATAAACACAAAAAAAGCAGCCCCTCCCTTGCGGGAAAGGCTGCTTTTTAGAACAAATCAGTTACAATCAGTTCTGCTTCATCTTAGCGAAGCACTCGCTGCAGTAGACCGGACGGTCTTCGCGCGGCTGGAAGGGCACCTTGCAGGTCTTGCCGCAGCTTGCGCAAACGGCGTCGAACATCTGGCGCTCACCACGGGTAGCGTTCTTGCGGGCATCGCGGCATGCCTTGCAGCGCTGGGGCTGGTTCTCGAAACCACGGCTTGCGTAGAATTCCTGCTCACCGGCGGTCCAAACGAACTCTTTGCCGCAATCTTTGCATACCAAAGTCTTGTCTTCGTACATAGTGGGTATCTCCTCTTTGTTTACTTGCCCGCGGAAGAATTTCAACCAACGCTTGGGGTCACCAATGAACTGATTGCTAAGCTACTGGGGGCATTGTTTATATGTCCAGGCCAAAACGCCTGAATCCAAATTCATTCTCGCACTTCATCACTGCGCAGCTTTTTGCGGGCGCGCATCAGGGCGTTTTCCACCGCTTTGGGGGTGCAGTGCAGCAGTTGGGCTGTCTGGGCGGCGGTGTGCCCCTCCAAACTGGCAAGCAGACTGCCGCGTTCCAGGGGCGAAAGCTGCGTGTTGATGCGTTCCAGCACGGCGGCGCAGCGCTCGTTGGCAATGGCAAGCTCTTCCGGCCCCGGCGCGGCAGAATTTTCCGGCAGGGGCACACTGTTGTTCAGCGGAGCATGCTTTTTGCGGGTGGCACTGCGGCGGGCATCCTGCTGTGCGTTGGCAATACAGGCTGCGGCATACGCGGTAAAGGGGACTTTTTTATCCGCCCGGTAGCTGCGCACGGCATGGAACAGGACAATCAGCCCTTCCTGCACTGCATCGTCAAAGTCAAGGCCGGGTGCTGCAACGGCAGCGGCGCCTTTGCGTATGGCAGGCATCATGGCGGTGATCAGCGCGGCAATAGCGCTTTCCTCCCCAGCCTGTGCCTGCTGCAGCAGCTCGTCATCCATCTGCTGCGGCATGGCTACTTTCCTCCCTGGATAAATGCGATTGTTCTTATTTTACCGTTTAACGCCGCGTTTGTCAATAAAATTTTGCCCTGTACGTTAAATAATCCCTTCCTCAAGAGAGGGATTTGCCGCACTGTGGCTGCGCCATGCTCCTACCTTCCTTTAAGAGCCCCCATCGTCGGCAGATCTCCGCCAACGGAAACGGTTTCAGAGTTGTTCGGCAAATCGGACACTTTACTTTTTTCGGTTTGTAAAATGTTCCAGCAGCTCCACTGCCGCCACAATGATAATTGTTACCGCAAAAACACCCAGCCAGCCAAGGCCCGCTTTGGGCAGCACCTGCATAAACAGTGTTAAATTCATCTTGTTCTCCCCTTTTGTTTAGAGTGTATCTGAAAAGTCGAAAATATCCGTCATTTTCTTTGTTTTCAGATACACCTTAGGCAAACAATGTCAGAATCATACCGCCCGCAATCACGGACGCGATCTGACCGGATACATTCACCCCAACGGCGTGCATCAGCAAAAAGTTCTGGTTGTCTTCCTGCAGGCCCATCTTGTTCACCACACGGGCCGACATCGGGAATGCCGAAATGCCCGCTGCACCGATCATGGGGTTGATTTTTTGTTTGGCAAACAGGTTATATACCTTGGCCACCAGCACGCCGCCGATGGTATCGAACACAAAGGCCACCAGCCCCAGCGCCAGAATCATCAGGGTCTGCCGATTCAAAAAATACTCTGCCTGCATTTTGGATGCCACCGTCAGCCCCAGCAGCAGGGTAATGAGGTTTGCCAGTACCTTTTGTGCGGTTTCGGACAGGCTGTCCAGCACACCACATTCCCGGATGAGGTTGCCGAACATCAAAAAGCCAACCAGCGCCACACTGCGCGGCACAAACAGCCCAGCCACCATAGTAATAATGATGGGGAACAGGATTTTTGCCGTTTTGCTGACTTGCTTTTCGGCATATGGCATGCGGATCAGGCGCTCTTTTTTGGTCGTCACAAGCCGGATGACCGGCGGCTGGATGATGGGCACCAGCGCCATGTAAGAATACGCCGCCACAATGATGGCCCCCAGATAGTTGGATTCCAGAAAGTTCGCCACAAAGATGGAGGTCGGCCCGTCCGCCGCACCGATCACGGCAATGGAGGCGGCATCTTTGAGTTCAAAGCCCATCAAAGTCGCAGCCCCCAGCGTGAAAAAGATGCCAAACTGCGCCGCCGCCCCAAAAATCATCAGCTTGGGGTTGGAAAGCAGCGGTGTAAAATCAATCATTGCACCAATGCCCACAAACAGCAGCAACGGGAACAGTTCGTTGGCAATGCCAGCATCAAACAGCACATCCAGCGGGCCGACCTCGGTGCCGGTGGACAGCACCTGGGTAACAGCACCGGACAGCGGCAGGTTGACGAGAATGGCCCCAAAGCCCATTGGCAGCAGCAGGGATGGCTCCATCTCCTTTTTGATCGCCAGCCAGATCAACAGGCCGCCGATCCCCCACATAACCACCTGCTGCCATTGCAGGTTCCATAGATTTCCAAACAGTTCTTGCATCCATAGCCCTCCTTGTTTTAATGCAATCTTAACACAAACAGCAAAAAGAAAAAGACTTCCGCCGCGCAGGGGTACTACACCCATGCTCGGCAAAAGTCTTGCGTTATTTCATACAAATTACGGGCTGTCAGCCGTCTTGACGTAACTTGCAGGCGCTGCGCGTCCGCTACTCCCTTTTGCTGGTTTTATTATGCAATATTAATACCGGGATGTCAAGGGGGGTGCCGCCGCGCAAAATTCTTTTTCAGCAGCCTGACTTTTTACACATCCGGCCAACGGTGGATCTGGCGCAGATGCAAAACCAGACCAAACTCACCGGAGATGGTTTCGGAAAGCGGGAACGCCCACCAGGTCCACCCCAGCCCCAGACGGGACAACAGCCAGAAAATGGGGATCAGGCAGATGATTTCCCGCATAACAGAGATTGCCACGCTGACCTTTGCCGCACCGATTGCCTGGAAAAATACCGGCGTGATAAGGGAAAACACCGCCGAGAAAAAGCTGAGCCCAATAATGCGGGGAATGTCAAGGGTGGATTTTGAGCGTATTTGAGGCGTAAGGCAACACCGCACAATTCCCGCCTAACGGCTTAAGCACCGCTCCGACGGCTGCGGCACGGCATCTGCGTTGCCAAAATGC
>ENA-OROZ01001674-OROZ01001674.1-human-gut-metagenome-genome-assembly--contig:-NODE-1674-length-19353-cov-10.860607_pt1 | contig 19353 bp, 20 predicted proteins | sample MGYA00242138_ERZ509066 | MGnify/ENA primary metagenome ERZ509066 (study PRJEB26280, sample SAMEA2338691) | human gut metagenome | biome: human gut; feature: human-associated habitat; material: faeces... | reverse complement strand
GACTTTGTGCGTAAGCTTTTCACTTACGAACGTGTCGCACGGTTGTCGTTGCCGTAACCTTCCAGCAGGTTGATCACGCCCCATACGCCCAGACCGGCTCCAAGGCCGATGACAATCGTACCGAGCTGAGACACCGCGGTGGAGAAAAACTGCATAAAAGATACCCTCCTGCGGGAACATTCCCGCGTCCTTCCCGGATTCGTGAAACGCTGGCTGTGCAGCTCTGCGAAGCGGCGGCAAAAGCGGGCGCTTCACAGGCGTAATCCAGAAACACGGCCTGAGGCCGTATGCACTTCCGACGCAGCCTGCCTAAAAAAACGGCAGTTGAGCGAACGCGGAAGCCAGAGAAACTGAGCCGCAGACAGGCTGCGAAACTCATCTATATAAACAATTCCGGCAGGAGTGGTAACTGTCGGAACTGGAGATTGGTTTTCCTTGCCGCAAGGCGGTTTTTATGGTATGATCGTTATAAACATAAAACGCAGCGAACAGGGGGGAAAACCGATATGACTGATTTGAAAATTGCCGTAGGCATCTCTGATTTTGAGAAGATCAGATCGAACGGTTTTTACTATGTGGATAAGAGCGGGCTGATCGCGGAGCTTTTGAAAAACAGCTTTGCGGAAGTGACGCTGATTACCCGCCCGCGTCGTTTCGGAAAGACGCTGGCAATGAGTATGCTTGCCAGTTTCTTTGATATCCGCAGGCAGAGCCGCGCTTATTTTGAAGGACTGGATATTATGAACAATCCGGAACTCTGCGCGGCATGGATGAACCAATATCCGGCCCTGTTTTTGACGTTTAAGGATGTGGATGGGCTGGACTACGCTTCAGCTAAGCAGATGTTACGCACTCAGATTGCGGGACTTTACGGTGAACACGCCTATCTGAAAACCAGTTCCAACATTAGCGAAAACGACCGAAAAGTCTATGAACAGCTTGCAGATGTAGTGGACGGTGCGCCGACCGACGCCATGCTGAAAACGAGCATTGCCACGCTCATGCGGATGATGCAGGCGCATTACGGAAAGCCGGTTATCCTGCTGCTGGATGAATACGATGTTCCGCTGGCAAAGGCAAGCAGCAACGGCTATTACAGTCAAATGCTGGAAATGATGAAAACCATGCTCAGCACGGCGCTGAAAGATAACCCATCGCTCCATTTCGCCGTGATAACGGGGTGTTTGAAGATTGCCAAAGAAAGCATCTTTACGGGAACGAATAATTTCGTTTCAGATACAATTACATCCACTCGTTTGAGCGAATATTTTGGATTTACTCAGACAGAAGTGGATCGGATTCTTGATGATGCAAGGATGCGGGATAAGGCGGAACAGGTTAAGGCATGGTATGACGGTTATCACTTCGGGGATTTCGATGTGTACTGCCCTTGGGATGTGATGAGCTATCTGCGGGATGTGCAGCGCGATCCGGCAGCGATGCCCATCGGATACTGGAAAAATACCAGCGATAACGCGATTATCCGCTCGTTCATCGACTATGCGGGCAGCAGCATCACCCGGAAAATGGAAACGCTGCTGTCCGGCGGCTATATCGTGCAGCGCATCGAGGAAAATCTCACTTACGATTATCTTCATGCGTCCGAGGAAAACCTGTGGAGTATCCTGTATCTGACCGGCTATCTGACCCGTGAAAAGGGGATTGAACTGCCGGAAGGCATGGCGGCACTTATGATTCCAAATGCGGAAATCCGGGATATTTTTGAAAATACGGTCATCAAATGGTTTGATGACAGCGCGCAGATTTGGGATCGGAAAAAGCTGTTCGATGCGGTCTGGCAGGGTGACAGCGAGAAAATCACGCAGGAGATGAACGCACTGCTGCGCATGACCATCAGCTACCATGATTACAGGGAGGACTTTTATCATGCGTTTCTTGCCGGTATCTTTGCCGGTGCGGGGTACACGGTGGAGTCTAATCGGGAGCATGGCGAAGGCCGGAGCGACGTAGTTGTATTTGATGCTCGCAGTGGCCGAGTTGCAATTTTTGAAGCCAAGTATGCCCAAAGACTGGAGAAGCTGACGGAATCCTGCCATGATGCCCTTCGTCAAATGGATGAACGAAAGTACGCACAGGATTTTGAAGACAGCTACGACCAGATTTTCTGTTATGGCATTGCCTTTTTCAAAAAGCGCTGTCTGGTTCAAAGAAAGTAAGATCAACCCCTTCGGAAAATGAAGTTGCGTGTTTCTGAATCCGAAGGGGTTTAATACATCACGACATCCAGATCAATCGGAACGTCTTCTTCCGGTTCATCATCTTCGATTTCGTAGGCATCAAACGCATCCTCATCCTTGGGATGAAGCGCACGATTGAGATAAGCCTGCGGGTCAAAGGCGTTTGCCGGGTCAGCATCCGAGAGGTACTTATAGTTGGGATGTTTGGCCAGATCGAATTTGTCGGAGAGGAAAGGACGAACGCCGCGGATTTGCAGAATACACTTGCCGCCGTCCATCGTCGCCAGCTCGTCCTGCGTCATGAGTTCCTTGCCGAGCTTCTGATAATTCAAACTGTGCGAGGTTTCTCTGCCGCGCGATTCGCCGGTGTTGCAGGTGTCAATGGTTTCGCGTCCCAGCACGGCGGAAAGCTCTTTGAGCGTTGTCGCTTCACGTCCGCCGAGGAAGATTGAGCTGTCGCAATTCCCTTGAATTGTGTCGCTCTGCTCTTTGTAAATGGCTTTGAGCTGGCTCTGTGCCTGGAAAATCAGAACGGCGGAGATTTCCCGGCTGCGGATGGTCGCCATCAGCTTTTCAAGGTTGGGAATCTGCCCGATATTGGCGCACTCGTCAATCAAGCAGCGCACATGCACGGGCAAGCGTCCGCCGTATACGTCATCTGCCTTTTCGCAAAGCAGATTGAAAAGCTGGGTATAGCACATGGAAATGAGAAAGTTAAAGGTATCATCCGTGTCGGACATGATGATGAACAGGGCGGTTTTCCGGTCGCCCAGCGTGTCCAGTTGCAGCTCGTCATAGGCCGTCAGTTCCCGCAGCTCCTGAATGTCAAAGGGCGCAAGCCGTGCGCCGCAGGAAATAAGTATGCTTTTCGCGGTCTTGCCGGCACTTAGCTTGAATTTGGCATATTGGCGGACGGCGAAGTGGTCTGGCTTGCGCTTTTTCAGTTCCTCGAACATCAAATCCACCGGATTTTTGAAGTCCTCATCGTCCTCACGCACCTCCATCGCATTGATAAACTCAATGAGCGTAGAGAAATTCTGTTCCTCCACCGGCGCTTCATAGTGGATGTACCCGATAAGCGCGGTGTAGAGCAGCGTTTCCGCTTTCACCCAGAAATCGTCACCGGCTTTACCCTCGTAGAGTAGGAATGAGCCGCCTTGCGGCATTACTGCCGTAGGTTTGCCCAAACCCCTCCCAGAACCGGACGTACACCTCTCGATGTATCCGGCTCGCCATTATTGCTTCAAATCAGTGTCGTTCAAGGGTGGTGAATCTTGTGATGGCAGTCCTTGCACACCGCAAGTGTTTTTCGCTTTTTCGCTATCATCGCAAGCTCCCACAGTTGTTTTCCTTTGAGGTTCTTCACCTTATTTACATGGTGTATTTCCAGCGGTACATTGGTCTTTCCGCACAGCTCACACACGCAGGCGGACAGCCTATCGTCAAATGACGTTCTGGAACCGACGTGTGCGATTGCAAAGTCTATGATTTTATCTGTCCAGAGGTCTGTATTTTTGCAGTCCATAAACCTTGCGAAGCTGCGGCGCTTTATTCCTGCTTTCGTTTGGTAGGGCACACCCCAGCCGCCGTTTCCGTCACGGTATTTGCGGATTATTTTTCTGCTGGTGCTCTCATGCTTTCCAGCCAGAGTTTTCAGGCAGCTGTATTCCATCAAATATTCAAAATACTGAAGCTTGTTGAAATTGCTGGCTATACTGTAATAGTTGCAAATACCGCGCAGCTCAGAGTTGTACGTTGATACAATCTCCAAATCCGTACACCGAAAGATATATTTTCTTGCGATAGGCTCTATTGTCCCGTCGCGCAGTTGCCGGATGACCGACTTCCCAAACAGGAAAGGCATGATTTTGTCCGCAAACGGAATGCACAGCTCAACAGACCCGTTGAGCGTGCGGGAAACGTGGTTTCCGTGCGGCTTTAGCTTCTGGTCTCTCCTCACACGAATGTCATAACCCAAAAATCTTGCATACTGGTTACTGTGCGTAATGAGTGTCTTTTGCTCTGAAAGCTCCATTTTCAGGGTTTGGCTGATGAAGTCGGACAGCTGTCTCTTGATACGCTCACAGTCCGCTTTATCGCCCTTCACGCCAAGAATGAAGTCGTCAGCATAACGGATGTATTTGATGACTTTATCCGTTTTGGACATACAGGGCGTTTTATGCATGACTGCTTTTAGTTGAGCGATTTTCTGCAACAAAGCTGTTTTTTCCTGACCTGTTGCAGTTTTCAGCTGTTTTTGAGCCTTCTTTATCTGCCATGTGACCTTATCGTATTCCGGGGTATGGTGTCTGTCCCTGCTTTTATAGAACTCCTTGGCGGTCTTTTCCACGAACTTGTCCAGCTCATTCAGGTAGATATTTGCGAGTATGGGCGAAACGATTCCGCCCTGCGGGCAGCCGGAGTAGGTAGCATGGTATTGCCAGTTCTCCATATAACCGGCTTTTAGGAATTTCCAAATGAGCTGAATCAGCCGTGCGTCTTTAATCTTGGCGTTTATGACGTTTGCTAAAACTCGGTGGTCGATGTTATCAAAACAGCCTTTAATATCGCCCTCAATAAACCACGACACGCCTGAGAATTCTCTTTTCAAGGATTTCAGCGCAGTGTGGCAGCTCCTGTTGGGACGAAAGCCGTGAGAATTGTTTGAGAAGATTGGCTCGTAGACCGATTCCAATATCATTCTCAATACTTCCTGCACCAGCTTGTCCGTAAAGGTAGGAATTCCAAGAGGACGCTTTTTTGTGCTGTTCTGCTTTTTCTGGATGTACTCGCGGCGAACAGGATTCGGAGCATAGGTTCCGTCAGCCAGAGATTGGATGATCCAATCAACTTTTTCCTTGCTGAATCCGTCAGCTGTGTCGTCATTCACGCCTTTTGTTCCTGCGCCCTTGTTGGCGTAGAGGTTTTTGTACGCAAGATAATACAGGTCGGGTCTTAATAGATAGCGGTAGAGCCTTGTGAAGATTTCTTCTTTGTTGTCCCTTGAATTTTTTCTGATTCTATCCAAAATCTCGATTGTTGGTTGCATTTGAGGCTTTCCTCCCTAATCAAATTTCAATTTTGGAATGCAATAACTGTTCTCCTTCGTCTGGAATACAGGATATATTCCGTGAGAGTCGTTACTTCCCACAGGACTACTATGAGAACTCCGTTGCCGTATCGGATATTCAGCGTCATCTCCCTTGCCTTTCGAGGACTTGGGATTTATCACCCACAAGGGGGCATTTCGCATAGCTCGTTTGAGCATTCCGACTTAGGCAATCCCCAGTTAGCGTAATAAGTAGGCAAATGCGGATTGTCGGATACGCTTTCGTTTCGTTATTTCCAGTTCTCTGGCTTGTCACATGAATTGATTGATAACCCATCGCGCAAAGGCGAAACGCAATGTTATTCATGTCAGAGGTTGATGCCGCCGTATCTACGGTGGTTACATACACATTCCTCCGCCCGAACACAACGGGGACTTGAAACTCGCATTCAACATTCAGTAGTTCTATCCTCATATCCGCTTAACATAGCAATTCAGTCGTGCTCTTGTGTATAGAGCAACTTATCGCTTTCCCGCCATGCTATGGTCCCGCATCAGCTTTCGCCTATCGGTTAGGCGGGTCGTTTCCACTGTTATCTGAGTGGGTAGTGCCTAATTCTACTTCTTACTACGCCCTATCTGGGCGCGCGCCCTTGGTGTTGGCGATCAGCGTCGTGACCAGCTTCAAAATGTCCTTTTCCGAGTGGATGTAGGCGAACGGGTTGTAGTGCATGGACTTCTTGAAGTTCAGGGAATTGAGAATCTTGATCTGATACCCGTTCTTTTGCAGCGCATGGCCGCAGGAAACCACGATGTCCCCTTTGGGATCGGTGACGACGAAGCTGGTGGGATAGGTTTTTGAGGTGCATTGTAGCAGATTGGGCTTCAACCAAAAGCGGGTCTTGCCCGAACCGCTGCCGCCGACGATCAGGACATTTTTGTTCCGCGCCGTTTTCGGGTCTTTGGGGCGACTATTCATCGTCAGACGCTCCGTCTGCGTGAGAATGATGTTGTTCTCAAACGCGGGATCGACGTAGGGCTTGATGTCCTCGGCGGTTCCCCAACGGGCGCTGCCGTACTCCAGATTTTTGCGAAATTTCTTGGCATTTTTGCCCTTGATATAGACCGCCAGCCGAATGGCGATGGCGGCGGCAACGCCCATGCACAGGTCAATGGGATGAAAGCTGGGGACAAGGGAGTGGAACGCCGTGTTCAGACCGGTCATAATGTTCAGTAGCTTCGCGGAAGCGTCCGAACCGGGAGCCAGCCGCATCGCCTCGCTGACCTTGGTGGCCAGCAGCGCGATGAACACATACGGAATATTGGGAAGGATGAGCTTTTTGACGTTGACTTGCTTCATCGTTCCAGCTCCTTCCGCTTTGTCCTGTCCACCACAGCCGCCTGAATGAGCGACTTGAAGTGTTGCAGCTTTTCCAGCACCGAGGGGCGTTCCGCCTTCCTGACCTGTTTGGCAGTGTATTCCTTGAGCGCGGCGGTCATGGCGTCGGCGTCCGGTGCTTTGAAGAACACCATGTACCGCTTTTCGCCCTTGACCTTGAATGGAGCGAAGTCAATGCCATACTTCCGGGCGATCCGGTTGAATGAGCCGATATTCTGATCGGTGACTTCGATGCTCTGTAATCCCTTATCCTTGGCGGCAAGCTGCTTGACGGTCATTTTCCCGTGGGGGTTGGCCTTGCTGTGTTGATATTTCTGATGGCCGTTTTTTAGCTGCTCCAGCAGCTTGGCAACGGCCTTACGAAATTCCTGTTCACCCAGCTTTCCGCAGGAGATCATCAGGGATACGATTCTCTGTTCAACTTCTTCCTGCATGACTTATCACGCTCCTTTCCTTGGATTTGCAGGGAGAATGCCGGGACACTAAGGCGGTACCACCAGCCGGTGCAGAAGATGCTTATTCATTTCTGCGCCCCTGTCCCTTGACGGTCAGGATGCCGTCCAGCGTGGTGGCGGTGATCCGCAGGCGCTCGGCCACGGCGATGTCATTTTTCACGCTTTCATCTACGGTGCTGCCGCAAACCACCAGCACACGAGCGCGGCGCAGATACTCCCGCGCCATGTCGATGCCGTCTTTATGCTCCTGCGGAATCTCATCGCGTAGGAATAGCGGCAAAAACAGCGCGGGGCAGACGGGCGAAAAGCCCGCGTCATAGACCGCCCTGCAATACTTGGCGGCATTTTCGGTGTTCTCAAACTCATTCTCGCTCCACGGAGCGGTGATGTAGGCAAGGGGGCGTTTCATCGGTATCAAATCCTTTCTCCCGGAATCGGGCATGAAAAATGACGGCCTTTAGGGGCCGCCGTGAAAATCGTGATTGACCAGCATGGCATAGTGGTTGTCGATGGTGGAAACGGAATTGAACAGCGCCGCCATGAGATAGGCTTTCGTGTTCCAAACGCGGGTGGTGTTTTCGCGGATACCGTCCATGACCTTTTCGATGTGCATGGAGGTGATCTTTTCAAAGCGCTGTTGCACGAAGCCGGTGGGATACTCCGCATCCCGCCCGATCTTGACTGTGGGGCTGCGGTTCATAGCAACCTCCAGCATAATCTCCACCAGCTCATCAAGCTGCATCCGGTCATACTGCTGACAGAGAATGTCGTATTCGATTTGCTCTCTGATCTCCGCTTTTTTCTCAAATCCGTCCGTCATTCCGTCCGCCGCAGGCAGAAAGAATGAATGAGTGCTTGATAGATCAGTATTTGATTTTTGAGTATTAGATTTCTTAGTATTTAATTGCGCGGGATTATCCGTATCCGGTGCCTCCGTATCCGGGTTATCCAGATACGGGTTTTCCGTATCTGGTAAAGTCGTATCCGGTGGAGAGGGCTTTCGGGGCTTCTCGAAGATGGTGTACTCCGTGTCGGAAATGCGCCCGTCCTTGCCGCGAAGCTGACGGCGGATGATGTAGCCCGCCAGCTCCAGCTCCTTGAGCGTTTTCCCGATGGCGTCCACGCCCTCCTTGCAGATCGCAGCCAGCCCCCGCGTGGTGTAATTCCACTCGTCGGGGAGGGAGAGCATCATGGAGAGAAGCCCCTTGGCTTTCAGGGAAAGATTGCTGTCTTTCAGGTGATGGTTGCACATCACCGTGTAATCCCGCGTCCGTTCAACGCGAAATACAGCCATATTGCTTCAATCCTTTCCGCAGGGCAGTCAACCTGTTTGGCCGTCCTCCTCGGCAAACCGCGTATCCAGCCGCTTTACGCTCCAGTTCTGCTTGAACTGTCCCAGCGGGCCGGTGCCGAACTGCGCCAGCGCACGGCGATCCAGCTCCAGCAGCTTTTCCCACAGCTCCGGGTGATGCTTTCGCAGCTTCCGCAGCTCATCGATGCGCTGGAACGGGCAGCACCAGCAGGACGCACGGTGGTAAATCTCATACAGCCCGCCGAAGTCAAAGCCACGGTCGTAACAGGCTTGGAGCGCCTGCGCCTCCGTGATGCCCCATTCCACGAGGGGATACCGCTCATCCTTGCAGCGCCACGCTTCATCGGCGGCGATACCGACATAGTGGATCGCACCCAGCTCGCCTTTGAGCCGGTTGACCTCCTTGGTGATGAGGTGCGTTTTGAGCTGCCCGGTACACCAGCGGACGCGGATTCCCGGCCAGCCGTTGCCGTAGGGCGGGATGCCCAGCTTTGCACGGTTTTCCAGACTGCGGGGCTTCTGCTTGGGTTCGTCGAACATCAGGTATTCAAAGCCCTTGGGATGCCGCAGCGTGGTAATATGGATGCCGCGCTCCCGGAAAAGATGCTCGTCCAGTTTGGCAAGGTGTTCGTACATTTCCGGGAACTCCATGCCGGTGTCCGCTGACAGCACCATATTGATGGGCATATCCCGTTCGATCATCAAAAGCAGCATGGCGGTACTGTCCTTGCCACCGGACAGGCTGACGGCGTGAAACTGCTTGCCGTTTGCGTTCTGAATGGTTTCCCGCATGGGGAAGCCGCTCCGTTTTCACTCCTTTCCCACATCACAGCTCATAGATGGGCTGCTCGTGTTCGTAGTAGGGATCGCACAGGGCGGCAAGCTCGGCCACCAAGTCCTCCAAATCCAGAGAAATCTCGCTGTCTGCCCAATCGCTGCCCTTGTAGACGCGATACTCGGTGACGTATTCGCCTTCTCCGGCGTTCACGCTGAATTTGGCAACGACGGCAAAGCCCATATCCTCCAGCAGCCACAGCTCCATCGACCGGGCGGCAAACACCGCGCCGATATAGCTGTCGCCCACGTCCTCATAGAGAAGCGTCGCTCGCTGCTTGAACAGCTCCGCGCTTCGATAGTCCAAGCTCAGCGCATTTTTGCCATCTGCGCGGTAGGCATAGACCGTTTCAGCCTTGTTCCAAACGGCTTGCAACAGGGCGTGATAGTCAATGTTTTCCAGAAACTCATCAATCTCCGTTTCCGTGTAGCCGACCTCCGTACCCTTGCGGAACAGCGTGGTCAGCGCTTTTTCCAGCTCTGTTACTCTGCTCATGGTAATTCCTCCAATCATTTTAGTGACGCCGCTTTTTCCGGTCAGGGAGGATATGCCCCTCAATGACGGCGGCGTGTTTACGGATTTTGATTTCTCCGCGCCTCTCAGATGCCTGCGCCTTGGCATATCCCACGTCGGAGAGGAACAACCTCAGCCGTTCGCCCTTTTCGCCCACAGGGGATTTCCACGACAGGACATCGAAAATAATCATGTGGCGGGTTTCGTCCATAAAGCGCTCCAGCGCAAGGATGCTGTGCCCGCCGACAAAATCATCAGCGTTCATATTCGGCACCTCGCGCTCTGATCTGAAAGGCGGCAAGCCCGTAACGGGCGATCAGAGTGGCGTTGACGATCAGGCGCAGCGCCTCCGGGTCAATGACCTCCGGTTCCGCCAAGTCCGCCATCGTGACGGCCTCCGTCTTGTCGCAGAGGTCGCGCGCTGCCATGAACAGTGCGTAGTTGTGCGGCGAGGTGTTTTTCAACACCGCATAGCCGAACTCAATCCCGTCCTTGCAGAAGCAATTTGCCGTGCGGCGGTAAATGTCGTCGTTAGAGGTCAGCAGGTACATGGCCGCATAATAGGCGTTGGTATCCCTGCGGCGGCGGTAGCCCTGCACGGCACATTGATACTGCATTCGGCGCTCATGCTGCTCGTTGCTCCAAAGGCTTCCGGGATAGTGCTTGATCAGCAGGTTCAGGCGCTGGAACAGGCGGCGTTCATGGGGAAATGTCTCTAAGACTGCCTCGCGGTAGCCGACCACACCGGCCTCGATGCGCTCGGCCAGCCACGGGCAGCGCAGGGCGGTACAGCCCAGCTTTTTCACATACTCGGTACAGAGCTGGCAGCTCACATCCTTGGGGGTATATTTGAATGTGTTGATATACATGGCGTCCTCCTTTTGGCATGAAAATAGCGGACAAACAAACTGCTTGTCCGCTCATCGGCTCTGGTCGCGCTGGCGCTTTTTCTGCCATGCGTCCAGTAATTTGAAAATGGTGTTCTCAATCTGGAACGGGGTATAGGAACGCGGGAAGTATTTGCGGAGCTTTTCACCGGAAAGGGTGATGTCGTTCTTCTCCGGTTTCTTCTGCTCCATCATAATGGAGAGCATGGTGTCCTCGTTCAGCTCGCCGCTCTGACTGAGCTTTTTCATCCGCTGCGCCTGCGAGAGCGAGGGGGTGGTCTGTTCGCTGTCGATGGTTTCCAGAAGCAGCCCTTGTTCCTTGGGAGTCAGCGCCGCGATCTGATAAGCGGGACTGAGGGCGATTTTCTTCTCGTCCACCATCTGCTGAAGCTCCGGGACTAACTGCGTCAGGGCGATATAGTTGCGAATGGTGTCGCCGCTCACACCGGCATCCTGACCAACTTCATCATCGCTGCGGAACTTCGCCGAAATTTTCGGCGAAGTCAGATCCGTTCGTGCGCCCTGCCGCTTGATGGCCTCCATCTTCATCTTGTAGGCTTTGGCGCGTTCGGATGGAAGAATATTTTCGCGCTGGAGGTTGCTGTCCACCATGATAATGGTGGCAGCGTCCCGGTCAATGTCGCGGACAATGACGGGCATGGTGGCCAGCCCAGCCAGCTCGCAGGCGTGTTTGCGGCGGTGGCCTGCAATCAGCTCATAACCGCCGTCCTCCCGTGGCCGCGCCAGCGCGGGGACGAGGACGCCGTATTCCTTGACGCTTTCGGCGGTTTCCTGCATGGACGCATCCTCTCGCACCTGAAAGGGATGATCCGGGAACGGATGCAGCTCGGAGAGTGGAATCTGAACGACCACTTCCTGCTGTGGTTTCGGCTTTTTGGATGGCGCGGGCTTTTTGCCCGGTTCCTTCTGCACGGTTTTTTCAGGCATTGTGTTCCTCCTGTCGGCATCTGATTTTGGGTACAAAAAAAGGACATTTCTTCTTTTCAGAGGAAATGTCCTGATTTCTTGGACGGGCTGACAGCCCGCCCAAACAGTATTTAGTTTTTGTCGTTACTATAACACCCCCTACGATATAACTACTTCGCGGCTCGATTTTTCGGTTTGGAAAAGGATGAAAAACCTTGCCAGATAACCGAAAACCCTTGATATACGGGGCTTTTCCGGTTTGTCGTAATTATACCGTAAGGGCACTCCCATGTGTCGCTGCTGATTGAAATGGGCTTCTCGGCTTTGGCAATCGCAGACCGGGTGGGGCATGAGAGCGTGGACATCACCTATAAGTACGCCCATCTCTTCCCCTCAAAGCAGCAGGAGATGGCGCAGAAGTTGGATATGGAGCGAAAGGAGGGATGAAGATGGAACGAGTACTCGACCAGCAAGGCCGCTGGCGGAACAAGGTGATAGCCTTCCGAATGTCCCCGGAAGAGGACGAGGTTCTGGAAGCTAAGGTAAAGCTCTCCGGACTGACCAAACAGGAGTATATCATCCGCCGCTTGACTGACCGGGAGATCACCGTGGTAGGCAACCCAAGGGTCTACAAAGCCCTACGAGGCCAGATGGAGCTGATCTATCAGGAATTGCAGCGGCTGGCCGTGAATGAAGAAGTCCCGCCGGACTTGCTGGAGACCCTGCAAATGGTGGCTCTGACGTTGAACGGACTTAAGGAGGAATGCGAATGACGGACAATAGAAAAACGACCGTACCGGGTGCATCTGTTGGCGCAGATGCGGTACAGTCGTCCTCAAAAATCAACACCAATATTATAACAAATTCTGACAAACAAATCAATCTGCAAGCCGCGAAAAAGTCAAACAATTTCGGGCTGAACACGGTATCAATGACCGAACTGTACGACACGGTGTATCCACCCCGGAGAGCCATCGTGAACGACCTGCTGTACAGCGGCACCTACCTCTTTGTAGGAGCGCCCAAGGTGGGCAAGTCCTTCTTCATGGGGCAGCTTGCCTACCATGTGGCGATGGGGCTTCCGCTGTGGGAGTACGAGGTGCATCAGGGAACAGTCCTCTATCTGGCCTTGGAGGACGATTACGCCCGGTTGCAGCGGCGGCTCTCCCGGATGTTCGGGGTGGAGGAGACCAGCAATCTCTACTTCGCAACGCAGGCCAAGTCCGTGAGCGAGGGACTTGACCAGCAATTAGAAGGCTTCATCCGGGAGCACCCGGATGTACGGCTCATCATCATCGACACCCTGCAGAAGGTGCGGGAGATCGGCGGTGACCGATACAGCTACGCCAGCGACTACGAGATCGTGACCAAACTGAAAACTTTCAGCGACAGGTACGGCATCTGCCTGCTGGTGGTTCATCACACCCGGAAGATGGAAGCCGAGGACAGCTTTGATATGATCTCCGGCACCAACGGTCTGTTGGGTGCAGCGGATGGCGCGTTCATCATGCAGAAGAAGCGGCGCACGGACAACACCGCCCTGCTGGACATTGTGGGACGTGACCAGCCGGATCAGGAGTTGACGTTGGAGTTCAACCGGGAACGCTGCGTGTGGGAGTTCCAAGGAGCCGAAACGGAACTCTGGAAACTGCCGCCCGACCCGCTTCTGGAAGCGGTGGCAAAGATGCTCACCCCGGAACAGCCGGAGTGGAGCGGTACGCCCACGGAGCTGCTGGAACGTCTGCCGGGTGTGAGCATACAGGCAAACATCCTGACCCGGAAGCTGAACGTGAGTGCCGACAGGCTCTACAACGATTATGGAATTCGGTACGAAAGCAGGCGCACCCATGAGGGCAGAGAGGTCAAATTGACACTGGAAAATTCTGGGGCGTGACGATTCGTGACGGTTGTGACGGTATTTTTGCTACTATATAAAATATCGTCACAATCGACACAACCGACACGGGATGGTGATAATGATGAAAAATGTGCAAATTTCGCAGGAACTTTTCGTTGCCTTGCTGCATTATCATTTGAGCGGCGAAAATGAGTACGAAGAAGTTATTGAACAGGGCTTGGAGCAAAAACTGGATGCGATGCTGCGGCATGAGCTGTATGCCCAGTACAAGACAGCACCCACCGAGGAACAGCGGGAGCAGGCTCGGCAGGAGTATCTGGACAGACGAGGCGTGCCAGAAAGCTTCCGCTGGTGAGTCCCTCTATTGGCAGAGGACAGGAGCGTGACACGCTCCTGTGAATGCAATCACGCAGGAAGGTGGTGTTGGACCGGGCAGCGGTGAGGCGCAGCGAAACCCCGTCCGCAGACGGAGGCCCCCGGCAGGGCGCAAAGGCATCTTTTGATGGACGGAACGTCTGTCAAAAGTGCTTTTGCGTTACTTTCGACGAAAGTAACAAAGCCTTTGCCGTGTCCGGCACCAGTTACTTCCACAGAGAAAGGACGTGCGATTGAAAAGAACCATTTCCGCAATGCGGGGTCCCGGCTCCCTCAACCATAACCGGAGAAGTTTCACCGCTGAAAACGTAGACCCGAAGCGCAGCAGCCTGAATGTCGTGTACCGGGATGAACCGATTCAGAAGGTGTACCACGAACTGTTTGACGAGGCAGTGAAGCGTTACAATGCCAAGCAGAAGCGCAAGGACCGCTGTATCACCGACTACTATGAGCACCTGCGGACAGGCAAGCAGGAAAAGCTTTTCCATGAGCTGATCGTCCAGATCGGCAACAAAGATGATATGGGTGTCTTGACCGAGAATGGCGCACTGGCAAAGGAACTGCTGGACGAGTATATGCAGGGCTTCCAAGAGCGGAACCCGACACTGCGGGTGTTCGGGGCTTTCCTCCACATGGACGAAGCCACGCCCCATCTGCACATCGACTTCGTGCCGTATGTGTCCAGCTGGAAAGGAAAAGGGCTGGATACAAAGGTCTCCCTGAAGCAGGCGTTGAAGGCATTGGGGTTTGCAGGCGGTTCTAAACGGGAATCCGAGCTGAACCAGTGGATCAACGCCGAGAAAGAGCAGCTTGCTGCCGTGATGGAGAGGCATGGCATCGAGTGGGAACAGAAAGGCACCCACGAAGAGCACCTATCTGTGCTGGACTTCAAAAAGCAGGAGCGTAGTAAAGAGGTAGCGGCTCTGGAAGCTGCCAAGCAGGAGTGCCAGACCGACCTGATCGAGATGCAGGAGCAGCTGGAAACAGCGCAGACAGCTGTAGAAGCCGCTGAACAGCGGGTACAGAAAGCAGAGCTGACCTACCAGAAGCAGAGCCAGAAGCTGAACAAGCTGGCTCCCATTATGGAAGGTTTGGAAAACCTGTCAGCGCAATACTCCCAGCGGCCAGAAGAATGGGTGCCAGAAGCAGCCACGTTTGAGACCGCCAAGAGCTATCGGGAGAAGAAGGCCATGCCGCTGATCCAGAAGTTGGTGAAGGTGCTCTTTGCTCTCCATCGGAAGTACTGGGAGGTTAAGAACGAGAGGGATAAGTACCAGTATTTCTATCAGGACGAGAAGAAGGCTACCCATCATCTAAGCCAGCGGCTGAAAGAGGTGGAGGCTGAAAACTCTCAGCTCTATGCGATGAAACGTGATTTCAGGCGAGTATGGAACTATTTCGGTGCCGAAAAGATGCAGCAGGTCATTGGACTTATGAGGAAGCAGGAGCAGACCGCGGATAGAAGCCAGAAGAAGAACAGACAGAATTGCGTAGAACTGTAAGATAGGATAGCAGACCCCCGCCAGCGAATGTTGGCGGGGGTCTGTACATATAGGGGCAACTTTTCGGAAATTCCGAAGAGTTCAGGGCAGTTGTTAAGTGTTGCTTAATAACTCAGACGGCGGGGCAACTATCCGGGATTTCCGGATAGTCCGAGTTTGGCAGTGGGAACTATTAAGGAAAACTTAATAGTTCGGTAGCATTTAAAACCAAGAGATTGAAAGAGATAGAAGGATTTGGTATACTGATAACCAAAGAAAATAGAAGCAGGAAAATGTCTGGAGGATAAATCATGTTTATCTACCAAGGAAGTGTCATCGCAAACTTTTTAGGACAGAACGGAAGACAGTATAAGATACCTGTATATCAAAGAAATTATGAATGGTCTTGGGAGCAGTGCGATAAGCTGTTCGAGGATGTTGTGACAGCTGGGCAGAGAAATCAGCTGCATTTTTGCGGTTCAATCGTTTTTAAGCCGATTGCACCAACGAAAGGCATTGGGAATAACATCGTAATTGATGGACAACAGCGGTTGACAACAATCTATATTTTGCTCAAAGCTCTGTCCGACATGGCCCAAAACGATAGCGAGAAGATGCTGCCACAGGGGGCAATCTTTAACACTGACCAGTACAATCAGTTTCAGCTAGATGAAACGAGCAAGATGAAATTGAAACCAGCAAAAGATAACAATGACCAGCTGTTGGATTTGATTTATGACAAACACGACAAAATTGACACAACCTGCGAAATTTATCGAAATTATGAGCACTTCTGCGATTTGATAAGGGGAAAACAGGCTGAAGGCATAACGGTTTCTGATATTTACCGTGGGATAGGATTGCTGACAGTAGCTGTGATTCAACTTGATGATAACGATAATGCGCAGGAAATCTTTGAGAGAATTAACTCGACTGGTATACCGCTGAGCTTATCGGATAAAATTCGCAACTTTGTGTTGATGACAGAGGTTGATCAGGATAGGCTGTATGAAAGCTACTGGTTGAAGGCTGAGCAGATACTGTCCAGAGACCAGTTGGAGGGATTTTTTCTTGATTATCTGAACTTCAAAATGGATGGATTCACCAAAGAGAGTACCGCCTATGATGACTTTAAGGCACTCTATGTGCGGGGACGTTACACCAACGAAACCATGCTGGGTGAAATTTTACACTATGCGCAGCAGTACCATGCTTTCTATTGCGGTGACAAGTTACACTTGAGCAATGAAGCTAATCAGTTTCTCGACAGCCTAAGGAAACTGAACCAGACGACAGTGTACATTTTTTTGTTCAGCGTGTTTGACGACTTTGAGGCTGGTGTGATCGATGATGAAACGCTCTGCAAGGTTCTACGACTGCTGCTGAATTACAGCATCCGCCGCTTGATTTGTGAAGTGGGTTCGAACTCGCTGCGTGGCTTATATAAGACTCTTTATGGACGTGTGTTCAATCGATCGGAAAATAAGAACAATTACTATGATGCTATTGTGTCCTTCCTGCTGCAGCTGACATCTAAGGATGTGATGCCCAGCGATGCGGAGTTCGTAGTAGCATTGAAAGAACGTAATCTTTATCGGAAGAACGCGCTGTGTAAGTATCTGCTTGTGGCAATCGAAAATCAGGGAAAAGAGCAAATTAAGACAGATGCTCTAACCATCGAGCATATCATGCCGCAGAACAAGAATCTATCGACTGCATGGCAGAAAATGCTCGGCAGTGATTGGGAACTGGTGCGAGAGCGGTATCTGCACACATTGGGCAATTTGACGCTGACGGGCTATAATAGTGAACTGGGTGATTTACCTTTTGCAGAAAAACTCGATATGCTGTCAGATAAAAACACTCATGTGACGGTTCTTTATAGTGATGTGAAGGACAAGACAGAGTGGAATGCACAGACAATAGAGGCTCGTTCGGAGCGGTTGTCCAAGACGGTATTAAAACTATTTCCTATTGAACTTCCCACAACGAAAATCGACTTCTCTGACCCACGTTATCAACTGTATACAGTGGCTGACCCACATAATGCAACCTATAAGTGGGTGAACTATTACGAGCTGCTAGGTGAAAGGGTCAATGTGGATAGCTTTGCTCTTATGGTTCGCTCAGTGGCTGGTAAGCTGTACAACTTGAACAGTAGCATTATTGATCGTATGGCGCGAAGTCTGGAAGTATTCCCAGCGTGGCAAAATCCCGTATTTGCTTACGATAAGGACGCTATCCGAAATGCGGTAAAGCTGAAAAATGACAGCGATATTTATATCAGTACTGGATATTCTGCGTATGACTGCATCTGCTTTATCAAGGCACTTCTGAAGAAATATGACCTTGATTTGGAAGAGGATTTTGTTTACAGTGCTCGGCCCAGCAATGTTGGAACAGGTATTAACCGTCTGGCGATGGCGCAAAAGTGGTGCGAGAAGCAGGCAGAAGCTGGAAGGATTGAATTTGATGCAGATACTTGTGAAGGTCGGTATGTCCGCTTTACAACACCGTTTTTGAATCAGGCGATACCTACAAACAAGGATGTGCTTAGCCCCTGGAGAACGAGCAATTACTATTTCTATGAGATCACGAACTTTAAGAGCGAACTGTATGTGCAGCTCTATTTCTACTGCAAGGGTATTACAGATGAGATGCGGACTGCATTTTTGAGAATGGCAGAACTGACGGATGGCGGAAAGCTGACACAAGGCTATCGGCTGTTCTTCAAATCAACGGTTTTTGCTAACAGTGAGAACGACACGGAAGAAGTCATTATGAGTCAATTGGACAAGTGCCTTGAAGAAATCCATAACTTTGAAGCACCGATTCAGTCAAAGTGGAATTCCTAAAAGACGGTTGCATCCTGAACGTAAATACGTTATAATACTCACGGAGATCCCGCTGGTTGTGTGATACTATTCTGATACTAAAAAATCAGCAAGCCGTATCTACCGCGGTAATCTCATGGAAAAGTGAACATCCAAGGATAAATTTACTAAACAAATTTGCTTAGTTATAATCTGGACTTACCGAGCTCGAGTAATTGAAAAATTGTTAAGAATCCCAGGAAAGAAACGAAAAAACGTAGCTTTCCTGGGATTTTGACATTCTTTTTGGCACGGAATGGTAAAATTCAGTGTGGGGCTTATCCACGAAGGAAGAAATCTATAACATGAAAGCAGCTGAAATAAGTTTCAGAGATGTTTATCACCGGGTCTGCTTTGTTAAAGCGGGCAAGAACTATATGATGTCCTTGTAATTTTGATCCACGGGAATAATGCGCCGGAAGGTTGTTGGGTCCGCTGCGAAAAAATCGCAGATGGGATGATGGCAGGCACGCTCTTGAATGAACCGGATTCTGATTTTGGTGTTCATCGGGGAGACTTGATTTCGTTTGGAATCGCACAGCAGGGCGATCGGCTTCTGTGTGTGGCGGTACTGTAACGATTCATAAAACAGCTGCCTGTCTGACCCCACAAACCGGCATCCTTTGCGTGGTCTTTGCATATACTGGAAATCAGAACAATGCAAAGACGCACAAAGAGGAGGATGCTGCCTATGCTGGAACAACTTCGACCGATGCAAAACGACCACACCCTGCTGTCGCCGCGCATCCCGCGGGATACGGAACACGAGCGCTACCACCCGGAACTGGAAGAGGAGCTAAAGGAATGCCTGTTCTGTCTCAAGCGCAACGAAATGATGTTTGATCTGGAGGTGGACACCGACCTGATCGAGCAGCGCATTTATGAGCGGCAGGCACTGCTGTGCCGCTACCGGTACTTACTGGCCCGTGCACGGGAGCTGGGGCTGCACACTGTGCTGACGAAATATCAGCCGCAGATATGACGGGGCGATTTATCGGAACAAAAATCTTGACAGAAGGCGTCGGATGTGTTATCCTAGTTCAAGATAAATGCATGGTGGGGCAGTCCCCCGGCATGAGGAAATTTTGAGAGTTAGAGAGGTTTCTACTATGGAACGTATTAAGACGATTGCTACTCGTGACCTGACCAAGAGCGTGAAGACCGGCGGCTGCGGCGAGTGCCAGACTTCCT
>ENA-OROZ01001661-OROZ01001661.1-human-gut-metagenome-genome-assembly--contig:-NODE-1661-length-19487-cov-3.846799_pt1 | contig 19487 bp, 8 predicted proteins | sample MGYA00242138_ERZ509066 | MGnify/ENA primary metagenome ERZ509066 (study PRJEB26280, sample SAMEA2338691) | human gut metagenome | biome: human gut; feature: human-associated habitat; material: faeces... | reverse complement strand
TTCCTTGTTTTCTTTCAAGATTGCGAACGAGCCTAGCGAGTTTCGCAATTACCTATACATTATAGAAATAATCAGCCAAAAACACAAGATTTTTTTAAATTCCATGGCTAGTACCTATGTCCCAATTGCTCCTGACTCAATAAAAACGGGATCTACGAAGCCCGCTTCCTAAATCCCTTTAATCCCTTGTAAAACTAATCCTTTAGTTCCTGTATTCCGTCTGTGTTCCATTATGCCGAAGCATTAATGCATATTCTCACGCTTTAATTTCTCAACTTCATCAAAAACCATATCATTCAGCACCTTGATATAGGTTCCCTTCATTCCGGAAGATCTGGATTCAATGACACCTGCACTTTCAAACTTGCGAAGTGCATTTACAATGACAGAACGTGTAATTCCGACACGGTCTGCAATTTTGCTGGCAACAAGGATTCCTTCCATGCCGTCGAGCTCTTCAAAAATATGAACTACCGCTTCCATCTCGGAATAGGAAAGTGTATTGATTGCTGATTTAATCACGGCAAGCTTTCTGGACTCTTCTGCACTCTCTTCGTTTACAGCACGCAGCATTTCAAGTCCGACTACCGTAGTTCCATATTCACAAAGGATAATATCGTCTATATCATACTGCTGATCACACTTGTAAATAAACAGGGTGCCAAGACGTTCGCCTGCAATCTCGATAGGGGTAATGATGGCCTGAAACTTACGGACATTTTCATCCTCAAAGCCCAGTGTTTCAAGGTTCACATTTTCCTTCGTGGAAAGAACTGCCAGAAGACGTTCATTCAGCATACCATCTATAAAGCCGCCTACCTGATCAACAATCAGTTCTGTGATAGATTCTACACCCTCACAGTCACCAACGCCCAATACCTTGCCCTTCTTGCTGATCACCAGTACATTGGAATCAAGAATCTCACACAACACGGAGCAGATATCGTTGAATACAACCTTGCTCGAATTGTTGTTATGAAGAAGCTTTCCGATCTTTCTTGTCTTATCTAATAACTGTACACTACTCATAATTCACGCCTTCCCCGTAACCAGATACAGGCATCACTATTTAACACCTGTTGAACACAGTATAACACAATTGATCTTTATTTACAATGATAATGCGTGAATTTTTGAATAATTTTATACTACTGCTAAAATTTTCAGAAATTATATTCAATAAGGAGTTAATCTTCCTTTTTTTCAATCTTTGTTACATACCCGCAATTTTCATTCATGCAGGCCAGCTTATTTCCCTTATAAAGCATTAAGGAGCCACACTTCGGGCACTTGTCCCCAGATGGCCGCTGCCATACCATAAAATCACACTCAGGTGCGCCAAGACAGCCATAGTACTTTCTGCCCTTACGGGTCATCTTCTGCACCAGATCCTTACCACACTTCGGACAGGCCACGCCGATCTTCTCATAGTACGGCATGGTATTACGGCACTCCGGAAAGCCCGGACAGGCAAGGAATTTACCATGCGGACCGTATTTAATCACCATCTGTCTGCCGCAGAGCCCACAGACCTGATCGGATACCTCATCCTTAATCTCAACCTCAGCAAGCTCCTTTTCAGCAATCTTCACCGCTTCATCCAGATCCGGATAAAAGTTCGAAATAATGGTCTTCCAGTTCGCCTTTCCTTCTTCCACGCTGTCTAAGAGGATTTCCATATTCGCGGTAAAGTTCACGTCCACAATACTCGGGAACGCTTCCTTCATGATGTTGTTTACCACTTCACCAAGCTCGGTTACATAAAGGTTCTTATTTTCCTTCACAACATATCTTCTGGCAAGAATCGTTGTAATGGTCGGCGCATAGGTACTCGGACGTCCAATTCCAAGCTCCTCAAGGGCACGGACCAGGGATGCCTCGGTATAGTGCGGGGCAGGCTGTGTGAAATGCTGCTTCTCCTCAAATTCAAGGAGCTTCAGCTTCGAGCGTTCATCGAGTCCCTTTGTTAAGGTATTGGTCTCTTCCTTATCATCCTCCTGGATGTAAACACTCATAAAGCCGTCAAAGACAAGCTTTGATGCCGCTACGGTAAAGCGGTGCTTTCCGGCATCAATCTTTACCGATGTGGTCTCATAAACAGCAGACGTCATCTGGCTTGCAAGAAAACGATTATAAATCAGCTGATATAAGCGCAGCTGGTCTCTGGATAAGGATTCCTTTAATACTACCGGACTGAAGGTAAGGGAAGTCGGACGGATGGCTTCGTGTGCATCCTGAATCTTCTTATTATCCTTACGATCCTCTCTTGTTCCGCCGGCAGCATAGCGGTCTCCGTAATGTTCTTTGATAAAATCTTCTGCCACAGCCTGTGCTTCCTCGGAAATTCTCGTCGAATCGGTACGCAGATAGGTGATGACACCCACCGTTCCGGAGCCTTTGATTTCCACGCCTTCATAAAGCTGCTGTGCAAGACGCATGGTCTTCTGTGTCGAGAAGTTCAGTACCTTGCTGGCTTCCTGCTGTAAGGTTGAGGTAGTAAACGGAAGCGGAGACTTCTTGGTTCGCTCTCCCTTTCTGATTTCGGCAACCTCATAGGAGGCTTCCCTGCACTCCTTCATGATCTCCTCAATCTGTTCCTTACTCTTAATATTCACCTTGCCCTCTTTCGTTCCATAATACTTGGCAACGAGAGGCTTCTTCTCGGAGTCTACCTGTAAGGACGCATCCAGCGTCCAGTATTCCTCCGGGATAAAGCTGTTGATTTCTTCTTCCCGGTCACAGATGATCCTAAGTGCCACAGACTGTACCCGTCCTGCGCTTAAGCCACGTTTCACCTTTGCCCACAGCAATGGGGAAATCCGGTAACCCACCATGCGGTCCAGCATACGTCTTGCCTGCTGGGCATCCACCAGATTCATGTCGATTTCACGTGCATTCTTCAAGGATTCCTTCACGGCATTCTTCGTGATCTCGTTAAAGGTAATACGATATACCTTCTTGTCCTCTAACTTCAATGCACAATATAAATGCCATGAAATTGCTTCTCCCTCACGGTCCGGGTCAGTTGCGAGATAGATCTTGTCTGCCTTCTTGACTTCCTTACGCAGATTGGCTAAAATATCGCCCTTGCCACGAATCGTAATATATTTCGGTTCATAATCGTGCTCCACATCAATTCCAAGCTGACTCTTCGGGAAATCCCGTACATGGCCGTTACTCGCCACAACCTCATAACTGCTTCCCAAAAATTTCTTTATAGTTTTCACCTTGGCAGGTGACTCCACGATTACCAGATATTTCGCCATTTTAAACCTCTTTTTTATTAATTAGCTGCATCCCTTCGGATCCTTTGGATCACCGGAACGCTTCTGTATGCTAAAGTCTTAAACCATATACGATTTTACACTATACAATACTTCCGAAAAAGTTTCAAGCAGAAATTTCCGAAATTTTACGAAACGGAAATCTCTGCCTGATGAATTTCTTCCATATATAAGACTTTACTGTTCCGGATTCCACCGGCAGAACCGTTGCCGGGATTTCTGCTTTACTCCAGAAGGAAAAGCTGTGTACGGGTAAAGGTCACGGAATCATATCCACGAACCTCTTTACTTCCTGCGCCTTCCGAACCATCCGGACGCTCCAGCGCAGAAACCACTTCCACATAAATCTTTGCATTCGTAGCCGCTGTGTTATTCTGAAGTGCAATCACCGGTGCCTTAAACCGGTAAACCTTTCCCTGCCGGATCTGGGAGGCAGCCACTTCCGTAAGGGTATTGTCCTGTACCGTCCACAGGCTGCTTGTAAACGGCGTCACCTGTACCTTCTCATCTCCTACATCAAGGAAGGTTCCCCCTGCCGCATCCTCATAATAGAAGTTCACGGCATATGCATTGGAAAGTGTCAGGTTGCTGTTTTTAAACTTAAAGTAAACGTCTACCGTTTCATCCAGGAGTCCGCTTCCGCTCTGATTCTCAAGATCTTTGTCAAACGGAATACTGATGCTTGCCACCTTCGCAGCTGTCGTATCAAAGCCTGCCACGATATCCACCTTCAGATTGTGGATACCGGAGTCATAAGCCAGCATCATGGCATTGACGAACATCTGTGACTCCTGCAGTCCGGTTCCTGTCGGATTCTGTGGATTATCCACATCGTAGGTATAGGGAGAATAATCGTCATTTCCGATAAAGACCACATTGCTTCTGCTGTATAGATAATAGTTGTTCGCGCCATCATTCGGTGAAATATCATAAGCGTTCTGTCCACTGCCGGTAAATACAAACCACGGTGTGACGAACGGCGTCTGCAAATTACTTAGGTCAAGCAGGTAATCATATGCCTTATGGCTCCTGTTACCATCCAATGCCACGTTCTTTCCAATGGCATAAGGATAGCTGAATACACTTCCCTCATTCAGACCGGACGCACCCAGGTTACTCTGTTCATTAAACATCCCTGCATCCAGACCTGCATACCGGAAATAGGGATTTCCACTTGTCCGTCCAAGACTGCCGTAGGTCTTACGATCAAGCTGCCCTAAAAGTGTCTGATTGATCAGACGTATTCCTTCGGCTGCTTCCTTCCCGGTCACCAACACACTGTGTCCTGCCTGGATATAATCTTCAATCTTATTCATATTGGGCAGGTTCTCTGATCCGTTTCCAAAACCGATAATCAGAAGATCCCACTGGTTCAGGCAGTCCGGATTCCTGGCAAACCGTTCATTCCATGCAGCCGGATCAATGGTTTCAATCTCGAACTTCACGTTCATCGTATTCTCTGCTGCCTTCAGATAATACCCAAGGGTTGAATTCTCCTGCTGGTACAATGTCGCAAGAGAAGTACCATCCTTCGCTCCGATCTGCAATACCTTAATCTTCTCTTTCGTTCCATCCGTCACCTGCAGGATTCCCTGTACCGAGGATCTGCGGCAGGAATTGCTGTTATCGACAACCCTTAACCGGAATGGTATGGCTCTTGAACCCGGAGACTCCGTAAAGAGCACCGTTGCCTGTCCGTTATCTGCTGTTGCGCGGAGTACCTTGCCCTCACCGGCCAGATTGTCCATGCGTTCTGCATCCGTATAACTGCCATCGTCATTGATGTCAAGATAAAATTCAGTATGGTATTCTCCTGCGTAGCCCGCCCCGTTCTGATCGGTAATTGCGTAAGTAAAGCTTACGGATAATTCTCCGTTTGCTGCTTCTGTAAGTGTCAGACCGGTAGTATCCGATACTGAAATCACCGGATGATCGATATTCAGCTGCGCCATAAACAGAATGTTGCTGTGCACATCATCAATCGTATAAATCCGGTCGGTGAAATCGGTCACTGCCTGTCTTAAGAAGTCATACATCTGCGTATCTTCTGCCACATATTTCATGTTAATTCTGCCGGCCCCGTTCTTCGCTGACTTTCCGGTAAAGAAGTCATTTTCCACCAGAATCGGATAGCCTGCCCTCATAAAGTCCAGAAGCTCATTCTTCTTACGCTCTGTGATATCGGACGGATCATACTGCCCGTCAGTACCTGCTGCCCGGTCTCCCGTATGATAAAGCTTATTATTGAGATCCGTATTGTTATAAACCGTACCACTCCACAAGCCTGCTGCATAATTCAGCTTCTGTCCGTCCAGTCCGATGAACACCAGATTATACTTCTCATTGATGTCCTCCCACTCACTGTTAAATGCCGCAGCTGCTTTGGTTGTTACCTTCACATCGACCTTCCGTGAGCTGCGTAACACCTGTTTTTTTATTGCGCCTGTTGCATTACGCTGCCAGTACAGGGTCGTACTGCTATCTGTCGGATTCTCTGCCTGCAGATCTGCTTTGTCGTTACTGGTTGGCTGCAGCTCCAGAATCCGCAAATCGGTAAAATCTGCAATAAATCCAACCGAATAATTAATGATATATTCGATTGCTTTTGCTTTACTTACATTTTCAGGGATCCGGTTCTCCTCCGGAAGCAGCACATTTTCAGACCGGATCAGATTCAATACCTCTGAAAATCCGCTTTCTGCGCTTCCTCCGTCAATACTTTCAGGAAAATCCCGGTTAACAAGCGGCGTACCGCTGTTTACCACATACACATTCCGGTTCACATAATAATTGCCGTTATCGGAACGGTTCGGGTAATTGGAGTTTTCCAGATTCTCAAACAGCCAGTCCGGACCCGTCTGGGCATCCTTCACATAGTTTTCCAGATCCTCCTTCAGGAGCATCTTTGCAAGCCCCTGATAGTCCAGCTTACTGTATTGATCATTCGTAACCGCATTATAATCCACAATCACCGGAAGCAGCTCAACCGCCGCCCGGTACACCAGTGCATACGCATTCTGTCTGGTAAGTCCTTTGATTACCTCATTTCCATTCTCCGTAACCTTCTGCGTATCCGACGTAAGATATTGGATCTTTACTTTCGTACTTTCCTGATTGATGAAGGGGGCAGTTCCACCCTCCAGATAGACGAGATCTGCCTGCTTAATCATATCCTGCGTCAGGAAATCCGCCCGGATTGTACGAACCTCAATCCTAAAGTTTTCATTCTCATTATCCCCACCCGAAAGCGCATGGAACACATATTGCTTCAGCCAGTCACAGCCACCATTAAACCGGAAATAGGTCGGCGCATTCCGCACCTCCATCCATACCGGTGCCTGTTTCTTCTTATCTGCATCGCTTAAGTCCGCCTCATCCGTCAGCTTATAATCTCCTGCTCCCGGTCCAACATAAAGAAATACCTTATCGGTCTTCACCGGCGTTGCAGACAGCAAAGCCACGGATACAGCAGCCGGAGAAGTACCGGCAGAAGCCGAGGCACTTGCGGCTGCATCTGCTGATGCGGAAGGATTTGCACTTGCCGCAGCAGAAGCTCCACTCTTCCCATATACATCATAGGGACGATTACCGCTGTCCAAAAGAAATTCCTTCTCACTTCCCGGAATCACTTCATAAACAGTTCTTGAATCATTTTCTGTAAGATCTGTTACATACTTAAAGGTAACAACATAATAGGCGGTTCCTGTTGTAGATACCGGATTTCCATTTACAGTGCTTTGATCATTACCAGTGCTATTACCATTGCCATTGCCTGTACTATCATCATTTCCTGGGCTATCATCATTGCCTGTATGACCCTCATCCATCTGCTGATCATCCTGATTTCCATCTCCGGAATATCCCGGATCAGCCGATGATAAAGTCACCGGAACTGCACCGGGCGTTGGTGTGGTGGTCTGCTTTATTTCACTATAATAAACAGAAGGAATCGTAATGGCATGATTCACTTTGTTGCTGACTGTTGTGGTCGTTACCGATAAATCAGAATTGCCAACCACCTTTGGTGTTGCAGATGGCGTTGCTGAAGGTGCTGCAGATGGTGTCACCGTAATGTCCTTTGAAGGAGACGTGCTTTCACTTTCCTTAGGCGATGTCGTTGTCACCGCATCTGCTGCGGAGGCAGATCCACTTCCTGCTGAAGGGGTCGCTTTCGGAGTACTTAACGCCCCTGTTTTATCCGAATTTGTATTGTCTGAACCTGTATTTCCTGAAGCTGTGTCATCTGAAGCTGTGTCCTTTGATGAATTCTGTGAATCCTGATTATTATAGTATTCACTTAAGGAAACACTGCTGCCTGTTGAAAACTTATCTGCAATTGTTCCGCCATAGACATAATTCGATTTGTCATCCATATAATACAGGCTGGTAGAGGATTTATAGGTACCCTTATCAACATCCTCCTGCGTAATTGCATTGGTTTTCTCCGGCACATATCCCTCTGTCAGACCGGTTGATCCGGATCCGTTTAATGCTTTAAACTGTACCTGATACGTTCCTTTATCCGGATCAAACTGATAAGCAGACTGTGATGCTTCTCCGGAGCCTTCGTCCTCACTCCAGTCTCCTACCTTAATATAATCATAGCCTGTTTTATCCGGTGTTGTTGCTGTCGGATCGTTCGGATCGGGCTCTACATACTTCTTAAAATAGCCCTTCATCAATCCGCTGTGTGCCGTATCCCCTTTCTTCTTATCATCATCCGGAAGTGTCATGGTATCAATCAATAACTGCCATCCATTGGCGTTCTGTGTGTTCAGATCCTTACGTGTATTCCCACTTCCATAAGCTTCTTCATACTGGAAAAGAGCTTCACCATTATCGGTTCCGTACTTCCAGATCTCATTTACCAGTGCAGCACGCTTCTCATACGTGGAAAGCTCTGCAGAATGATTTTTCAAAGGATCCTTATAAATCCGCATATAATCCGCTGCCATAGGGGATTGTCCATTCGAGAGATACCCCAGGGTGCCGGTACTGATCTCATAAGAGGTATCCGCATCCCATGCATAGGTTGCATAGCTGGGTACCACATCCAGAATCACGAACGGTTTGTCATCACCGGTATGACCTTCCACAACCTGCTTTGTTCCGGTAAAGGACTCCTTCGCATACGTTTCCATCGGTTCCATATGATGGAAGACTCCTACGGTGCCAAGTGCAGCCACCAGAACAGACGCCGTGATGACGGTCGCAATTCTTTTATTCTGTTTTCTCTTCTGCTTGTTATGCCTTTTCATACTCATTTATAGCTTCCACTTCACTTACTCTTATGCGGGTTCGTTATCCCATGCACTATTTTTATACCTTAAAATAATTTTATTTATACGAATAGTCGTAAATATTTTATTGACATACATACTTACTAATTGTATTATCAAATTGTCGATAATAAAGTGTGCAAAACACTTAATGCGGCACATTATATAGAGAGAACATACAACATTAAATGTTCTTTACTATTAAAGAGAAATACCGGTAATGTTTTTGGTTATTCCAGAAAAGGTTTACCAGTATTTCTTTTTATTGTTTTTCTTAAAATTCCAGCCCAGAATGTAGCAAATCTTTCATTATAATTAGTTGACACTAATCCACGCAATTCCATTTTTAGAACATTGATATTTCCCAACCACAAGTTCGTCATCATATGGCCAATAACGCTTCTGAATCAGTTCAATGGTATAACTATTTTTTGACGCATCATATTTGCGTACAATTTTAATCAAGTGTTCAATTTGCATCTTTGTATTTCCACTTTCATCACTTTCTAAATACCAATCAATTTTGGGCCACTTCATTTCAACATTATCACTATTTCCCCAGTACGAACTATTACCAGGTTCTGGCAAATATGCAATATATTGTTTGCCCTCCCAAGTTAAACTAATATTATCAATCTTATCTCTTACTGTGCTCTCTCCCTGTTCCTTATGCCATCGTAAATCTCCTGAGTTCCAAGCATAAACCGATATAATTTTAGTTGTTTTATAAATTCCATCTATTTGCGTATCATCTGCCAACGTTAATTTATATTGTCTTGTTGTCTGATCATAATCACAATAAAGTACCTTACTATTCAGCTCTTTGCTCTCATTGTAGCTACCCCGTTTATAACCTTTAATCGTATAATTCGTTTTTGACTGACGTTCCGTGCTTCCCTTTGTAAACATGAAATCATCATCTGTCGGAAGCGGCACATGGGCTGACCAGGTTGCACCATCCTTCTCAAATTCAAGGGTAATATTATTCGTTTCCTGTGCTCCCTGCCGGCACTCCCACTTACTACCATTTGCAGGACACTTGTAAATACCGTAGGAATAACCCAGCTTCAATCCGCCATCCTTGAAGTTTTCCCACATTGGTTCCACTTCGTAGGCATTCTCACTCTGAATATACCGATATCTGATCCGGTTAAACCGGATAGAAGACAGATTTCCACTGGAATCTACCGTATTAAAGGAGTCACCGTTATTTCGATCCTGAATGTTGGCATCCTGCCATTCTGTGTTTTGCAGATTCGTGAAGATCGTATTATTCATCATCTCGGCAGGTAATGGGAAGCATACGCTTCCGGTAAAGCGATCCGAAGTAATATCCATTGTTCCTTCTGCGGTTACCGTTACATGGAAGGTGTTCTCCGGAAATTCCACATATTCCATGGAGGCAGAATAAACCGGGAACTGATATCCTGTCGGATAGACTTCTTTGGGAATATTACCGATTTTCGCTTTGGGATTAAACCAGATCCCCGGCACAACATGATAGGTTCCAACAACATCTGATAAATTGTTACGCTGTACTTTAATTGTCGGTAATCCGCTTGCTGTGCCAAACTGGACATTGCCATTATATAAGCTGTCACTTCCCTGATAGGCTCCCTGCTTATAAACGCGCAATGCAGACCAGTTTGCAGCATCGTTTCCACTTCCTTTATAAATGCTGTACTTCACATCATCTACCGTAAAGGCATTGATATCAATATTGGTTGCTTCATCTTTGTAGAATTTCAGCTTGTCCAATATATTCAGTCCATCCGAAGGATAATTGCTTACGGAGAGAACATTCGTTGTATTAAAGGTGATTTCCTGTGCACAGTATTTTTTACTATTATAACCATAGGTCAACTGCACCGGTTCCAATATCGTACTGAATACCTGACTGGCTTTAAACATATCTCCTGTATAGGCAAAAGGAGCCGTCGGATTGCTATGCTTATCATATTCTGCTCCGATGGTTTCGATTGAGGATTTCTGCATGGTTCCATGATCTTTATCGTATCTCTCATGCTCCTGTTTGGATACGCTCTCAAGTCCCTGTAAATAAAAGGTATAACTCTTCTTTAAATCCAAATCGAAATAATCCGGTGATAACCAGATATTCCATCCCTGTGTTATACAAACCGCATAAGCAGCCACCTGTCCGGTACTGTTATCTACAATATGTACAACCAATGCATGTGCATCTACTCTGGTATCAAATCCCTGGAATACGATATTATCCACACGTGTCTGATCACCATGTTTTAAAATACCATCAAATGGGTTGATTGGGTTCTTCTTCTCCACAACCTTCAAGGTAATCTCGCCCTGTACCGGCCCGTATGGACGTCGTTTGGACAGGTCTGAGACTGCCCGAATGGTAATCGTAGACCCCACCGCTGCATCTGCCTTGATCTGAATGGTAGCTGTTTCATGGTCAGAGTCCTGAATGCCATTCTGTAACGAAGCGGAACCGGACACAACCGTCCAGCCGGTCAGGTATCTATCTCCTGTCGGATCCTCTCCACAGGAATCGCACTTGCTTCCCAGCTTCACGCCATCTACCGTACCGCCAAGAATAACGGTGCTTCCCTGCATAACCTCCAATTTCCCCGGAATATTGTCATTGGGATTAAGCAATTCCTCACTCCTTTTATTCAAGGTCACTTTGGTTACACGTTTCACATAAACTGTAATCGTTGCTTCTGCCGGACTGTTGTCTTCATCATTCTTTGCGGTTGTGGTAACCTTTACCTGAAAGCTCTGATGGTTTTCCTTTTCACCGATTTTCAGAATACCGTTTGCGGCATCTGCCATCTCCGTTCCTTCACCCACTGCACCATCAATCGACCAGGTGACCATCTTATTCAAAAGGTTCGTTCCGGTTACCTTCGGGGTAGAGAAATGAAAGGTTTCTCCGGGTTCCAACACTACGACCGGCTCCTTCACCTTGATATTTACGCGGACGCGCTTATCCAAAGGCTCAATATCAGCATTATTAATCACTACCTTATTCCGGACGGTGATGTTATTTGCCATTTCAAATTTACGGGTTCCGGTCTTAAAGTTCAGTTTGAGTTTTACCACACGGCGTTCCTCTACCTGACTTAGATCCACCTGAAATTCCGTTACATTTTCAGCCAGAAGTACGCAATCGGCCTCTCCCGGCATCGGGAAGCTTCCACCTGCATCTGCCATAGAAAAATACAGATTCTCATCATTCTTCTGCCAGTAGAACATATAATTATGAAGCTCTATAGAAGAATCTTCTGCCGGTGTGCCCGGATCCGCATAGGCAGAAGGCTCCTCTGTGCCTTCTCCACTTGCCGGAGTTGCTGTATTATAAACAATCAGCGCCTTTTTCTCCGGTGTAAAGGTGAATTCGGAGTCCTTCAATGCCTTAACCGGCTGGTTGGACTCATCGTAACCCACATAATTAATGCTTTGTGTTGCATCAATAATCACATCCGACATCTGATTTAAGGCAAGCTGTGCCTCCTGCTGCACACTGATGTCGTTATTGCCGTTTGCATAATTTCTGGACGTAATGATGATAAAGCTGCACACTGCACCTGTCACAATAACCAGTATGGCAATTGCAATAATCAGTTCCACTAAGGAAAATCCACTATTCTGTTGCTGAATCCGTAACTTTTTCCCCATATACTTCTCCATTTAACATTTATCCAGACAATAATCGCCTGCGATCTCTGCACTATTCCCTAAAATCAGCTTGTTGTCCGGTTCACAGCAATCTTTCCCGTAAGCTTAATAAAATCCAGCTTATAATCACGGCTCCCTCCCTGAATTCTCATCTTTAATGGAGCATCCTTAAAGGAACCGGAGGAACGATCGAATTCAATACGAATTCCGGCAGCTGCTCCTGTCGGGAGTTCCAAATCGGGAGTTCCGGAAGCATCCGTATATGTTACAGACACACGATTTCCCCCTATCTTCTGTGGTTCCTCGGTAATCTCCTCAAGCTCACCTGCCGTCCCGCCTTCCTTCTGCTCCATAATATGAAGCTGACTGTAGATACGGCCATTCTCCCCCCGGTAAACGATCAGCCATGCCTGTGCCTTCCCCATTGTTGTCACCTTGCAGTCCGCAATCGCACGCTGCAGATCGTTGGAGCATGCCTTGGCATTCGCACTGAACACCATGGAAACGGACAGAACGACTGTACCAATCAATGCCGCAATAATTGCAATGACAATAATCAGCTCTACCAAAGAAAAACCACTGTTATTTTTTGCTAATTTTTTCTTATCTTCTGCCATTTCTGCCTGTTCCTGTTTATTTCCATCACTGTCTGTTCTTAATTCCTGTATTGATTCTATGACTCTCTCTATGTTTCCGTCATTTCACTTCTGACAATTCCACTACTTCTTTTTATCCTATACAAGGAAGAACTTACTCTCTTCTCTTAGACAGGATTGCTGCTTTATCGTTTCTCCCAGTTCACGTAGCGGACGATCCCGGTATAATCAATATTCAGATTCCCGGCATCATCGGTCGGCGCTTCCTGTGCTCCATCCGCAAGACTGGTTTCCCCGTTTACGAAGAACGCCATGGGGGTTATGGTATCTCCCTCTGCTCCGGTTGTCGCATTTAATACCTTATACAATTCCATCTTATTCCGTTTGAGAGAAGATGCACCATTCGTGATTGCACCTTTAATCGTGATTGTTCCCTTTGCAATAGCAAGACCTGTAAAGTTCCGGTCGATCGTAATATCTCCCAGCGAAACAATCAGACGAACTTTGGATGCTCCACCCGTTGCCGAAGAAAGTGTATAATTACCGGTAGTGATAATTCCCTTTAATCCATCCTCTGTCGTGAATTCCATCGTTCCTCCGGTTCCGTTATTCATCAGATATTCCTGTATGGTATCGACACGATCCGTTCCATCTGCCTGCTTCGTTGTGATCTTATCCTTAATCACACTGTCAAAAACATTCCGGAACGTACTTGCCGAAGCTCCATCCTCACTTAAATTCGTTGTCAGTCCCTTATAAACATTGGCAATCTCTCCGGACTTCTGGAAAACTTCAGCAGGTGTCATTGTATTCGTTGTTGTATTCGTACTTGCAAGAAGGCTTACTCCACTCTGGCTCAAAGCATCCGATACCAGTGCATTACCGAGAATCGTATAGGAGTTCTGTGCAGAAGTATAATCTCCCAACAGGATTCCTCCTGTTGCATATTTTTTGAAATAATGATCTATGGATTCCTTATTGCTTCCATTCAGATAATAGGTCTGATAGTACTTTGCAGCATTGTCTGCATCCATCACCAGATAATAATAGGTCAGGGATTTACTTTCTGTACCACCGCCCACATACTGCGTGCTGACCTTTCGGATATGATCCATGTCTGCAACGCCAAAGGATGCAAGACTTTGTCCACCGAGTCTGCCTACCGGACGCGTGAAATCCACTTCCTTAAAATCAGTTCCATATTGATCCTTATAAGCCTGCATCTTTGTTGCCTGATCCTGTGTCAGCGGATTCTGCCCGATGATCGTTTCTCCATTATAGATACCCAGGCATTCGGTCGGAACAAGGTATGCGATCTGTCCGCCTTTTACGGTGATGGACTCGCCCATCAGAACTGCCTTTTCATTCTTCTTACCTGCACCCTCTACTGCCGCTGCTGCATTCTGATCCAGTTCTTCTTTCGTAGTATTCGTTCCGATATAGGCTCGGCCTGCCAGCATCAGCGTATTCACACCGCTCATATCCACAGTAGAATTCTGTCCGTTGATGATAATGGCACTGCTGTTTTCCTGATCCGTTGGATCACTTTCAAGTCCCATTGCCGTAGAGGTTCCATATCCATAATATTCTTTCGTCAGGGTTGCCTTGCTTCCACTTCCGGAAAGAGTCAGGTCATTTGCAATATAAGTCTTACTATCTAAGCTGATCGTTCCGCTCTGCAGATCAAGGTTCTTCGCATAAACGCTGCTTCCGGTCTCCTTCGCATCACGTACAATGAAGCCTGCACCCGGTCCAACCACGTCAATTTCACCCTTTGAAATTACATATCGTCCGTTATTAATAGCCAGGCTGCTTGCCGGATTAATGATAATACCACCTTTTCCCTTATCATCTGTTCCTGCATAGATGCTTCCATCCCCGGTCACCTGTCCGCTTCCCTGTGTCAGGCTGATTCCCTGATTTCCGATCAGGAGATAATCATACAGATCATCAATGGAGCCTGACTGGGTAAACACGATCTCCGGTACATCCAGGCACAGATCCGTGCTTACGATGGATAACCGGTCGCCGTCCATATAGGAAACAAACACATTCCGAAGAACTAAGCTATTTCCATTCACAAGTTCCATAACCGGAGCCTTGGCCTTCGATGCATCCGTTTCATCCGTACCGTTATTCCAGGCGGTCTTGTTCACATTTCCCCAGATCGTTGTATCCACATAACCTTCCAAAATATCCCTGCTATAGTAACCATCGCCCTTTTCTGAATCACGCAGGTGCTTTACCAGTGTATCCAGATACATGGATGCAAAGGAACTGTAGCGGTTGGATTCACTGCCAAGCTCCTCCCAGTTGGATAAAACCTCCTGATAGGCAACTGCCACCGCATCTGAGGTTTCCTTCTGCAGGCCTGCCACGATCTGTTCCATGACTGTTTCTGCAGAATAAAAGCTATTCTTATTCCGAATGTCATTTACTTTAATTTTATAATTGATATAAGACATCCACAGCAGCGTTGTTGCCAAAATCCCGATCATCGCCATCGCAATAATGACAATGACAATCGAAGAACCGCTGTTGCGCTTCTTTCGAATCCATAATTCCATCTGCAGTTGTTGAAATGGTTGTCTTATCATGGTTCTCTCTCTTAACTGTCTGAATTACTCTTTCTACAGGTGATTTTTAGTGATTCTTCGTTCCATCAAAGGTTACTTTTCGCATATCTGCCGGAAAGCCGGTATCTGCTGCCCCCTGCTCATAAACCTCAACAACAATATCATAGATAAATTCAGTCACAGCATCGTCCGTTCCGTTTTTACCATAATTGGTATCCCTGATTCCGGAAAGATCATAAATATCCAGTGTTCTGTTTGTCACTGCCCCATTGTGTTGAAAAATGGCAAGATTCTTTAGTTTCTTGACGCTTTCCGGTTTTTTCGGATCGGATGGGGTTACTCCAAGTCCGGTAAGAAAGGTCTCATTTACAAGATTCACTCCCAGATTGGTGAAGATCCGGAATGTTTCAGAACTTGTCGCATGTATATTGACTACCGGCTTATAGCTTGTCTCTGCCTTATTGAGATTCATATCTGTCAATGTTGTATCGGTCTGCTTGGCAATATAAAGATTCATCAGATTATCCTTCGTCCAGCCTGCCGCCGTACCATCGAAAACCAGCTTGTCTGTTGCAGCATCATATAACGGAAAATAGAAAAAATAAAAGTTCCTTCCTGTAAAGCTCCCACATGGAAGTCCGGTATTTCCCGCATCATCCACTCCTGCCATTCCATCCGGAATATAGGTATAGGTCTCCCCTCCATAGGAAAATTCATATTTACAGGTCACGAACGCTTCTGTCTTCTGCTTTGTAATACCTTCTTTATCAGTCTCCGTTCCTGCATCTTTGAAGGTAACGGTAAAGGTTCTCTCGCAGGTAAGTCCTACGGTCTTATAGGTCACGTTATCTCCCGGAATTTTCAGTTCAAGCTGTGCTTTGGAAAGTGCTGCCTCATTCATAAGTGCCGACTGCTCATAGGAAGCATCCGTACTCTTATTCATGCTGGCAACCTTCGCCACATCACTGGTATTTAAGAAGGAATTGTGCTTCGTTGGTGTAGTACCTTCCACATATCCGGTTGCATCTACGGAAATCAGCACATCAAACCTGCTGTTTTCCAGTTTCGCATTTTTAAGAACAAAGTAATACTTACCGGGTTTGGCTTTTGACGGATCAGTCGGATCCTCGCCATTCTCGATCTTTTCCCTATCCACATCCTCTTTATAGGTACAGTCTCCTGCAATGACAGAGGTATTCAGCATCTCAAAGTCTTCCACACCGTTAAACTGATCCTGAATCTCATCGATATGATACGCCTTCAGCCCCTCTACAATATCCTGTGCAAGTACGGTTGCCCGCAGGGTGATCCGGGACTTGCCATTGATTTTTGCGGAAGTCACGAACATATGAAGCATGGGAATCGTAATGATTGCCAGAATCGTAACGGCAATCAGAAGCTCCAGCAGGGAAAAGCCCGCGTTCTTATTCAGTTGTTGAACTTTTTCCTTCTGCTTCATACGTATCCTCTGTCCTGCTTATTCTGTTCAGGTTCTCTATGCAGACTGTTCTTTTCTTCGGCGGCTTCTTCCGGCTCCTTCTTCCTGACGGGTATCCGTAATCAGACCGCAGCTACATATCCTCACCGTTATCCTCTTCTGCCTCTTCCTCATCCACATGAATACCCGTTGCATCCTCTGCAAGTCCTGCAACATCTGCTTCATAAGGCATTGTGATGGAACCGAACGGATTATCCGTTCCGGTAATGACCGAAGAGAAGTCCGGCTGTACATAGGTCTTGTCTTCCTGTCCGGTAATAAAATACATATTTAAGTTTGCCACGCAGGTAAGTAAGCCTGTCATTTCGTCATAAGAAGCGGTGATTCCGACGATCTTTGTACGGTTTGTCTGCAGTGCCACGGTCTTCACATAGCGCTTCAGGGCCTCGTAGCTTGAAACAAACTGCATGGAAACCGGATTCCGGTAAAGTCCAAGCTGTATCGTTTCTCCCGTATCGACCGGTTCTGCCTCTTCGGATTCCTGTGTATAAAGCTCGAAATCCACCGGTTCTGTTTCATCCATGGTAAGCGTAGTCACGATCATCGGAGATAATAATTCCTCCGTTAATGTCAATACAATAGCATCCTCTTCCTTTAACTCCACTGGAAACATCTGCAAAATACTGTCCATCTCGGTTGCCATTTCCTGAGTCTTAGACACATAAGTGTCCTTGTTATCCATCTTGCTTTGCAGATCTGCAATTTCTATTTCCAGAGAACGGCTCTCTGCCTTTAAGGCATCCACCTTTTCCATGGTCGGCTGATAAACCCACAGGAATGCACAGAGGAAAGCGAGGACTCCCAAAAATCCAATGATTAAATAAATATCTTTCTTTGATACCTTCATCGTTCTTCTCCTTTACTCTGCTTTCGCCACTTCGTGGTTTTCCGTATCTTCCAGATTCTGCTGCATCGCTTCTTCATCGGTCATCTCATCCTCCGGAGCTTCGTCCATATCCCGGTAAGATCCGACAATTGTAAAGTTATAGGAAAGCACGGTATCCTCGCCATCCACATCTGCGGTAATCGAAGATACTGACACCGTATCGGGAAGGAGGGAATCAAAGGTACGGAACTGTTCAATCATCGATGCTGCCTCCGTCTTCGAAGATACCGACATGTTGATCGTTACCGTCTCTGCATCACTGGTAAAGGAAGTGATTACTCCGTTACTTGGCATCTTGCGTTCCAGTTCTTCCATAAACGCATATAAGTCATCGTTCCGGTTGCGGGTGGCATCATGCATGGCCATCAACCGGTCGTAAGCTGTTTTGGTACTCACATAATTATCATAAATCGGCTTGATTTCCTGTAAACCTGCCATCTGCTCCTGCAGTGCCCGGTTCTCTGCCTTTGCCGCAACATAGGTTATGGCAGAAGCCACACTCAGAATTACAGCACCCAGTATGCCGAATGCAAAGACTGCAGCAGCAATCAGAATTCCGTTCACCTTGCCCTTACTCTTCACATCTCCGGTCTTACCGCCTTTGCCCTTTTCATTATCGGCTTTAAAGCCAAGCGGTGCTGCTGTGGCACCCACGCAGGCAACATATTCACCGAAGAACTTACCTTCAAAGCTCTTTTCCAGGTTCCAGCCCTCTGCCTGACGTAAAATTTCAATCGGATAGTCCAGCTGCTGGGCCAAAAGTCTGTGAATACCCTTCATATTTGCACCAAGACCGGTTAAGAGAATCTTCTCAATCGGGGTATTGGCATTATGGGAAACATAGTAATCCACAACACGGGAAACCGCACCAACCAGCGGAACCAGTACATCTGTCATGGATTCACAGAATTCCTGTTCTTTGGACTTTTCTTCTTCACTGCCCTCAGTCTCTTCGGAACCATCGTTCAGCACCACAAAGGACTTCTTGGATAAAAGCTCCATCGCCTGTTCCGGCGTCTCAATCCGGTTCTTCAAAGGAAGGTTATAGGTCAGCTCCAATGCTTCCTGCACACCGTAGGAAACGCTTCGGATAAAGGAAATCACCGACTGATTCACAACCAGCACCATGGTTGCACCCTCTTCGATCTTTACGATCATCTGCGCTTTCTGTGCACACGCATCCTTTACGACCTGATAAATACTGTTTCCGGCATAGTCAAGAGCCGCAAGCTCGAGCTTCAGTGCCCTGGCAAGCTGCTGATAGCCATCGAGAAGTGCCTGCGGTGCTGCCAGAACCAGAAGCTTATACTGCTGTCCGGACTTCGGATTTCCGGTCACACCAAGCATGCTGTATGCAAGCTGATACTGGCTTAAGTCCACCGGGAAATAGTCCGACGCATTGGCATTTACAACATCCATGATCCGGTTTTCTTTCACAAAAGGAATCGTAACCTCACGGCTGGCGATCTTGGTCGAAGTCAGGGTAAACACCACCTGCTTCGATTTCATCTTATACTCGGCAAGAGCTTCCCTTAAATCCGCCACAAAGGTTTCATTGAAATTCAAAATACCGTCATTAATCATTCCCTCCGGAGTCGGTAGGGAAAAATACCCGTACACCTTATGGGTTTTTGATTTATAGTCAACCTCACATACTCTTGTCAGTGAATATCCGATTTCTATACTGATTACTTTACCAGCCACGAAT
>ENA-OROZ01001632-OROZ01001632.1-human-gut-metagenome-genome-assembly--contig:-NODE-1632-length-19812-cov-9.565217_pt1 | contig 19812 bp, 24 predicted proteins | sample MGYA00242138_ERZ509066 | MGnify/ENA primary metagenome ERZ509066 (study PRJEB26280, sample SAMEA2338691) | human gut metagenome | biome: human gut; feature: human-associated habitat; material: faeces... | reverse complement strand
CGGAAAGGCTGAGGTGATGTAAGGTGTTCCAGACATTCCGTAACGCATGGAAGATCCCCGAGCTTAAAAATCGTCTCCTGTTCACGCTGGCGATCCTCGTGGTGTATCGCTTGGGCTGCGCTATCCCGGTGCCTTTCGTGACCAGCTCTGCGCTGACGCAGATGTTCTCGAACGGCAACATGCTCACATATCTTGATATGATGAGCGGCGGCGCACTGTCCCGGTGCACGCTCTTCGCGTTAGGTGTGACACCCTATATCAACGCCTCTATTATTGTGCAGCTGCTGACTGTGGCCATTCCTTCGCTGGAAAATCTGGCAAAAGAAGCGGACGGCCAGCAGAAGCTGCAGCAGATCAACCGGTATGCCGGTGCCGTGGTCGCACTGATCATGAGCATTGGCTACTACTTCGTGATCCGCAATATGGGTGCACTGAAGTATGTTTCCGGCGCAGCCGGCGTGTTCGCCGCTGTGGTCATCATCGCCACCTTCGTTGCAGGTGCTCAGCTGATCACCTGGGCGGGCGAGCAGATCGATGACAAGGGTATCGGCAACGGTGTTTCCCTTCTGATCTTCGCCTCCATCGTTTCCAACTGGTCCTCGCTGTACACCTCTGTGACGGGTCTGCTGACCCGCGCAGCGGCCGGCGAGCCTCAGTTCTATATCCTGCTGCCCGTTCTGGTAATTCTGGCACTGGTCGCTGTGGTCTTTGTGGTGGTCATGACCAACGCAGAGCGCCGCATCACCATCCAGTACGCCAAGCGTGTGGTGGGTCGGAAGCAGATGGGCGGCCAGAACAGCTACCTGCCCCTGAAGCTGAACATGAGCGGCGTCATGCCCATCATCTTCGCTTCGGCTCTGGTGTCCATCCCGGGCACTATCGGCAGCTTTTTGCAGATCGATCAGACCGCTCACCCGGTCTGGTATGCGTTCTTCCATACCTTCAACTACACCTCCTGGCTGTACGTTGTGATTTACCTGCTGCTGATCCTGGCATTCAACTACTTCTATGTGGCCATCCAGTACAACCCTGTTGAGATCGCCAACAATCTGCGCCGCAACAACGGCTCGATCCCCGGCTTCCGTCCCGGCAAGCCGACCAGCGATTTCCTGACCCGCACCCTGAATAAGATCACCCTCATGGGTGCCATCTTCCTGGCTGCGGTGGCTGTACTGCCGATCATTCTGGGCAACCTGACCGGTATGAGCATTCAGCTGGGCGGTACCAGCCTGCTGATCGTGGTTGGTGTGGCACTGGATACCACCCGCAGCCTCGATAGCTTTATGACCATGCGCAACCACAAGGGTTTCCTTGGCTGATCTGAAGCAATAAAGATGTAAGAAAGCACTGGAAAGGAGAGTACGCTCATACTTTTCAGTGCTTTTTTGCTTTTGTACGTATGTTTCTATCATGTGGCATATAAGAAAGGAAGCGATCCTATGAATCTGATCCTGTTGGGCGCACCCGGCGCAGGCAAAGGCACGCAGGCCGAGATCATCTGCGCAAAGCTGAACATCCCTTCCATCAGCACCGGCAACATCCTGCGTGCTGCTGTCAAGGAGGGCACCGAGATGGGTCTGAAGGCCAAGAGCTTTATGGACGCCGGTGCTCTGGTGCCCGATGAAGTCATCATCGGCATCCTGAAGGAGCGTCTGGCACAGGCTGACTGCGCCAACGGCTTCATTCTGGACGGCGTGCCCCGCACCATTGCGCAGGCAGAGGCCATCGAGACCATGGGCATCCGCATCGACAAGGTGCTGGAACTGCAGGTTGAGGACAGCGTGATCGTGGAGCGCATGAGCGGCCGCCGCGTCTGTGAGAAGTGCGGCGCAAGCTACCACATCCTGAACAAGAAGAGCAAGGTGGAGGGCGTCTGCGACCTGTGCGGCGGCAAGACCGTCATCCGCAAGGACGACCAGCCCGCAACCGTGCTGGATCGTTTGAAAGCCTACCATGAGCAGACCGAGCCGCTGGTGGAGTTCTACCGCACCCGCGGCAAGCTGGCAGAGATCAAGTTCTGCCCCTCCATCGAGGAGACTACGGCTGAAGTCATGAAGGCTTTGGAGGCATAAGCGTGATCCAGATCAAAAATGCAAAAGAGCTGGACGGTATGCGCCGGGCAAACGCTCTGAGCGCAGCTGCCCTGAAGTACGGCGGAGAGCACATCGAAGCAGGCATGACCACTTGGGAGCTGGACAAGCTGATCTACGACTTCATCGTGAAGCACGGCGGCATCCCCAACTTCAAGGGTCTGTACGGTTTTCCCGGCACAGCCTGCATCAGCCTGAACGATACCGTCATCCACGGCATCCCCTCTCATGATATCGTCATCCGCCCGGGTGACATCGTGAGCATCGACACCGGTGCTAAGGTGGACGGCTTCAACGGCGACAACGCCTGCACCTACGCGGTGGGCAAGGTGGACTTGGAAGCCCAGCGCCTGCTGGAAGTGACCAAAGCTTCTCTGTACAAGGGTATTGAGCAGGCCGTGGCGGGCAACCGCATCGGCGATATCGGCTACGCCGTGCAGAGCTACTGCGAGGATGCAGGCTTCTCTGTGGTGCGTGACTTTGTGGGTCACGGCACCGGCAAGGAACTGCACGAGGACCCCGAGGTGCCCAACTACGGCCATCAGGGCCGCGGACCCCGTCTGGTGCCCGGCATGACCATCGCCATCGAGCCGATGATCTGTCAGGGTGACTACAAGATCAAGCAGCTCAGCGACGGCTGGACTGTCAAGACCAAGGACGGCGGGCTGGCTGCTCACTTTGAGCACTCCATCGCCATCCTGAAGGACCGTACCGAGATCATGACCCGCAGCTGGGATGACCCGGATTTTGACCCGGCCACCTTCAGCCTGAAGTAAGCAACCATTAAAAGGAGCCGCTGCACAGACGATGTGCGGCGGCTTCTTTTGCCTTAGTGGGCTCGCCCTCTCAGTCAAAGCCTGTCGGCTTTGCCAGCTCTCCCAAAGGGAGAGCCCTTGGCATAACGGTAAAGTTTCCGGCACAGTGCAAAGGCGTCCCCTTGGGGGAGCTGGCGAACGTAGTGAGCCTGAGGGGGCGGCTTCAGCACTGCCGAAAGCGGCACTGCAAATGTCGTCTCCCGCTACGACCCTTCTCGTGAAAATGGGATATCGGAACGCCCGCAGGCGTTCCGATATCCCGAAATTTAAAATAATTCTTCCGCTGATGATGCCCAGAGCAATGCGGAGGGCATTTTAAATCGTTTTGTCTGTCTGAAAAGGCTGTCTGCGGAGAAACAGCAGACGGCCTTTTCCGCTCCTCCACCCTGCAATTTGTGCAATTGTGACAACTTTTCGTGAAAAAGTTTCACCTTCACGGTGGAGAAACGCGAAAGGAGGACGGGACGGAAAAGAGCTTTTATACAGAATAATTTTTTATCGGAAATACGGAAAAAACCTCTTGCAAATTGACAACAAAAGGTGTATAATCTATAAATGGCTGTGGAAGCCAGATACTTCCTCGACGGACAGGGATTTTCTGCCCGTTTTGCGGATTTTGTGCCGCAGGAGATGAAGTATGTGGCGCTCATCGCCGCCTGTCCGTCTGAGGGCCGGCACTGAACGGGAAGAGCATGAAGCGGCAAGCTGCTGCAAAATCGGGCGCAGGCACGACAAAGCACAGTGCTTTCAGGCTTGGAACGTAAGGCTCCGGCTCCCTACCATGACAAACTGAGCAGATCCAAATGAGGAGGCAAATAGCTTGTCTAAAGAAGACGTCATCGAGATCGAAGGCATTGTGCGTGAAGCCATGCCCAACGCCATCTTTAAGGTGGAAATGTTGAGCGAGGACAAGAACACCGGGAAGCTCACTCCCAGTGGTCACATCCTCTTAGCGCACATCTCCGGCAAGCTGCGGACCAATTTCATCCGTATCCTGCCCGGGGACAAGGTTACCGTGGAAATGTCGCCCTATGATCTTTCTAAGGGCCGCATCACCTGGCGCTCCAAATAAGCACCAGGGTATCAACCAAAAGGAGGTTCAACATCATGAAGGTCAAGCCTTCCGTGAAACCCATCTGCGAAAAGTGCAAGGTCATCCGCCGCAAAGGCCGCGTGATGGTCATCTGCCAGAACCCCAAGCATAAGCAGCGCCAGGGCTAATTCGGGCGCCTGGGGGTCAAGTGCGTAGAGTCCCGGCGCAGACCCCGACACTGACATGGGATGATTTTTGGAGGAAACTACTATGGCACGTATTGCCGGCGTTGACCTGCCCCGCGAGAAGCGCGTTCAGGTGGGTCTCACCTACGTTTACGGTATCGGTCAGACCACTGCGAACAAGATCCTGGAAGCAACTGGCATCAACCCCGATACCCGCGTCAAGGACCTGACTCTGGAAGAAGAGGCTAAGATCCGTGACTACATCGATCAGGCTAACATCATCGTTGAGGGCGACCTGCGCCGCAACGTTGCTCTGGACATCAAGCGCCTGGTTGAGATCCAGTCCTTCCGTGGCACCCGCCATCGCAAGAATCTGCCCTGCCGCGGCCAGCGCACCAAGACCAATGCACGTACCTGCAAGGGTCCGAAGCGCACTGTCGCTAACAAGAAGAAGTAAGGAGGATTTGAGAAATGGCAAGTGCAAATAACGCCAAGAAGGGCGCAAATGTCCGCATGAAGCGGAAAGAGCGCAAGAACATTGCTGCTGGTCAGGCTCATATCCAGTCTACCTTCAACAATACCGTCGTCACCATCACCGACCTGCAGGGCAATGCAGTGTCCTGGTGCTCCTCTGGCTCCCTGAACTTCCGCGGCAGCCGCAAGAGCACCCCGTTTGCAGCTCAGTCTGCTGCTGAGACCGCAGCCAAGGTTGCAATCGAGCATGGCATGAAGACTGTTGAAGTTTACGTCAAGGGTCCCGGCGCAGGTCGCGAAAGCGCAATCCGCGCAATCAACACCGCAGGCCTCGAAATCACCCTTATCAAGGACGTCTCTCCCATTCCTCACAATGGTTGCCGTCCTCCCAAACGCAGAAGACTGTAAGGAGAATTTGATTTATGGCTAAATATACAGGACCGGTACTTAAAAAGTGCAGAGCGTTGGGTATCAGCCCGATGGAACTCGGCATCGATAAAAAATCAAACCGTCAGGTTAAAGTTTCCAGAAAGAAACAAAGCAACTACGCTTTGCAACTCAAAGAGAAACAGAAGGTTAAATTTATCTACGGCATTCTTGAAAAACAATTCAAAATGTACTACAACAAGGCTGAAAGAATGCGCGGCGTAACGGGCGAAAACATGCTCGTTCTTATCGAAAGCCGCCTCGATAACGTCGTTTATCGCCTCGGCCTCGGCAGCAGCCGCGCTATGGCGCGCCAGATCGTAAACCACGGTCACATCACGGTAAACGGACACGTCGTCGACATTCCGAGTTACCTTGTGAAAGCGGGTGACGTCATTGCCGTTAAATCCAACAAACAGGACAAAGTCATGTATGCGGACATCAAAGAAGGCAACAAAGTCGTACTTCCCGCATGGCTGTCCTTTGATAATGCAACCCTCACCGGAAAAGTCGAGCGTCTTCCCGAACGCGCGGATATCGACCCGTCTATTTCCGAACATCTCATCGTTGAGTTGTACTCGAAATAATCCGATTTTGACAATCAGATTATCCTTTATAGGAGGAATTGTTCTATGATGGAAATGAAACGACCTAAAATCACTTACGAAGAGAACGAGTCGGGCAGTTTCGCCCGTTTCGTGGTAGAGCCTTTGGAACGCGGTTTTGGTACGACGCTTGGGAACAGTTTAAGAAGGATTCTTCTTTCCGCGCTTCCCGGTGCAGCACCCGTCGGCATTAAAATTGCCGGCGTCGACCACGAATTTTCAACCATTCCCGGTGTACGCGAAGACGTTACCGAAATTATCCTTAATATCAAAGGTCTCGCAATCAAAATCCACGGCGCTTGCCCCGAAAAGAAGGAAATCACCCTTTATAAGAATACGGCAGGTCCCGTGACGGCCGCAGACATCAGCGTTCCTTCCGATGTTGAAATTCTTAACCCCGATATGTATATCTGCAACCTCGAACAGGGCGCAGTGCTCGATATGTCGATTTATATCGATACCGGCCGCGGATACGTTCCCGCAGACCGCAACAAGGACGCCAAAGCGCCCATCGGATATATTCCCGTCGACAGCATCTACACCCCCGTCGAAAAAGCAAACTACACTGTCGAGAGCACCCGTGTCGAGCAGAGCATCGACTTTGACAAACTGACAATCGAAGTCCTTACAAACGGCACCGTTTCCGCAAAGGAAATCATCAGCCTTTCTGCAAAAATCATGAACGACCACGTTCAACTTTTCGTCGACCTTATCGACAATATGTCGAGTTACGATATTCTCGTTTCGCAAGACGACGACAAACAACAGAAAGTGCTTGAAATGTCCGTCGAGGACCTTGACCTCAGCGTTCGTTCGTACAACTGCTTGAAACGCGCAGGTATTCACACCGTCGAGGATTTGACCAAAAAATCCGAAGAAGATATGCTTAAAGTGCGTAATCTCGGTCGCAAATCGCTTGAAGAAGTCATCAATAAACTTCACGACCTCGGCCTTGATCTTCGCAACAAAGACGAGTAAGGAGACTTTTTATGGAACCCAAAAAATTAGGAAGACCTACCGACCAACGTCTTGCCGTCCTTAGAAACCAGGCAAGCGAACTCTTGTGGTATGGCAAAATAGAAACAACCGTTGACCGCGCTAAATCGGTCAGAAGCATCGCTGAAAAACTTATCACCCTTGCTATCAACACTTACGAAGATACCGTTAAGGTTACCAAAACCAAAACGAACTTAAAGGGCGAAAAAGTCGAAGTCGAATTCACCAACGACGGCCCCAAAAAACTTGCTGCACGCAGGAAAATGATCGCCGAACTTCGTGATATCCCCGAAGCCAAAGAGGAAAAAGAAAGCAAAACCGCATATGCCAAACGTACCGCGGACGTCAGCAATCCTCTTGTTGAAAAACTCTTCAACGAATATGCTCCCAAATACGCAAAACGCGCGGAAGAGAAAGGTCAGAAGGGCGGCTACACCCGCATCGTCAAACTTGGCGAACGTCGCGGCGACGCAGCATCCATGTGCATTCTGGAATTGCTGTAATCTTTAAAACGAGAAGCACGCAGAAATGCGTGCTTTTTTTATGCAAAAATTATTGATAATATCGCGCGTTTTTTATATAATTGACCTATGCAAAAGATTCTGAGTACAATGCGTCGGGCGATAACCGACTACAATATGATCAGTGACGGCGACAAAATCGTCGTGGGCGTTTCCGGCGGCAAAGACAGTTTATTGCTATTGACCGCCTTAAAAGCCTTTCAACGCTTTTCTCCCGCGAAATTCGACCTTGTCGCAATCACTATCGACATGGGCTTTAAGGACGCGTCTGTCGCCGAAAAACAGGCTCTGTCGGCGTATATTGCGGAACTCGGCGTGCCGTATTACGTCGTCGATACCGATATTGCCGAAGTTATCTTCGAGGCAAGGAAAGAAAGCAATCCGTGCAGTTTGTGCAGCAAAATGCGCCGGGGCGCGCTTAACAATAAGGCGATCGAGCTGGGATTCAACAAACTCGCCCTCGGACATCACGCCGACGACGTCGTGCAAACCATGCTGTTGTCGCTTTTGTACGAAGGCAGGTTTTCGACTTTCCAGCCCGTATCTTTTATGGACAGAAGCGGCATAACGCTGATACGCCCGTTCATTTATACAAGCGAATCGGACGTCAAAGGCGCGGTCAACAAACTGAATCTGCCCGTCCTGCACAACCCGTGCCCCGCGAACAAGCACACCCAGCGCGAATACGTCAACGAACTTGTGAAAAGGCTCACGAAGGAAGTGCCGTACGCCCGCGAAAGAATGCTTGGCGCAATCTATCACCCGGAACGCGCAAACCTTTGGCAAAAACCCGATAAATCCGACGATTAAAAGGTCATAAATCCGTTGTCCCCCTACATATTTTATAAAGCAGGGGGAATCAATGGAAAGGAATATCGAAAGGATTTTAAGGGAAGCCCGATACGTCTTGGAAAACAAGTGTACCGTGCGGGAAGGCGCAAAAAAATTCGGCGTGTCGAAAAGCACTTTTCACGCCGATGTCACTTATAAATTGAAAGACGTCGATAAGGAAACGTACGAAAAGGTGCAACGCCTTATGGATTATCACTTTTCAATCCGCCATTTAAGGGGCGGAGAGGCGACGAAAAGAAAGTATAAACAATCAAAATCGCCCGTTTAACGGCAAAAAACAACCGCACTCATTAAAGTGCGGTTTTGTTGTGTAGTTTATTCTCGTCCAACGAGTTCGTCGATTGTAATATCGAAAATGTCCGCAAGTTCCCACAGCGTTTCGATATCCGGCGTATTTCGCCCGATTTCGTAATTACTGATAAGGGTTTTTCGGCTGCTGAAACGAGCGGCTAATTCTTCCTGCGTAAGCCCCGCCTGTTTTCGGAAAAACCTGATATTTTCCGCAATTTTAATATTTTTCATATAAATTATTCTCTGCCTACCAATTCGTCAAGGGTAATGTCGAAAATGTCCGCAAGTTCCCACATTTTGAATATATCGGGAACGTTTTTGCCGTTTTCATAATTGCTGATTAACGACTTGTCGCTGTTAAAATGCGCGGCAAGTTGACTTTGGGTAAGTCCTGCTTGCTTGCGATAATATTTCAGATTTTCTGCAAATTTGAACGATTTCATATTGATAATTATTCTCTGCCTACCAATTCGTCAAGAGTGATGTCGAAAATATCCGCAAGTTTTACAAGCGTGTAAATGTCGGGCGTGCTGATTCCGTTTTCATAATTCGAAACAAGGTTTTTGCTCCCGCCGAGTTGTTTTGACAATTCTTCTTGGGTAAGGCTATTCGCCTTTCTGAAAAATCTTATATTGTCAGCAATTTTTAATTCTTTCATATTGACAATAGTACAAGAATCTTGTACAATAAAAGAAAAACCACAAGAAACTTGTGACGTTGCATTCGCTTACAATGCTTTGAGAAGGGCATAAAAAAAGACACTCGACAGTGCGAGTGTCTTTTGTTTTTGCTGAATTATGCTTTGCCTGCGCAACCCAAAACGTCGATGAGTTTGTGGCGGACGCATTCCTTAATCGCCGCTCTTGCGGGCCCGAGATATTGACGGGGATCGAAGTGCGAAGGATTGTTATAGAAATGTTCGCGGATAGCGGCGGTTGCTGCCATACGAAGGTCGCTGTCGACGTTGATTTTGCAAACAGCCATACGTGCGGCTTCTCGAAGCATATCTTCGGGAACGCCTTTTGCGCCGGGCATACTTCCGCCGTACTTTTCAATGGTTTCGACGTATTCTTGCGGAATGCTGGACGCACCGTGCAATACGATGGGGAAGCCGGGCAGACGTTTGCCGACTTCTTCAAGGATGTCAAAGCGCAGACGGGGAGCGGTCTTGAACTTGAATGCGCCGTGGCTGGTGCCGATTGCGATTGCAAGGGAGTCAACGCCCGTGCGGCTTACGAACTCTTCAACCTGGTTGGGGTCGGTATAGCAAGCGTCCTTTTCGCTGACGTTTACCGCGTCTTCGATGCCTGCCAGCTGGCCGAGTTCCGCCTCGACAACGACGCCGTGATCGTGAGCGTATTGGACGACTTCCGACGTGATTTTGATATTTTCTTCAAAAGAGTGATGCGACGCGTCAATCATAACCGAAGTAAAGCCGCCGTCAACGCATGATTTGCAAAGTTCGAAACTGTCGCCGTGATCGAGGTGCATTACGATGGGCAGTCCGCTGACTTCCGACGCCGCCTCGATAAGATGACGGAGATATACGGGGTTTGCGTACTTTCTTGCGCCCGCGGATACTTGCAAGATAACGGGAGCGTTTTCTTCGGTGCAAGCCTCGACGATGCCCTGGATGGTTTCCATATTGTTGACGTTAAAAGCGCCGATTGCGTAACCGCCTTCATACGCTTTCTTGAACATTTCGGTGGATGTAACTATTGGCATAAATAACCTCCATTGATTATTATGTTTATTTTTGTCAAGGTTATTATATATTAAAAGCCGATAAATTTCCACTAAAAGACGCACAAAATTGAAAAATACTTCAATTTTTTACAAACCGCGCAAAATGCCGAAAAAGGCGAAAAAAAACCGCAACGGGCGTTGCGGCATTAAAAAAAAGCGAAATTATTGTTCTGCGCTTATGGGTTCGTAGGGGATATATGAGTCGTCGTCTTCGATAATCTTTCCCTTTTTGACAAGGTGTTTGTAACGAAGAATCTTAATGACGAGAATGAATATTCCAAGCGCGATGGGCGCGCACGCCGCGACCACGATGACGTAGTAAAGAAGCGGATTGAAAATGCCGGCGTACGACGAAAATCCCGCATAGGTTTTTATCGACAGGTAATACGTCAAAAACGTTGCCGCCGACGAAGCGAATCCGAAGCCCACAAGATGATATATGCGGTTTTTGCCCGTGAGAGCAAGCACGATAAGCATCGCCGCTCCGTAAAGAACCACGATGTAATACCACTTTGAAAACAGCACGTTGTACGCAAGCGACGTATCGATTGCGGCTTTTGCCGCGACGTCAAGCATCTTATACGATTCCGTCTTCATAAATCTGCGTTGGGCAAGGGCGGCAACGTTGTTTGCCATAAAATACCCTGCCGCGGCTGCCGCAGCAAACACGATGACGAAACAGAACACGGTATAAATCGCATACGCCGTGCGTTTCGAGTTCAGATTTTTCTTTTCCTGTTCAAGAGCGTTGCCGACGGGAAATTCCTTGACGTTGGCTTTCTTGACTTTTTTCTTATTATCTTTCTTTCCCATAATCTTAATTAAAGGCATATACCTTACATCTATTTTAAGGCTTAAAACGGTAAAATGTCAATACAACTTTGAAAAATTGTGTCGATTTCGCCCGATATACGGTTGAAAACATAGTTTTTATTGTTATAATATATACGAAATATTGAAAAGCAGAGGTTTAATTATGATTTCAGATGAAAGACAAAAACTGCTGGCAAAGAATCTTGTGGAATATTCGATAAGCGTTCAGAAGGGCGAAAAGGTCTGGATCGACGCTTTCGGCATCGACGTTTCTTTTGTGAACGCGCTTGTGGACGCGGTGTATGCGGCGGGCGGGCAACCTTACGTTTTCCTGCACGACAGACGCGTCGAACGCGCTGTCCTTAAAAACGTTACCGACGAGCAGCTGGAACATATGGCGGCGCACGACGCGCGTCTTATGTCCGAAATGCAATGTTACATCGGAGTCAGGGGCGGGCAAAACAGTTACGAACTGTCCGACGTGCCCGACGACCGCATGCAGGCGTACAACCGCATTTACAATCACCCCGTGCATCACGAACAACGCGTGTGCAAAACCAAATGGGTGGTCATGCGCTATCCCACGGAAGGCATGTCGCAACTTGCCGGAATGAGCACCGAAGCCTTTGAAGATTTTTATTTTAAGGTATGCTGTCTGGATTACGCAAAAATGGAAAAAGCAATGCAACCGCTTGTTAATCTGATGAATAAGACTGATAAAGTGCGTATTGTGGCAAAAGACACTGATTTAACGTTCAGCATCAAAGATATTCCCGCGGTTACTTGTTCGGGCAGAATGAATATCCCCGACGGCGAAGTTTATACCGCCCCCGTGAAGAACAGCGTCAACGGAGTAATACACTACAACGCGCCGAGTATCGAAAACGGCTTCCGTTTCGAAGACGTCAGGCTTGTTTTCAAAGACGGCAAAATTATTGAAGCGACTGCAAACAATTCTGCGGCGGCAAACGCGATTTTCGACACCGACGAGGGCGCACGCTACGTCGGCGAATTCGCAATCGGCGTCAACCCTTACGTCAAGAACGCAATCGGCGATATTCTGTTTGACGAAAAAATCAGCGGCAGTATTCACTTTACGCCGGGCGCCTGTTACGACGACGCTTACAACGGTAACGTGTCTGCCGTCCACTGGGATCTGGTTTTGCGTCAAACCCCCGACGTCGGCGGCGGTGAAATTTACTTTGACGATGTGTTAATCCGCAAAGACGGTTTGTTCGTAGTGCCGGAGTTAGACTGTCTTAACCCGTCCCACCTTGTTTAGCGGCGATAATTCGCGCCTTTTCGGCGTTTTTGCAGAACCCGAAAAATCGTGTACGTCAAAGTACACTGGATTTTTCTGAACCTACAAAGAACCCCAAAAATCCATCGAATTCTCGCCGTTAAACGATAGAGATAGAGAATGCGCCTTTTCGGCGGTTTCCGCATTATCAAAAACAAAAAAACAGGGCGAATTTTTGAAATATCAGGAACTTACTCGGGTATTTTTGGAAATATCGTTAAAAAATAAACAATATTTGGTAAAAAGTGGGTAAATTTGCTTGTTAAAATTACATTTTAAGGGTAAAATGTACTTGCAATTCGGGTTTCCGCATTGTTAATTACTTCGTAATATAAAATTTGGAGGATATCTATATGTCACAAAACGTCAGAGTTGCTATCAACGGCTTCGGCAGAATCGGCCGTCTTGCTTTCAGACAAATGTTCGGCGCGGAAGGTTATGAAATCGTCGCTATCAACGATCTTACCAGCCCCAGAATGCTCGCTCATCTTTTGAAATACGACTCAACCCAGGGTAACTATGCAAACAGCCACAAGGTTGAAAGCGCAGAAGCGGTTCTTAACGAAGACGGCACCGTTAAAGAAGACGGCTACATCGTTGTCGATGGCAAGAAAATCACCATTTACGCACAAAAGAACGCCGCTGACCTTCCTTGGAAAGCCCTTGACGTAGACGTTGTTCTCGAATGCACCGGTTTCTATACCAGCAAAGCGAAAGCGCAGGCTCACATCACCGCAGGCGCAAAGAAAGTCGTTATTTCCGCTCCCGCAGGCAACGACCTTCCCACAATCGTTTACAACGTAAACCACAAAACGCTCAATAAAGACGACAATATCATCTCCGCCGCAAGCTGCACCACCAACTGCCTCGCTCCGATGGCAAAAGCCCTTAACGACTTTGCTCCCATCAAATCGGGCATTATGGTTACCATTCACGCTTACACCGGCGACCAGATGGTTCTTGACGGACCGCATCGCAAGGGCGACCTCCGCCGCGCTCGCGCAGCTGCCGTGAACATCGTTCCCAACAGCACCGGCGCAGCAAAAGCAATCGGTCTTGTCATTCCCGAACTTAACGGAAAACTTATCGGCTCCGCACAACGCGTTCCCACGCCTACCGGCTCCACCACGATCCTTACCGCTATCGTTGAAGGCACCGTTAAGAAAGAAGACATCAACGCCGCTATGAAAGCAGCCGCAAACGAAAGCTTCGGCTACAACGAGGAAGAAATCGTTTCAAGCGATATCGTCGGTATGAGATACGGCAGCTTGTTCGACGCAACTCAGACGATGGTCATCAACCTCGACAACGGCACTTCCGAAGTACAAGTCGTTTCCTGGTACGACAACGAAAACAGCTACACCAGCCAAATGGTCCGCACCATCAAATACTTCTCGGAACTTCTCAACAAATAATCGAAAAACAAAAAATACCCTCGGCAAACGCCGAGGGTTTTTTATTTGCTTTTGTTCTTATGCCGTCGTCGACAACTGCGTGACGGTGATAAACGCGTTGTTGAAAGACGCGGTGTCTGCCGTCGTGTTGTAAATCGACAGCGTGCCGGGCGATGAAAAATTCAGATAAACCGTCTTCGCCGCGGACGTAATCCCCGTGTCGGAACCGTCGTAAACAACGTTGTTCGACGCCGCTCCGTTGACGTACAAAGTTATGGTTTTCTGGGTTGCGCCCGTGGTTGATGCCGCGCCGCCGAAAGTTACGAGATATTCGCCAATCGGCACGTTTACGGCGTTATTTGATACGGTAAACGTCCCGCCCGTGCTTTGTGCGGTCTGCGAAATCGGGATAATCGTGTTGGTCGCGACGCTTTCGGTCGCGGTGTTTTCGGCGTGTACGGTGTAGCTTACGCCGGCAGGTCCCTGCGGTCCTGTTGCACCGGCAGGACCTTGCGGACCGACCGCGCCCGTCGCACCCGTTTCGCCTTGCGGTCCTTGCGGACCTATCGCACCAGCAGGACCTTGCGGACCGACTGCGCCCGTCGCACCCGTTTCGCCTTGCGGTCCCTGCGGTCCTGTTGCACCGGCAGGTCCCTGCGGACCGACTGCGCCCGTCGCACCTGTTAAACCTTGCGGTCCTTGCGGTCCTGTTGCGCCGGCAGGTCCTTGCGGGCCGACAGGTCCCGGCACGCCTTGCGGACCGCGAAGTCCGTTGAATCCGCGAGGCCCCGGTATTCCTTGCGGTCCGACGGGACCGCGTGTTACTGCTATCACGTTGCAAAGTCTTGCGGGCGGATTGCAAGGATAAATATTGTTTCTGCATAAACAACCCATAGTTTTACCTCCGAAAAAATATGTAAACAAGGGCTTTCGTTATATCCTATGCCGCCGCGCTTCGGCGTGTGATTTTCAATGGTTTGACATCATAAAAATAATGTGATATATTTTATATATTCTTTTATGGGAGAATTGATAATGAACTACATAATAAGCACCGACGCGTGCGCAGATATGCCCGTCGGATATGAAAAGGAACACGATATACCCATCGTTCCGATGCCGTACTCTTTGAAGATGCCGAAGGGCACGCCGAAAAAACTCGACTTTATCGGGAAGGCGAACACGGAGTTCGATATTGTGGAATGCCGCACCGACACGACGGGCTTCATTCAGAACATGAAAAAGTTCTTTGACACTCTTCGCGCGGGGGCGATTCCCAAGACGAGTCAGTCCAACGCCGAAATCACTTTTGAAACGCTTGAACCTTACGTGAAAGCGGGCAACGACGTTTTGCATATCGCGTTTTCGTCGGGCATGAGCGGCAGTTTCAACTCCGCCTGTATCGCGGCAACCGAACTTATGGAAAAATATCCCGGACGCACGGTGAAAGTCGTTGACAGTCTCGGAGGCGTCGGCGGCGAAGGACTGTGCGTAATGGACGCGGTGAAACTTCGCGACGAAGGCGTGAGCCTTGAAGACGCGCACAAAAAACTTACCGAATACGCGCCGAGATATCATCATTATTTCACGGTCGGCGACAAAGCCTATCTTGCAAGAAGCGGCCGTATCTCGGGCATCGAATACATGTTCGCAACCCTTCTCAATATCCAGATTATTCTGGGACTTGACGGCGAAGGCAAAGTTTATCCCGCCGCAAAGGTCAGGGGAACGAAAAACGTATATAAAAAGTTTTTGGAATTGTTTGAAACCGAAAAGGGCGACGAAGACAACTCCGAAATCATTTTGTGCCACGGCGACAACCCCGACGGAATCAAACTTCTGGGCGAAATGATGACCGAAAAATTCCCCGAAATCAAAAAAATCGATTACAACTACGTCAACCAGATGGTGGGCAGCAATTCGGGCCCCGACAGTCTTGCGCTTTTCTTCCACGGAAAACCGCGCGCGATTTACAAGAAGTAATAAAAAACAAAAGCGAGGAAAAATTCCTCGCTTTTTTTATGCGAAAAAACAGTTATTCGTTGAAATCTTCGCGACTTAACGTTTTTCCGCTTTTTGCCGATTGATAAATGACGTAATAACCTTTTCCGTTTTCGTCGTCGGTCAGCGCCAGCCAGTCGCAGACGTTTTTGATTTCGTCGGGCGGCGGGCTCTTTTTTTCGTACGGCACGCCGTAGCAGATGTATTCGACCTCGTCAAGGTTGAAAATCAAGCCCACGACGTAATTGCCGTCGTCGCCGCTAACGTCCACCCATTTGCTGTTCGGAACGGCGTTTTCAAGGTCAGTGTTTTTTGGAAAACAAATGAACATTTCGTCAAGTTGCGGCTTTACGGCAAGGTAAAAATCGTTGCCCGTAAAACTTTCTTTTGCGAAATCGGGGGCGGAAACGCTTGCGTTTTCCACGCGAAAACCCGCGTCTAAGGCATCTTGCGGCGGCTCGTCGGGCGGTGAAAACCGTGCGGTTTCGGCGGTTTCGGACGCGGTTGACAAATCGACGTTTTCATCTTTTTTCCGTGTTTTTTCGACGGGGTTTTCTTGTTTTTTCACTGCCGATTTTTTGCGGTTATCCGTTTTCTTTTCAAAGTCGGATAACAGGTTGAAACAGCGGAATTTGTCGTTTCCCGTCGTGCCGAAATACAAGGTTTTGCCGTTTTTTGCGATAACGCAATCTATGTTGTCGGAAAGCGAAAGAGTGCCGAGATTTCTTTCTCCGTTTTCTGCATTAAACGACAAAATTTTGTCGCCGATTCGTATTATCATCGTTGCGTCCCGAACGTCGTCAACGTGCAAAGAAGTATTGAAAACAGTGCGCCCGCCGTCGGACACAAAACGCAGAATACCGCTGCCGACGCCTGTTCTGACGTCGGATAAAATCATAACTTTTTTCTGAAAAGACATATTAAATTTCTCCTTTTAAGAAATAATATGTGCCATGCATTAAAAAAATGCGCCTGTTTTGAAAACAACAAAACAGACGCTTTAAGTTGAAAAACGATGTTATAAACCTATTGTTTTGCGACAACTGTTGCGGAAGCGATGACGGCGATGCCGTCGCCCGCGCCGACGAGACCAAGTCCTTCCGTCGTCGTGAAGGCAAGCGACAAATTGTCCTTGCATATCGAAAGAGCGTGTGACAACGACGTGCGGATTTTGTCGAAATACGGGTTAAGTTTCGGGCGTTGACAAGCGACCGTTGCCGAAACGAATTTCACGACGTAGCCGCGATTTTCCGCGCGCGATAAAACTTCTTTCAAAAGAAGCATGCTGGAAATTCCTTTGTATTTTTCGTCGGTGTCGGGGAAAAGAACGCCGATATCCCTTTCGCCGATTGCGGTAAGAATCGCGTCCATTACGGCGTGCGTCAGAACGTCCGCGTCGCTGTGACCGAGCAGTCCTTTTTCAAAGGGAATTTCCACGCCGCCGAGTACGAGTTTCCGATTTTCGACGAGCTTGTGCACGTCGATACCTACGCCCGTGCGGTACGGGGAAGTTTCAAGGTCGGAAAATCTTGTGATTTTAATATTTTTCACGTCGCCGTCCACGGCTTTCGCGTCGTCGTACAAAGTAAGGTAAGCCGACGCGTCGTCGGTAAATGACGAAGAAATGCGGGCATAAGCGGTTTTCAGTTTTTCGGTTCTGAAACCTTGGGGTGTCTGAACGCGGCGGAAATCTTCGCGGTCTGCCGCGCGGTATCCGTTTTTCACGTTCGCGATGCTGTCGTCGAGTTTTATCACGGGGACCACTGCGTCGACGTCGTTCAGCGCGTCAAGCACGTTTTTTATCACGTTGTCGGAAACAAAAGGTCTCGCGCCGTCGTGGATAAGAACGAATTCGGCAGTTACGCGTTCAAGGGCGCGTTTCACGGTGTCGGTGCGGGTGCTGCCGCCCAAAATCACGGTTACGTTTTCGTATCCGTCGAAAAGCGAGCGCGCGCGGGCAAAATTCTCGTCGTTCACCGCGACGATTATTTTTTCAAGACCGCAAAAAGCAAGAAAGGGCAATACGGAATTTTCAAGCACCGTACGGCCGTTTACCGTGCAAAAGAGTTTGTTGAGGTTGTCTGAAAAGCGGGAACTCTCGCCCGCCGCCGGAATAATTACGTCAAACATCAGTCGTCGATCACCTCATACAAATCGGTTGCGTTTGCCTTGTTTGCGACGTCGGGGGTTGCAAGGATTCTGATTTTTACGGTGTCGTTGCCGAAATGCACGACGACGATATCGCCCGCTTTGACGTCTTTGGACGGTTTCGCGTCGCGGCCGTTGACCTCGATTCTGCCGCCGTCGCAGGCGTCCTGCGCGACGGTGCGGCGTTTAATAATGCGTGAAATTTTCAAAAATTTGTCGATTCTCATTATTTTTCGTTTATTTTTGTACTTTTTTTATTTTATTTATAAATATATAAGCAAAAACGGTTGACATCTTGCGCGACTTCGTGTAAACTCGTAAAATGCGTAAAAATATGAATAAGTATATTTTTCTTTTTCGAATCAGTCGGAAAGGGTAGGGGCGAATGTCGCCTTTTTGCGTTGTCGTACTGAGGTTTTAGCCCTCGCGAGGTGCATTAAGACATAACCTTCTTATGCACTTATCTTATTATAATGCACGGTAGCAAAAATTTCAACATAATTTCAAAATTTAATTTCCAGTAAAAAAGGAGTTACACGATGTCAGAAGTAAAAGTTCACAAGGTAAAGTATGGCAATACCGAGCGTTACTCTTTCAGCAAGATCAAAGACGTGCTCGATATTCCGTACCTCATCGAAGTTCAGAAGAATTCGTACAAGAGTTTCCTCGAACACGGCATCAAAGACGTGCTGGACGAATATTCGCCCATCCGCGACTTTTCGGGACGTATGGAATTGTCCTTCATCGATTACAGACTCGACGGCGAGCCGAAGTATTCGGTCAGGGAATGCAAAAACCGCGACGCGACGTATGCCGTGCCTCTTAAAGTAAAGGCTCGTCTCACCAACCTCGAAACGGGCGTTATCGAAGAGCCGGAAGAAATCTTTATGGGCGATATTCCTTTGATGACGGACAGCGGAAGTTTCGTCATTAACGGCGCGGAACGCGTTATCGTCAGCCAGCTTGTCAGAAGCCCGGGCGTTTATTACAAGGGCGAAAGGGACAAAAACGGCGTAATGCGCTATTCCAACCAGATGATTCCTAACCACGGCGCGTGGCTTGAATTCGAGCAGGACGCCAACGGTTTGCTTTGGGTACACGTCGATCGTCAGCGCAAAATCACCGCAACCACGCTTTTAAGGGCTTTGGGTTACGGCACGGACGACCAGATCAACGCCGTATTCGAAGAAAAGATGATTGCCGACACCTGTGAACGCGATCCGCAAGGCTCGCACACCGAAGAAGCGGGCAAAATCGACCTGTTCAGAAGAATGCGTCCCGGCGAAGTTCCCACCCTTGAAGGCGCGAACATTCTCATCAACAATTACTTCTTCGACAATCGTCGTTACGACCTTACGAGAGTCGGCAGGTATAAGTTCAACAAAAAGTTGAGCATTGCATCCCGTATCGCGGGACAAAAAATCACCCGCGACGTCGTAAGCGTTCTCACCGGCGAAATCCTTGCCGAAAAAGGCGAGGTCATCACCGAAGAAAAAGCGAAAGAAATCCAGAACAACGCCGTGAATGAAGTTTACGTCGAAGTTTCCTCTGTCGAAAAAGACGGCGAAAAGAAAACGATTGAATTCAAAGTCATCGGCAACAACACCGTCGACCTTGACGCAATCGTCGACTGCAATCCCGAGGAACTCGGAATTCTGGAAAAGGTTTATTATCCCAACCTCAAAAAACTTCTTGACGAAGTCGAAGGTGACGAAGCGCGCCTTGACGCAATAAGAAACAACGTGAAAGAACTTGTCGTAAGACACCTGACGCTTGAAGACATCGTAGCGGCAATCACTTACAACCAAGGTCTTTCCTATGGTCTCGGCACGACCGACGATATCGACCACTTGTCGAACCGTCGCGTCCGCTCCGTCGGCGAACTTCTGGAACATCAGTTCGGAAAAGGTATGCTCCGTCTTGAAAGAGTTATCAAGGAGCGTATGTCCATCGCCGCCGAAACCGCCGATATGAAACCCTCGACGCTTATCAACACCCGTCCCGTGGCAAGCGCAATCAAGGAATTCTTCGGAAGCTCCCAGTTGTCGCAGTTCATGGAACAGCCCAACCCCATTGCGGAACTCACGCACAAACGTAAAGTTTCCGCTCTCGGCCCCGGCGG
>ENA-OROZ01001625-OROZ01001625.1-human-gut-metagenome-genome-assembly--contig:-NODE-1625-length-19866-cov-18.772197_pt1 | contig 19866 bp, 10 predicted proteins | sample MGYA00242138_ERZ509066 | MGnify/ENA primary metagenome ERZ509066 (study PRJEB26280, sample SAMEA2338691) | human gut metagenome | biome: human gut; feature: human-associated habitat; material: faeces... | reverse complement strand
TTAATTTCACGTTCAATAAAGCACAGAAACGCGAAGTTAATGTTGCCTTGTCCAATACATTTGGATTTGGTGGTCACAATGCGTGTGTTATCTTCAAGAAATACGCAGAGTAATATCGTGTTACGTAACGAAATAGATAAGATAAGGCTCTTGTTCCGCAAGGATAGAGAGTCTTATCTTTGTTTTTACCGGATACTCGGGTTCTACCCGCGCAATATCCAACTTTATGAGCAGGCTCTCCTGCACAAATCGACTTCTGTCCGCTCCGACAAGGGACGTCCCCTCAACAATGAACGGCTGGAGTTTTTAGGTGACGCCATCCTCGACGCCATCGTAGGAGATATTGTCTATAAACGTTTTGAAGGGAAACGGGAAGGTTTCCTGACCAACACACGTTCTAAGATCGTACAACGGGAGACTTTGAATAAGTTGGCCGTTGAAATCGGTTTGGATAAACTCATAAAGTATTCCACCCGCTCTTCTTCTCACAACAGTTATATGTACGGAAATGCTTTTGAGGCATTTATCGGAGCTATTTATCTGGATCAGGGGTATGAACGCTGCAAACAGTTTATGGAGCAACGGATCATCAACCGTTATATCGACCTGGATAAAATATCCCGAAAAGAGGTTAATTTCAAATCCAAACTTATTGAGTGGAGCCAAAAAAATAAGATGGAGGTTTCCTTTGAGTTAATCGAGCAATTTCTCGATCACGACAGCAACCCTGTTTTCCAAACCGAAGTACGCATTGAAGGACTTCCGGCAGGAACAGGTACGGGATATTCCAAGAAGGAGTCTCAACAGAATGCTGCCCAAATGGCTATAAAGAAAGTAAAGGAACCCGTATTTATGTCAACTGTCGAAGAGATCAAAGCACAACATTCAGCAACTACAACAGAACCGGAGGTTGAACTTGCAACTAACTCTGAAACAGAATTGGCAACTGAACTTGAGAATGAATTTGAGAATGAACTTGAAGCCGAACTGAATGTAATTCCCGAGACAAAACCGGAGAATGTTTTAGAAGAAAACACCTCCGATAATGAAATTTCTACGGCACAACCTACTATGGAAGCCGAGGAGACTAGCCAAAGCAAATCCCCATGCGACGCCCCTGAATCACCAAATCGTGATCTTCAGTAACTAATTTCAGTTTTCCTGCAACTTCTTCAAGAGGGATAGATGCAATATCGTCTCCTTTTAAAGCTACCATACGCCCGAATTCACCCTTGGCGATCAATTCTGTCGCGTGGCCGCCCATACGGGTAGAAAGATTGCGGTCGAAAGGAGTAGGCGAACCACCACGCTGAATATACCCCAGAACTGTTTCGCGAGTTTCTATACCAGTTTCATATTCAATCTCCTGCGCAATATATTCAGCAGCCCGTTTGCGCCCGTCTGTCCTAATACCCTCTGCTACCACTACAATAGAATAAGGCTTGCCCTTTTTCAGTCTTTCCAGAATCGTATTACCAATATTTTTAATGTCATAAGCAATTTCAGGGAGAAGAATCACATCCCCTCCTCCTGCCATACCGGAATACAAGGCAATCCAACCCGCCTTGTGCCCCATCACTTCAATCACCATCACCCTTTTGTGAGAACTTGCGGTGGAATGTAAACGGTCGATGGCATCGGTAGCAATACTTACTGCCGAGTCGAAACCGAAAGAAATATCTGTGCCCCAAATATCATTATCAATGGTTTTAGGTACAGATACGATATTCACTCCCATCGCAGCAAACTTCGCCGCTGTCTTCTGTGTTCCATTTCCGCCGATACAAACGACACAGTCGAGTTCCATTTCCCGGATATTCTGAAGGATTAAAGACGGTTTGTCAACATCAGAGACAACGCCTCCTTTTTTGAAAGGCTTCTCACGAGAGGTTCCTAACATCGTTCCACCCAGATTGAGCAAACCGGAGAGCGACTTGTCTGTAATAGATTCGACATCTTTAGTCAGCAAGCCCTGAAAACCGCTGTGAATACCTACTACTTCCATCCCGTAATAATTGATGGCAGTTTTGCACACGCCACGAATCGTGGCATTAATACCGGGACAGTCCCCGCCGGATGTTAAGATTCCAATTCTCATTGTCGCATTTTTTAGTCTAAAACTCGGGATTTATATGGAAGTCGTCAATTTTTAACGATTATTTCCGTCGTAAAGATAGAAAAAAAAGATAAATAAGTTACTTTTGCACGACTAAACATTATTATGTTAAAGCAGAAATGAATATTACAAAAATTATTAGTAAGACTTTCGATTCCCGTTTAAAACAGATAGACCTATATGCTAGTCAGGCTAGTGAGATACAGCATCGTGTGTTAAGCCGCTTAACACGCCAGGCCGCTCAAACAGAATGGGGAAGAAAGTACGATTATTCCTCTATCCGTAACTATGAAGATTTCCGTAAACGTGTTCCTATCCAGACATACGAAGAAATTAAGCCTTATGTAGAACGTTTGCGAGCTGGGGAACAGAATCTGCTTTGGCCATCGGAGATACGCTGGTTTGCAAAATCTTCCGGAACGACTAATGATAAAAGTAAATTCCTTCCTGTCAGCAAGGAAGCGCTGGAAGATATTCATTACAGAGGAGGAAAAGACGCAGCAGCTCTTTATTTCCGCATCAATCCGGATAGCCATTTTTTCTCCGGCAAGGGACTGATTCTAGGAGGGAGCCATAGCCCGAACCTCAATTCCAATCATAGTTTAGTAGGAGATTTATCCGCTATTCTGATTCAAAACGTAAATCCGCTTATCAATTTCATTCGCGTACCAAGCAAGAAAATTGCATTGATGAGCGAATGGGAAACCAAGATAGAAGCAATCGCCAACAGCACTATTCCGGTAAATGTGACAAGCCTATCCGGTGTGCCGTCGTGGATGTTGGTACTTATCAAACGTGTTCTTGAAAAGACAGGAAAGCAGGCACTGGAAGAAGTATGGCCTAACTTGGAAGTCTTCTTCCACGGTGGAGTGGCTTTCACACCGTATCGTGAGCAATATAAACAGGTGATTACAACACCTAAAATGCATTATGTAGAGACCTACAATGCTTCGGAAGGATATTTCGGAACCCAGAACGACCTTTCCGATCCTGCCATGTTATTAATGATCGACTATGGAATTTTCTACGAATTTGTTCCATTGGAGGAAGTGGGAAAAGAAAATCCACGGGCTTATTGTCTTGAAGAAGTCGAGCTCAACAAGAACTATGCAATGGTTATTTCTACTTCCTGTGGTTTGTGGAGATACATGATTGGTGATACAGTGAAGTTTACCAGCAAAAATCCCTATAAGTTTGTCATCACGGGAAGAACGAAGCATTTCATCAATGCATTTGGTGAAGAGCTGATTGTCGATAATGCTGAAAAAGGATTGGCAAAGGCTTGCGCCGAAACCGGAGCACAAATTTGCGAATACTCTGCGGCGCCGGTGTTTATGGATGAGAACGCAAAATGCAGGCACCAGTGGCTGATAGAATTTGCCAAAATGCCGGATTCCGTAGAAAAGTTCGCCGCAATACTTGACGCTACGCTGAAAGAGGTTAACTCTGACTATGAGGCCAAACGATGGAAAGATATTGCTTTGCAACCATTGGAAGTGATCGTTGCCCGTCAGGGATTGTTCCATGACTGGCTGGCACAGAAAGGAAAACTGGGAGGACAACACAAAGTACCCAGATTAAGCAATACACGCGAATATATAGAAGCAATGCTGGTGCTGAATAATAGCGCTCATCCGGAAGAATAACCAAAAACCAAAACATAACCACTACAAGTTTTTTTCCATTACAGAGGTTACTTGTATAAGGAGAGAGCGTCAAAACAACTCTCCGATTTCTTTCAGGCACGGATTACACGAATTACATGGATAAGTTTATTCTCTTTCCTTGTTTATTCGTGTAATCCGTGCCTTAGTTATGTCGATTAGCAAGCTAAGTTTTGTTTTAAAAAACTTGCGTCAGAGCGTTCATCTTCCCAATATATAAGATTACCGGGCGTTGACTATGATTCCTCCTCCTAGTAGCAATCCGTCTCCATAGAATGCAGCAGCCTGCCCGGGAGCAATGGCTGTTAATGGTTCATGGAGCTGCACGTGCAGTAAATGATCCGATGTGACGGTAATCGTGCCATAGTTTTCCTGCTTGCGATAGCGTATCTTCACAATTATGTCAGAGCGTCCTAAAGTACGCTCCTGATTTACAAGATTCCAATCTTTCAACCACATTTCTGTTTTTTCCAACGATGAAAGAGAAGCCAACATCACTTCATTCTTTTCAGGATCAATCTCTTTCACAAATACAGGACGATTCAGATGAATGCCCAAACCGCGTCTCTGCCCAATAGTATAAAAGGGATAGCCTTCATGCCAGGCAATAAAATTTCCCTTTTCATCGACAAATCTTCCTCTTCTGATTCTGTCAGACCAGGTCTGTTTATCGCTGCCCGATGTCTGACTATTGTTGATTGATGCCTCACTATTACTGACCGACATCTGACCATTTCTGACCAACCAGTCTTTTAAAAAGGTCCGATAGTCCATCGGGCAAAAACAGACACCAATACTATCCTTTTTGGTTGCCACCTTTCGAAAACCATGTTCAGCAGCCCAGGCACGGGCTTCAGCTTTCGTAATATCGCCCATCGGCAACAGCATCCTATTAAGAATATCCTGTTTCAATCCCCATAAGAAGAAGGTTTGATCCTTATCCGAATCGGCGGCGTACGTTATATAAAAGGTTTCATTTAGTTGTATATTCTGCGCATAGTGTCCGGTAGCAATATAAAAAATTCCCATTTCATCGGCAATCTTAGCAAGCAAAGGCCATTTCAGATAATTATTGCACAAGGTACAGGGGACCGGAGTACGTCCTGCCAGGTATTCCTGCACAAAATATTCAATAATCTGCCGGGCAAATATTTCACGGGCATCGTATGTTATATGCCGTATTCCTAAACGTTCTGCCAAATTACGGGCATCTTCCAAGTATTCTGTCGAACCATTCAATTCATAAAAACGGAAGGTTACCCCGATTACTTCATAACCGGCTTCCAGCAATCGCATAGCAGCAACAGAGCTATCTGTACCGCCACTCATTCCAAGCAATACGCGTTTGTTTTCCTCTATCATGCTGCAAAATTAAGTATTTTCCCGTATCTTTGTCAGTTAAAGCCTAAAAGAGAATGAAAGAGAGACCAACTAACGGACAAGTTATAATCGTTTTCACAGAGCATCCGATACTCGGCATATTACTGATTCCGTATATTGCGGAAAGGCTGAACGATGGCACCTTGCAATTAGTGGAGCAAGCGTTTCACGCCTCTCCGGAAGCTATGAGCATAATGAGCGAAGCGGAAAGACAAGCTATCGATATCGCTTCATACTATACAGAAAAGTATCTGATGGGCCTCTACTCCCGTGAAAAAACAGTATCACGCTTTCTACATAAGCTATCCGAAGATCCGGAACGAATTAAAAATAATATTCGCCCGTTCATCGAAAAGAAGCTGTTGGAGATGCTGGCGTTGATACGGGAAAATGGACTGCCTTTTTATCAGAAACAAGCCGGTAGCAAAATCTTATACGCCCATCATATTTATCATATCAACCCTCACGACGTAGAAATTCGCGTAACGTTTCATGTTGACAGTAAAACGTTCCGTTATCAGTTGCAGTGTTATTATGAAGGGCAACCGTTCTCTTTGAGTGAGTTAAAACCGGTAGTTGTACTGACCTCCTCGCCGGCCACTCTATTATTGGGAATGGAGTTATATTTCTTTCCGCACATTGAAAGCGCACGTATCTTACCTTTCACAAAGAAAAGATCGATTAGCGTAGACGCTTTGCAGATTGAGAAATACATAGACAACATCGTTATTCCAATTGCACGTTATCACGATATCGAGACTCACGGTTTGAATATTACTGAAGAAGAATGTGCCTGTGAAGCTGTTCTCTCATTCGAAGATGCCACATACAACGGACAAGCATTGCAACTTGTCTTCCGCTATGGAGACCAGACATTTGCACCAGATAGTGCTAATGAAATGAAGAAAATCATTTATCGGAAAACATCCGGTGAAATCGGCTTTTTCCCGCGTAATATTACAGTGGAAGAACAAGCAGTCCAACTCTTAACGAATGCCGGTCTGCAACAACTCAATGCCACACACTTCCAACTATCCGCCAAAGCTCCGGAAAAGACAATTGTCGAATGGATCAACAATCATCGGGAGATGTTGCAGCAATCCTTTCACCTTACCAGTAATGTAGGGAATGCATTATATTGTCTGGATGAGATACGCATCGAGCAAAGCTGCGACGATGAGGTTGACTGGTTCGAACTGCACATCACTGTTGTTATCGGTAATCTGCGCATTCCTTTTTCACGTTTCCGCAAACATATCCTCGAAGAAAAGCGGGAATATCTGCTACCTGACGGGCGTATGATTCTCCTGCCTGAAGAGTGGTTCAGCAAATATGCGAACTTACTGGAGATGGGAGTACAAACAGAAAAAGGAATTCGGTTGAAACATGCATTTATAGGTGCCGTACAGACAGCTTTGGGTGAGGATGGAGTGAAAAAATTCCCCGCGAAGCAGCAAATACATAACGTTGCCGTACCAAGAACGCTTAAAGCAACGTTACGCCCCTATCAGCAGAAAGGATTCTCGTGGATGGTACACCTCCATAAACAAGGATTTGGCGGATGCCTGGCAGATGACATGGGACTCGGGAAGACTCTTCAGACTCTTACCCTGCTACAGTACATATATAAGCCATCCGCTCCCAAACAACCCGCTACCCTAATTGTAGTGCTACTTCACAACTGGCGACGGGAAGCCAAGCGCTTTACAGGGCTCTCAATGATGGAATACAACAACACCGTGGCTATAGACAAGAAACGTCCGGAAAAATTCTTCGGTCATTTTCACTTGATCTTTACTACGTATGGCATGATGAGAAATAACATTGATATACTCTCTTCCTACCGTTTCGAATACGTTGTGCTCGATGAAAGCCAGAATATCAAGAATAGCGAATCGCTCACCTTCCGGTCGGCAATTCAACTGCAAAGCAAACACCGACTCGCACTGACAGGTACTCCTATCGAAAACTCATTAAAGGACCTGTGGGCTCAATTTCATTTTATACAACCGGACTTACTGGGCACGGAAAGTGCTTTCCAAAAGCAGTTCATAATGCCGATTCGCCAGGGAAACGAACGCGTACGAGTGCAGTTGCAACAACTGACTGCCCCATTCATCCTCCGCAGAAGCAAGAAAGAGGTAGCTCCGGAACTTCCTGAACTTACGGAAGAAACAATCTACTGCGACATGACTGAAGAGCAGAACACGTGTTACGAACAGGAGAAAAACAGCCTGCGAAACATACTTCTCCAGCACCCTCAAAGTACGAACAGGCTCCATTCATTTAGTGTACTAAATGGCATTTTGCGTTTACGACAACTCTCTTGTCATCCGCAACTCATTCTTCCTGATTATACCGGAACATCCGGAAAAACCGCACAGATAATCGAAACATTCGCTACATTACAAAGCGAAGGACACAAAGTCCTAATTTTCTCTTCATTCGTCAAACATCTGGAGGTCTTGGCTGAAGCTTTCCGAGAACGAGGCTGGAAATATGCCCTATTAACAGGAGCAACCAACAACCGGCCTTCCGAAATCGCCCATTTCACCGAGCAAAAAGATGTTCAGGCATTCCTTATTTCACTAAAAGCAGGGGGTGTGGGACTCAATCTTACACAAGCCGACTATGTATTTATCATAGATCCCTGGTGGAATCCTGCCGCCGAATCGCAAGCCATCGCCCGTGCCCATCGTATCGGTCAAGACAAACAGGTGATTGCCTATCGCTTCATTACACAAAACAGCATTGAGGAAAAGATTCTGCATCTGCAAGATGAGAAACGAAAACTGGCGGAAACATTTGTTGCCGACAGTGAGTCATTGCCTATATTAAGCAATGAGCAATGGGTAGACCTGCTCTAATAATACATAAAGCCTCAATCTATCACAGAGGTGTGTAAAATGTATTATTTCATCGTATTCCTGAATTTTTTTATCCATATACTCTTATTTTATCCGGTTATCTTTGCCACTGTGAAAATTATAAATAACCCGAAATAATAAATGTATGAAAAACAGGAGCATTACCTACCTATTACTATTTGGTATTTGCAGCATGTTGGCAATCATGCAATCATGCCAAAAAACAGACGACCTGGAAGCAGACATCAATTCTCTGAAAGACCGTGTCGCTGCTTTGGAAAAAGCAACGGAAGGACTGAATACTTCATTTGCCAGTCTGCAAGCCCTTATGCAAAAAAACAAAATCATTATCGGAATTACTCCGACTAAAGATGGCTTAGGATATTTGCTGGAACTTAGTGACGGAACAAGCATTAAAGTCATGGAGAGTGAAGCAGTACAAGCGTCTGTCCCTGAATTTTCCGTAGACGAAGAAGGCTACTGGATATATAAAACAAGTAATGATACAGATTTCAAATATCTGCCAGGAGCCGATGGAGAGAAAATATCAGCCTGGCCCCGTGATGGAGAAGGCAATGTGGTGGCAACTCCATTAATCAGCGTATCTTCCAGTGGATATTGGCAAGTGAGCTACGATAATGGACAAACATATACAAGCTTAGGAACTAAGGCCGAAGGTGGAAGTCAGGGAGGAACCAGCATATTCAGCAAGGTAGAATATAATGAAGCAAACCATACTTTCTCATTCACCCTGGCTGATGGTGAAAAAACATATACTTTCCCAGTAGACGACAGCTTCGGACTGATCATTTATGGTCTCAATGACGCTGAAAGTGAACAAGCTGTGCAAGTTTTTGCCCCCAATGAAAGCCATAAAGAGTATAAAGTAGAACAGAATGACGTGCAACAAGCTGCAATACAAGCTCCTAAAGGATGGGATGTTCTTTTATCCGAGAACTTATTAACTATCACACCACAAGCAACTGTTGTAAAAGACGTAGAAGAAACAATTAAGATTGTACTTACTTCATCAAAGAATTATATCCGTATTGTTTCTATTGAAGTGAAACAACTTTCCAATGAAACCGGAGCAAAAGCCTGGCAACAATTTGTAAACGCAGATCAACAAAATGTATTATTGGACTTTTCATACGCCGGATATAAACATGGTGAAATAGCTCCTCCTGAAATAGAAACATTAATAGCACAAGGATATAAAGTATACGATGTTACAGATCCCCAATATGGGGCTATCCCCAACGACGGCAAATCTGACAGAGCAGCTTTCATGAAGGTACTGGAAGAAATAGCAAGAGAAACAAAGCAAGAAGATCTCAATAATATGACAGATCGATATATTAAGGAAAACGCTAAAGCTATTATCTACTTCCCAGAAGGGAATTATATTCTACAAGATGAGGATTCTAAGGATCGCAGGATTCGTATATCGATGAGTGATATTGTTTTAAAAGGAGCCGGAAGAAACAAAACAACACTCGAAATGACTGCTGCAAATAATTCTCCCAAACCTACTGAGGAAATGTGGAATGCTCCTGTTATGATGGAGTTCAAACATAATACAGGATTAGGAGAATCAATTGGTGCTATCACTGAAGACGCTCCCATAGGCAGCAAAACCATAACGGCCAGTTTAACAGGAGTAAGTGCGGGCAGTTGGGTATGTCTCGTACTGGGAACCCCCAAGTTGGGAAACACGGATAATGATGTTATTAATTCCGAACTATCGCCTTATCAATGGCAAGATATTAAGGTACAACAAGGCATTACTCCCAATATCAAAACAAATGGTATTCAAATATTCGAATACCATCAGATTGAAAAGATTAGTGGTAACAGTATTACCTTTAAAGAACCCATCATGCATGCTATTAATAAAGATTGGGGATGGAATGTACATAAATTCGCCAATTATGCCAATGTTGGCGTAGAAGACCTTACATTTAAAGGACATGCCAAAGAGAAGTTTATTCATCACGGCTCTGACATAGATGACGGTGGTTTTAAGCTTATCGATTTTGTACGTCTGACCAATTCATGGATGCGCCGGGTTAATTTTGAAAGTGTTAGTGAAGCCATGTCAATCACAAGTTCTGCCAATTGTTCTGCTTATGACATCACTATTGGTGGTAATCGTGGACATGCTTCTATCCGCTCGCAAGCTTCTTCCCGTATCTTTATTGGAAAAGTAACTGAAAGCAGCAATGGCTACACACTTAGAAAAGGAGAAGGTGAAAGCACATTGATGGAATATAAAACAAACGTTGGTCAATATCACGCTTGCGGTGTTTCAAAGCAAAGCATGGGTGCTGTAATATGGAATGTGAAATGGGGAGATGATTCTTGCTTTGAATCACATGCCACACAGCCACGTGCAACATTAATTGACTGCTGTACTGGCGGTTTCATGCATTGGAGACAAGGAGGAGACTCTGCTCAAATGCCAAATCACATGGAGAATCTGACAATATGGAATTTCTATGCAACAAATGTACAAACAGATCAGGACATCGATACAGAAGGTAAATTTACCTGGTGGGATAGTAACGGCTTTTGGTGGAAATTTATGCCTCCTATCATTGTCGGTTTCCACGGAAGTCCTTTAGATTTTGATGCTACTCAAATGAAGCGACTCGAAAGTAACGGAACTGCTGTGGAACCATATTCACTCTATGAGGCTCAATTACGTAAACGTTTGGGATATGTTCCTTCCTGGCTATCCTCTTTAAAATAATAACTTTAAAACAATATAATCATGAAAAAAGTATGGAGTATGTTCATGTTATTGGCTGTATGCCTGGTAGCATGTACCAACATTGACGATTTGGAAGATGATGTAGACGCACTGAAAAAGCGCGTTACCGCACTCGAGACACAAGTACGTGATATAAATAGTAACACAGAAGCTCTTCGCGAACTTTATAATGAAGGAACATTTATTACTAATATAGAGGAAAAGTCTGATTCTTACACACTCACTTTGAGCAATGGAAAGACAGTAAATCTATATATGAAAAACGATAATAACCTGTTATGCCCTATTATCGGTATCGATTCAGAAGGCTACTGGACTGTTCTTTACAACAAAAATGAAACTCCGGAGCGTCTGACTGTAAACGGACAACCTGTGAAAGCTAATGGAGAGAGTGGCAAGACTCCTACATTTAATGTAGATAGTGAAGGCTACTGGCAGGTTAGCTATGATGAAGGAAAAAACTATGAATATATATACAAAGAAGGAACTACTGACAAAGTCAGCGCAACTGGTGACGGTTCCGCTCCGGCAGAAGACAAAAACTTCAAGAGTGTAACAGTAGAAAACAACGAACTGGTCTTAGTACTTGCGGGTGAGGATGCTCCAACCATACGTATCCCTATCATCAGCGACTTTGAATGTAGTTTTGCGGCTGAAGATTTAGAACAAATACAAGAGTTTTCTGCAGGTGAAACGAAAGAATTTACCATGACCATGAGAGGAGTAGAAAATACAATGATTACTGCTCCAGAAGGATGGAGTGCTAAATTCTCTAAGGAAGCTGGAAAAGAAAATGTATTGATTGTTACTGCCCCTGCATCAAGCGCAAAGATGATGACTCGTGCAACAGCTGATAACAGTACTGATATTGCGATATTGGCAACAAGTGGAAAGTATGCTATGATTGCAAAGATTCAGGTTAGTATTAAGAATCGTACGGATTATAAAGCCGATTTTGCTCATGGTAAAGACATTACTATCGGCGGCATCACCATCAACAACCAAATTTATTCAGATGCTGACATACAAATATTGGATGCAACAGATGCCGATGTGGCACTTGACACTTACTTTAGTGCTACAATGAGTAAACCTGTTATACTGTTCCTCACAGGTACAGTACACAATTTTACCACAACCGGAGTAAAATCAATCAGCAATGATGTTATTATCATCGGTCGATATGATGACGAGCAAGTAACACTTCGTCCTATTAATTGCTGGAAATCATGCAAAGGAAAGCTACTTTTTAAGAATATAAAAATAGATTTAAGTGATCTCAATGGAGGTAGCAATGCTGGTTATTTTATAAATAATGCAGGCGTTATCAGCAAGGGAGACTTTACTGACATCTGCATTGACAACTGTCTGATTGCGAATGTCTTGAAACCAATTTATTACGATGCAGCACAAAAGACTTACTTTGGTATAGACAACATCTCTGTTCAAGACACTCGTATTGAAGTTAATGCTATCAAAATTGCCTTGATAAATATATATAAAGGCTTCAATTTAGGAGATTATAAAACTTTCAACTTCAAGAACAATATAGTGTATAGCCAGACACCTCAAGAAGGCGTGCAAATATTAAACTGGGCTACTGGTAATATACCTTTATCAGATGGTGTACTTTCTGCCGAAATTATAAATAATACTTTTGTCAACATGATAGGTAGCAATATATTCTTCAGATATCAAAAAGGAACATCATTGACTATAAGCAAGAATATCTTTGACGTAAGTCCGGAAGCAGAATTCGGCTCCTACTATTATTCTTTCTTAGAAAGTTGCACACCTCAAATAGATGTAACCGACAATATCGTATATGGCTTAACCAAAAATTGGAATTATTATCATACAAGTTCTTTAGTTAAAGAACCAACAAGCGGTAATAACATAACCAAGCACGCAACAGCTCCTATTACTCAATATGATTATGTAAATGGTATATTTACATTAGCTAGCGATGTAGCTGGTTATGGAGCAACAATTGAATAAAACTCTTTTACCAGTTTAATAATAAAAGCCGCATAACGAAAGTTATGCGGCTTTTATTTATCTAAATGTCATATCATCAATCAAGAAATCAGAAACAGGAGAAGCTACTACATCCGAAAAATACGAGTCTGGTTCAAAAAGAAAGTCCCTGCATCTGATGCATGACAGCACGACGACTCAGATCTGAAGCTCCTTTATTAATATTCAATACTTTACAAAAACATCTGCCAAGTTGAACAAACGATGGCTGGCTTAGCTAAAGCCACATCTTTTCCCCCACCACCTTGCGGAAAAACTTTTTTAATCTATCTTTGCACCCAAAACAACGCTACATGAAATACAAACTTATCGTGCTCGACCTTGACGGCACACTCACCAATTCTAAAAAAGAAATCACTCCCCGCAACAGGGAAACTCTAATACGTATACAAGAGCAAGGAATACGACTCGTATTAGCTTCCGGACGACCTACTTATGGTATTGTACCATTAGCCAACGAATTACGGATGAATGAATTCGGAGGTTTCATCCTCTCCTATAACGGAGGTGAAATTATCAATTGGGAAACAAAAGAGATGGTATATGAAAATGTGTTACCTAATGAAGTTGTTCCGATGCTCTATGAATGTGCCCGTACCCACCAACTAAGTATATTAACCTATGACGGAGCAGATATAATAACAGAAAACTCTCAAGACCCATACGTACAGAAAGAGGCCTTTCTCAATAAAATGGCAGTACGGGAAACAAACGACTTCCTCACAGAGATCACGCTTCCTGTAGCCAAATGCCTCATCGTAGGAGACGCAGATAAACTCATTCCGCTTGAAGCAGAACTTAGTCTCCGGCTACAAGGACATATTAACGTTTTCCGTTCAGAACCCTATTTCCTCGAATTAGTTCCGCAAGGAATTGACAAAGCTCTTTCTCTTGCTGTCTTATTGAAAGAAATAGGAGTAGCACGAGAAGAAGTCATAGCAATGGGAGATGGCTATAATGACTTATCCATGATTAAGTTTGCAGGACTGGGAATTGCTATGGGAAATGCACAAGAACCTGTAAAAAAAGCAGCAAATTACATCACTCTAAGCAACGAAGAAGACGGTGTAGCAGAAGCTATTGATAAGTTTTACAGTCAACAATAACCAAACATTTACTTTCATGCCGACAAAATTTTAGTTTCTCGGTGAGAAACCTTTGGTTTCCCGTAATGAAACCATTGGTTCCTCGGTGTGAAACTTTTAGTTTCATACCGGGAAACTAATAATATTACCAGTAAAACAGCTCAAGAGCTAAAATCAACTCATCAAAGATAGAGCGCATATTCAGATTTTATACTAACTTTGCAGTTCCAATAAAACAAATATAAAATGTTATGGAACATCAACTTACCATTTACAACACCTTAGATAGAAAGAAAGAGTTGTTCGTACCGCTTCATGCACCTCATGTAGGCATGTATGTGTGCGGACCGACTGTTTACGGAGATGCCCATTTAGGACACGCCCGCCCGTCTATAACCTTCGATGTGTTATTCCGCTATCTCACCCACCTAGGATATAAAGTACGCTACGTACGAAATATTACCGATGTAGGTCATCTGGAACATGATGCCGATGACGGAGAAGACAAGATTGCCAAGAAAGCACGTCTGGAAGAGTTGGAACCAATGGAGGTTGTTCAATATTTCCTGAACCGCTATCATAAAGCAATGGAAGCACTGAATGTACTTTCTCCGAGCATCGAACCACATGCTTCAGGACATATCATTGAACAAATCCAACTGGTACAGAAGATTTTGGATGCCGGATACGCCTATGAAAGCGAAGGCTCCGTTTATTTCGATGTAGCCAAATACAACAAAGATCACCATTACGGAAAACTTTCCGGACGTAATCTGGACGACGTATTGAATACCACCCGTGACCTCGACGGACAAAGCGAAAAACGAAATCCCGCCGATTTCGCCCTTTGGAAAAAGGCACAACCTGAACATATCATGCGCTGGCCGTCTCCATGGAGCGACGGTTTCCCCGGATGGCACGCCGAATGTACCGCTATGGGACGCAAATACCTAGGCGAACACTTCGATATTCACGGAGGAGGAATGGACTTGATTTTCCCTCACCACGAATGTGAAATCGCACAATCGGTAGCCTCACAAGGTGATGACATGGTTCACTACTGGATGCACAACAACATGATTACCATCAACGGAACCAAGATGGGTAAATCACTCGGCAACTTCATCACTTTGGACGAATTCTTCAACGGTACTCATAAGCTGCTGGCACAAGCCTACACACCAATGACAATCCGTTTCTTCATCCTGCAAGCTCATTACCGCAGCACGGTAGACTTTAGCAATGAAGCACTGCAAGCATCCGAAAAAGGGCTGCAACGTCTGATGGAAGCCATTGACGCATTGGATAAGATTACTCCCGCACCGGCAACTTCAGAGGGAATCAACGTGAAAGAACTGCGCGCTAAATGCTATGAAGCAATGAATGACGACTTGAATACACCGATTGTCATCGCACAGCTTTTCGAAGGTGCCCGCATTATTAACAATATCATTGCCGGCAATGCCACCATATCCGCCGAAGACCTGAAAGAGTTGAAAGAAACATTCCATCTATTCAGTTTCGACATCATGGGATTGAAAGAAGAAAAAGGCTCTTCTGATGGTCGTGAAGCAGCCTACGGCAAGGTAGTAGATATGCTACTGGAACAACGTATGAAAGCGAAAGCCAACAAAGACTGGGCTACTTCCGACGAAATCCGCAACACCCTGACAGCACTCGGATTTGAAATCAAAGATACTAAAGACGGTTTCGAATGGAGGCTGAATAAGTAATAAGAAAAGAAAGTGCTCAACGCACCGTGCAAATACAAAGAAGACCGGCTCACCACGAACCGGTCTTCTCTTTTTTCATAGAAACATGATAACTAATACCTCTCTTTAAATTCTTGTTTTCTCTTATCTTATTCACTAATTATTTATTTTCCATGAGCATTTCAACCGGCTGTCCATGCTGACAGGTTACCGTCAGTACGGTCTGGTCTCCCTGCTGTTCCAACCGGACATTTTCCATCGGGCTTGTCAATCTCCAATGTCCTTTAAGCCGTATCTCCTTAGTAATAGGACGACTGGGCTCTTTCGTTGTATACGTCTTCTCTTCTATATTCAGATTCGGATCACAGACGCTTAAACGGATACCCTTATCAGATTCCTTTGCATACATCACCATTGTTTCCGCAGGAATAGCCACGAACACTTTATCAGCGGCAGGCTGATAAGCTTCAAAAGCAGCATACGCCGTGATACCTGTCTTTTTATCATAAACAACGTGAGCAGTCTGATCGCGTTGCAACACCTCGTATGCAGGAGTTTTACGCAGCTCGTCGAGATCAGAAGCAGAAGGCTGTATCAATACCATATATTCATAAGTCCCCTCTTTCGGTGCCTTGCCATATTCTATCCAGGCAGAAGAGAATTTTCCCTTAGTAACTTCACGCGTCTTTTCGTGCCGTGATTCCTGTTCTGCCACCTGTGAGCGAACGGTTCCGTCCACTACATGATAATAATTGTCATAACCATCATGAAGCCAATAGTTATCCTCTCCTACCTTGGGCTCCTTACCATTATATTTTGTCTGGAAAAGAGTTGTTTCCGTAGGATAATCTACATTGGAGTTCGAAATACCTGTTCCCAGGCAAACCATCCGGTTATCAAAACAGAAAACGGATTTACGGGCCACAAAGTCTGGTGTGAAGCTCTCATAATCCCGTTCTGCCAATTTCATAGCGAACATTCCATTTTTACCATCTAAAGAACTGCTTCCGGAGAAATTCTCTTTGGAGCGTGCCATAGTCGTTCCTTTCAATGGGCTATCAAGCAAGTCGAAAGGCAAATGAATGGTAGTTGTACCCGGCAAACGATTCCAGTCCCATCCCTCCTGCACAAAGCCGCTTCCGGCACGTGACACGGGATTTCCTTTCCCCATAATCTGCACGGAGCCATAACTCTGATAACGTCCGTAACGGTTATCTTTCGTATAAATTTCAGAGCCCCATACGTCAGTGGTATACCCTTTCAATGTCACCATCCAGTCCGCACGACGGAAAATGCCTGCCGAACCATAGTTGTAAACGAAGAATCCCTGTGGAGCCTGTGCCGGTTGAATACCTTCCTTCTTGAAGAAACGCGCATTCGGAGTATCACTATTGCGTATCAGACGTAAATAGTCGGCAGCCAGACCGCGATCAAACGTATTTCCCTGACCGGACAAATCGCCGGATAAAGCGATATTGGCAAATGCTTCGATATCATCGCTTCCCATCTTCCCTCCAAAAGGATGACGACCACTGATTCCGATGCCCCATTCATAAAGATTGCAATAATTGCGCATAGCAATAAAGGCTGATTTCATGTGTTTGCGTGCATCTTCTGTCAGTTCAAAGCTTGTACCATTGGTAAATGCAATATATTCTCCTACAGTCGCAAGTACTCCAGTGGTATATCCCGGATAAAAACCGCCATGATGGAAAGTCGTACCATCTATTTTTATGCCCCCAATCGTTCCCGGAGTATAACGCAAAGAAGTAGATAACCAACGCGACAAACCACTCAAAGCCTGCGCCTGTTCTCTTGTATCGGGAAACATCATAGCAGAGATAAATTTCGCCATCAATAGCGTGTGCCAAGAATCCAATAATTCATCACGCGTTGGAGAACACGGCTGACGAGTTTCCTGCAAAGCCGCCCAAAAACGCAATGTGGATAGATAAGCATCCCGATGAGGATGTTTGTAGATAGCATCACGCATCAGCCAGGCAGTCGTATATATCTTACGTACCTGATATCCATAATGGTGATTAGTCCCCATACCGCTACCGTATGCAAATCCCTGGTCAATAGCATAATCGAATACGGTAAAATAATTCTTCTTTGACGTTTCATTCTGATTATAATAAGCATCATAAGCAAAACCGGAAAGCATTGTTTCAATATCATTCCACGACATCTCCCCTTTCTTCTTGTCCTGTTCATCAGGAGCAACAATAGGAGTTCCTATAAATCCCGTTCCGGCGATGGATGGACTGATAGCCGCTTTCTCAAATGTTTTATAGGCAGCATTAATCAGTCCTTGCGGAGCCTTTTTCACTTCCAGAAAGTCAGTCAAACGTTGTTCGATAGTCTTCAATTCTTTCTTTTGTTCGCTTGACAATTTAGAAGGCAGAGGGATATCATACGACTGTTGTTCCCATTTCCACACGAGACACCAATGCCATAGGTCACGATTAGACAATCCATTATTGGCAGGCAACTGCTGGTCGGGAGTAGTACGAAGATTCATTTTCTTTTCGGGGAAAGTCAAACGATCAAGAAAGATACGTCCTTTCCGTTGCGGGGCAACCAGTCGATAGGCTACGATTTTCTTATCTTTCTTATCTCCTTGCATATACTCAAAAGAGATCCAACAAGCCCGCCAACCTGCTGCCTGTAAACGATAAGAGAACCAATAAGAGACTTCTCCTGCCTTATTCAGAAACTCAAAACGAATAGAATCCTGCTGCGGTTTCTCATTATAAATCCACAAGGTAATGCCGAATTGCTTCTCATTTCTCGCATTCAACGATAAAGGAGCAATTTGAATGTCCAGCGTAGAACCAGGCTGAAAGTCCCATTCCAGACTACTTTCACCCTCCTTGTAAAAAAGAGAAGAGATTTTCACTTCTCCCTTTCCGGAAACTGTAAATGCTTCGGGCACTTCTTCTTCAAATCCGATGAGTTGAGCGAAAGCTGAAGGAATGATTCCCAAAAGGAATAATACTATAAAACAACTGTTTTTCATTACTATTTTCAATTTAAACGCGGATGCGGATTAACACCTATTATTGTCGCAGAGATTTACTCCTAAAATTGACACTTATTTGAGTTAATCAGCGTTTTATAAATTACTAATCGCTAATAAGGAATCCGATCCGACAGAATCTTTTCCGTATACCAAGGATCATTAATTTCCTTCAACATAGCTCCCATTTCACCGCAAAGTTGTGCCACAATCTCCTTATTTTCTTCCAAAGGCAGGTTATGCAGTTGATATGGATCTTTTACATCATCGAATAAGAGACTTTTCTTCAATTGCTTCGTATCACGGTCGATATATAACGCCAATGTATATTGAGCCGTCTTGATACCTCTTGAAGAAGGGAAGTAAGTCTGCACCAATCCATTTTCATCTTTATCACCATCTACATTCTGAATATACAGTGCACCTGTAGGACGAACAATTTCAGCCTTTTCATCGAAGAAAAGAGGAGCGAAATTACGTCCCTGCACTTCCGCCGGAATAGAATCACCCAGTCCGCACAAGCCAAGCACCAGCACGAGCGCCTTGCGGTCGGTCGGCTGGATACGCGCCCTGCCGGCCTCATCCGCGACGGCCAGCAATTGCTCGACGGTGAGATACCGGTGCAGTCTCCTGCCCTCACGCCTGGGCAGTGCGAGTTCGTCGGTCGGAGCCTTGGCGATGAGCCTGTCCTTGACGGCGAGATCGCAGACGCCTTTAAGCACGCCGACGACTTTGAGCACCGTGCTTGGGGCCAGCTTTTCCGCCTTGCCGCTGATAAAGGCCTGCAATTCCCTGTGTGTGATGGAGCCGATTTGTCGGTCGGCGTATTCCGGTTCCACATGCGTCTTCCACGTGGCTTCGTCGGTGCGGATGGTGTTTGGCTTGAGGATCGGACGTCGTGAGTCCATCCACTCGGCGTAGATGTCAGACACCAGGGTGCGGCCGGCTGACTGGTCAACGAAGCTGCCGTCCCTTTTGGCGGCGGTGACGTGCTGGTCACCCCACGCTTCCGCGTCCATTTTGCGCCGGAAGCCGCGTTTGCCGGTCGGCGTGCCGTCCGGTTTGCGGTAGCGCACCTCGTATCTTTTTCCGGCTTTGGTGGCGTATTGTCTGATTGTGTAGGCCATGCTCGCCCCTTCGTTTGCGTGGCATCAAGTCTATCAATCCGCTGTTTGTCTTGTGTTTTTCGTGTTTCGACTTGCATTACTTT